>Ga0310124_10000298_pt1 | contig 33928 bp, 28 predicted proteins | sample CB11b_AW_Bot5_MG_FD_203507 | JGI IMG/M metagenome (GOLD analysis project Ga0310124, IMG submission 203507) | Marine microbial communities from Western Arctic Ocean, Canada - CB11b_AW_Bot5 | ecosystem: Environmental > Aquatic > Marine > Oceanic | place: Canada: Western Arctic Ocean | collected...
AACGGCCCGGTGCCGCCGACGAACAGTGTGTAGCCCAGCAACACCCCGAATGTGTACACCGGAATCAATGAGGCCCGCCGCTGTTGCAACCGCCGCAAACTGCCAAAACCCCAAACCGCCAGACCACACACCGCAACCGTCATGAACACCGGCCCGGCATACGTCGTGATACGGCAAACGTGCAGCAGCATCGCCGATGGTTCCAGAGACCAGATACCGGCACTCGCCTTGCCATTGACCAAATAGTCCACCGGCTGGCCAAACATCTCCCAGTACGATTGGTCTCGACCGATCGGCGATCGTTTCACGAAAAGGCAGTAGCCCCCCCAGGTCAGCAGCGTCAGCGGCAGCCCTGTCCCCAGCGCCGCAGCGACGACCTGCAGATTACGTTTGCGGAAACTGAACGCAGCCACTAACGCCAGCGCAAATAGAAAGATCGCGGTGCTAGTTAGTTTGGCCCAGAGCAGCACGATGACACCGAGCCCGAGCCACACGCCCTGGAGCCAGACCGGCCGTCGCTCGGTATACAGATAGGCAATGACCATGCTGACACTTGCCAACGGCAACAGTTGGCCATCGGCGTAATCCATATTCAACGCCCCCTGCAGCGCCATCGGGCTGGTCAGATAAATCGTTGCTGCCAGTGTCGCCACGAGACGGTTCAACGACAAACACCGGGCACACGCGTACAGCAACAGACCGGTTGTCAAAAAACAAAGAAGCCCCGGCAATCGCATCGCCCACACCGACTCGCCGAATACCGTGACCGAAGCAGCGATGATATACGACCACGAGGGCGGGTGATGCAAATCCGGCGGATACCCGGGGCGCACAAACGGAACGCCGGTCTCGCAAATAGCCATCGCGGCGTTCCAGTTCAGATGTTCCCAGGTGACATCAATGTCGTCCATCGACGGCAAGGCCAGAAACACAACGCACACGCAGACGCCGAGAAGAAAATATATATACCTGCGGGACTCGGCCGAAACTCGCATAAACGGAAGGGGGTGAAGCTGTGATGCCCTGGCATTACTGGTTTGAGTACATCGTAACAGGCAGCAAAGTTATCATCGGCGCAATGCCATAACAAACAACCGCAACAGCAGCGCCATTTCGATGCATGTCTTCAATCACCTCAACAAGTTCGAGAAGAACGATTTGGCGACGTGGAATCGCGATATGGCGTTGCTGTCGGGTGTCCGGTATTCCGGATTTTCCGAAGCAACGGCACATTAATTAGTGGAGATGCGGAAAACCAGGGTCGAAACGCACGGTGAGTTCCGCGGGTCGGCGGCCCTCGACATGGCCGTCGCCAAACAGGAGATTGGACGGGGCATCCAACACCCCGTCCTTCATGTAGTAATAGGGCGGGGCCGGAATCCAAGTGGCGGGCTGCCACGCAATATCCCGGCCGCCGCGCTTGTGCCAGGCCCACTTCGCCGTCAGGGGCGGACCGCCCGCATCCAGGATGATGACATAATCGGTGACGATCGGTAAATCGTCGATGCTGTCATCCGCGCCCCGAGTCGGATAGCCCACCGGTTTGGGCGGACCGCCGCCGAGACGTCGCGGCACCCAGAGCACGTAGCCACCCCAGAGCATTGTATTTTGATCGTAGATTCCCGCTCCCGGTTGGTTCCAGGTGTCCCTGTAGTTGTCGGATTTCATGAACGGCGGTGTGAAGACGCAATCCTGCACGTCGCGACTGACACTCTGCTCCTCGAGCGCAGGGAAAAAATCCGGGCCGACATCGACGAGGTTGGATCCGAAAGCAGAATCCGAGCGCGGGAAGTATCCGCCAAAGTCATTGGCATAGCCACTGACACCCAAACCGATCTGGCGGAGGTTCGACGTGCACAGTATCGCGCGAGCGTTAAATTTCGCCCTGCCCAGGACCGGCAACAGCATGGCGGCCAGGATCGCAATGATCGTGATGACGACCAGCAGCTCAATGAGCGTGAAGCACCGCATTCGACGTTCAAGCGGCTCAATGTTGCGATGACAATATATAGCTGTGATTTCCCATATGGTTGCGAATCTCTGTTAGTTTACTGATGAATACCCGATATCTCAAGGTTACGCGGCCAAGGTCCGTTCCCATTCTGCTGATCCAACCGTTGTTCAAGCCTAATGCCGTTCCTAACATGGCGGCGGCTCGCGAATCGCCCAATTCCCCGAGCGCGACGGCGCAAGATTTAACGACGTCGTTTGCGTCCGTCACGGCGGCAGTTGACCACCGCCGGAGTGACGTTAAACGTTCCCCAGCCTACTCAACGCCCACTGCCCGCTTCAAAGAATTCTCCCAGGCACGCACTGAGAACTCGGCAGGGAATCGGGTCGCAACCAGCTCACGGCCGCAGACACTCAACCGCCGAGCCTCTTCACGATCCCGGGTCAGCCGCAAAATCGCCTGGGCCGCGGCAGCAGCATCGCCATTGGCGACGGCGGCAAAAGCGCCGCGCTCCGGATCGATCTCATCGAGCACCACCAGATCGTACAAGACGCACGGCGTTCCGGAAGCGAGCCCTTCCAGCACCGCAATGCAATGGCCTTCGTAGCGCGAGGTGTGCAGGAATATGTCCGCCGCCTGCAACAGTTCCGGTATGTCCGGCCGCCAGCCGAGCAACTCGAAACGGTGTGTCAGTCCGGCCATCGCGACATGCTTTTCAAACGCGGCACGGTGCGTACCGTTGCCCGCTATCTGAATGACGAAGTCGAGGCCTGTCGACTCAAGATGCGCCGCAATCCGAATCTTCTCTTCATGATTCTTGGCGACACGGTAAGAACCGATCGTTAAAATCCGCACGCACCCGTCGTGGTTCGACTTTTCCGCTACCGGGAATCTCCGCATGTCCACACCGTTCAGGATGAGGTCGACGGGATCAGCGGCATAGAGCTCTTTGATGTTGTCCGCTACTTCCCGGCTGCACGCCTGGAAACGCGTCGCAAACATCACCTGCAAACGCTGAAAATAATGGACGCGGCGATCCTCCATGATTTTCGGATTCGCAAAGTACAGAATGCGCGCCGGCACGCCGGCACGTTTTGCCAGCCACGGCACCAGGGCACGGGTGCCACCCGAAACGCAAACGATAGCGTCCGGCCGCTGCTCCCGCAGCAGGCGATTCAACGCTTTGGCTGCCTTGAAATAGCCAACTTTTTTGACATCGAAAAAATGCACCGGGCACCCCACCGCTGCATAATTCTGTTCGAGCTCACCAAGACCGTACAGAGTGCAGACTGCAACGTCGAATTCTTCGCGGTGGCACAAACGAATCCACTGCAGCGCCGCGTGTTCCGTACCGCCGCCGTTGACATCGTCCAATGCAATGAGAACTTTCATTGATTTATGGTACATGAAGGAACGGACACAAGCAAACAGACACGGGTCAAGACAAACAGGGCCACTCACGCGGTTCACTCAACAGCCGCCTGAAGCAGCCGCAAGGCATATTGCTTCGCGGCGCGTGCAGCGTCCGGCAATCGCCCATAACACGCCTTCACAATCCCAGAAACATTTGCTCGGCGTTGATCAATTACTAAATTACCTGTCAATGCCTGTATGCATACAAAGCTCAACAGGCCCAAAAAGGCGCTTCGTCACCCTTTCATAAGTCACTTGGCTTATGAAAGGGTGACGAGGATGTATCTTGAATTCGATCAGGGTACTCGGTAGGTTCCCTTAAATGGATGCAACAGACCACATAGACCCCTCCTACCTCATCTCGCTGACACGACACCCGCCGGAATGCCGTGTCCTCGTGCTCGGCGACCTGATGATGGATCACTACGCCTGGGGAAACGTCTCACGGATATCGCCGGAGGCGCCAATACCGATCCTCAAGATCGAGCGCGAAACTGAAATGCCCGGCGGCGCCGCCAGCGTCGTACTGAACCTCCGACAGTTCGGTGCAGACGTCGTCTGCTGCGGCATGGTCGGCAACGACGCGGAAGGCGAACGTCTGGTCGCGGCACTGAAAAACGCCGGTGCTGATACCAACGCCATCGTCCGCGCCGACGACCGCAGCACAACTTTGAAGACCCGGTATGTCGGTGGCGTGCAATCTGCGGCGCGCGCCATGCAACACGTCCTGCGCGTCGACCGGGAAGATACGACGCCAATCGACGAGGACGTGGTCGAAGAGGTGATTGCGAAGGTCGAAACTGTCATCAACGATTGTAATGCCGTACTGGTCTCGGACTACGGCAAAGGCCTGCTCACCACAGATCTACTGCAAAGTGTCATCGCGACAGCGCGGGCGGCAGGCAAGCCGGTCCTGGTGGACCCGAAGCTGGGCGATGACTTCAGCATGTACAGAGGCGCCACGGGTATTACGCCAAATCGGCTCGAGACGGAGCGGGTGACAGGCATCGCCCCGCGCGACGCAGATTCAATGAACATGGCCGCGCGGCAGTTGGTCACTTCACTGGAACTGGAGTTTACCCTGATCACCGTCGACCGGGACGGCTTGTACGTGCACGCAGAGAACGATGTGTCAACGCTCCTGCCGTCGCGGCCCCGATCAGTCTACGATGTGTCAGGTGCCGGCGACATGATTTTGAGTACGCTCGGGTTCTTTCTCGCCGTCCAGGTGCCATTGTCGTGTGCTGCGTATCTGGCGAATGTGGCGGCAGGCATCGAGGTGGGAAAACTCGGTGTCAACACGGTGTCACTGGCGGAAATCCGTACGGAATTGATGGCTTTGACGACCGACACCGCCGGCAAACTCCAGTCGATGCCCGAACTGATCAGCACACTTGAAACCCATCGACAGCGGCAGGAGAAAATAGCCTTCACGAACGGCTGTTTCGATATGTTGCACGTCGGCCACATGAAATACCTCAACTTCGCCCGCGAGCAAGGCGATTTGTTGGTTGTCGGGCTGAATTCAGATGCTTCCATCCGCAGCCTCAAGGGCAATCGGCGACCGATCCTGCCTGAAGACGAGCGCATTCGACTGCTCGCAGCACTGGCCTGCGTCGATTATATCGTCGTGTTCGACGAAGACTCGGTGCAACCGGTTATTGAGCAGGTGCAACCGAATGTTCTGGTCAAGGGCAGCGACTACGGGTTCGACGGGGTCGTCGGACGCGAATTCGTCGAGTCGCATGGCGGTGAGGTCGTCCTGGCGCCAGTGGTCGAGGGCATTTCTACGAGCGCCATCGTGGAACGGGTACTGGAAAAGTACGGCTCCAACGATGCCGCAGACGCCGAGAACGGTAAATGACGGCCGGCACGAATGGCAACGCCGCGTAATATCCTAATATTCCATCCAGCCGGCATCGGTGATGCGATTCTGGCATTCCCCGCCATCAAGGCGCTGCGCGCCACCTGTCCCGAAAGTTGGATCACACTGGTCACCAGCCGCCGGGCGTGGGCGATTGTCGAGGGGTGCCCATATGTCGACGAAATCCTGACCATCGGTATCGAGGAGATGCCGATCAAGCTGTTCAATCGCATAAGCGGCAGCGACGTGTGGCACCTGTGGCGACGGCTGCGCCGGCGACCCTGTGATCTGGTTGTGGATTTCACGCGGATCGGATCGCGCCTGGGCGGCGTCAAGCGCGCGATCATGTTCGCGGCGATCGGGGCCGGGCATAAGATCGGCCGCAACACCCACGGTCGCGGGTTCTACCTCGATGACTCTCCGGACGACCCACCCACGACCGCGAAACACGAAGTCGAATCCTGCCTCGAAATTGTCGCGCTTGCAGGTGCCTCCTCGGTAGAGCCACAACTGGAAATTTTCCTGACGGACGCCGATCACCAGGAAGCGGCCGAGCTGTTGGCCACGATCGAACTGAAACCAACGCTGATCGGCTTCAATCCAAATGCCAACTGGCCAGCGAAAAAATGGCCGCGCGATCGCGTCGTCGCTGCGGCCGATACGCTGGCGGAAAGGCACGACGCCACGATCGTCCTGATCGGCTCACCGCAAGACCGTGCAGACACCGCAGAGATCGCGCAACGCATGTCGCAGCCCGCGACAGATATCGCGGGACGATTGTCATTGAAAGGCACCGGCGCCCTGTTGTCACGACTCGACGTTTTTGTTACCAACGACACGGGCCCCATGCACATCGCGGCAGCAGTCAACACACCGACAGTCGCAATCTTCGGGCCGATCGATCCCAAACGGTACGGTCCATATGGCCTCGGTGAACACTGCCGAATTCTTTCGCACCGGAACCTGTGTGCCGCACGCTGCGAAATCGTCTGCGCCCAACCGACCCACCGCTGTATGGAGGATATCCAAGTCGCCGATGTCGTTACAGCCGCCGACGAGCTGCTCGATCACAAAACCCGTCCCGCCGGCAACCGCGAGTAGCTGACAACCTGTGGAATCGCAGGCGGCCGCGAGACCGGCAAAGGCAATCACAGCACACACATCCGGGCCATCCCGGGGCTTGAGGCGTGGCACAGCATCTACAGACAAAAGACGAGGCGGCATAGCGACCACACAGCGGCATTCTGACAGTTGACTTTGAATGGCACCCACGGTATTTTCCCACGGTGATCACCCTACGCCTGCCAGCCGGCTCCGGGAACACAGCATGAGTCAAGACCGGTTATCGGAAAACATAAAGAGTTTCGACGAAGAAACGGACATGCGCCTGCGCAACTTGACCAAGTTGCAGATGCAGCGGCTGGCGGATGCATACACTGGCTACCTGCCGAATTGTAATACGCACATGTGGATCGCAGAATAGACGATGGGGCAGAACATCGAATGCAGTTGGAACAAAAAGTCAAGATCATCAATTTCTTCAGCCTCATAGTGATCGGCCTGATCCTTGTCGTCATGTCCAAGGGGCGGGCGGACTGGCGCGAGCAGCAGACAGAGATTGATGCATTAAAGACACGGATTGCGGCTGACCAGGTTATCGGCTCCAGCATCCCGGAACTGCAGCGCGCAGTCAAGGCGCTCAAGCAGAAAAACACTGACCTACGCGGCGAAATCGAAGAGTCGAAGCAGGAACGTGCCGTCGAGCAAGGCCGCAACCAGGCGTTGCGCGAGGACCTCAAGCGCTGTGCCGCCCAGCTACGCGGCAAGACCGAGGAACCGGAGTGATCGCAGACGAACGTGCACCCCGTTTACAACCGACTGTCGCGTCCGGCGAAAACATAGGCGACAGTGTAACCGGCGGTGTAAGCAACTGTGGCGAACACATACAGAAAGTCCAGACGACATAATGCCGTGACGGCATGGCACAACTTACGCCCGACGCGGTACGGCAACCCGTGCTGCACGGTCGCATCGAAGCCATGTTCACCCGGCGTGTCAAAGGTCCAATGAGCGTAGAATTTCTGCATGTACGCCGAACCCTTGCCGTTGCGGTAAAACTGCTTGAGCAGCGCCCATGTGGAGGTGGGCGGCAGATGATGATACCAGGTATCCGGCACAACAACGATGCGGTAACCCGCGTTGCGAAGTTCGCGTCTCACGTACGGGTCGAGGCCGCGTGGCATCAACTCGTTTTCACCACCGACCTTTTCGAACGCCTGCCGCGGAAAGGCGGAGCAACCGTGGTCGGCCAGGTCGCTGTCAACGATCGTGTCGACCAGGCCGGAACTCTTGCGCGCAAAGCTCGTCATCACTTTTCGAACAAAGGGCGAAGCGTCGTCCGGAACGATATTGGGGCAGCCCGCCATGCCGATGTCAGCGTGCGCGTCCAAAGCAGCCAGCAGGTTTTCAAAAACGCGTTCGTGGCCCAGGCGTGAATCATCGTCAAGGATCAGAATGACATTGCCGCGGCCGGCGGCAGCACCGGTATTGATGGCACGTCCCTGGCGCGGGTCGCCTTTGACGACGATTATTTCGAAAGCCTGCATGGTCTGCAGCTGCGTCTGCTCGATCAGCGCCGCAAAGCAGCCGCCGCGATCTGCGTCTCTGGTCGGTATGACGACAGACAGGCGCGGGCCGCCAGATTGATCGGTTTGACTGCCGTCGATGCGGAAAACTTCCGCTTCGTAGTCGTCGTTGATATATTTGACGAACGCCTTGCGTCGTTCGAGCGCATCACGGGCATTAAGCGGTTGTGCGTTCCAGTGGACCATGGATTCGCAGGACTGTTAAGAGAGCGGTAGGTGCTGATGTCGGCGGACGGAGCAAAGAACGCGCTAAACATACCGGCGACGCCAGTCATTTGCTATATGATCAATCAATGCATAATCCGGTCGTGACATGCTGAATGCGCTTAGGACGATGCCGCTGGCGGCAGAATCGATATATATCCTGCCGGATATGGACGATCCCGTTTTCGTCACGGTGGTGCTCCTGGCCTGCCTGCTCGGCTTCGTGACATTTTTTTCGCCGCGCATCGGGTTGCTCATCATGCTGCTCGCTTCGTTGTTCGGCTCCGAGGTCGAATTCGGCGGCGGCGTCAATGTGACCGGTGACAGGCGCGGCGCCGGTATTCGCATCGAGGACGTTCTACTTATCGTCATGTCCTTTGGCTGGCTGGCGCATCGCGCCCGGACGCGGTCGCTGCTGATTGTGCGGCGGTCACCTGTCAATCGAGCGATGCTTTTCATGGCCATCGCCATGATCGCAGCAACCGCTATGGGTTTGATACAGGGCACTACGCCAGTCGGACGGGGGATCCTCTACACGCTGAAACGCCTGGAGTATTTCTGGATGTTCTACATGGCGCTGCATATCATCGAGGGCTACCAGGGCTGCCGGCGCTCTGTCGAGTTGCTCTATGTCGCCACCGCCGTCATTTCTTTCTATGGCATCTTTGTTGTCCTGATCGCCACCGGCACGGAAAGCCAGTTATTTACCGAGGGCGGCCTGTCATCAACAACCGGAGCGGGGCGGGCAAACACCTTTTCGAGTTTTCTATTCATCGTCATTTCCCTGGCGCTGGCACGAATATGCTACGCCGAAAAGCGCGGTACGATCATCCGCAACAGCCTTATACTGGGCATGTTCCTGGTGACGCTTGTCCTGACGTCATCGCGGGCGGCCTACGTCTGCGTCGTGCCGCTGATCCTGACGATGTATTTCCTGACCAAGAGCCGCCGAATCCTGGTGATGATGGTGATGTCAGGGATTCTGATAACAGCTTTTGTGTTTTCTGTTTTCCTGATGCCCGGACCGATCGGCGCGCTCGCCGACAAGCGCGCACGGGAGATTCAATTGCAGGTAGAGTCGATCTTCAAAGTTGCACGGGAAGGACTGCGCAGCGACTCGTCCATGTCCGTCCGGCTCGATGCCTGGAAGTACGCCTGGGGCGAGACCAAAAAGTACCCTATCTTTGGCAACGGTATCGGGTCGACCTCGCTCGGCCATATCGACAATCAATACGTGCGCGAACTCATGGACACGGGTTTCGTCGGACTCATCTGTTTCCTTGTCTTCATCGGCACCGCGCTGAAGGCGACATATGAACTCTTTCTAGTCACCGAGGATCGCTTTGTCAAGAGCCTGACGGCCGGCTTTCTCACCGCCATGGTGGCGCTGCTGATCCATGCCATGACGATAGCCAACTTCTATACAATCCTGGTCATGGAAACTGTCTGCGTCATGCTGGCATTCCTGATGATCTTATATCAGGCAACCTTCTATCCAGAGGCCGAAACCCCATACAACGAGCCCGCCGCCGACCCCCAGAGCCCGGCAGATGCCGCTGGCCCCACATCGCCCGGTCACCCGCAGTAGTGACGCAGGACAGCGACGCATTGCCCGTAGTACGATGGGCCGAAAAGATTAAGATGGTTGAGCAGGTGATAAAGTTTGTACAGCCCCTCGCGCTCAGCCGCACCGGCAGCCGGCGGGAATTCGTCCTCGTACGCTTCATAGAAGCCGCGGCCAAAACCACCGAACAGCTTCGTCATGCCCAGATCGGCTTCGCGATGACCGTAGTATACCGCCGGATCGATGAGGCACGGGGCTCCATCGGCAGCAACCATATAATTGCCACTCCACAAGTCACCGTGCAGCAGCGCCGGAGGCTCCTCGCTGCCGGCGAGCAGCCCGTCGATCCGCGATTCCAATACGTTGAACAGGTGAATCAGCTCGCCCGTGGCGTGGCCGTTGGTCTCGGCCAGCCGCAACTGATACAACAGCCGGTACTCGAAATAAAACGCCGGCCAGCCGTCGGACAGCGGGCGAACCGGTGTGTTGATCTGGGGTGTGGCGCCGATGTAGTTGTCTTCGAAAAAACCGTACGACCCGGAACTGCAACGATGCAAGCGAGCCAACTGCCGGCCGAACACTGCCATGAAATCACCCGCAGGTGCGCTGGTGTCAATGACTTCCAGCACCAGCATCGACCGCTCCGCGTGGACCACCTCCGGCACTCGAATCACACCGGACCCGGCCAGCTCACGAAGACTATTCGCCTCGGTCACAAACATATCGTGGTCGCCCGCGGCCGTTTTGACAAACAACCTTTGACCGTCCGCAAACTCCGCAACAGATGCGTCCGCGATACAACCGCCGCCAACAGAATTGAGTCGCTGCAATGCGCTTCCGGCGACCGCCGTCAGCCGGCTTGCCAGTATATCGTCCATTCTCGCCTCGCTGCACAATGGATTGCAAAAAGGGTTTTTCGAATCACGATGCAGCACTGTATGCCGGAACCAACTGCAGTGCCAACACGGCGTGCACCGCCTAAAGGTGATTGCAGCAACTGCACAAAGCGATATATTTTATAGAATAGGCTTATGCCGTGCTGCCAAAAGCGCTGCGGCAGAATCGTTAACCCTATTGAAAACTGTATGCAATCTCCACCACTGAATGATAGTGCCTGCCCACTGACGCCTGAGCAGCAGGCGATGATCAACCACCTGGTCGGTACGCTCGAGCCCGTCCAGTTGGCCTGGATCGCCGGCTACCTCTCGGCGATCAACACTCTGGCGTTGCAGGGTGCGGGCCAGGCGACAGCCCTGCCCGCAGCGGCAGGCACCGCCGTCAATGGTGCCGCTGAACTGACTATCCTGTTCGGTTCGCAGACCGGTAACTGTGAAGGCGTGGCGAAAATGGCGGCCGAACGAGCGGCACAGCGCGGCATCAAATCCAATCTCAAGAATATGGGCACCTACAAAGCCGCCGAACTGAAGAAAGAAAAACTGATGATGCTGATCGTCAGCACCCATGGCGAAGGGGATCCCCCGGACTCCGTTGAGGATCTCTATGACTTTGTCAACAGCAAGCGGGCACCCAAGCTCGGTGATCTGAAATACTCAGTGCTCGCCCTTGGCGACAGCAGCTATGAGAACTACTGCCAGATCGGCGTCGATTTCGACAAACGCTTCAAGGAACTTGGAGCCGAAGCCTTCCGCGACCGTGTCGACTGCGACGTCGACTATGACGACGACGCAGAAGCCTGGATAGACGGCGCGCTCGACAAGGCCGCCGATCTCGCGGATACGGGCGATAGCAATGCCGCGCCGACAGGCATGCCGGCGATGCCCTTCACATTCCCGGGCATGGCGCCGGCAGCATCGAAATACGGCCGCAAGAAGCCGTTCCCGTCGGCGATCCTGGAAAACACCAATGTCAGCGGGCATGGCTCCGACAAGGAAAACCGGCACGTCGAAATGTCGCTGGAGGAATCCGGACTGGTCTATGTACCTGGCGATTCCCTTGGCGTTTTTCCCACCAACTGCCCCGAGCTCGTCGCCGAGATCATCGCCACTGCCAAGCTCAAGCCCGACACCGTCGTGCAGTCCGCCAGCGGTGAGGAAACGCTCCAGGACGCCTTGCTCAAGACCTACGAGGTAACGATTCTGACGCCCAAGGTGATTGACGGCTATGCAAAGTTCGCAGGCAAGGCAATCCAAAGCCTGCTCGGCGACAAGAACAAGGCGAAGCAACGCAAGTACATCGAAGGGCGCGAATTGATCGACATGATCCTCGATTACCCGCCAAAGATCGATGCCCAGGGTCTCACCAGCGTGCTGCGCAAACTGCCGCATCGCCTGTATTCCATCGCCTCCTCCTACGACGCCCATCCGGAGGAAGCACACCTGCTGATCGCGACGGTGCGTTACGAAACACATGGCCGCCAACGCAAAGGCGTCGCCACGACATTCTATTCAGATCGCGTCACCGAGGACACACCGGTACCCTCGTTTATCCACGAAAATCCCAACTTCCGGCTGCCTGCCGACCCTGCCACGCCGATCATCATGATCGGGCCGGGAACCGGGGTGGCGCCATTCCGTGCCTTCGTCGAGCAGCGGGAAATCGATGGCGCAACCGGCAAGAACTGGCTGTTCTTCGGCGACCGCCGATTCCGCACCGATTTCACGTACCAGACCGACTGGCAGCGTTTCCGAAAAGACGGTATCCTGACGCGAATCGACCTGGCATTCTCGCGCGATCAGGACGAGAAGATTTACGTCCAGCACCGCATGCTCGAAGCCGCCAAGGACATTTATGCCTGGCTCCAGGACGGCGCCACAATCTATGTCTGCGGCGACGAAGTGCACATGGCGAAAGATGTCCATGCCGCCCTGCTCGACATCGTTCGCAAGGAAGGCGGCATGAAAGCCAACGCCGCTGCCGAATATGTCAAGAACCTGCAGCGCGACAAGCGCTATCAACGCGATGTATATTGAGACCCGGTCAGCAGTCACGCAACCACGGTTTACACCATGAGCGACACCGACAAAGAATCTGGACCGCCCAGCGAGGTGGAACTAATCAAAAATGCCAGCAACTATCTGCGAGGCACGATCGTTGAAGGGTTGGCCGACAAGATCACGTACGGCATCGCAGCCTCCGATTGTCAGCTTACCAAGTTTCACGGCACATACCTGCAGGACGACCGGGACCAGCGTAGTGAACGGCGCCGCCAGAAACTCGAACCTGCTTACATGTTCATGGTCCGCGTCGGAATTCCAGGGGGGGTCTGCACAGCCGCGCAATGGCTCGCCTGCGACGAACTCGCCCATACCCGAGCCAACGGCACGCTCAAGCTGACGACCCGCCAGGCTTTCCAGTTTCACGGCGTGATCAAGCCCGACCTGACGCCGCTCATGCGGGGACTCAACGAAGCGCTGATGACGACACTGTCCGCCTGCGGCGACGTCAATCGCAATGTCATGGCCGGCGCCCATCCTCATGATTCGCCGATCTACGACAAGATGCTGGCCGACTGTCAGGCCGTCAGTGACCATCTCAAGCCCAAGACAAACGCCTATCAGGAGATTTGGCTCAGCACCGACAAGGTCGTGACCACCACCATCGACGACAACGAACCGATTTACGGCAAGACCTATCTGCCGCGCAAGTTTAAGATCTGCTTTGCCATACCGCCGCACAACGATCCGGATATCTATACCCAGGACATCGGTTTCGTCGCGATCGAGAAAAACGGTAAACTCACCGGCTACAATGTCATAGTCGGCGGCGGCCTGGGCATGACCTATGGTATGCCCGAAACCTACCCGCGGCTGGGCAGTGTCATCGGATTCTGCAAGCCTGGCCAGCTGCTGGACGTGGCTGAGAACATCGTCAAAATCCAAAGAGACAACGGCAACCGCAGCAACCGTAAACGGGCCCGCTTCAAATACACCATCGACGACCACGGTGTCGACTGGATAGTCAGCGAGCTCAACAGCCGCTTGGGTTGGAAGCTCGCCAAAGCAAAACCGTTCGAGTTCACCACCAACGGCGACCAGTACGGTTGGGAAAAAGCTGACAACGGCAACTGGTTCATGAACCTGTACATCGAAGGCGGACGCGTACTCGATACCGACGACTTCCCGATGATGACAGGATTGCGCGAAATTGCCAAAGTGCATGACGGCGACTTTCGCCTCACCGGCAACCAGAACCTGATCATCGGCAACGTCGCCCCCGGCAACAAGCGTAAGATCGACTCGTTGCTCAAAAAGTACGGCCTGCTCGACGCCATGAAACATAGCGGCGCGCGCCTCAACAGCATCGCCTGTGTCGCACTCAACACCTGCGACCAGGCCTTCTCCGAGGCCGAACGTTACCTGCCGTCCCTGATGGACCGGATGGACGAGATCATCAAGGCCGCCGGGCTCTGGGACGACCCGATCGTCGTGCGCATGACCGGCTGTCCGAATGGCTGCGCCCGGCCGTACGTCGCGGAGATCGGCTTCTCCGGCAAAGCCGTCGGCAAGTACAACCTCTATCTGGGCGCCGGCTTCCATGGCGAGCGGCTCAACAAAATGTACAAGGAAAACATCGGCGAGGACGAGATCATCGAGACTCTCGACCCGATGATCCACGCCTACGCCAAAAAACGTAAGAAAGACGAGCGCTTCGGTGACTTCTGCGTCCGCACGGACATCATCAAGGCGACTCGGGAAGGCATGGACTTCCACGACTGAGGTAGGGGCGTGTCAAAGGCCACAAAGCCGCGGGAAAAACCCGCCGCGCGCCGTAGAAAGAAGCGCGCCATCAGTCGCACGAAGTTCCTCATCTTCATGCTGCTGCCAACGGTCGTGCCGCTGGTTCTCGCCGAAATTGCCTGCCGCGTCTTCGATCTGGGCGAACCGCAACTGCACAGCACCGAACTGCCCGAGCAGCGGTACGGCATCATGCGGCACGACGCCGACCTTTTCTGGTCGCTTGCGCCAAACATCAAAGTCGGTGTCAAGATCAAAGAACTGCCGAACACGATGGTGACGCAGACCAACAGCCTTGGACTCCGCTACCCGGAAATCCCCGCCAAGGAGCCTGGCGAATATCGCATCCTCTCCTTGGGCGAAAGTACCACCTTCGGCGCTTATATCAGCAATCCCGAGACCTATTCCGCCCGTCTCGAGCAAGCCCTCGACAAAGCCGATCAGTCGCGACGCATCCGTGTCATCAACGCCGGCGTCTCCGCCTGGTCATCGTTCCAGAGCCTGATGTATCTGAAACTGCGTGGCCTCGACCTGCAGCCGGACATGGTCCTGTTCTATCACGAATTCAACGACTACCTGCCGTCCTCGCTGCGTTCATCGGACAATACCGAAATCGGACTGGCCCGGACCGATCGCGAGCTGTGGGAATCGAGCCGCGGCTTCCTGCACCAGCTTGTGCAACACTCAACGCTGGTACGTTTTATCGTCTATCAATCTGCAAAATCCAAGGTCAAAAAATTGCGTGGTGACAATTCCGCCAAAATCGCCGCCAATATCGGCCTTTCGGCCATTGGTGCCGCCCCAAAGGTCGTAGAGGACGGCGGTGAAATCGAAGTCCGGCACGGTGCTCTGCCGAGGCGCGTATCGTCAGAGGAACGGCGACAGAATCTAGACGACCTGAGGAAGCTCTGTGTCGCCAAGGGCATCGAGCTCATCATTATCCACCCCTCCTATCGCTTCACACGGCCGCACGAATGCATTTTGACGGGGTTTTGCCGACAGCACAAGGTAACCATGTTCGAAGCTCACGATGTGCTGCATCCGCGGAACATACCGATCGAGAACATTTTCATTGATACTGCCCATCCCACGCCCGACGGTCATCAGCGGCTCGCCGACGCCCTTGCCCCCGTCATCCAGGCCGAGGTAAACAAATAGACAGTCGAAATACTGACTGCTTACTATTCAAAGTCTAAAATACAGACTGGTGGTATATTTAGTCTGTATATTCAAAAGGTTTACCCAGGGAAAGAAGACGCGGCCGGAGAAACCTAAAACAGGGAGTAAATAAATGGCGCCAGGGCAGACTGGCCAGCGATGATCACGGCTCCAAGCAAAGCCAGAACCAAAAGGATCGGAATCATCCAGAACTTCTTATTGTCAAACAAAAACTCGATGAACTCGCCGATTAAACCGGTCTGAGACTCCAGTTCCTCGAATTCAGTTTTCTTCTCGTCAGCCATTTTGTCATCGAACTCCGATGATGTGTTGCAATCGAGCATACTCCAGAAAGGACGGCAAATCAATGTCGTCAACCCCATCGACGCAGGTTCCATGCCTCAGTCGAGCGGGAATTCTTCACGGTATTTCTCGGTCGCCGCACGATCAGTCGCGTTCTGATCGGTCTTCAAAAGCACAAAGTTCTCGAGCACCAGAACATCCATTTCTGTGTTCAGGAAACAACGGTAGGCGTCGGCCGGGGCGCATACGATGGGTTCGCCGCGAATGTTGAAACTGGTGTTGATGATCACAGGACAGGCGGTGCGTTCGTCGAAACGCTGCAACAAGCGGTAATAGCGGTCGTAGCGGCCGCCATCCACGGTCTGTACCCTGGCAGAATAGTCGATGTGGGTAATTGCCGGCACCTCCGAACGCTTGATGTGGACCCGTGCCCGTAAATCGCCGGATTCCTGGACACTCTGCTCGTCGGCCGAGATCTTTAACTGTTTCGATGCAGCCACTGGCGCCACCAGAAGCATATACGGCGACGGCGTGTCAAGGTCGAAATAGTCAGCCGCCTTCTCCTCGAGTACGGACGGTGCAAACGGCCGGAAGGACTCGCGGAATTTGATCTTGCGGTTCATGATCGACTGCATGCGCTCACTGCGGGCATCGCCAATGATGCTGCGAGAACCGAGGGCGCGCGGCCCGAACTCCATGCGATCCTGAAACCAGCCGACGACGTTATCAGTGTCGATCAACTCGACGACCCGGTCGAGCAGCCCATCTTCATCCTCGAAATATCGATAGGTCGCACCCTGCTCGTCCAGGAACGCCCGGATTTCGTCCTGGTCGAAATCCGGGCCAAGCAGACTGGCCCGCTGCGACGACAACGGATCGACTACGCGCTCGTTTTCCAGCAACTGGTGCCAGACGAATTGAGCTGCCCCAAGAGCACCCCCGGCATCCCCGGCAGCCGGCTGGATCCAAATGTTATCGAACTCGCCGCTGGCAAGAATCCTGCCGTTACCGACACAGTTCAAAGCAACACCGCCCGCGAGACAAAGGTTGCGGCTTTCGGTAAGCTCGCGCGCGTGCAGCGCCATTTTCATCATGACTTCTTCAGTGACGACCTGTATGGAGGCTGCCAAATCCATGTGCTTCTGGGTCAGGTCCGATTCGGCGGCACGCGGCTCGCCTTCGAACAACTCGTGGAACTTTGGACCGGTCATGGTCAGGCCTTGGCAGTAATTGAAGAAGGACATGTCCATCCACAGCGAACCGTCATCCTTGATATCGACCAGATTCTCTCGAATGCGGTCAGCAAAGACTGGGCGACCGTAGGGCGCCAGTCCCATGAGCTTGTACTCACCGGAATTTACGCGGAACCCGCAATAGTAGGTAAAGGCGGAATAGAGCAGCCCGATCGAGTGCGGAAAGTGCAGGTCCTTGAGCAACTCGATGCGGTTGCCCTGGCCCCGGCCGATACTCGCTGTTGCCCATTCACCGACGCCATCCATGGTAAGAATCGCGGCCGCTTCGAACGGCGACGGGAAAAAGGCACTGGCAGCATGGGACTCGTGGTGCTCGGTAAAGATGATGGGGCCGTCGTAGCGCTTGTCCAGACCTTTGCGGATCTCCCTGGGCAGATGCAGTTTCTGCTTCAACCAGATAGGCAGTGCCTGCGAAAACGACGAAAAACCGCGCGGGGCGAAAGACATGTAGGTTTCCAACAGCCGATCGAATTTCTGCAGCGGTTTCTCGTAAAAGACGACGTAGTTCAGGCTCTCCGTCGCCAACCGTCCGGCATCCAGACAGTAGCGGACAGCATTCACCGGGAACCGGAAATCGTGCTTGCGCCGCGTGAAGCGCTCTTCCTGGGCAGCTGCCACAATCTCGCCGTTGCTGATCAACGCGGCAGCCGAATCGTGATAGAACGCTGAAATGCCAAGGATATGCATCAACAGAAAGTGGGGTAACGCTTATTCGACAACGGCTTCGGGACCAGTGCGAACCAGCACGTGATGCGTCAGGTACTTTCGGGCAACCCGCCGCACGTCGGCTGCCGTGATTGCCTGGATTCGAGCCGCGTACTGGTCGCCATAAGTATACCCCAGCCCGTAAAGTTCGTCTACTGCAGCCTGCAGGGCGCGGTCACTGTTGGTTTGTCGATCCAGTTGATTCATCGTGATGCAGATGGTCTTCGCCTTGTCGAGCTCGGCTGGAGTCACGGGCTCGGCCCGGATCTGGTCGACGTCCTCGCGGATGATGCGGATGACTTCGTCCATCTTATCGGGCGACGAGGCCGCGGTAATGCCGAAGTAGCCCGGCTCGATGCCGATGAAGTTGAACGCGTGCACGATGTAAACCAGGTCACGGTCACCGCCGCGCAGGTGCGAGTGCAGCCAACCGCCCGGATAGCCGATACCGGAAAAAATGGCATCGAGCACCTGCATCGCGTAGCGGTCATCGGTATCGGTAACGGTCAGTCCGGGATAGCCGATGTACACGCTCGCCAGACCGCGCTTGACGATCTTGCGGATCTCCTGGTCCTCAGTCGGCGGTACCTGTGCAGGGATTTTAACCGGTGCTGCTTCGCCATCGAGTTTCTGCAGTGCAGCGGTTATCCGCGTCACCGTGGCGGCCTCGTCGATGTCGCCAAATACAGTGACGATTCCCTGAGCGGGCACGGCATACCGCTCGAAGAAGGCCCGGCAATCGGCCGACGTCAAAGCCTTCACGGTTTCTTCCTCGCCAAGCCGGTCGTGACGGTAAGGGTGGTCGGTGAAGTAGGCGTGGCGGAAAAGGTACGACACTTCCTGGTCCCAGCGGTCATTGCGGCGAGCGATCGCGTCGAGTGCCTGGGCCTGCACGGTTGCGAACTCCACATCGTCAAAAACAGGATTCAGGATGATATCCTGCAGCAGCTCAATCGTCACGTCGAGGTCGTCACGCATGACCTCCGCCTCGATGCCGAAAGTGTTGTTGGCTGAAAACGCCGAAAGCCGGCCGCCCATCCGGTCAAAGGCCTCGGCAATATCGTTGCGGCTGCGACTCGTTGTACCGCGGGTCAGGAGCTCGGCAGTGAGATTGCTGACGCCAGCCTTACCTGCCGGTTCGAGCCGGACACCGCCCAGGAACAGTACCCGCAGATTGACCAGCGGCTGGTTGGGATTTTTTTTGGACAAAAGCCGCAATCCATTTGACAGCAATGACTTGAGAATCGAAGAATCGGCGGACTGCTGCCCGGTGGCCGCAACAGTAGCGGCGTCTTGTCCAGGGCGCAGCAGGACGATCGACAGGTTGTCCTCGAAAAAATATCGCGGCGCCGCAGCGAGAATATCGGCAGCGGTGACATTGGCAATGCCTTTGAGATACACGTCGCTGAACTTCGGATTACCCGCCATAAGGATGTTCATGCCGATATCGGCGGCTTCGTCGGAAACGGTCTGATTGCCGAGAATGTCGTCGGCAACTTTCAGGCGTTTAGCCTTCGCCAGCTCGTCCGCAGTAACCGGTTCGGCAGCAGCGCGGTAGATTTCTTCGAGCACGGCTGCGATGACGTGGTCGACGTTTTCATCACGACAGTTGCCGTAGATCACGAAAACACCGGCGTCGTATTCAGGGGTGTGCGAGTAGGACGAGATGCTCGAGACGATGGCCAGGTCCTCCTGTAGTTTCTTGACCAGGCGCGAACTGCGGCCGCGGCTGAGGACATAGCTGAGGACGTCGAGCGGGTACAGATCGGCATGGGAAATCGGTACGGTGCGAAAGGCGATCCGGAAGTAGGTGCCGCCGAGGCCATCCTGGCGAATCTCGCGAAAGCGCCGGCCCATCTGCGGCGGCTCGGCGGGTAGCGCAATCGCCGGCAGGCCGTGCGGCAGGAACGGCCGTTCCTGGACCGCACCCGGATCGTCCCCGGCTGGCTTGCCGGGCTCCGGGATCTGCCGGAAGGCGCGCTCGACGTGCCGGAACACCTCGTCACGGTCGAAGTCGCCGGTGACCACGAGAACCATGTTGTTCGGCACGTACATACGTTCGTAGTAGACAAGGATGTCCTCGCGCGTGATCTGCCGCACCTGATTTTCGTAACCGATGGTCGGATAATGCACCGGATGCTTGTCGAAGACAGTGTCATACAGTGCCTGGTAGATGATGCGCCGAGGCTCTTCCCGGCCCTTTTTTAATTCCTCGATGACGATTCCCATTTCCCGGTCAAACTCGTCCTGCGGGAACTTGCTGTTGATCATCCAGTCGGCCAGCAGATCGATGGCGTCGTGCACCATGTGCGCCGAGGTCGTAATGTGATAACATGTGTGGGCTTTGGTGGTGTAGGCGTTGTTGGCGCCCCCAAGCCGATCAAGCAGGTCGTTGATCTCCGTTTCACTACGGGTTGTGGTCGTGCCGCCGTTGATCAGGTGCTCGAAGAGGTGGGAGATTCCCGCTCCGAGATATTCTTGTTCGTACATACTGCCGGTCCGGACATAAACGCGCACGGCGGCGACCGGGGCATCGTGGTTTGCGTGGACAACGACCTGCATGCCATTGGGCAGGATCTGCAGTTCCTGCGGGCGGGCCCACATGGCGGACATACACAGCAACACGCAGGCAACAATTGGCAACGAACGGACAGGAAGCAACATGCAGGATCTCCGTAAAGTTTACAGTTCGATGTTCGCCCGGAAATGCCGGGGTCATCCTCCGGATTCAACAAGCGAAAACTTGTAATCGCAGCAGCATTACTTATAGTAAAATCCTAGTTAGTAGGGTGTGGATTGAACTCAGTTCTTGTCTACAGCCGATTGATAGTTGACACCTTCCTCCCAGGGTATCGAATTGTTGGAGGCGGGGAATAGCGAGAATATAAAAGCGGCCGTGTAAATTACGAAGGTGCCCTTATCGATACGCCCTCCAGATATGCGTGGCTGTGGTCGCACACCGACAAGAGAGAGAGAGATTACGGTTTCCGCTCACCCCGCAATAGTTAACCAATGTGTCGCAAAGTAAGGAGGTACCAGTATGGCCAAAGCAATGATCTTTATAGACGGCACCTGGTTGTATTCAAATAACTCGAAACTCGCCGATTCTTTTCATAAAAACGAATTTGTACTCGACTATGGCAAACTGCCCCGAATCCTGGCCCAGGAAATATCGGCCCAGTTGAATACCGGTGAAGTGGACGTCGTGCGCACACATTTATTCGGCAGCTACGCGGTTAATTTCGACGCTCGCGACGAAGACGTCGCACAGCGCCGCCGCGACTTCTTCATGATGCTCAAGGAGAAGTATCACTATGAAGTCGAGCTGTTTCCGATCAATTTCCGCGGCCGCCGCCTGTTGCGCAACGATCGTGACCAGGACGATCATTTCGAGCCCCGCGAAAAATGCGTCGACATCGCTCTGGCCAGCTCGATGATGTACTACGCTGCAGTACCCGGCGGTTACGATGTCGCTATCCCTGTCGTCGGCGATCAGGACTTCAAGCCCGTGTTGCAGTACGTGCGCCGGCTCGGCAAACGTGTCGCTATCTCCAGTATCAAGAACAGTTGTTACCCGGAATACGCGGATCCGGTCGACAAGGCGCGCGTGCGTGATTTCGACATCATCTGGCTCGACGATCATCTCGAGCGACTCGAGCTCAAGTACGAGCGCCGCCTGCTCCGTTGTGAGTCACCGCTGCATACCGGCGCACGCCTGATCTGGACGACGTACTACCCGAAGAAAGGGGAAAAGTTCTACTGCGACAAATGCCGGGCCGAGTTCGCCAAACAGAAGGCCGAGGAACAGCAGTACATTCCAGACTACGGCGTTCCCGACCATGATGACGAATACCCCAGTTCGGTAAGCACTGTGCCGAGCACGCGTGCGACAGGCGAGATCTGTAGCGGCGTTGTGAAGACAACCTTTCCCGATCGCGGCTTCGGTTTCATCCAGTCGCTCGACGGCAAGGATTACTTCTTCCATCTAACCGATCTCGAGTCCGAACTGGAATTCGAGAGCCTCGTGGACGGTCTGCCCGTCGATTTCGAAATCAAGCGGGAACCCATCCACGACAAGGCCGGCGCCGCACAGCACGTGCACGCCTGTGAATACATCGACCAGTAGCAGTCGATCGGACGATACTCGCAGCCACGCGAAGAACGGGTTCGCCCTACCCCCGCGGTATGCGGATGTCCCCCACCAGATCCTGGATCTTCTCCGGCGGCGGCGCTGTCGACAGACTGACAATGATCGCCACGGCAAAATTCAGCACCATTCCCAGCGTCCCGATGCCTTCCGGCGATATGCTCCACAGCCAGTTGCTCGCCTCGTCCTTCAGCGGTGTCATCCCCAGAAACTCCACCAGTTGCGGGAACCGGAAGTAGATAATGTAGCAACCGGTGAACAGGATACCGCAGACCATGCCGGCAATAGCGCCCTCCCGGTTCATGCGCTTCCAGAAGATGCCCAGCACGATGATCGGGAAGAAGCTCGACGCCGCAAGGCCGAACGCAAAGGCCACCACTTCCGCCACGAATCCGGGCGGGTAGATGCCGAACAAACCGGCGATCGCGACTGCTACGACCCCTGCCAGACGGGCGAACAGAAGTTCCTGCTTGTCGTTGATCTTCGGCATGATCACCTTCTTCATCAGATCATGCGAGATCGCCGTCGAAATCACCAGCAGCAATCCAGCCGCAGTCGACAGCGCCGCCGCCAGACCACCAGCTGCTACCAGAGCAATCACCCAGGGCGCCAGGCCAGCCATCTCCGGATTCGCCAGTACCATGATGTCGCGGTCGATGTAGAGCTCGTTGTCGTTGTCGGTCAACGTGTTCGCCCACAACCGTTGGCCATGCGGGCCGCGCTTCTCGACGTCCTTGTCGCCGACCCGGACAGTTTCGCCCAGCAACTTCGGCTTTTTCTCGAAGGGCTTGCCCGGGTCGTATTTCACCTTGCCGTCGCCGTCCTTGTCGACCCAGACCAGCATGTCGGTGTTCTCCCACGTCTGAAACCACGTCGGCAGCTCGGCGTAGGCTTTGCCCGGAATCGCCTGCAGCAGGTTCGTCCGTGCGAAAACCGCTACAGCCGGCGCAGTGGTGTACAGCAGAGTGATGAACAGCAGGGCAATCCCGGCGGACAACCGGGCGTCCCGGACTTTCTTGACGGTAAAGAACCGGATAATGACATGCGGCAATCCCGCTGTGCCAACCATCAACACCGCCGTAATGCAGAACATGTCCACGGTACTCTTCTTGCCATCGGTAAATTTCTCGAAGCCCAGGTCCTGATGCAGGCCGTCAAGCTTCTCCAGCAGAGAAACACCCGGTTCGGAGACCAGGTCGGCGCCAAACCCGAACTGCGGTATGACGTTGCCAGTCAGCGTAAAGGAAATGAATATCGCCGGTACCATGAACGCAAAGATCAGCACGCAATACTGCGCCACCTGCGTATATCCCTTTCATACCGCCGAGCACCGCATACGTCAGGACAATGGCCATGCCGATTATCACATCCAAATTCACGGAGACGTCGAGAAATCTGGAAAATACGACGCCAACACCACGCATCTGGCCGGCAACGTACGTAAACGACACGAAGATCGCGCATACCACAGCAACAACGCGCGCCGCCTGCGAGTAATAACGCTCACCGACAAAGTCCGGCACCGTGAACTTGCCGAACTTGCGAAGATACGGCGCCAGCAGGAGGGCCAGCAGAACATAGCCGCCGGTCCACCCCATCAGATAACGACACCCGTCGCGCCCGGCAAAGGAAATGATCCCGGCCATGCTCAAGAAGGAGGCTGCCGACATCCAGTCCGCAGCAGTTGCAGCGCCGTTGGCCCATGGCGAAACGCTTTTAGCAGCCACGTAGAACTCGCCGGTCGAACCGGCACGGGACCACCAGGCGATGCCGATGTAAAGCGCGAATGTGGCCAGCACGATGATCGCCGTCCATTCCTTGATCGATAGTGCGGCAAACATCATGAACTCACCCCCGCATCGGTGGCCGACGGTTCGTCGTCCTCACGCATGTCGAATTTCCGGTCCAGACGATTCATCAGCCAGACGTAGACAAAGATCAGGACAACAAAGACATACATCGCACCCTGCTGAGCATACCAGAATTCCAGGTTGAAACCGAACATCTCCCACTGGTCCAGATAATCGACAAACAGGATGGCGCAGCCGTAAGAAACGACAAACCAGATGACCAGCAGAATCGCCAGGTATTGCAGGTTCTTACGCCAATACCCCTGACGTCGCGACGCCTCTTCGTTGCTTAATTCAGGCATGCTCCCCTCCCCGATGTATGGTAGCTCAGCCCGCAGGTGCAGTGCTGAAAGTGTCCAAAGATACGAGAAGCACGTAAAATATTCAAAAGCGGCAGTTGAACCCACAACAAATCGGTGGCCAAATATTTTTTCCCTTACAGCTTGCCTCTGCGTATGTTGTGTGTTACTATCCAACTGTTAACGACTTTTTGCGGAGCGTTTTGCCTACCTACTCGGCATAGTGCCCGTGCCAAACATCTGGAAGGCTCACGAGGTACGTCATGACAAAGCGTGACTTGGTTGTAAGAATAGCCACTGAGACGGGGTTGAATCAACGCGATGTCACCGAAGTGGTGCAAAAAACACTCGATCATGTGATCAATGAACTCGGTGCAGGTCGCGGTGTCGAATTGCGTAACTTCGGTGTGTTTACGTTGAAAAAGCGTAAAGAACGCATCGGCCGCAACCCGAACGAACCAGCAAACACGGTGCAGATTCCCGAACGAACCGTAGTTAAGTTCAAGCCCGGCAAGATCATGCGTGAAAAGGTCAGCCGCCTTGACGAGATTTTCGAACAGCCACTGGGCTGATCAGTCGCCGGCAAACGCTGCCGGTTCAAAAAGCGGACGTTTTACCACGTGCTTGGTTGCCCTTATTGCAATCAAGCACTTTTCTTTACATGGGTAAAAAGACAGAACCAATTCCAGGCACGTCCGATATATTTCCTGCCGAGATCGCCGAATGGCTGTTTCTGGAGACCGAAGCCCGCCGTGTTTTCGGCCTCTACGGTTACGGCGAGCTGCGCACCCCGGTCATGGAACGCACCGCCATCTTCGAGCGCAGTATCGGTGAGCAGACCGATGTCGTGCAGAAAGAGATGTATACCTTCGAGGACCGCGGCGGGCGCAGCCTCACCCTGCGCCCGGAAGGAACCGCCGGCATCATTCGCGCCTTGGTCGACAACGGTATTCCGCAGGGCGACGAAAAACGGGTCTACTACATCGGCCCGATGTTCCGCGGCGAGCGCCCGGCCGCCGGACGCAAGCGCCAGTTCCACCAGATCGGCGCCGAGTGCGTCGGGACCGTGGCGCCAGAAACAGACATCGAAACGATTGAAATGCTGATGCGCTACTTCGACGCCATCGGCATCCGCAACACCCGCCTCCTCGTCAACAGCCGCGGCACCATCGCCGATCACCCGAAGATCGCCGACACGCTGTCCGCGTACTTTCGCGATCACCTCGACGATATGTGCGAAGACTGCCAGCGCCGACTCGAAACAAATGTCTGGCGCATCCTTGATTGCAAGAACGAGACCTGCTGCAACATCGTCGCCGGTGCGCCGGCAATCACGGATCTGCTCAGCGCCGAAAGCCGCGATTTTTTCCAGCGCGCCTGCGACCGTCTCGATCTGCTTGGCCTGCCGTACACCGTCGACCCTCGGCTGGTGCGCGGCCTCGATTATTACGAGCACACCGTCTACGAAATCGCCTTCGACGGCATCGGCGCTCAGAACTCGCTGGCCGGCGGTGGACGCTATGCCATCGAAGTGCCGGGCCACAACAAAATGGTTTACGGCACCGGTTTCGCCATCGGCATGGAGCGACTCATCCTGGCTCGCCACGAGCTCGGCGTTGCGACCGCGACCGAGAACGGCATCGATGCATACCTGGTCAGCATCGGCGAAGAGGCCTTTGCCGCCAACATAAAACTTGCTCGCGACCTGCGCAGCCAGGGTTTTCGTATCGCCATGGACCTGCAGGGCCGCGGAACCAAGGCACAGATGCGCACAGCCAACAAGCTCGAAGCGCCTGCGGCGCTCATCCGGGGTGACCACGAGCTGGTCCGTGACATGGTCGTGTGCAAGAACCTGTCCGCTTCCGAACAGTTGGAGATCGCCATTGACGATCTGCCCGCACACCTCCAATCCATTCTCGACGCGCGGTTTATCGGGACCGCCCATGCTGAGGAATAGAAATGAAACGCACCCACACCTGCGGCGCCCTTACCACAATCAACGCCAACGAAACGGTCACACTCACCGGCTGGGTCAACAGCCGACGTGACCTGGGCGGTCTCATTTTCATCGATCTGCGGGACCGTGAAGGGTTGACCCAACTGGTCATCAACCCGGAAGAATCACCCGCGGCCGCCGAAACCGCCCGACCCATCCGCGAGGAATGGGTGGTCACCGCCACCGGCGTTGTCAACGAACGCCCGTCGGACATGATCAACAAAAAGATCGATACCGGCGAGATAGAGGTTGGCGTCACAACCTTCGAAATCGAAAACCGCTCGAAATCGATGCCGTATAATCTCGATGATCCACAGACCAACGAAGATATCCGCCTGAAATATCGCTATCTGGAAATGCGCCGGTCCAACGTCGGAGCCAACCTGCGCCTGCGCCACCGCACCGCGAAGATCATCCGCGACTACTTCGATCGCAACGACTTCATCGAAGTTGAAACCCCGATCCTGTCGAAGAGCACACCGGAAGGCGCCCGCGACTATCTCGTTCCGAGCCGCGTCTTCCCAGGCCAGTTCTACGCCCTGCCGCAAGCCCCGCAGCAGTACAAACAGATCCTCATGGTCGGCGGTATCGAACGCTATTTCCAGATCGCACATTGCTTTCGCGACGAAGATCTGCGAGCCGACCGGCAGCCGGAGTTCTCCCAGATCGATGTCGAGATGTCCTTCGTCAGCGAAGAAGATATTTACCAGACAATCGAAGGCATGCTCGTCGCCGTCATGCGCGAGATAAAAGGCATCGACATCCAGACGCCGTTCCCGCGCATGGACTACCGCACCGCCATGGACACCTACGGCTCCGACAAGCCCGACACGCGTTTCGACATGCTGCTGGTCGATCTTTGCCATGTCGCCCGCACCTGCGACTTCAAAGTCTTCCGCGGTGCCGTCGACGACGGCGGTGTCGTCAAAGCTATTACCGCAAAGGGACTGGCCGCCGGCGCCTCACGCAAAAAAGTCGACGAATGGACAGAGGTCGTCAAGCTGTTCAAGGCGAAAGGGCTCGCGACCATCAAGATCGAAGAAAACGGCGAACGCAAATCGTCCATCGCCAAGTTCTTCACCGACGAGCAACTCGACAACATTGTCGAAACCTGCGGCGCCGAGCCCGGCGATATCGTCCTCATCGTCGCGGACAAGCAGCCGATCGTGTGGAACGCCCTGGGGCGGCTGCGCCTCGAAATCGCCACGGCTGCCGGACTGATTCCCGAGGATCAGTACAACTTCCTCTGGGTACACGACTTCCCGGTATTCGATTACGATGAGGAGGAAGACCAGTACCACGCCATGCATCATCCCTTCACCAGCCCGGTGGCGGAAGATGTCGAGCGGCTCGAAGCCGAACCGGCTGCGGTGCGGGCACGCGCTTACGATGTGGTACTCAACGGTGTCGAAATCGGTGGCGGCAGCATTCGAATCCACAATTCCGAGCTGCAGGCGCAGATGTTCAAGGTCCTCGGTATCGACAGCGAAGAAGCACAGCTGCGCTTCGGCCATCTGCTCGAAGCCCTGTCGCTGGGCGCCCCGCCACACGGCGGTATCGCCCTCGGTTTCGACCGCATCGTCATGTTGCTCACCGGCGCCGATTCCATCCGCGATGTCATCGCCTTTCCGAAGACGACAAAGGCATCCTGCCTGATGACCGAATCGCCAAGCACCGTCGATCAACCGCAGCTCGATGAGCTGGGGATCGCTATCGCCCCGCCTGCTCAGTGACGCTCCAGTACACCCGCCGCCACAATCCACCGCAAACGCAGGCATGGCAGACCACCCCGTAAACAAGCGCCGACGACTGACCGGCTACTTGCTCTATGTGACCGTCACTGGAGCCGCCATCCTCGCCATCGAATTGCTGGGTTCTCGCGTCATGGCACCGTACTACGGCACCACCATCATTATCTGGACGGCGCTGATCGCCATCACGCTGGTCGCACTGGCGATCGGCTACGTCGTTGGCGGACTGATCATCGACCGCTTCCCGAAGCCACAGCCAATTCACTTGTCGGTGATCGCAGCCGGTATCTGCGTGATTCTGCTGCAAGCCTGCCGGCACCAAGTACTGATGGGTACGCAGTCCATGGAAATGCACATGGGCGCCGTCGTCAGCGCTACGATCCTGTTTCTGCCACCACTGCTCCTGCTCGGCATGGTATCGCCAATGGTCATTCGGCTCAACATCGGTTCGGTCAAGCGCGCCGGCCGGATTGCTGGCGCTTTCTATGCAGTCTCCACCCTTGGCAGTGTCATTGGCGCTGTACTCACCGGGTTTGTCCTGGTCGAATACGTCTCGACCAGCCGGCTGCTGCTGGGTATCGCGGCATTCCTGATTGCACTCGGCGGTGGCGGCCTGCTGCTCAACGGTAAGAAGGCCATCGCCGGCAGCGCCGCCGGCGTCTGGATCCTCGCCGCACTCGCCACGGGCGCGCCGAGAGTTGACGCGAAAGTCGTGAAACACCACACCCGCTCCGCCTACGGCAACCATCAGGTGCTCGACATCAAACAAATGCGCTATCTCTCAACCGACGGACTCATGCACACCATCGTCAGGACCAGTGACGGCGAAAACATCGCACCGTACGTCAACTGCATGGAACTGCTGCCATGCCTGCGGCCGAACGCGAAAACCTCCCTGCAGATCGGACTGGGCGGCGGCCTGGTACCAACGATCTTCAGCGAACACTACGGCATCACTTCCGATATAGTCGAGATCGACGCTGCTATCGTACCCATCGCGAAGACATATTTCGGCTTCGAATCAACAGGCGACATCTACATCGAAGATGGCCGTACCCATTTCGCCCGCTCAAACAGGAAGTACGACTTCATCGTGCTCGACGTCTTCAATACCGATCGGCAGCCCTGGCATCTCTTCACACGGGAATATTTCGACATCACACGGCAACACCTCAACGAAGGCGGAATCTTCGCCATTAACGCCTTCGGCTTCGACCGCGGTCTCGATTCAAAATCCTGGCATTCAGTCGTGCATACAGTGCAGGCGGTCTATCCCGAAGTCGATGCGTACATTGCAACCTATACGTCGATGCTCCCAAAGCGCAGCAAGGTCAACATCGTGATCTTCGCCTCTGAATCAGCACTCGGGGAGCCGCAACTCGAACTGGGACGTCCGCAAGTTCGTGAGCGTTTGGATATGTACATCAGCCAACAGGTTGATCTGAGCGATTTGAAACCGGCCGGCATCCTGCTGACCGATGATTTCAACCCGCTCGACCGCATGACGGCACCGATATTTCTCGCCGTTCGCCGCGATATACGGAAGCGCTTCGGACAGTATCTCGTCATCGACTGACGCGAGGGCGAGACCCACAGATCAGGCTCGCTCGAGGATTGCCTCGCCGACACCGAACAGCTTCGCGATGATCGCTACACGCATCCACATGCCGTTGCGTTCCTGCCGCCAGTAGACGACGCGATCGTCGTCGGCGTAATCGACCGCCTCTTCGATTTCATCGCGCTTCGGCAGAGGATGCAGCAGACATGCCGTCGACTTCATGTTGCGAAGGTGCTCGAGTTTGAAACAGAACTCATCACTGGTAGCCTCGTGGGTGCCTGGAGCCAGGTTATCCCACTCGTCCTGAATTCGCGTCATGTAGATCGCATCCACATCCGCGACGGCCGCCGAGAGCGAATCCACCATACGCCAGGGCACATGATGCGTGTCGAGGAATTGCAGGATATCATCCTGCATCTGGTACCGGTCCGGCGCCGCGAAAACCAGTTCGACGTCGTTATAGTTCTTCATCAGATAGCTGAGCGACCTGACTGTGCGACCGCGCTTGAGGTCGCCTACCAGCATGATCGTCTTACCATCGATGCCACCGATCTGTTCGAAGCTCTTTTCCAAAGTGTAGATGTCGAGCAGCGATTGCGTCGGGTGCTGCTTAGTGCCCGATCCGCCAGAGACAATTGGGATCGGGCGTTCCTCGCCGTTGATGTTGATCTTGCGGGCCTTCGTGGCGATCCAGTACGCCACCGCGCCTGCGTCACTGTCGCCATGACGCATGACCACCAGGTCAACATACGAAATAAATGTCCGGATCGAATCGGTCAGCGTTTCCCCCTTCGACATCGACGAAATGTTGATATCGCGCACCGAGGCCCGGCGCATGCCGAGCGTCGATTGTGCCGAATTGAACGACAGAAACGTGCGCGAGCTCGGCTGCACGAAGAAATTCAATGCCGTCCAATGGCGTAACAGTGACGAGAGAAAATCAGCGCCTTCGCTGGTCTTGTGCATTTTCCTGCAGGTATCGGCCAGGCGACAGTGGTAGTCCAGCGACTCACGGTCGAACTGTTGGGCGTAAAGAATCGCGTGATCCTTGATATACGGCACCCGTTCCGCCTCGGACAGGCTCAGAAAATCCTGCAATGACAGGTCCACGGATATTTCCTCTTTCTATTGCTGGTTCAGGTATTCCGGCAGTTGTCCGACAAATTCGCCGATTTCGTCGCGCACCCGGCGATAATGTTGCAGCGCCTCCTCTTCCGAAGCCGTGTGCTGTACGAGGTGCGGTGGATCGTCGAACCCGACGTGCACCACTTTGGTTTTGCCGGGAAACTGTGGGCACACATGATCGGCAGCACTGCAAACCGTGACAACGTAATTGAAAGCGACGTCGAGTTGATCGAGCGTCTTCGAAGTGTGTCTGGAGATATCGATACCTGCCTCTGCCATCACTTTGACTGCCTGCTGATTCAGCCCTTGCGCCTTCGTACCGGCTGAGTATGCATCGATCTGATCCATCTTCAGGTGGCGCGTCCATCCTTCCGCCATTTGGCTGCGGCAGGAATTGCCCGTGCAGAGAAACAGAATTTTCAGCCGCTCCGTCATCCTCGCCAATATAATCCCCCTCCTCGCCCCGCCAACCCCGCCAACCCGATTACGCCCCCCGATCCCCCAATCCCGGCGATTAATCCAGACAGTCCGGTGTAAACAGTGGTTGATTAGCTGGAGGTTTGCTTTTGGCTCTGTCTCCTCTACAGTTATCGGGCTATGGAGAGACATATCCACATTCTGGCTGCCGACTCATTGGCGGAGGAAGGTCTTGAATTCATCAGGGGCCAGCCGGACACAGTGCTGGCACACAAACCCGGCCTAAGCGTAGCGGAATTGTCTGCTATCATTGGTGATTATGACGGCCTCATTGTGCGTAGCGGCGTGCAGATCACCAGCGAAGTCCTGGCGTCCGCAGGCAAACTGCGGGCGATCGTCCGGGCCGGTGTAGGTGTCGACAATATCGATGTCGATGCAGCGACTGCGAAAGGCATCGTGGTGATGAACTCGGCTGAAGCCAGCACCACTTCGACAGCCGAGCATGCGTTCGCTCTGATGCTCGCGTTGACCCGACACATAGGTCATGCCTACCTCGATTTTCGTGACGGCGGCTGGGATCGGTCGCAATTTTCCGGCAATCAGTTGTCCGGAAAGACCTTGGGTGTTATTGGCTTCGGGCGTATCGGCCAAGCGGTTGCTACACGGGCGATTGCTTTCGAAATGAACGTGGTGGCATACGATCCCTTCATCAACGCAACGACGATGATGGACGGTCGCGTCAAAATGTATCAGAGCTTCACGGAGCTACTGCCGCACGTCGATATTCTGACTTTCCATGTGCCTCTCAATGACCAGACGCGCAGCATGCTGTCGGCAGAGACCCTCGAGCATTGTCGCCATGGTGTCATGATAGTCAATGCCTCGCGCGGCGGAGTTGTCAATGAGTCAGATCTCCTGGCCGCACTTGACTCGGGCGTGTGCAGGGGTTTGGCGCTGGATGTTTTCGCGACTGAACCGCCACCGGCCGATCACCCGATGCGCGATCATCCACGCGTGCTGGTGACGCCGCATCTCGGCGCCTCAACCCAGGAAGCACAGGAGGCCGTGAGTGTGGCGGCAGCCAAGTCACTTCTGGCGTTCTTGCGTGACGAGGGTCTGTCAGGCGCCGTGAACATTGCCGGATTCCGCGTCGACCTGGATCCCATCCAGTGCGGTTTTGTGGACTTGGCGAGACGCATGGCACAGTTGATTGGTCCGATGATCACCGCCGGTATTGGCGAAATCACGATCGAATTGCAAGGCGACGACCTGACTGCAGCAGCAACGACGATCGAGCGGCATACACTCGTGGCAATGCTCTCCGGCCACATTGAGGCCGACATCAACGTTGTTAATGTCCGGCAGGCTGCGGAACGCCGTGGCATCTCTCTGCGCACAATGACAGTGGACGATGAGAAGAATGACTGGCGTCAACTGTCGATCACTGTACAGAGTTCCGGCACGGAACGCGAGCGACGCATTGTCGGCCGCGTCTATGATGACAACCGGCCGCGTGTCGTTGAAATCAATGGATATCACATGGACATGATTCCAGACGGTGCAATGGTAATGATCCAGAACGATGACCGTCCCGGCATGATTGGTCTGGTCGGAACAACGTTCGGCGCGGCGAACGTCAATATCGCAGACATGGCGATCAGCCGCCGCGGTGACACCGCACTAATGGTGTTGAAAGTCGACGATGAACCAGACGACGCAACGCTGCAGCTCCTGCGTGATCAATGTGGTATTTTGAAAGTCGCCAAGATCGTGCTGGCGCCGCTGCTCGAACCATCGTCAAGCTGATTGACGAATCCTTTCGTTGGAATTTTTATGGTGAGCAATGAATCGACCGCAAACAACGATGACATGCTGTCGAGCGTCGAGTCGATCTACGGCCGACAGGCGAATGAACTGGACGGCGGCTTTCAATCGCTCGGCGACGTGTCGACCAGTGTTGCCACAGGCAACGTTGCCGTGCGTCACGGGACTGCTGCCAACTCCCCACACCCCAGTCAGGCCGCGGCAACGGCAGCATCTGCCGCCCTGCATGGGACCCTGCAGGACAACTGATACAAATGGCTGACGGCCCGCAACCATATCTGGCGACAACGTCACATCCCGCGCGCGTGGCGATTTTTCTTAGTGGCAGCGGTTCGAACGCCGAGAGAATACTGCAGCAATGGCAGGCCGCAGAAGCTCCCCCGTTCGAAGTTGTTACGCTGGTCACCGACCGCCCGGAGCACAGCCGAGCTTGTGAGATCGGTCGAGCCTTCGATTTGCCGGTTGTAGCCAATGACATCCGCGAATTTTATCGCTCCGGCGGCTGTACTCGCGTCACCCTGGCGACGGCCGAAGGTCGTTCGTTGCGGGAAAAATGGACCGATGCCCTCCGCCGCCAACTGGCCGAGTACCAGATCGACTTCGGCGTCTTCGCCGGTTTCATCCCACTGACCAATATCACTGGTGACTTCCCCTGTCTCAACGTCCATCCGGGCGACCTGACATATCTGAAAGGCGGCGAGAGATATCTTGTCGGTCTTCACACTGTGCCGATAGAACGTGCCATCCTGGAGGGGCTCGATCATCTGCGCACCAGCGTGATCATTGCCGAGCCCTACGAAGACAGTGACGACATGGATTCCGGCCCGATTTTAGGTTTATCACCGCCGGTCGGCATCGATCTGACAGGATGTCACCCGGACGAATTGCGGACGATTGTCGCTGACCGTCCAGCACAGCGACCGCTCGGCGGTTTCGGCGATGCATTGGAAAAAATTGCAATCGCGCATCAGGAACGGCTCAAAGAGGGCGGGGATTGGATCGTGCTGCCGCCTGTCGTGTTTGATTTTGCCGCCGGCAGGTTTGCCAGCGACGCGGATGATCTGTACTATCGCGGCCAAGCCGGCTGGGACCGGATTCAAACCGTCGAATACAGTGATGTCGGAGCCGCGCCACGCGGCCCCTGAGAAACCCAAGAAAATTTGCGGAGGAAAAGAGAAAAAAATACAGACAGTCCTTATTTGAACAT
>Ga0310124_10000299_pt1 | contig 33923 bp, 23 predicted proteins | sample CB11b_AW_Bot5_MG_FD_203507 | JGI IMG/M metagenome (GOLD analysis project Ga0310124, IMG submission 203507) | Marine microbial communities from Western Arctic Ocean, Canada - CB11b_AW_Bot5 | ecosystem: Environmental > Aquatic > Marine > Oceanic | place: Canada: Western Arctic Ocean | collected...
CACACCCCACACCCCACACCCCACACCCCACACCCCACACCCCACACCCCACACCCCACACACCACACACCACACACCACACCCCACACCCCACACCCCACACACCACACACCACACACCACACACCACACACCACACCCCGCACACCGCACACCAGGCAACTGAATCAGCGTCTCGGACCAGCAGACGAATCCCTGTGAGTTTGCGGCGACGCGAGTCACCGCCGCGGTTACTCTGGATCGGGTGCGGTGGAACACGTCTTCGGGACACGCGCGAGACGCGACACATGACGAGCCGACTGATGCTGCTGCTGGTCCTGCCCACCCTGGCAGCCTCCCTGCCCCCCCTGGCCCACTCGGCCGAACCCCTCGCCGCGGGCACCCACGACCGGGTCCAGGTCGCCGCTCCCACGCGACTCGACTGGGTCTTTGCACTCTCGAACCAAAGCCCCGCGCGGCCACCGGCCAAATGGACCGCGGGATACACCTCGACCGCCCAGACCTACCGCCTGCTGGTGCCGGGCAACCTGTCCGGCAAGCCGACCAAGCCCGCCGCGGTCAAGCTGCTGCCATTGGTGCTGTTCATTTCGCCCGGAGAGAGCCCCGGCGGCTTCGGTGCCTTCGCGGCGACGGCGGCACGGCACGGAGTGCTGGTGGCGAGCCCACGCGGGGCGGGCAACCGCTGCCCGTTTCCGCGACGCGTCAACATCGTGCTCGATGTCCTCGATGACCTCCGCCGCCGCTTTCCGATCGATCCGGATCGCACCTACCTCGCGGGGTTCTCCGGCGGCGGCCGCGTCGCCTGCACGATCGCGTTCGCGTTGCCCGAGCTCTTCGGTGGAGTCATCAGCTTCTGTGCGGCGGGGGACCTGAGACCCGAGCCGTGGCTGCGGCACAGGGTGCAGGAGCGTCTGAGCGTCGCGCTGGTGACCGGAGAAACCGACTTCAACCGGGGCGAGGTCGAACGGTTTCGAGGCCCGCTGCTTTCCGAAGTCGGGGTGCGGACCAGGGTGTGGGTCGAACCGAAGACCGGGCACGCCGTGCCCGCGGGACCGGTGCCCAGGCTCTTCGAATGGCTCGAAGCAGATCGGCCGCGGCGAGCCAAGCTCGCCACCGCCTGGCCGGCGTCACGGATCACCGCCGACACCGCTCCGAATCGAGCGGCCCGGGCCGCGGCACTGTTGGCCGAAGCCAACAAGCGGCTCGCCTCGCCCAAAACTCTCTACTCGGGACTCATGCAACTCAAGGGAATCCGTGTCCGCTGGAGGGGCCTGCCCGAGGCGCGGGCGGCCGAAAAGACTCTGCTCGAATACGACTCCCGAGACGAGCGGCCGTGGGAAAAACAGGACATCGCCCAGCAACGACGGTTCCTGGTGGCACGAGCCCGCGGGATCGACGCCTACGGCAGCGGACCGCTGCCCAGCCAGTACGCCGCCGGTCGTGCCGATATGCTGAAGTTCGCCATCACGCTCTGGGACCAGATCCTCAAGGATGGCCAGGACGCCGACGCCGTCGGCCAGGCCCGGAAGCGGATCCCGCTGCTCCGCAAGAGACTCGGCGAACTCGACAAGAAGAAGGACAAGAAACCCAACACGAAGCCCAACACCAAGCAGGGCCGGCCAACGCAAAAGGACCGGCGATGACCCAGGGGCTGGTCCGCACGCGTACCGAAGACGACGTCCGGTTGGATGGAGTCCTGCAGCTGCCGCCCTCTGAGGCGGACCGCTGTGACGAGTGGCCTGCCGACCTGGTCATGCTCGTGCATGGCACCTCGGGCAACTTCTACGAGCCGGGGATCCTCGAACACGTCGCCGCCGAGGTGGCCGCGTCGGGGACACCTGTCTTGAGAATCAACACGCGGGGCCACGATGGACTGGTCGGACGTCGAGGTGGGGCCGCCCTGGAGAACATCGACGAATGCCGCCTGGACCTCCAGGCGTGGATCTCGTGGGCTCGTGAAAACGGCAGCCAACAGGTCATCCTGGTCGGACACAGCATGGGCGGGGTCAAGTCGATCTACGCCACCGCCGCAATGGCCGTTGACCCGCTGGGGGTCATCGCCATCTCGCCGCCTCGCTTCTGCCACAGCATGTACCAGCAACACCCCGACGCCGCTGCGTTCCGCGAAGACTACGCACGGGCCTCTGAGTTGGTAGCCCAGGATCGGGGCGACGAACTGATGCAGGTCCGGCAACCGCTGCCGATCTGGATCCGGGCCGCCGGGTACATCGAGAAGTACGGGCCCGAGGACCGGTATGACCTGGTGAAACACCTGCCACAGGTCGGTTGTCCGGTGCTGGTCCTGGTCGGAGGACAGACCGTCGAACGCTCACCCGCCTTCAGCAGCCTCCCCGATGACCTCGCCAGCCTGGATCTCCCCGCCGCGAGTTTATCGATCGAGGTGATCCCGGACGCGAACATGCATTACACCAACGACCCCCACGAACCACTTCGGCGGGCGGTGCACTGGTGCCGCACGCTTCCCCGGGCTTCTTGAACAGATCACTCCAATCCGTTTCAATCCCTGCACCACCCGCCGCGACGACTGAAGTCCCCACGATGCACGAACTCCGCTGCAGTGCCCCGCTCTCGATCTTCGGATCACGCCTCAAGCCGGCTCTGAAGCAGGCCGCCGCGTCTGGAGTCGAGGGACTGCTGATCGACACGCGGAACCTGGTCACACCGGCCGAGTTCTCCTCGAGCGCCATCCGGCACTTCCGCAAGCACCTCGAAGAACTCGGGCTGGTCCTGGCCGCGACCTGCTTTCCGACCCGACGAGGGTTTGCCGACCGCAGAGACCTCCAGCCACGCGTCGAAGCTGCCTGCACTGCGCTCGGCTTCGCCCGGGCACTGGGGACCGACGTGCTGACGCTCAACATCGGGCCCGTGCCACCCGACGAGATCGACGAGGCGGGCCGCAACGATCGGGACCTGCTGGTTGAAGTGCTCAACGACCTCGCCCGACACGGCAACCACGTCGGAGCCCTACCCGTGATCGGAGTGTCCGCCAGCGATCTCGAGACATTCCAGGGCCTGCTGGGGAGCATCAACGCGGGCCCGATCGGGGTCGACTTCGATCCGGCCGCGTGGAGCGGAGGCGGGTTGAACCCGGTGGAGGCGTTCCGCGAGTTGTACGACGTGGTGCGGCACGTGTGGGCCCGAGACGCACTCCGGGCAGCGGATGGGTCGTACCGCGAGGTTCGGGTGGGCCAGGGCGAGGTGGCCTGGGATGAAATGCTGGCGGTATTGGCCGAGGCCGAATACAACGGCTGGCTGACGGTCGGAGCCTGCGGCACAGACGACCCCGTCGGTGACACCGCGCGGAGCGTCTCGATGCTGCGGTCGATCGTGATGGGCTAGCCCACCTGCGGCGGGTTGAAAAACCCGTACTTGACACGTGTGGTATGATGCCGATGTTGGTGGTGGGGAGTCGTGAATTCAACGGGCTCGCAGGAGATCCGCACGGACACGGAGGTGAGAGTCGAGATGCCAGCAACGGCACAACATGAACCGGCAGATTCGGCACGGACCGTCTCGGAACTGACTCGCGAGATCAAGGATCGGCTCGAAAGCCACTACCCCGACGTGTGGGTCACCGGAGAAATCTCCAACTGCCGACCCGCCCGCTCTGGACACGTCTACCTCACGCTCAAGGACGAAGACTCACAGATATCGGCCGTCATCTGGCGCAACACCGCCGCGGGACTCGCGTTCGATCTCAGCGATGGGCTCGAGGTCGTTGCCCGGGGCGGGGTGGAAGTCTACCTGCCCCGCGGACAGTACCAGCTGGTCATCAGGCAACTGACTCCCAAGGGCGCCGGTGCCCTGGATCTGGCCTTCCGCCAGCTGCAGGAACGGCTGGCAGCCGAGGGACTCTTCGACGTGGATCGCAAGCAGCCGATCCCCCGTATCCCACGACGGATCGCACTGGTTACCAGCCCCACCGGGGCCGCGGTCCGAGACATGCTGCAGGTGATCACCCGCCGCTGGCCGGCGGCCGAAATCGTGCTGCTGCCGGTGAGAGTCCAGGGGGCGGGGGCGGCCGAGGAGATTGCCCGGGCGATCGGGCTGGTGCCGAAACTGCCTCGAGTCGATGTCGTGATCGCCGGACGCGGAGGCGGAAGCCTCGAAGACCTCTGGGCCTTCAACGAAGAAGTCGTGGCCCGCGCGATCGCCGAGTGCCCGATCCCCCTCGTCAGCGCCGTCGGACACGAAATCGATGTCAGTATCGCCGACCTGGTCGCCGACGTCAGAGCACTCACGCCCAGCGAGGCCGGTGAACTGGTCGTCCCCAACCGCGACGAACTCAAGGCCTCGCTCGGAGGAACCCGCACTCGACTCGCCACAGCACTCAGACAACAGGCTCAACGGGCTCGAGGACAACTCGATGCGTTCGCCTCACGACCCGTACTCGTCAGACCCCACGGCCGCATCCGCGAACTCGCCGGTCGGGTCGATGAACTGCAACGACGCATCGACCAGGCCGCCCGGACTCGAACCCGCACCAGCAGAGATCGGCTGGGAACCGCCGCCGCGGCTCTCCAGGCACTCAGCCCGCTGCAAGTGCTCGCTCGAGGCTACTCGATGACGCGAACCACCGAGGGCCACGTTGTCCGAAATGCTGCAGACCTGCAGCCCGGCGACCAGATCGTCACCACGCTCGCCGCCGGACAACTCACCAGCCGGGTCGAATCGACCGAAGACCAAAAGACCCACTGAAACAGGACTCGTCAACGCAAGATCAGTAGTCACTCCGGATCCCTTCGAATCGGGCGACTCAACAGGAACGCTACGATGGCCAAGGACAAAGCCGCAACCGAGAACACCCCGGACATCTCATTCGAAGACGCACTGCAGGCGTTGCAGGGTATCGTCGAATCACTCGAATCCGGATCGCTGGGACTCGAGGAATCCCTGGCACGGTTCGAAGAGGGAATCGGGCTCCTGAAGACCTGCAACGATGTTCTCGAACAGGCCGAGCAGCGGATCGAAACCCTGACCGGGGTCGACGCCAACGGCAACCCGACGACCGAGCCGATGCAGAACGAGGCGACGATCGACAAGGAGTCCGACGCCGGCGACGAGGCTGATGCGGACGAGGCGTCCCTGTTCTAGTCCGGTTCTAGTCCGGTTCTAGTCCGGTTCTAGTCCGTCACCGGCCGAGCCGGCGGCAACAGGACCGCCCCGGCCCGGCCCTCGACAATCACCAACTCGCCCCCCGCCTCCACATCCCGCAACACCGTCGATGTTCCCGACGGCCAGTCGACCGTCAGAGTCGCGACCCGCTTGCGTTCCCCCAGCCCGATGACCAGCTGGCGCTGGTTCGAGGCCATGTAGCCGTCGCCGGCGGTCAGGAAGTGCACGCGACGCCAGTCTCCATCGCTCACCGTCACCCGGGCACCGATCGCGTCCCGCGACGTCGTCGTCGCCACCAGCCTCACCGAAAGGCCCGCTCCCGTCCTGGCAGTCCGGTTGGCCAGCAGCGACGCCGGTTTCTCGAGATGAGTGACCACGAAGTCCTCGCGGCCGTCACGATCGAAATCCACTCGAGCCAACCCGCGGCCCAGCAACTTCCGCTCGAAGTACTCGCCCAGCCCCCCGGCAGGCAGTTCGACAAACCGCCCGCCGCCGCCGTTGCGGTAGAACTGCGGCCGCATGCGGTGGGGTTGGCCCAGTTTCGTGAGATCATCGACGTGGCCGTTGGCGACGACCAGGTCGAGTTCTCCGTCGAGATCGGCATCGAGGAACTGGGTGCCAAATCCGAGCATGCCCCAGCCCGGTTCCCTCAGCCGGGCCCGACTCGTCGCATCGGTGAACCGGCCATCCGCAACCTGGCTGTACAGCGTATTGGATTCGTCGAAGTAGTTGGTCACGAACAGGTCGAGACGTCCGTCGCCATCGGCGTCCCCGGCCGCCACGCCCATGGAGGCCTGCGAACTCCCATCGCGATCTACGGCCAGTCCCCCGACCATCGCTCGCTGAGCGAAGATCGCCTGGCCCGAACCGGTAGGATCGCCGGCTCGAGCGGATCGCGCGTAACGAGAAAACAGGAAGTTCGGCACCGAGTCGTTGGCGACGAAGATCTCGATCCGGCCCGGCTTCGAAAAGCCGCCGGCGACGATCCCCAGCCCCTTGCCGCCGGAAACGTGAAATCCCCCCGCCCGGGTCGCGTCGACGAAGCCGCCACTGCCGTCGCCCTTCCACCAGCGGTCCGCCGCGGCGGGGAATTCGTGAGGATGACAGGTCATCTTCACCCCACTCGACTCGCAGATCATCGTGAACAACCGGGCTCCCTCGAGATAGTTCACGTCGTACAGGTCGACATGGCCATCGCCGTCGATGTCGGCCACCAGGCAACTGGTCGTCCAGCCCGTCTCGGGAAACGGCAACCCCCCGCTGAGGTCCTCGAACGTGCCGTCGCCGGAATTGCGATACAGCCGGTTGCGGCCGATGTTGGCGACGTACAGATCCGGCCAGCCGTCGTGGTCGATGTCACCGACGGACACCCCCTGGCTGAATCCCCCATCGCCCAGTCCCGCCCGCTCGGTCACGTCGACAAACGTGCCGTCACCGGCATTGCGAAACAGCCGATCACGGTACCGGGGGTCACCCCCCTCGACGTCTTCCATAACAGGCCAGGGACAGCCCTGGCTGAAGTACAGGTCGGGCCAGCCGTCGCGGTCGTAGTCGAGTACCGCGACACCCCCGCCGGTGTACTCGAACATCAACCTCCCCGCGGTCGTCGAGTCGGAACTGTTGAAGTAGGTGAAGTCGATCCCCGCGGCGGTGGCCCGGTCTTCGAACCGGATCGCCGAGGACCCCGCGTCGCCGGGACCGGCCACCGGTTCGGATGGATCGATCCGGTGGAAGTTGATTCGAGGAAAACTCGAGAGGTCGACGAAGTGTGTGGGCCGATCGTCGACGGCTGTCTGTTCCCAGACACCCATCTGCGTACCCAAGCGAGCGCGGACCCGACCCACCAGATCCGCCGCCCAGCCCGCCGTGGGTTCGTGCTGCTGGGCTTCGCTGGCCCAACCAAACGCCTCCCACAACCGACCCATCTCCTCGCACTGCTCGGCCGCTTTCCGCAACAGGTCCACATTCGACCAATCCGACTCGAAACCCAAACGGGTCTCAATCAAACCCAGCGTCTGCTCGAACGCCTCCAGCTGCTTCGCCCGCTTGCGAAATCGTTGAGCCTGCTCGGGCTGTCCGAGTTGCGAAAGGAGTTGTGCCAGCTGGTAGTTGGCGGACCTGAGATCCGGTTCCAGCCTGATCGCTTCCCACAGGCAACGAGCCGCCTCGCGGTCGCGACCCGTCAGCCGGGCAAAGCGGGCATCGGCCAGCCACATCCCCGGGTGCTCCCACAGCCGGTCGTCGATCAGCCGCTTCCGGCTCTCAATGTACTCCGCCACCACATCCGGACCACCTCGCTCGAGCACCGTCCAGAGTTTCCTGGCATGAGCCTCGGCCAGGTCGCCGTTGACGCTGGCCACCATCTCGAACCGGGCCAATGCGGCGACAAAGTCCCGCCGCTCAAAATCGATCGTGCCCAGGCCCAACCGGGCCAGCTGCTCCTCCTGATCCTTCTTCAAACAGGCCTCCAGCATCACCGGGTCGGCCAGCACGTGGTCGATTTCGCCCAGCAGCACCAGGTGACGCTTGGTGAACAGGCCACGACGCAGCAGGTTCATCAACGGCCGCCGAGCCTCAAAGCGGCGTCCCGACACCGTCAGGATGAACGCCAGGTGATCGTTGGCCAGCGCGTGTTCCCGCTCATACTCGATCCGCTCGGCCAGTCGCTCGGCCAGCCGCGTCAGCGACCTGAGACTGTCCATGCGGTCGCCGGGCCCCAGCATCCCGGTGATCCGCTCGGGTCGCTCCGAATCGGACAACCGGCACAGGTACTCGACCGCCGCGTCGTAGTCGTCACGCTCCATCGACAACTCCCCCGCCAGCCTCAACGCGCCGGGATGCTCGGGGCTGCGAGCCAGCACGCGGTCGGCCAGTTGCAGAGCCTGCTCGGGACGCTGCAACCGCAGTGCCCGGCGAGCCTGCTTCAGCAGATCGTCGTCCGATTCCCCTCCGCCTCGCCACCACCACCAGCCGAAGCCCACCATCGCCACCATCGCCACCAGCACCGCGAAGATCGCCAGCCGCGGCAGAAACGCGCCCCGCGATTCGCTCGACATGCTAACGCCCCGCTCGATCAACAGCACCAACCTCGCCGGTGAGCTCCACGCCCTTCCATCGCGTCTCGACCAACTTCCCCGATCCCTCGCGACACTCGACCAACCGATCGACCGCGACGTCGCTGAACCGATCGGTCGTGCCCGACGTCGGCCAATGGATCTCGAGCCTCTCGACCCGCTCGGCACTGCCCAGCCCGATGTGAGCGATGAAGGGGTTGCCGCCGAAGCTGCCGCCGGAACCGATCCGCTGGTGCACCACCCGCTGCTGGCCCCCCTCGCTGAACTCCACCCGGATCCTCACACCCACGCCCATCCGGTTCGTCTGCACACCCTCGACACGCACCGCCAACCAGTGCCTGCCGAATCCCGGGTTCTCGAAAAACGCGTTGCCGAACGCGTCGCCGGGGTACCAGCCGCCGATCTGCTGGAATACGTCCAGGTCACCGTCGTGGTCGAAATCGGCCAGCGAGACACCGTGACCCTTCTGCAGATGCCCGAATCCCGCCGCAAACGTCACGTCGGTAAACCGGGTCCCGCCCTGGTTGTGAAAGAGCAGGTTGGGCATGATCCCGGCGTACTCTGGGTAACCGGTCCCAAGATAGAAATCGGGCCAACCGTCGTTGTCGAGATCCCCGAAGTTGCAGCCCATGGGCTGAGTGACACGGACCAGGCCGAATTCCCTGGATGCCTCGCGGAACCCGCCGCGTCCGTCGCCCAGGTACAACGCGTCGGATTCCGATTCGTGAGCCTCGCCCAGGTAATCCCGAGCCACCTGCTCGACTCCCTCGCGGTAACTGGCCACGTAGAGATCCAACGCGCCGTCGTTGTTGCAGTCCCAGAACCAGACCGGAAAACTCCGCTGCGGCCCCGCCACCCCCAGCTCCTGGGCCACGTCCTCGAACCGACCCATCCCGTCGTTGCGGTACAGCCGGTTGGCTCCCCCGCGAACCGACACGTAGAGATCTTCATCGCCATCGTTGTCGTAGTCACCCCACGCGGTCCCCTTGACCACCCCGACTCCGTCGACCCCCGCCTCGGGCGCAATGTCGATGAAATGACCGTTGTCATTTCGGAACAACTGCCCGTCAAAACCCTCGTTGCCGACATACAGGTCCAGGTCACCATCGTTGTCGAAATCGGCCCAGGCGGCCGTCTGAGTCGGAAAGTCCAACCCCTCACCGGCCAGACCCACCGCAAACGTCACGTCGCGGAACCGGCCCTTGCCGTCGTTCTGCAACAACGAATTGGGATGCTCGCGGCCTGCCGCCTGCAGCCAGCCACCTCGCAAAACCAGCAGGTCGACATCACCGTCGTTGTCGTAGTCAGCACCGACCAGGTTCAGGCCGCCCAGGATGCCACTCAAACCCGCCTCGGAAGTCCGCTCGATGAAGCGGCCGTCACCCGAGTTGAGATACAACCGAACCGGTCCCGATGTGTCCCAGGTGCTGGTGGCGATGTCGACCCAACCGTCCCCGTCGAAGTCCTCGGCCACGCTGCCGCCGCTGAGGTTGACCTCATTGAGACCCAGCTCCGCGGCGATGTTTGTGAACCGAGGAAACTCGGACGACGACCGGAACACCTCAGGATCAATCCGAAACCGCTCGGGGACCTCGCCGGGATATCCTCCGACGGCCATCACCGAGATGTTCAGCAGCCAGCGGCCGGCGGCATGGTCGGGGTTCACCGCCAGCAACCGCTTGAGCACCGCGATCGCCTGTCGAGCCGACTCGGGATGCTGGTGCACCCCAGCTCCCTCGATCGGCAGCAGGCAACTCTGTGAAGTGTGACACTCGATGCAGTTCTCCGTCTCGCCTCGCCTCAGCCAGGCCACAGCCACCTGGAACAGCACGTCGTCACGCTCTTCGGCCGACAGCGAAGGACTCATCCGCCCCGCCAGGTCCAGTGCCTCGTGAAGACGCTCGGTCGCCTGCCGGTTCTCGCCCAGCCGCAGGTGGTGGTGCCCGAGAGACCACAGCAGCCCGAAGCGGGTTCTCCGGGACGCGTCGGAGGGAAGAGCGTCGAGCTGGGCTCGAGCTGTCTCGAGCGGCCGCCGGCCCAGGAAGGGATCAAACTCGGCCATCCGGTCTCTCAGTGACGCCAGCACCGTGACCATGTCCGAGGGGTCCGAGGGGTCCGAGGGGTCCGAGGGGTCCGAGGGGTCCGAGGCCTCTTGGACCGTCGAGTCGTCCCGGACGAGATCGATCAGCGAAGGGGGCCAACCCCACCAGGTGGCGACGCCCGCCACGGCGATGACACCCAGAACGACGATCGGCAATCGGGCGGTTGCGGCCGGGCTGACGCCGTCTTCAGTCACCGGCTCCCCCGTAACCACCGTGTTTTTCCGATGCACCCGGTGCCTCGCGACCCAGTAACTCGTTGAAGCCTGCACCCGAGTCGCGGAACCAGTTGAAGAGAATGCTGACGTCGGTGCCGACACAGAAGTGCTTGACGCCCATCTCGAGGTACTTCTTTGCCTGCTCGGGAGTGTCCACCTCCGCTCGAGGAGCCACCCCCATCTTCAGCGATGTCTCGATCACGTGCTTCTCGGCCTCGAGTACCTCGGGGTGCTGCCACTCGCCGGGTCGATCGATGCTGTTCGAGTAATCGGCCGGGCCGAACTGGGTCATGTCGACGCCGGGGACCGAGAGTATTGCCTCGAGATCTTCGACGGCCGACTTCTTTTCGATCATCAACGCCACGACCGACTGGTCGAGTGCCTCGGCGAACGCCGGGGAACCGCCCTCGAGCACGAACTTCACGTCGCGACGCATGCCGACTCCGTGGATGCCCCTGTTGCTCGGCGTCTCGGCTCGAACCGCCTTCACGCATTCCTCGACATCCTCGACCGTCCGCGGATCGGCAAACAGCACGTTCTGGATGCCCGAGCCGATGGCTCGGATGGTGAGGTAGGTGCGTGGCTCCTGCTCGATCTTCATCATCCCGCTCATGTGAGGGAACAGGTCGATGGCCCGGCCAATGTTCTCCAGGGCATACAAATCGTAGGGGGCGTATTCGGCAACGAACTCGATGTAGTCGAACATCCCGCTGTGGCCGGCCAATTCGGTGATCGAGGCCCAGGACGAGTGGATGTGAGTCCCCAGGCTGGGGAGATCGGCGTCGAGCAGTTCACGCAGTCGGTTGTGCCGCATGGGGTCTGGAGCCTTCCTGTTCGAGTGACAGACACCCCATGCTACGCCAACAGGTAAATCACAACCACCAGCACCGCCGCGGTCCCGTAGACGATCGCCCAGGTCCGACCGGTGGCCAACCTTCGAGCCATCCAGCTGTGTTCAATCGGAGCCGCCTCCCCGGTCTCCTCCTCGGGCACCGGCAACAGGGCATCGGAGGCGAAGATCATGCCGGCCGCAAACAGCGTCAGCACCACCAGGTATCCGGCCACGTTCCACGGCCGGAACGAATCGGGCAGGCGGTGGTCGAGGAACCCGAAGGTGATCATCGCCACCAGCCCCAGCGCCGCGACCACCGCACCGGCCCTGCTGCGAGAGGTCCAGCCGGCACGACGGAACGACATCCGAGAGAACAGGTCGCGCGTCGCGGCATCCTCGCCGCGGCTGGTACACAGGCTGACCACGACCAGCACCGCGGCCGAAAACGGCATGCCGAACAGGGCTCGTGTGGCCGGCAGAGTGTGGTCCCAGCTGAACACGTGATGCACCAGCGGGACCGTATCCAGCCCGTACACGTAACCCAGCCACTTCACCGTGCCCAGGGCACCGTAGGTCGTGTAGGCGATCCCCGCCAGCAGGCAGGCGATGCCTCCGGCAGCCGTCGCCCGGCGGAAGAACAACGCCCCGGCCACCACGACGAACAGCGTCGGTTGCACGATGCTGCCGATGGTCCAGGCCGAGTCGAGCAGAGTCGACTCGATGCGGTGACTGAAAATGGCATAGCCCAGCCCGACGCCTCCAGCCACCACCGTCACCATCCGCCCCACCCGCAACGACGTGCGGTCGTCACAGTCGGGACGCAGCGGCCGGTGGATGTCCTGGCGAAAGAGCGTGGCCAGGCTGTTCAGATAGCTGCTGGCCGTCGAGTTCGACGCGGCGACCAGAGCAGCCAGGAACAGACCGCCCAGGCCGACCGGCATTATCTTCTGGGCCAGGTGGGGGAGAATCGAGTCGGCCCCCCCGGGCAGGTCCTGGTACTCGGGGTTGGTGCCCGCCGCCATCGCCGGGACGATGTAGCACAGCGTCAAGGGACCGGTCAGCAACGCCGCCCACAACAGACCCTTGCTCGCCTCGTGGACCGTCTTGCCCGCGAAACTCCGCTGCAGCATGTACTGCGATGTGAACCAGTAGGGCAGTCCGAGTATGAACAGCATCAGGATGGTCAGGTAGTCAGTCCCCGCCTCCGGACCACTGGGCCGCCACATCACCCACTTGTCGGGTGAAATCCTGTCGGGCGAAACGTGGTCGGGGCTGAACAGGGCCTCGAGACCCCCGCCGGCCTGGATCCCCAGCGGCAACAGGATCACCGCACCGCCGATGATCAGGAAACTCTGCAACAAGTCGGTGTAGACCACCGCCAGCAACCCGCTGGCCAGGCAGTACAGCACCACCACCCCGGCCACGATCACCGTGACCGTTTCGAAGGTGTCCAGACCCGGCAGGTGAAACGACCCCGGCACGTTGAAGGCCCCGGTGACGATCGTGGCACAGGTCATCATCGTCACGCCCGAGAAGAGCGCGTAGAAGATGATCCACAGCAGCGAGACACAGACCGAAACGAACGATCCGTAGCGTTGCTGGATCAACTCGGTGATCGTCGTCAGCCCCAGCTGGCGGAAACGGGGCAGGAAGGTGACCGCGGCGATCGCCGCCAGCATGTTCCCGCTCCAGGCCATCAACAGCAGCGGAGCTCCGACCTTGTACGCGTTACCGGCCGGACCGACCAGGTACAGCGCCGCCACGTTGGTCGCCATGATGCTGCCGCAGATCACCCAGCGGTTCAACGATCGCCCGGCAATGAAGTAGTCGTCGCCGCCGCGGATGTAACGAGCCAGCCACAGGCCCAGGCCGAGCATGCCAACCAGGTAGACCACCACGATGCTCAGGTTGATCCAGCTCGCAATCGTCATGGTGTCGCAGACTCGTCGGTCCAAGATCGATGCCGCTCGCAGCCTAGCAGCGCCGCTTTGAATCTCGTACCCAGCCCCCTATTCTGACCCACTCCGAACAACTCCACCGCCCCCCCTTCCTCTCCACTCTCTCCTGTCTCCCCTCTCCCCTCTCTCGCAATGTCCCGCACCGCCTTCCGACTGGTCCTGCTCGTCTCGTGTGCCCACGCCCTGGTGCACGTCTTCGAACTGGCGTTGCCCAGTGTCGAGCAGATGATCGGCGAGGACCTGGTGGGTCTGACGGACAAGGAGAACAAGGCAGCGACCGGGTACCTGTCGGCGGCCTGGCGGGTTCCGTTCGGGCTGCTGGCGATGATCGCCGGATGGCTGGCCGACCGTTACGGTTCGCGGCGGCTGCTGATCGTCTACCTGATCGGCTGTTCGGTCGCGTCGATCGTCGCCGCGAGTTCCCACAGCCTGACACCGCTGTTCCTCTCGATGCTGGTCATGGGCGGCTTCGCCAGCATCTACCACCCGGCCGGATTGTCGTTGATCTCGCGGGTGACCACGCCCGAGACTCGAGGCCGGGCGCTGGGCTGGCACGGGATCTTCGGCTCGATCGGTATTACCTCCGCCCCGATGGCAGCCGCCGTGATGTTCGGAACCGGGTGGCTGGGCTGGCGAGGTTACTACATGGCATTGTGCATCCCGGCCGCGGTGATCGCGCTCTTGGTGCTGGTGTCGATCCGTCGAGTCAGCTCGACTCGCGATCCCGACTCGCCGGTTGCACTCGATTCCCAGCAGGACACGGTGTTCCAGCGAGTCCCCTACACGCTGCTGGTCAGCTCGGGGGCCCTCTCGGGGTTCGTCTACGGAGCGTTCCTGTCTTACCTGCAGAGGTACCTCGACGGTGCCGGCATCCAGCCCGCTTCGATCTCGCCCGAGAGTTTTCGGAACCTGCTGGCCGGGGTGACGCTGTCATTTGCCGTCGGCGGCCAGTGGCTGGCCGGCCGGATGGCCCGACCCGGACGACTCGAATGGCTGCAGGTCGCCATCCTCCTGGCCAGCATGCCCTGCCTGATCCTGATGGGATTCGCCACCGGCTGGTTCTGCCTGGTCGCCACCTGCTCGTTCGCATTCATCCACTTCATGACCCAGCCGGTCTACAACAGCCTGATCGCTCAACTGGTCCCCACACACCGCCGCAGCACCGGCTACGGGTTCAGCAACATGATCTGCTTCGGCATCGGAGGACTGGGACCGCTGGTCGTGGGACAGTCGACCAATAACCTGCTGATCTACTGGGGACTGGCCACCGTCGTTGGACTCTCGGCAATGCTGGCCGCCATCCTGTGGTGGACCACTCGCCGCACCCACCTCACCCCGTCCACCCCGTCCACCCCGACCGACTCCACGACCTCCACGACCTCCACGACCTCCACGACCTCCACGAACGAGACTCCGTGATGAGCAGCCTGGTGCCTGAGAACTTGACGACACTGACCGAGGCGGCCGCGGCGGTGCGAACCGGTGAGACCACTGCCACCGAGCTGGTCTGCGAATGCCTCGAGCAAATCTCAGCGGCCGACGGCCAACTGCAGGCATTCGTCTCGGTGCAGGAATCCGAGGCCCTGGCGCGGGCCTCTGAGCTGGATGCCCTGGCCGGCTCGGGCCGCCTGGCGGGTCCGCTGCACGGGATCCCGGTGGCGATCAAGGACATCATCGACATCGCCGGGCTGCCGACCGCGGCGGGGATGTCGGCAAAGAGCGTTCAGGCGACGACCGGTCGCGATCAACCCGCCGCCCGGGACGCTGCGCTGGTGAGTCGACTCAGGGACGCCGGAGCGGTCCTGATCGGCAAGACGGTCACCACGGCATTCGCCTGCTTCGATCCGCCTGCGACCCGGAATCCTCACGACCCCGACCGCACTCCCGGTGGCTCCTCGAGCGGCTCGGCGGCGGCGGTCGCCGCGGGGATGTGCTTCGCGGCAATCGGCTCGCAAACCGGCGGCTCGATCACCCGCCCGGCCGCCTTCTGCGGTGTCGCCGGGGCGAAGCCGTCGTTGGGTCGAGTGCCCTGTGCGGGGGTGGTGCCGATCAGCGAGCACCTGGACCATCCCGGCCCGATCGCCCGTAGCGTCGCCGACCTCGCCGTGATGCTCGATGTGCTCGTCTCCTACCTACCCACCGACCCCACCTCGCGGAACACCCCCCCGCCCGGACTCTTCGCGTCACTCGACTCGCTCGCCTCGACCACCGCGCTCGTTCCCCGGCTGGGCCGCCTGGAGGGCCTGTTCGCCGAGCGTGCCGATGCCGAGGCGACCGCGGCCATCGACTCGGCGATGACCGCCTGGGAAACCGCCGGGGCACGAGCCTGCCGGGCCGAATTGCCCACCGGCTTCGACGAAGTGCTCGACCATCACCGCATCGTGCTCGTCGGCGGCCTGGCCGCCAATCACCGCGACTACTACCCCGATCACGTCGACGAGTACCCCGACGGACTGGGAGGGCTCATCGCCGAAGGACTCGACTTCCGCATGACCCGCTTCATCGAAGCCCGACGGCACCAGATGCGGCTCAAGAGTGACATCCTTGGCTGTTTCGACGAGTGCGACGTCCTGGTCTGCCCGGCCGCCGTGGGCGGGGCCCCGGATGCCTCGACCACCGGAGACCCGTCGATGAACGCACCGTGGAGCTACACCGGACTGCCGAGTGTTTCGTTCCCGATCGCAGAGACCTCAGGCGGCATGTCACTGTCGGTGCAGCTGATCGGGCGTCCCGACGGGGAAGCCGAGCTGTTTGGCGTCGCGGCGTGGTGCGAAGAGCACCACACCGCAGCACACATCTCTTGACCCGTTCGCCTCGCTCCCCGATGATCCCGCCCCGCCCCGCCCCGCTCGTGAGACGCGGCACGGATCTCGTGGCCGGATTCTGGTGAATCCCCCCCGAGGTGACTCGTGGTCCATGCGTCTCGCGGGCCTGGCGATTCCACCAGGAGCGAGACGACCACGTGGGCAGTTTCTTTCGCCTGATTCCCTACGTGCTGCCGCACCGTCGGCTGTTCATCCTCAGCGCCGTGTTCGGCCTGGGAGTGGCCCTGCTGTGGGGTGCCAACCTCTCGGTCGCGTTCCCGATCGTCAAGGTCCTGCTGCAGGGGCAGTCGTTGCAGCAGTACGCCGACCAGGAAGCCGACTGGTACCGCGGCGAGATCGCGGCCAAGACCAGCAGGCTGGACAGCCTGGGAGCCGAGGAGCTCAAGGAACGAGCCCGGATGCAGGGCAAGATCGCCGAACAGACCGGCATGCTCAGACGACTCAACTGGGTCCGGGGCAAGGTGCTGCCGCACCTGCCCCAGGACGCGTTCGACACGATGGCACTGGTGCTGCTGTTGCTGATGGTCGGCACGCTGCTCAAGGGGGTCGGCATCTTCATCCAGGATGTGCTGGTGGGCAGCGCGGTGGAGAAGTCGATTCGAGGCGTCCGGGAGGCGTGCTTCGAACACTGCCTGTCGCTCGATTACCAGACACTCACAAACGAGGGCACCGCACCGCTGATGGCCCGCTTCACCAACGACTTCACAGTGATGGCCAACGGTCTGAAACTGATGGGCGGCAAGGTGATCCGTGAACCGCTCAAGGCCATGACCTGCGTCGCGATGGCCTTCCTGGTCAACTGGCAGCTGACCCTGATGTCACTGCTGTTCGTGCCGGTCTTCGGCCTGGTCTTCTACCGCTACGGCAAGGCACTCAAGGCGGCCAGCCACCGGATGATGGAGAGCATGTCGAGGATCTACGAGACGCTCGCCGAATCGTTCCACGCATTGAAGATCATCATCGCCTTCAACGGCGCCGACCGGCAGAAAGACAAGTTCCGACGCGAGAACCGCGAGTACTACCACAAGGCGATGCAGGTCGTGAAAGTCGACTCGCTGACCAACCCGACCACCGAATTGCTCGGACTGGCCGCACTCTGCGTGGCGCTGCTGCCAGGAGCCTACCTGGTGCTCAGAGGGACTCGGGGGATCTGGGACATCCGGTTGACGACCGAGGTGATGGACGTGGCGAGACTCTCGCTGCTGTACGCCTTCCTGGCCGGCACCATCGATCCCATCCGGAAACTCTCGAGCGTCTACTCGAGACTGAAACGGGCCAGCGCCGCCACCGACCGCATCTTCGAACTGATGGACCGTCGCCCCAGGGTCGCCGCCCCCCAATTGCCTCAGCAAATCGAACGCTGCCACCGCTCGATCGAGTTCCGCAACGTCTCGTTCCGCTACGACGGACAGTCCGAGGAGGCTCCCGAAGCGATCTCGAAAATCAACCTGCTGGTCGAGGCGGGCGAGGTGCTGGCACTGGTCGGCGGGAATGGATCGGGCAAGTCGACTCTCGTACACCTGCTGCCCCGGCTGTTCGACCCGATCGAGGGTTCGATCCGCATCGACGGGATCGACATCCGAGAAGTCGATCCGGTCGAACTCCGCAAGCAAATCAGCATCGTCACGCAGGAACCGCTGCTGTTTGACGACACGGTGTTCGAGAACATCCGCTTCGGCAGGCCCGAGGCGACTCGGGACGAAGTCCTCGAGGCGGCCGGGCGGGCACTGGTGAACGAGTTTGTCGAGCAGTTCCCCGACGGTTACGACACCATCGTCGGCGAACATGGCGGACGACTCTCCGGCGGACAACGACAACGGATCACGCTGGCTCGAGCGATTCTCCGCGATCCCGCCATCCTGATCCTCGACGAAGCCACCTCAGCCATCGACGCCACCAGCGAGGACAAGATCCTCGAAGTGCTCGCCGGGTTTGTCCAGGGCCGCACCGTGCTGATGATCACCCACTCGCTGGCACCCAGCGTGCTCAAACTGGTCACCCGGGTGATCGTGATGGACAGCGGCCGGATTATCGCCACCGGCCGACACGAAGACCTGCTGCAGTCGTGCCCGACCTACCGCCAGGCCTACTACTCGCGGATCCACGTCGATTCCGACGCCGCCTAGTGTTGTGTCAGGTCGTAGTTTTCGCGTTGAGGGTAGCCCGGGGAAGGGCCAGGTTCTGTAGGGACCTTTCATTTCAACCACACAAAAACTCAGACCTGACTGAACACCAGCAGCCTGCTGAACAACAAAACTTCGCGGATCCGAGGGGGTCAGAGGTATGATGCCCATACCGATGGACCCAACACCTCCCACCACCTCCGTACGACCCAGGCGACTCGTCCAAGTCGCCATGGCCACGGCAGTCGTCGCACTGCTGGCTCTGATGCTCGCCTTCGGTCGCACCCAACGACGCGAACACGGCCTCACAGAAGACCAGGCCAGGTACCTCCAGAACGTCGAACACCTCGGAGGATTCGTCTTCGGTGACCTCTGCCTGCCGAAATTCTCCGAAGCACTCGCCCAGGATAACCACGATGACCTGATGGCAATGGTCTCGAGTGGCTTCACCGGAGCGTGGCTGCTGGACCAGGACCACCCCGAAACGAAGCAGATCCGGGGACCGGTCACCGCGACGCAGAGGCAACGCGACGGCACCGATACGAAACAGGCCAACTGCGATCAGGCTGAGTTCATCGAGTGGCTGCTCGAGCAACGCCGCCAATTCGCATCGCTCGATTCCACCGAAGCAAAACTCAAACGCATGCAGCCGACCTCCCCCGGTCAACTCGACGGGACCTGGGACGGCACGCTGCTGCTGAGGATGGCGGGCGAGACGGCCGGAGGACGGATCCGGGAGACCCGCATCGAATTGGCCTGCCGGCTTGATGGGATCAGCGACGAGTCGCCCGGGCTCCGAGGCTGGTTCCGGCGGCTCTCGGTGATCCGGATCGACATCGTCGAGAGCGACGCGTTGCTGATGGAGGAGATGACAAAGGAGACGGGGATCGACGTCGCACGGCTGCAGGACAACTGGCTGGGAGTCACCGGCCCGCAGACTCCGGCTCTGACCGGAGGCGTCTACCTGGCCGATTACGACGGAGACCGACACGTCGATTGCCTGCTGACGGACATCAAGGGCCTGTCGCTGTATCGCGGCCTGGGTGAGGGCCGCTTCGAAGAGGTGACCGAGGCGGTGGGGTTGCCCGCGGAATTCAACGACCTGCAGGCCGCCTGGGGCGACTTCGACAACGACGGTGACCCCGACCTGGTCCTCGGTCGACGCTTTTATAGGAACGATAGAACCGAGCAGCCCGGCGGGGGCCAACTCCGGTTCACCCGGATGGCAACCATCGACACGGGCCTCGATCTGGAAGACTCCGTCGGCTTCGCCGTCGCCGATGTCGACCTCGACGGACGACTCGACCTCTACGTCGTCGGCATCAACCAGAGGACCAGCGGGCAGAAGTGGATCGGAACCAATGACAGCAACCGCAACCAATTGTGGCACAACGACGGCAACCTGCACTTCAGCGACGTGACCGCTTCCAGCGGGACCGTCGGACGCGGCACCAGCACCTTCGCGGCCGTCTTCTTCGACGCCAACGGCGACGGACACCCCGACCTGATGACCGCCTGCGAATTCGGCCGCAACGACTTCTGGCTGGGCAACGGCGACGGGACGTTTGTCGAGGCCGAGTTGCCCGAGATCTACGGAGGCTTCTCGATGGGTCTGACCGTCGGCGACATCGACAACGACGGATTCGCCGATCCCTACCTGGCCAACATGTTCTCCAAGGCAGGCGAACGGGTGGTGGCCAACCTGCCATCAGACATCTACGAACCCGATGTCGACCGCAAGTTGCGCGATTTTGTCCGCGGCAGCGAGCTGTATCACAACAGCGGCGGTACGGGGTTCCGGAGGATCGGCCGCACGGCAGGCGTGGCCGATGTCGGCTGGGCCTACGGACCGGCCTACGTCGATCTCGACAACGACGGACTGTTGGACCTCTACGCTCCGTGCGGATTCCAGAGTGTCTCGCGGAAACGGCCCGACGGGTGACGCTGCGTGTGGCTGGCTGTCGTGACACAGCCGTTCGATTGCCACGCGGTGATTCCGGAGTTGCGAGACGTGGACCGCGAGAGCGGTGAGTTCTGGGTGCCCAACCCGTGGGACTTCGCCACCCAACGCGAAAACCTCTCGGCATACGAACGCAACGGCGTCTTCCTCAACCTCGGCAACGGCCGCTTCGCCAACATCGGCCACGTCAGCGGAGCCGATAGCGACGGCGACGGCCGAAGCGCGGTCGGTTGCGATGTCACCGGAGACGGTCGGCCCGAACTGTTCGTGAGACAGGCCGGAGGCGGACCGCTGAGGGTCTACCGCAACCGGTTTCCCAAAGCGGGCTGGCTGACCGTTTCGCTCGAAGGCAAAACCAGCAACCGACAGGGAATCGGAGCCCGTGTCATCGCTCACCTCGGTCACCGCACCGTACGCCGAGAACTCTACCCGGTCATCAACTTCCTCTCGCAGGCCCCGGCCCGGGTGACATTGGGGCTGGGCGACGCGCGGATCATCGACCGCCTGGAAATCCACTGGCCCTCGGGCAAACGGACAAAGCTTTCAGACGTCGAGATCAACCGCCACCTGGTGATCAGCGAGTGAGGCAGCGGGAGATTCCCGCCAGGCCTAATTCTTTTTTCCACGCTCGGCGTGCGTGTTGAAGAACTCGAAGATCGCCGGCAGGCCCTGGAACGCCGGTAAGATGTGGCCGCCGTCCTTGTACTCGATGTACTTGTGAGTCATCTCCAGTTCCTTCATCTTCTCGATCCACTTCCGGGTCGACGAAGCACGAACCAGCCGGTCCTTGGCTCCCTGCACGACGATCACCGGCGTGTCGCGGATCGCCTTCAATCCGGCAGTTGAGCGGTAAATCGCCGGAGCGATCGGGGCCAACGCCGCCCACCGCTTGGGGTGCTTCATCCCCAGGTGCAACGTGCCGCCACCCCCCATCGAATGGCCCATCAGGTAGACCCGCTTCGGATTCACCCGGTACGCCTTCTCGGTCAGCTTCAACACGTTCATCACGTCCTGCTCACTCAGTGCACCCAGGTTCATCGGCTTCCAGAACTTCGACCGCTGCCCCTGAACGCCATACCAGCCCCTCGAGTTGTACCCCATCGGAGCCACGACGATGTAGCCGTGCTTCTCGGCCAGGTTGACCAGTCCGGGGTAGTGCAGGATCTGCTGCGGATTGCTGCCGAGCCCGTGCAGGGCCACGACCAGGGGAAACAGCTTCCGGGCCTCGGGCTCCGACTCGTAACTCGACGGCACAAACAGCCCGTACTCCATCTCCTTTCCCGCGTCCTTGAAGTCGTAGCTGAGCTTCTGGATGCGGCGGATGGGCGAGAGGGGCTTGGGCTTCTTCGCCGGCTGATCAGCACCCAGCAAGACAGGGAGCACACTCAGCAGCACCAGCAGCTTCAGGGTCAGCCTGTTCATGAAATCGCCTCGAGAGGTTGCTGCGGGGGATGGTATCAGATTCCCGGGACCGGATCCGAGAACCCCAGCTCGCTGCGAATCCCGCTCCACGGCACCAGGTAGTCCTCGATCGAAAGCCCATCGACGGCAACCACCGCCTGCCCGCTGGGCCCGTCCACCCCGGGACCCTCGGCCACCATCCGTGCCACCAGCTCGTGCTGCCACCGGGGTGTCAACGGCTCGATCACGTCGATCCGCCCGGCTTCGATCGCGACCGCCGCGGCCAATGCCCACGCCCCCCAGTTGCTGATCCCCGCCAGCAGGTTCCAGTCGGTCGCGATCCGGCAGGGGATCCGCACCGAGTGGTCTCCGGGCAACCGTGCCACCAGCTCCTCCCACGGCACCGCCCCCATCCCGATCTCGTTCCCACCGTCGCCGATCCCGATCGTCACCGCCTCGGCACAAAATTCGTGCAGCTCATCGAACAGCACCGACACGTCGGCAGTCCACTCGTCGATCACTCGAGCCCGCATGTTGTGACAGCACCCCCACGACTTTGCCGGAACCCTCTCGAGAAACTCCGCCTCCGGCGGGTCCCCGTCGCGAGCCTGGGCCCGCATCGAGTCGACTGTGTGGCTGGGCCCGACCCGTTCGATCACCACCAGGTGATCCAACCCACCCCCGTCACGTCGCCCGGCCAGGAACTCACGGCACCACCGCGACGATCCCTCCAGCGGTGCCACCGCCAGTTCGACCTCCTCCAGCCCCGCCGCGGCAGCCGTGGCCCGCATCGCACCCTCGCACGGCAGGTCGGTCAGCAACACTACCTCCCGACCCAGCCCCACCAGCACCCGGGCCAGCGTCGCGGCTCCCGGTGGTCCGTCGGTCTCGGCCGCGGCCGGTTCACCGTGAGGGATGAAGAACCCGGTCAGGATCGCCACCGGACCCGATTTCGACGCCAGGTCCGCCGCCGCTGCGGCCAGATGACCCTCACACAACACGCCTCGCGTTGCCTCCGAAGAGATCAACCCGCGACCGGCCGGATCGCGGCGGACCCGCTCTTCCAGACGCCCGATCCGCTCGGATTGCTCTCCCATCCCCATTCCGCCGCCCCGCTTGGTTGCGATCCACGCCCCGCAACCCAAGAATACTCACTCACCTCTTATTTCCCCATTCCCCTCTCGCCTGACGCTCATTACCACCCGAAGGGATTCCTACCCCTGAGAACACCTCGTGGGGCGTTTCTTGGTTTCGGGAAACACCCTCCAGCGGTGATGGGTAAGGTTGTCGAGGCCGAATCGACTTGCCAGAATTCCTGAAGAATACCGTGGAGAGGCCGCTTGGTGCGGTCCGCCACGGTGTACCGGGCAGCGCGTGGCCCGACGGGCAGAGTCCTGCTACCGGAAGCTGACGATGGCCGACGAACGACCCTCAATCGAAGACATCCTGGGGCAGGCCCGGTCTCAGGACGGCGGCTCAGGCTCGCCGGAGGAGACGCCGCCGCCGAGTGATGAACCGGCTGCGCCGGCCGAGGAAACCGCCGCGGCGGAAGAGGCCGAAGAGACCCCCGACGCTGCCGAGCCAACTCCCAAGAAGGTCCCGGCAAAAGCCCCCTCCAGTACCGCCGATATCCTCGCCATGGCACGTGGCCAGGATACCGCCGACACGGCCGACTTTGCCGACAAAGCCGACTCGGATACGGATGCCCAGGCCGAGCCTGCTGCTGCGGAAACACCCGCCGAAGAGGCTCCCGCGGCAGCCGACGACGCAGACCGGCCCAGCGTTCAGGAGATGCTGCAGCAGCTCAGGCAAACTGACGGCAAGGGGACAGCGGCCCGGACGCGGACCGTTGCACAGGAGCCGGAGGTGTCGGACGTGCCGCAGAGACCGATGCCGACGCGGCCGGCGGCACCGGACGCCCCCGTTGCCGCACCCGCGGAAGTCGGACGCCGCGGAATGCTGATCTCGCTGCTGCTGCTGCCTGTTTCATTGGTCGCCACTCCCTTCGGCGTGGCCTGGACCGCCCTGGCAGCCGCCTGCGGTGCGATGGTGCTGGGGCTGGCCCGCTTCATGTTCCCCAACACGCTCGTCGAACCTCCGATGACCTTCAAGATCGGACCGCCCAGCGACTATCCCCCCGAATCGGTGTCGACCAAGTTCAAGGCCGACCGAGCCGTCTGGATCGTCCGCTCGACGATGTACAACGGCCAGGACCAGATCGTCGCAGTCTCAACCGTCTGCACACACCTCGGCTGCACTCCCAACTGGCTCGAGGGCGAGCAGAAATTCAAGTGCCCCTGCCACGGGTCGGGGTTCTACAAGTCGGGTGTCAACTTCGAAGGCCCCGCACCGCGGCCACTGGAACGCCACGGACTCAGCCTCTCGCCCGATGGAATGCTCGAAGTCGACAAGAGCATGAAGTTCCAGGAAGAACTCGGCCAATGGGAAGATGGCGGCTGCTTCGTCGAAGTCTGACCCGAATACCACTCAACTCAAGACAACCCACCGCACACCGCAGCACACACCGCAGCACACACCGGCCAACCAACCGGCCGGACACCCGGAGCCCACCCACTCGATGTCTGTCGGCGACTACATCCGCGGATCCCAGATCTGGAAGAGCATCTTCCGTCACCCGGCGCCCTACGATCGGCGGAACCGGGTGGTGGTGATGCTGACCAACTTCTTCCTGCACCTGCACCCGGTCTCGATCAAGCAACAGGGCATCGCACTCTCATACACCTGGTGCATGGGAGGCATCACGTTTTTCCTGTTCCTGGTCGAAACGATCACCGGCGTGCTGCTGATGTTCTACTACCGCCCCACTCTCGAGTGGGCCTACCAGGACATCCTTGCGCTCCGCGACGTGACCACGCTGGGGATCATGCGCGAAATCCATCGCTGGGGGGCTCATGCGATGGTGATCACCGTCTGGCTGCACATGTACCGGGTCTTTTTAACCGGCAGCTACAAGCCACCTCGAGAGTTCAACTGGGTGGTGGGAGTGCTGTTGCTGGTGTTGACTCTGCTGTTGAGTTTCACGGGGTACCTGCTGCCGTGGGACCAGCTGGCCATCTGGGCCATCACCGTCGGTTCGAACATGGCTCGAGCCACACCGGTGCTCGGTCACGAGGGTCCGGGATTCCAGCTGATGAACATGGGCGGGTACGACCTGATCACCAGCGGGAGCGATGCGCGCTTTCTGCTTCTGGGTAGCCGCTTCGTCGGCGAAGAAACACTCAACCGCTTCTACATATTGCACTGTGTGGCGATCCCGCTGGTCGCAGCCGGCTTGATCGCGATCCACTTCTGGCGAGTCCGCAAGGACGGCGGCATCAGCCAGCCTCTGTGATTCCCTGGCCCACCTGACGGCTTTCATGCACGTCGACCCCTTCATCGATCCGCACCCCAACCTGACTCCTGCCGTGCTGCAGGGGCTGGGCTGGCTGTACATGGTGCTGTGCGTGATGAACCTCTTCTGGACCGTGCGGGTCTACAAGGAAGACCAGAGCGTGTTGCTGCCGCTGCTGAAGATCCAACTGCCCAAGGCCACCTTCTGGGCCCTGTACACCTCGATCCTGCTGATCCTGGGGTTCATGCACCTGAGCTACACCAGCGAGGACTACATCGACAAGTTCCCGCTGGCACTGGAACCCGGCGGCCCGTTCCAGACGGCCGTCGACACGATGGTGGCCAACCCGGTCACCTACTTCCTCATCTCGATCATCGGCACCATCGGGGTGCTGTGGTTCCGCGAGTTCCTGGTCAAGCCGACCGTCGGCTGGGCGATACTCAACGCCGCCATCCTGTTCATGACACTCTCGATGACCGACTACGACTTCCGACAGATCGTCGGCAAGCCGGACAACGTGCCGATCGTGGCGTTGTTGTACCTGGTCGGAGGCTTCACCTGGCTGTACTTCTCACGCGCTGTCAAAAACGACCGGCGGCTGGCCGAATGGGACGGCAAGGGTCCGACGCCGGTGCTCGAGAACGACAAGAACGAAAAGGTGCTGGTCTGGCCTGACCTGGTCTACAGCGAAATGATCTGCATGATCGCGATCACCACGCTGCTGATCGTCTGGGGTATCGCGCTGGAAGCTCCGCTCGAAGAACCCGCCTCCAGCGCCAAGACCCCCAACCCCTCGAAGGCACCCTGGTACTTCCTGGGCCTGCAGGAAATGCTGGTCTACTACGACCCCTGGCTCGCCGGAGTCGTCTTCCCCACCTTCATCCTCGGCGGCCTGATGGCCGTCCCCTTCATCGACTTCAACAAGATCGGAAACGGCTACTACGTCTTCCGAAAACGCTCCTTTGCCATCACCACCTTCATGGTCGGCTTCATCTCGCTGTGGGTGGCCATGATCGTGCTGGGGACGTTCCTGCGAGGCCCCAACTGGAACATATTTGGGATCTACGAATATTGGGACGTCCATAAGCTCGAAGCACTCAACAACGTCATGCTCTCGGAACTGTTCTACCTCGAATGGTTCGGCTGGGCCTTCGACATGCCCTCGTACAAGAACGCCGACCCGACCGGAACCAAGGTGGCCATGATCCTGCTGCGTGAATTGCCCGGCTTCGTCGTGATCGGTGTCTACTTCGTCGCCCTGCCACCGCTGTTGGCCATGAAATGGCTCAGGTCCTTCTACCAGCGAATGGGCTACCTCCGCTTCATGGTCTTCACTCAACTGCTGCTGTGGATGGCCGCCCTGCCCCTGAAAATGGTCCTCCGCTGGGCACTGAACCTGAAATACCTGATCAACATCCCCGAGTACTTCTTCAATATCTAGCTTCAACATCTAGCCGCACGTTCCCGCTTCAACAGCCCGTCTCAAACCCAAGCCCTCAAACCTCCAAGTCCCATGCCAGCCACCGACGGCTTCTTCCGATCGCTGTCAAAGACTCACAACGTCTTTGCCTTCAGCAGCCTGCTGCTGCTGGCCGCGACGCTGTGGATGCTCTACGACGACCACAACGACGAGTGGCGGGTCTGGCAGCAGAAGTTCGACCGGATCGAAGAGGCCCGCCTCTCAGGCATCGGGCTCGATCAACAGGATCAGCTCACCTCAAAGACCGAAGAACTCAAGACGCAGATCGCCGAGAGGAAGACGCATCTCGCAACGATCGCCGGCCAGCTCGAGACCCACAGAACCGAGCTGGCCGTGAAGCAGGCCGCGGCCGCGGCCGAGCTGCGGGTGACCAAGCCCCTGAGGACCTTCCGCGACGTGGCCCGGGCCAACTACGACCTCGCCGTCCGCGACAATGACCCCTCGATGAAAGCCAAACTCGCCGACTTCCATGCCAAGCAGAAGACCGTGGACGACGCCGAGCGGAAGTTGCGAGCCGCGCTGGACGACACGAAGGGGGTTCAGCAAGACGTCGCCCAGCTCACCGGCGAAGAAACCGATGCAGAAAAAACACTCGCCGCGCTCGAAGCCGCACTCGAACTGACCGACAGCAGCCGAAACGTCGTCGCCCCCGACAGCACGATCCAGGCCATCAAGAGGTGGTTGATGGAACAACCGGTCATCGACGGGTTCAACTCGCACCACAGGGTCCAGCAGGATTGGCTGCCCGACCAGAGAATCACTCTCGGGATGACCGCCACGGCGCGGTTCGACCGCTGCCGGACCTGCCACCTGGGCATCGACCGCGTGCTGACCGGCAACGTGCCCGAGTTCCCCTTTGCCGCCGACGCAAAGGCCGACGCCGAACCCGCCTCGTGGGTCGCTGCCGGTGGCTACCCGCACCCCTTTGCCACTCACCCTCGACCCGATCTCTACCTCACCGCCGCCAGCCCGCATCCGCTCACCGAGTTCGGCTGCACCGTCTGCCACGACGGACAGGGGTCGGCCACCAGCTTCCACAACGCCCAGCACGGACCCAATCACCCGGCCGACTACAAGAAATGGAATGCCCAGTACGGGTTCTTCCCCAACCACCACTGGGAATTCCCCATGCAGCCGAGGCGGCTCAGGGAATCCACCTGCCTGAAGTGCCATCACCAGGTCGTCGACCTGGGAATCAACCCCGACCACGGACCCACCGCCCCGAAGCTCTATAAAGGATGGCAACTTGTCCGCACTTTCGGCTGCTTCGGCTGCCACGAGATCTCCGGGTTCGACGGCATCAACCCCATCGGACCCGACCTCAGGCTCGAACCGGCCACCGCCGAACTGAAAGCCGCACTCGAAGCCGACCCGAACCAGTTCCCCGGCAAGATGCGAAAGGTCGGACCCAGCCTCGCCCACGTCGCACTCAAGACCAACTCCGACTGGCTCGCACGCTGGATCCGCAAGCCCAGCGACTTCCGACCCACCACGCGGATGCCCCAGTTCTTCGATCTCAGTAACCAGGACGACGCACACGGCAAGCAGTTCGGACCGGCTGAAATCGCCGCGGTCACGCACTTCCTGCTGGAAACCAGCAGGAAGGCCAGTGCCGACTTCAAGCTCGATACGATCCCCGAGGGCATCACCGCCGACGCCGGGCGGGGTGAGATCACCTTCCGCGAACGTGGCTGCCTGGCCTGCCACAGCCACAAGGCCATCCCCGACCCCGGCAAGCAACTCTCGGCCACCTTCGGACCCGACCTGTCCCGGATCCAGGACAAGATCACTCACGACACAAAGAACCCGATCGGTGCCTCGGATTCCGGATTCCGCTGGCTCTATACCTGGCTGCGTGACCCCCGGAAACACTTCTCACGCACCCGCATGCCCGACCTGTTCCTCGACCCCGAGGGCAAAGGCGACAAGCGAGTCGACCCGGCCGCCGACATCGCCGCCTTCCTGCTCTCGCAACCGACCACGAAACTCACCGGCGATCCCGTGCCCGATGCCGATGACTCTGCTCTCGATCAACTCGTCAAGCTCTACGCCGGCAAGGTGATCGGAGCCGCTGCGGCCGAGTCGATGGTCGATGACGGGGGCCGCTACCCCGAGAGCGACAAGTCGAAGATCAAGGGCGACGAGGTCGAATTGCACGGCGATTCGGTGACCCGCGAGATGAAACTGACCTACGTCGGACGGCGGACCGTCAGCCGCTACGGCTGCTACGGCTGCCACGACATCCCCGGTTTCGAAACCGCCCGGCCGATCGGCACCAAGCTCGAAGACTGGGGCCGCAAGGACCGCACCAAGCTGGCGAGCGAACACATCGAGGAGTTCCTGCATCACCACGGTGAAGCCGACAATTCGTCCACCCGCAAACGTGTCGACAAGGAAATGGCCCGGGCACGAGCCCACTCGCTGGGGACGCAGAAGTTCGAGAACCGTGATATCGAAGAAGATGAGACCCGCGCAGCGTTCTTCTACTCGAGCCTGCTGCATCACGGCCGCGAGGGCTTCCTGTGGCAAAAACTCCGCGACCCGCGCAGCTACGACTACAAGAAGATCGAGACGAAAGGGTACGACGAGCGTCTGAGAATGCCGAAGTTCACCTTCGCACAGGACCCGATGGAGAACGAGAAGGCGATCGAAGCGATCGCCACCTTCATTCTCGGACTCGTCGCCGAACCGCCTCCGGTCAAGTACGTCTACCAGCCCGACACGCGGGTGGCCGACCGGATCGAGGGCGAGAGGCTGCTGCAGAAGTTCAACTGCGTCGGTTGCCACATGGTCGAGTTGCCCGAAATCCGGGTCGAGATGCCCATCGCCGACCTCCCCGACGGCTCGCTGGCTCCGACGGAATATTCCGAGTCGCGCGAATTGCTGCTGAAGATCCGGCCGGCCCGGACCGTTCCGATGACACCTCAAGAGAACGGAAACGTCTCCTATTCGTTCCACGGTCTCTCGGTCACTCGACCCGGTCCCGATGATGCTGATCTCGATGCCGACGAACGCCTCTACGCCTACAATCTCTGGGAACCGATCACATTCAACTGGATGGGCAAGGACGAAAAGGGCAAGCCGACACGGCAGACCCGCACGGTGCTCCCTTCGGCTCGCATTTCGGTGTCTGAACCGTTCCTGGTCTCCGAAACCCCCGCCCGTGGAGGGCGATTCGCCGAGTGGCTGGTCGCCTATCTTCGATCACGAGGTACAGGTGGTCCTGACGAACGTGACCTGGCCTGGCAACAGTCGCCGCCACCATTGATCGCCGAGGGCATCAAGGTCCAGACACCGTGGCTGTACCGCTTCCTGAAGAACCCCGGCCGGCTGCGTCACACCACCGTGCTCCGCATGCCCCGCTTCAACCTCGACGACGCCGAAGCCCGTGCCCTGGCCAACTACTTCGCCGCCGCCGAGAAGGCCGAGTACCCCTACCAGAGAGTGCCGCAACGGCAACCGGCTTACCTGGCCGATCGAGACATCGAGTTCAGCGGAGCAGATCACGACTACCTGAGTGAGTCGTGGCGGCTGTTCAACGCACCACTGTGCATCAAGTGCCACTCGCTCGGCGGTCGCCAGTTCACTCCGAGTGACCCCAAGAAAGACATCCGCGGCCCCAACCTCGACCTGGCCCACGACCGATTGCAACCCGACTGGGTGCAGGTCTGGCTCTCCAACCCCAAGTGGGTCACCCCCTACACCTCGATGCCACAGCCGTTCCTCAAGAACCAGAAGCTGTTTCCTGAGCACTTCGAAGGAAACGGCCTGAGACAGACCACCGCCGTCCGTGACGCACTGATGAACTACAACCGCCTGATGGAACGCGACGGAACCTACATACCGCCCAAGCCACCTCCCAAGCCCGCGGCCGCGGCCGCATCGGTGGACACCAGCGCGAAGGCCACAAAGCCATGACACTCACCCAACGCACAGTCACCCTCGCTACACTCGCCTCCCTCGCCGTCACCTCGACCGGTCTCCTGGTCGGCTGCGGCGAAGGCGCCTCGGCCACGCCGACAATCACCTACAAGCCTGGCGGCGACACGGCCGACACAAACGGCGAACCGGTGACGCAGATCGACGGGACCGGCACTCTCACCGGCACCATCAAGCTGGTCGGAACCGCTCCCACACCCACGGTCATCGTCGCACGGGGCACCGCGAAACGTGATCCGAGCGTCTGCGGTGCCGCCACGGCTATCGTCGATCAGTCACTGGTTGTCGGCACCGGCAATGGCATCGCCAATGTCTTCATCTACATCGACAAGACGCCTCCCGGAGCCACCGTTCCCCCGGTTCCCACGGCTGAAGCGTTCTTTGACCAGAAGGGTTGCGTCTTCGTGCCCCACGCACTGGTCGTACGCACCGGTCAGACCCTGTTGATCAAGAGCCAGGACGACGCCGGTCACAACACTCACACCTACCCCGGCCGCAGCCGCAGCTTCAACGGAGCCATCAAGGCGCTCGAACGAGACGGCCTGCCGACTGTCTACAACAAGCACGAACGACTCCCCTTCCCGGTCAAGTGCGACATGCACACGTGGATGCAGGCTTTCCACCTCGCACTCGACCACCCCTGGGGCACCCTGACCAAGGACGACGGGTCCTTTGAACTCAAGGACCTGCCCGCCACGGATCTCACCCTCAGAGTCTGGCACGAACGGGCCGGAGGCAAGGGAGGGTTCCTGAAACGATCGCTCAAGGTGACGATCAAGAAGGGCGAGACCTCAGCCCAGGACCTGGAATTCCAACTGAGCGACTTTGGACTGTAAGCCACATCACCGACCGGGACCGAGCCCGGCCAAGGACCACACGTTGATTTCACGACCACTCATCCTGACTCTGCTGGCCCTGCTGCCCCTGGCGGTCGGCTGCGGCGATTACCAGGCTGAATTCGTCCACGACGAGCGGGTTGAGGAGTTGCAGAAGTCGAGCCCGGACGCCGCCGTGAATGTCCGCGGTATCCTGGCCGAACACTTCGGTAGTCCCAACACACTGGTCGCCTGGGGCGCACTGCCGATTGACTTCGGAGAGATCAGCGGCACCGTACTCTCATCCACCGATATCAACACCCTGCGGATTGCACTCGACAGCGATCCACCCGGCCGGCTCGGCCGAGTCGCCGTGGTCCTGGGCACCAAGACACCCCACAATCGCCTCGCCGCCGACTACGATGCGGCCAACCGCACACTGAGACTTGTTCCCCAGGACGGTGCCGCCGCGGTCGCCCCCGGTACCACGATTCGGCTGATCGGCCACAACCTGCAGGCCGGCCGCCGACTGTTCATGCAGCACTGCATGCACTGCCACGGCGTCACCGGAGACGGCAACGGACCCACCGCACGCTACATCGCCAACCACAGGCTGAACCCTCGGCCCCGTGACTATCGCCGCGGGCTGTTCAAGTTCACCTCGACCAAGAACGGCTTCTACGCCAGCCGCGATGACCTCCGCCGGACCATCACGCAGGGCCTCGCCGGCACCTACATGCCGTCGTTCCTGTTGATGGAGACCGAAAAACTCGATGCGATCGTCGAGTACGTTCGGTTCCTGGCCATGCGAGGCGAAGTCGAACGCAGGCTGCTGGATCACCTCAAGGACCTGATGCCCACCGCCGACGGAAAACCGCCCGCGGACCTCAAGAGCCTCGAAAAAGAACTCGCCGTCGATGGATTCGCCGAGGCGTTTGCCGATGCGGCGTCGCTGGTCGCCGAGAACTGGAGCAACGCCGAGCTGCCCGAGAACTCGGTGAACCCGTCACAGGCCCGGCTGCCCGATACGGCCACGTCGCGGCTCAAGGGACGCAACCTGTTCATCAGCACCAAGATCAACTGCGCAAAGTGTCACGGCGAAGGGGGACGCGGCAACGGGGCGTTCCTCGGCGACTTCCAGAAGAATCCCGAGACACAACAGAACTACGAGACGCCCGGTCTGCGTGACGCCTGGCACAACATGATCCGGCCACGCAACCTCACGTCGGGGGTCTACCGCGGTGGCCGGCGACCCCTGGATGTCTTTCGACGTGTCACCGCCGGAATCAAGGCCACTCCGATGGCCGGCTTTGCCACATTGCCCGAAGAGGATCGCTGGCACCTCGTCAACTATGTCCTCAGCATCCCGATCGACGGGGCGTTCTTCGACGAGCACGGCCACCAGTACCACGGGGGAACCAACCCGCACGCCGGTCACGACCACTCCGACGGACACTCACACGAAACTCCACATGCCACAGACGACTCCCAGCCAAAGGGCTCGTCCCCGGCGGACTCCCGGACCACCAAGCCTGTACCCACCAAGTCCGCCCAGGACAAGAAGACGCAACCGTGAGCAGAATCTTCTGGTGCCTGTTCTTTACCTTCTGGCCGATCGTGGCGATCGTTGTCTGCGCCATCGCTCCGGCCATGGACTGGAGCTTCCCGGGCAACCGCGAAGCCGCCACGCCGCTGGGGCAACGCATCGATGACCTGTTCTACCTGATCCTGGGCATCGTCACCGTCGCCTTCATCGGCACCATGGGCGCCCTGGCCTACGTGCTCTGGAAAGGGTCCCGGAACGAGGACGAAAAGGGCTGGTTCAGCCACGGCAGCCACAACCTCGAAGTCATCTGGACCATCGTCCCCTCGGGCGTGCTGCTCTTCATCGCGCTCTACCAGATCGACGTCTGGGCCATCTACCGCGTCCGCGACTACGAAAACCGCGACGTCGACCCCAGGCCGGCTCACCTGGTGGCCGAGGTCACCGCGCGGCAATTCGAGTGGCGGATCCGCTACCCGGCTCCCGGCACCAAGTTCAAAACGTACAAGCAGGTCAAGGACTGGCTCGCCAAGCCCCACGCCGGCGATGTCTACGCCGTCAACAAGCTCTTTGTGCCGCTGAACCGAGAGACGCTGATCTATCTTAAGTCCGGTGACGTCCAGCACGCGTTTTTCGTCCCCGACCTGAGAGTCAAGCAGGACGCGATGCCCGGGCAGAGCATCGATATCTGGTTCACCGTCAACCGCGCCGGCAAGTTCAACCTGACCTGTGCCGAGTTGTGCGGGTGGGGACATTACAAGATGAGAGGCGAAGTTGAGGCGGTCGCAGACCTCCAGGCCGAGCTGCGACGGCTGAAGAGCCTGCAGGATTACGACGGAGTCACACCGCCGCAGGCCACCTCTGCCAAGGCGTCGGGAGAGGCCACACCATGAATACGCTCAACCCCGCCTCGGGCCCCGCACACGACCTGCACCACCACAACCCGTCGTTCATCAAGAAGTACATCTTCTCGACCGATCACAAGATGATCGGCGTCCAGTTCCTGATCACCACGCTGATCATGATGATGCTGGGGGGAGCCCTGGCGCTGGGCATCCGCTGGCAGCTGGCCTGGCCGTGGCACGACATGCCGGTCTTCGGCAGCCTCTTCGCCGGCGAGGGCGGACAGATTTCGCCCGAGTTCTACACGATGCTGTTCACGATGCACG
>Ga0310124_10000300_pt1 | contig 33888 bp, 24 predicted proteins | sample CB11b_AW_Bot5_MG_FD_203507 | JGI IMG/M metagenome (GOLD analysis project Ga0310124, IMG submission 203507) | Marine microbial communities from Western Arctic Ocean, Canada - CB11b_AW_Bot5 | ecosystem: Environmental > Aquatic > Marine > Oceanic | place: Canada: Western Arctic Ocean | collected...
GAAGGCGACCATCGTGAGGCCGACAATCAGCGGAGCGACCCCGAGCTTTCTTGCCAAGATCACGGATCCAGTGATAAGCCATTCACCACCAAAATAGAGAAGCGCGAGACCAACGATGAGAAACAGGATTTCTATAGCCATAGCCCACTAGCGATATCGAGCTTGGACTGGAAAGTCAACCCACCGCCGACGAAAAAAAATAAATATAGCCTGTTGACAGAAAACAAGGCTGGTGTATGGTATGCCAAACTTTTGTTTGGGTAAGAGCTATTTTGTTTGGCTAACAGCCAAAATGTTTGGGGTGCCATCACTCATGCATTTGTTTCAAATCGTTGACCGGGCCAATCCAGGCCAAAATCCAAAAAGTGAGACCTTGATAAGGACGGCTGATGTATTCGAATTGTATCAGGACAATGAAGCCAAAGATGAATGCGCTCGCGCTGGCAGCCATCTTTTCAGTCGGCCTTCCCGGCGCTCTCGCACAGGATGAAGGCCCCGAAGAAAAGAAAGCTGCGAAGCGAGTCGACACGACTGTCGTAATTGGCGAAGCCGATGATATTCTCGACCTCCCCGGCTCCGGCGCTGTTCTTACCTCCGAAGACCTGGCCCGCCAGGCCTATGACGATGCCAACCAGGCTCTCCGAAAGGTACCCGGCGTTTACCTGCGGCCCGAAGATGGCTACGGCTTCTTCCCGAACATCAGCCTCCGAGGTGTCGATACTACGCGCAGCGCCAAGGTCACGCTGATGGAAGATGGGGTCCTGGCTGCCCCGGCGGCCTACTCCGCTCCCTCCGCATACTACAGCCCGACCCTCGGGCGAATGAGCGCGATCGAGGTGTTGATGGGCTCCAGCCAGACCCGCTACGGCCCCCACACCACCGGCGGCGTGATCAACTATCGTTCCACCGAGATCCCGGAATCGGGCAGAACGTACATCAAGACCCTCTACGGCTCGAACAACGAGCAGCGCACCCATGCGTATGCTGGCGACACCTTTGAAACCGAATCTGGCCGAATCGGGATACTTCTCGAGGGCTACCTCCGAAGCAGCGATGGATTCAAGCACATCGACACGACAGCTGATTTCCAGGATGGAGACGACACCGGCTTCTCGAAGACCGAGCCCATGTTGAAGCTGTCCTGGGAACCGAAAACCGACCGATACAGCCGCCTCGAGCTCAAGCTCGGCTATACCGATTTCCGGGCCAACGCAGGCTATACCGGGCTCACAGAGGCGGACTACGCCGCCGACCCCTACAGGCGCTACGCCGGAAGCCGCTTCGACCAGATGAACTCGGAACACTCGAGAAGCTACCTGCGGCATTTCTACGAGATCTCCAACGAGACCATGGTCACGACCACGGTCTACTACAACAGGTTCCATCGTGACTGGTTCAAGCTTAACGATATCAGGGATGACACCGGCTCATGGAAGAGCATCAGCCAGGCCCTCGCTGGCGGTGGAGCTCACCTCGATGTTCTCCGCGGCGAGGCGACCGGCACCCTGCAAGTTCGCCACAACAACAGGAACTACCGAGCCTGTGGAATCGACAGCGTAGTCGCTCATGACCACAACCTCATGGGCCGTGCGAATCATGCAAATATCGGACTTCGGTACCATGTCGACCAGGTCAGACGATTCCAGACCAACGAGCTCTTCACCCAGGATTCCAATGGGGCGATTATTGACAGGGACCCTGGAACCCCCGGAGACGCTGGCGACCGCGACCAGACAAGCAAGGCGCTCGCGATCTACGCTGAGAACGAGATCGAGGTCAACGACAAGCTGGCCGTCACCCCCGGAATCCGCTGGGAAACCGTCGATCAGCACTACTGGCAGGCCGGTCCCACCGAAGGTGATGGACGCCTGAACCTGCTCGCCGGAGGTATCGGGGCGACCTATGACTACACCGACGAGATCAGCTTCTTCGGTGGCATCCACCAGGGCTATTCGGTTCCCGGACCCCGCTCTGCCATTCGGGGCGACCTCAAGGAAGAAACGAGCCTCGGCTTTGAGATCGGACCACGCTACCGTGAAAAAACCGGTCTCTGGGCCGCCGATGCGACCCTCTTCCTGACCAACTTCAATGACCTGCTCGTCATCGACAACGTCGGTGGAACAGGAACAGGAAACACCGAAAACGTTGGAGAGGTGCGGGCCACAGGTATTGAGTTCGCTGCCGAAGTCGATGGGAAAAGGCTCTTCAACACCTCCTTCAACAACCCCTGGTACGCGGCCCTCACCCTTACCAATGCGACCCTCAGCAATGATTCTGACTCCCAGGCTGCCGAGTCAATCTTTGCCGGTGGGCTGAAGGGCAACAAGGTCCCCTACATTCCCGAGCTCGCCTTCAATATCGGTACTGGCTTCGAAAAGGGCAAGTTCGGCTTCTATATCAACGGGGCCTATATGGACGAGATGTTCTCTTCAGCCAGCAATACGACTGATCTTGTTGACGGCATGGGGACACCGGACTCGAGGTTTGGAAAAACCGAGAGCTACTTCCTTCTCGACCTCTCGGCGCGCTACCGCGCAAGCGAAGCTGTCACTGTCTTCGCCGGCGTACAGAACGCGCTCGACAACGACTACCTGGTCACACGGCATCCGCATGGCGCCCGCTCCGGCCAGCCTCTCTTCGTCTACGTTGGCCTGGAGATTGGCCTCGGCTCGCAGTAGAGACCTTCCCTGAATGATGCCTGGCCCGGCCACGCATCTGCACGCGTTGTGCGCGGCCGGATTTTTTTTTAGGCGAGAGGCCTGGTCAGTCGGAGCCCGACAGATCCAGCTCACGGATCCAGATGTTCCTGTAGGCAACCTTCTGCCTGTCGCCGTGATCCTGGATCGAGATGGGTCCATTCTCGGGAGCTCTCCTGTATTTCGCCAGTCTCCTCCAGGCCGTCTCTCCAAAACTCTCGGCGTTATGCTGAACCAGGACACCGTTGTGGAGGACAGTAAAGCGTCCGGGCTCCGTGATCTTCCCGTCCTTGAAGCGCGGGCGCCGGAAGACGATATCGTAGACCTGCCACTCACCCGGCTTGCGTGAAGCATTGACCAGTGGAGGATGCTGCCCGTAAATCGAGGCCGCGGATCCGTCGGCATAGGTCGCATTGTTGTAGGAATCCATGATCTGGACCTCGTAGAGACCCATGAAATAGATCCCGCTATTGCCGCGAGCCTGCGAAACCCCGCGGGGTTCGACCGGCGCTCTCCACTCGATATGGAACTGGCAATCGCCGAATGCTTTCTTCGTCTGAAGGTTCCCGGTGTTGTTGAGCTCGGCGTAGCCATCCTTCACCGTCCAGGCGGCGGGCTTGCCATTGCCCTTGGTCCACTGGGACAGGTCCTTGCCGTCAAAAAGAACGATCGCATCCGAGGGCGCTGAACCAACGGGGCCTGCCTGGGTGACAACCTCGGGCTTCGGCCTTCTCAGGTCATGGACCACCCACTTCGACTTGTACTGCTTCGGAAGACCCTTGTGCCAATTAGGTCCCTCCTGGGCCGCTGCCCACGGAAAGACCAACCAGCTTGTGACCAGCCCGGCGGCCAGGCAGAAAACAACAAATGACAGGAACTGGACTCTCTTTGACATGACATCCGTCTCCATTGATGAGGTTCAGAAAATAACTATCCCCACAAGTTAACAACAAACTCGGGGGAAAACCTCATCAAGTCGGGGGTCGAAAGGATGCCTCCCCACGAACCAATGAGCGGACCGCAGGCGACAGGACACATGGCATTCAAGGTGACCGGACCGACACGAAGCCGCGCGTTGAAAAAGACGCCTGGCTCCATGCCATGCCAGTTGTCCCCTGAAGCCCCAACCCGCCCAAGATGATCAGAATCGCCCAAGCAGCCCCTTGCGCTTACCGGGTAATTCAAACCTGACGCGATGCCTCACAAGCGCCCCCACGGCAACACCATCAAGTTTCCCGGGATGCCATCTCCATGCCCTGATGGCTTCAATGACCGACAGCTCAACCGCCCTGGCGACCTTTGGATCAACACCATCTCCCCCACAACCTTCAAGGGTGCGAATCTCCCCGACCAATCCATCAGCCAGCACCTCGATCTCAAGCAGAACAGATCTTCCAGCAAACTCCTTGCGAGCTCTTCGACCTCGCCGGGGATATGGCGGCGGCTTGTTTACATGCCCCTCCAACTCCCGGGGCTCTGTTTGAACCCCAATTCTCGGAAGAGAAGCGGGAGCGGGTTGAACATCGGCAGGCTCCCGTATCCGTGCAACAGCCGGGACCTTCGCAGCAGGTTCTTCAAAGACTTCCTTGGCTGGTTGTTTGACGGGTGGCTTGGCGGGTGGCTTGGCGGGCTGCGGAGCCACCTCCGCCGGCACTTGAACAGGCTCTTCTGGGATCAGGGTCAGAGCGACGCTCATCTCGCCAACGACGAGCTCCACAACCGGCGGCGTGAATACCGGGCCGACCCAGGCGTAGAGCACCACGGCATGAAGAACGACCGAAAAGCCTACGATAAGAGAGAAGCCCTTATTTCCCATCAGCGGCCCTCCTGCTCTCCCCGGGCGTCTGGGCCAGGTCGAACTTTTTCGCTCCCGCATTCCTCGCGGCCTCCATAACTTTTGAGAAGACACCGTAGGTCGCTCCCTTGTCGCCGCGGAAAACAACCCGTCCAGACCGCGACTTCGCGAGTTCCGCCTTGAGAAGAGCATCGAGAGTATCGAGGGTCGCTGCTGCCTGGTTGACAAACAGGCGGCCATCGTCACCGGCCGTCACCACGATGGAATCGTTCTGGGTCGTTCCCTCGGAAATAGAGGATTCCGGAAGATCGATCCGAACCTTGGGGCTGGCGAAAGTAGAGCTCAACATGAAAAAGATCAGCAGCTGCAGAACGCAGTCAATAAGCGGGCTCATGTCGAGAATGGAAGCTTTGCGTTTGTTGCGCCGGAAAATCATGACTCCTACTCCACCCCGCTGCCGACGGGCTCTTCTTTCTCCCTGCGCCTGCGGATTGCCGGTGCCGTTTTCTTTCCAAGCCACTGGTCGAGATAGGCGACGATATAGCTCATCCTCCGTGCTATCCGGTCAACGCGACTCTCAAAGAACTGCAGCAGGAGGAAAGATGGAATCGCGACACAAAGCCCGAAAACCGTAGTGAGCAGGGCCGCCCAGATTCCTTCAGCAAGATCACCAGGCTGAACTTGCCCACCGCTGACTTCTATCTGGTGAAAGGCGGAAACCAGGCCCATGACAGTTCCGAGAAGGCCGATGAGGGTTGAGACCTGGGCTATGGTCGCCAATCCACGAAGACGCTTCTCCGCCACCTCCAACGCCAGCCCTCCCTCACGCTCGACGACTGTCGACCGAAGCTCATCACCCGAGCGTAAGTTGGACAGATATGCTTCAGCGGTTCGCGCGATGGGGTTGGCGCTGGATCGACAGAGGTTCAGGGCCTCGGAAAGTTTACCGCTCCGGATCAGTTTCTCCAGCTTGTCCACGAACTCCCTGAATCGCAGCCGCAGCCGGAAATGCGCCATCCCACGATCGATCGCCAGCGCCAGGGCGGCGATCGAGCAGCACAACAGCGGCCACATGATAAAGCCGCCTTTTTCCAGCAAATCACCCAGGGAGTAATCCCAGAACATTTCGGTTACTTTCCAGTTCGTTTCAAGACTCGGTTAAGGCTATGCAGAACGAAAGTTCTATATACCAAACTTTTACTAGTCTACATAAACTTTTCAACAAGAAAAACCCCCTGGACAAAAAAACGCTTACCTATTTACCGGGAAGTGTTTTAAGGCTGATATGACTTTTTCGGACCCTTGCCAACTGGATTACGCTTTACTATGGCTCTAACTATCCTGCCCCGCCGCGACACGTCTATAAACTCTTAGACTAAAAAGACTTCAAATAAATCAAGCTGTCGCCTCACGATCCGGATGAAGTTATCCCGCTCCCTAATCCCCCCTCCTGCCAGCTATCCCTTCTTCTATGGCTGGGTCATCTTGGCCGTCGCCACCATTGGCACCATCATGAGCATCCCCGGCCAGACGATGGGGGTGAGCGTTTTCACCGACCACTTGATACGCGAGACCGGGCTCGATCGTAACGATCTCTCCCTCACCTACATGATCGGCACCATGGCAAGCGCCCTCCTGCTGCCGTTAGCTGGAATCTTCTACGATCGCCATGGGGCCCGCAAGATGATCGTTGTCGCGAGTCCCTGCATGGCACTCACCCTCTGGTACCTCGCATCCACCCGGGAAATCATCGCTGGTGCGGCCGAAATATTCTCCGTGCCGCCGATCCAGCCGGCCCGGGGCCAGATAGCCTTCGTGGTTCTCGCCAGCGGCTTCCTGCTGGTAAGATTCTGGGGCCAGGGAGTCCTCACCCTGATCTCCAGGGCCATGCTGGGGAAATGGTTCGACAAACGGCGAGGACTGGTCTCAGGCATCAGCGGGATCTTCGTATCGGCCTCCTTCGCAAGCGCTCCCCTGCTCCTTCACTGGATGATCGTTGACATCGGATGGAGCGGAACCTGGAGATGTCTCGCCCTGGCCAACGGCGGTCTTCTTGTTATCGGCTGGATCTTCTACAGGGACAATCCTGAAGAATGCGGACTGCGAATGGATGGTTCCCGGGAACACGACAAAGACCCCGCGCCGGGAAAAGATGAACACGCTGAAATAAGTGCCACCCTGGGCGAGGCCCTCTCCTCCCGCGCATTCTGGATCCCGAATCTCAGCCTGGCCCTCTGGGGGCTCGCCCTCACCGGGCTCACCTTCCATATCGTCTCGATCGGCAGCAAGGCTGGGCTTTCGGAGAACGAAACCCTCCAGCTGTTTCTCTACATGGCCCCGATCAGCATCTTCGCCAACATCCTCGGCGGATTGGCAATCGGCCGGGTAAGGATCAGGCTTCTATTCTTCTCACTGATGCTGGCGCTGGTAACCGCCAGCGTGGCAATGATGCACCTGGAATCCGGCATTGGACGTTTGTTGGCGATCGTCTGCATCGGCGCATCCGGCGGTCTCTTTTCCATCCTCCTGGTGGTCATCTGGCCCCGTTTCTTTGGGCGCAAGCACCTCGGAAAAATCTCCAGCATCAACATGGCGACCATGACGAGCGCAAGCGCGCTCGGCCCCTGGCTCTTCGCCCAGAGCGAAAAGAATACCGGCTCCTACGATGGCGCCTTTATCGGTTGCGCGGCAGCCGCGAGCCTGCTGCTGCTTGCCGCGTTGAAGCTTAAAACCCCCGCAGGAGGAGCCTGCGCCGACACGAAACCCGGCCGCAGCTGAAGGATGCGTTTGAAGGCGGTTTCCCCTCTCCCGGGTCTCCCCAGTTTTTCGTTTCTACTTGCTTGAACTATCCCCTCCGTTAAGCGAAACTCCCAACCTGATCGGGCCGTCGAACAGGCAGCCCTGTGATTTGACCCTGCGAGAATTTGATGCCCACCACCACCACGGCCCCTGCGACGAGAAGCGGATTCGGGTCCACATCCAGGAAAGACCATTGGTGGGTCACCCCGTTGCTGACCTTCCTCGGATTGTCCAGCTTCGTTGTCTATTCAACCTGGGCGGCCTTCCAGGCAGCGGATTATTTCAGCAACGTCGACGGAGCTGACTATCTCTCGCCTTTTTATTCTCCCGTCCTCTGGGATGCCAATGACAGCATCACAGGTAAAAGCCTCGATTCAGGACATGCTCTCTTTGGACCTCAACCGTCCTGGTGGCCAGGCTTCCTGCCTTTCTCACCAGCCTTCCTGATCCTCTGGGCTCCCGCCGGCTTCCGAATGACCTGCTACTACTACCGGGGCGCGTACTACAAAGCCTTCTGGGCCGACCCTCCATCCTGTGCTGTGGGCGAACCGAGGAAAAGCTATCTCGGAGAGAACTCCCTGCCGCTGATCATCCAGAATATCCACCGCTACTTCCTCTATGTGGCGATCTGCTTCCTCTTCTTCCTGGCCTACGATGCCTACCGCGCCATGTGGTTTACCAACGAGGCCGGTGAAGCGACCTTTGGGATCGGGGTGGGCACCATCGTTCTCTGTCTCAACGTCTTCTTCCTTAGCGGCTACACGCTCGGCTGCCACTCCCTGCGTCACCTCGTCGGTGGCTTCATGAATCATTTCTCGAAAACTCCGATCCGCAGCAAGTGTTACAGCTGCGTCTCCTGTCTGAACAAGCGCCACATGGTCTGGGCCTGGTGCAGCCTCTTCTGGGTCGGTTTTACCGACGTCTACGTTCGTTTCCTCGCTGACAACTTCCATTACAGAATACTCTGATGGATTCCTACAAAACATTTGATTACGACGTTCTCGTCATTGGAGCCGGAGGCGCGGGACTCAGGGCATCCATCGAAGCATCCGCATGCGGAGCCAGCGTCGGCCTTGTCTGCAAGTCGCTGCTCGGCAAGGCCCACACCGTCATGGCCGAGGGGGGGATCGCCGCGGCTCTATCCAACGTGGATGGGCGCGACGACTGGAAAACCCACTTCGCTGACACCATGCGAGGCGGGCAATACGTCAACAATTACCGGATGGCCGAGCTCCATGCGAAGGAGGCCCCCGACAGGGTCCGCGAGCTCGAGGCCTGGGGAGCCGTCTTCGACCGGACCGACGACCAGAAGATCCTGCAGAGAAACTTCGGCGGACACAAATATCCCCGCCTGGCGCACGTCGGAGACCGGACCGGTCTCGAGATGATTCGCACGCTCCAGGACCATGGAATTCACCAGGGCATCGATGTGCACATGGAATGCACCATCATCCGGCTCATCAAGGATGGTGACAGGGTCACGGGAGCCTTCGGCTACGACCGCGAGCGCGGCAAGTTCCGCCTGTTCAACGCCAAGGCCGTTGTGCTGGCGACGGGCGGCTACGGACGCGCCTACAAGATCACCAGCAACAGCTGGGAGTATACCGGCGATGGTCACTCCCTGGCCTACGATGCCGGCGCCGATCTGATCGATATGGAATACCTGCAGTTTCACCCCACCGGCATGGTCTGGCCGCCGAGCGTTCGCGGCATCCTGGTGACGGAGGGAGTTCGCGGAGAGGGCGGGGTCTTGCGCAACAGTGAAGGCGAACGCTTCATGTTCCAGGACATTCCGGAGCTCTACAAGAACCAGACAGCCGACAGCCCGGAAGAGGGGTGGATCTACACCCAGGGAGACAAGGAGGCACGCAGGCCCCCCGAGCTGCTTACGCGCGACCACGTCGCCCGCTGTATCGTCCGAGAGGTCAAGGAGGGCCGCGGCAGCCCCCACGGAGGCGTCTTCCTTGATATCGCCTGGATTAAAGAAAAAATCGAGAACGCGCCTGAGCACATCAAGCGCAAGCTTCCCAGCATGTACCACCAGTTCAAAGAGCTGGCAAACCTGGACATCACCGAGGAACCTATGGAGGTTGGCCCGACCACCCACTACGCGATGGGAGGGATTCGAGTCGACGGAGATACCCAGATGTCTACGGTGCCGGGACTCTTTGCCGCCGGGGAATGCGCCGGAGGAATGCACGGCGCCAACCGGCTTGGCGGCAACTCCCTTTCCGACCTGCTGGTCTTTGGTAGGCGAGCTGGTGAATACGCCGCCGGATTTGCCAGGGAAAATGGCGCTGCGACGCTCGATGAGAGCATTGTCGCCGACACGATCAAGTGGGCTCTCGATCCCATCGAGCGTCAGGGAACGGCCAGCGGCGGCAGCGGCGGCAGCGGCGGCAGCGGCAGCGGCGAGAGCCCCTACCAGATACAATACGATCTGCAGGACACGATGCAGGAGCTTGTAGGGATTGTGCGCAGACAGGGCGAGATGGACGAGGCCGTCGATAAAATCGCCGCGCTCAAACAAAGAGCGAACCAGGCCGTCGCCCCCGGAAATCGTGAATACAACCCGGGCTGGCATACGGCCCTCGACCTGCACAATCTCCTAACCGTGAGCGAGGCCGTCGCCAGGACCGCCTCCCAGCGGCAGGAAAGCCGGGGGGCTCACTTCCGCGAGGACTATCCCGAAAAGAGCGAGGAATGGGGAAACCTCTCCCTGGTCGTCCGCAAGGGGAGTGACGGGAACATGGAGATCAACAGGAAACCCGTAATGGACATTCCAGCCGAACTCCAGGAAATCATCGAGGAGAACAGGTAATGGCCACCACGACCTTCAAAATCTGGCGGGGAGATGTCGAGGGCGGAGAGTTCCGGGATTACGAAACCGAGATCACAGAGGGGATGGTGGTCCTCGATGCGATCCACCAGATCCAGGCCGAGTCCGCCAACGACCTGGCCGTGCGCTGGAACTGCAAGGCCGGAAAATGCGGCTCCTGCTCAGCCGAGGTCAACGGAATGCCGCGGCTGATGTGCATGACCCGGATGGACACCATCGATATCGAGAAGCCGGTAACTGTAGAGCCCATCAAGGCCTTCCCGACCATGAGGGACCTGGTGACCGATGTCAGCTGGAACTTCGAGGTCAAAAAGAAGATTAAAAAATTCAAACCCCGCCCGCCCGATGCAGAAGATGGCACCTGGCGAATCGCGCAGAAAGACGTCGACAGGGTCCAGGAATTCCGCAAGTGTATCGAGTGCTTCCTCTGCCAGGACGTCTGCCACGTGCTCAGAGACCACCAGAAGACCGCGGAGTTCATTGGACCGAGATTCCTGGTCTATACGGCAGCCCTCGACATGCACCCCCTCGACACCGAAGACCGTCTCGAGGATCTCAAGGATGCTCACGGCATCGGCTTCTGCAACATCACCAAATGCTGCACCCACGTCTGCCCCGAGAACATCACGATCACCGATAACGCGATCATCCCGCTCAAGGAGCGCGTCGCCGACCGCTTCTACGACCCGGTGATGAGAATCCTGCGAGCCCTCTTCGGAAAGAAGAAAGCCGCGAAGCCACCTGCAGCCGAAGCTGTCACCCGCGAATCCGCAAAGGCGGAATAGCCCTTACTTCCCGGCAGAATCAGCCAGGCTCACACAAACGATCTCTTTATCGTTGCGTGCAAAAACACATCTCTGCGCGAAGGCGGGGTGGGACCAGACGACCTTGCGGCGCTGTACGCGGCGAGTCCCCTCGATCAACTGGGCGCGGCTCAGCTCCTCGTATCCCTTGCTCGACAGGTTGGCGATAATTAATTCGCCCTGCTCATTAAAGATAAAGTACCGGTCTTCATGCCGGGTGATAAAGGCATTCCACCAGCGCCCCTGCCCGGTAGCCTTCATGCTCTTCCAGACCCGTCGGCCTGTCGCTGCCTCCAGGCACCGAAGCTCTCCATAGCTGCCGACTCCGAAGATGTGCCCACCCTCGAAAACCGGCGTACACATGATCGAATGAAGACCATCGGTCCGCTTCGGCAACTCGCTGTCACTCTTGCCCTTCCACAAGAGCCGTGCTGCAGGCTTAGACGAGTCGAGCGTCATCATCAAAGAGCCGTTATAGAAAGATGACACCAGCAGCATCTTTGAGCCCGGATCGTAAATCGGAGTGGGGATCGTCAACCCGAAGTTAACCTTGAATTCCTGCCGCCAGTATTCCTTGCCGGACTCAGGATCGAGGGCAGCCAGCTTCGTTGGCGTCCAGGTAATCAGCTGGCGCACCCCTCCCGCCTTGTAGATCACCGGTGGAGCATAGCCAGGGTCAGTATCCTCGAGCGCGCGCCAGAGCTCCTTGCCGGTATCCTTGTTAAAGGCAACAAAACAGGCGCCGGGTTTCCCCCCGACCAGCACAATGAGCTTCTCACCATCGACCAGGGGGGATGAGCTATACCCCCATGTGTTGAGCTCGGCCCCGAAATCTTTGACGCACTGTTTCGACCAGAGAACTTTTCCGCTTCCAGCATCCAGGCAGAGCAGGTCTCCCATAGCTCCAAGACAATAGACCTTGCCGCCGGAGACCGTCGGTGTAGTTCTGGGACCATAGGGATAGCTGATCGCGTAATTGGATGCATAGCTGTGTTTCCACAACAGCTTGCCTCCGGCCGCATCAAAACAGAGAATCCTCTCGCTGCCGCTGACGCGCTTCTTGTTGAAGGGATTGTCTGGATTCGCCTCCCCATCGCCGAGCACCCGGTCCATCAGATAGACCCGGCCGCCGGCTACAGCTGGCCCGGCATAGCCCATCCCCACCGGCGCTCTCCAGAGATAGGTCAGCTTTCCCGGCAGTTTTTCAACGATGCCCGTCTCACGCCAGACACCATCACGCTCCGGACCCCTCCACTGAGGCCAGTCATCGGCGGAGAGAAGCCCGGCCGCAGCAAGGATCAGAAAAAAGAAAAAACCCAGCAGACGCTTACTCATGCTCTTTGCCCTCGATTGCGAGATTTCATCGTTCTAATCATCCAACGCAGGCGATTCAAACTTGATGCGGTGCCTTATTAAAGTCGATACGGCAACGCCATCAAGCTTGCCCGGGCGCCATCTCCATTTCTTGACGGCCTTGATAACCGACCGTTCTACTCCCCTGGCGACCTTGGGATCAATTCCATCACCACCAAGGCCTTCCAGTATACGAATCTCCCCAGTTGTTCCACCTGCCAGAACCTCGACCTGGAGGAGGACCGATTTGCCATCAAACTCCGGGCGATCATTTTGACCTCGTTGAGGATATGGAGGCGGCTTGTTCACATTACCCTCCAGCTCTCGAGGCTTCGTGCGAATCCCTGCCCTGGGAAGAGTGGAGGATGTTAACGGAGCGTAACGATAGTAGACCTCGAGACAGAGGATGCTCAGGACGGTAGAGTAAAGCCTGCCGGCCTGCTCCGCGCGCTTCCCGCGGGGGTCCCAGCTTCCGTAGGCGGTTCCGTGCTCGCGACCGACCTGGTGCGCCAGCAGTACCTCCGTAAGGCGTTGGTTCCAGGCCCGCCAGGCTGCTCCCCCCTGCTGAAACAGGGCGTGGGTCGCGTAATACCAGTAGTAAAAATTCACCCCGTTCATATCCCCCGCCTTGGGGAGGTTGGCCATGAAATACTTCATGCTCGCATCGTTGAATTGCCTGGTCTGCGCGGCATTCCTGCCTTTGTTCAGGTCCAGGGTATCAGACAGCATCTTCTGGCAGAAGAACCCCTGCGCAGTCATCGCATGGGTCGTCCGGCTGACTCCAGGCTGGTAAGCGTACTGCCCGATTCGGTTGCCCGGCATCCGCGCATTCTCGAGGTACATCGCGGCCCGGGAGAGACAGCTCTTTTCGACCTTCAGCCCACCGAGCTTGCCGCTCTTGAGCGCCATCATCATCCAGCCAAAGACACTGGTGTCGACATCCTGGGACTTCGGATAGGGTTCATATCTCCAGCCCCCCCGCGATGGAACCTGCGCCTTGACAGTAAAATCGATCGCCCGCTGGGCCGCTTCTTTCAGAGCGGAATCGCGAGTGAACGCGTAGGCCTCGGTAAGGGCAAAGGCGGCGATCCCATGCATGTAGAGATTGCCTCCACCCCGAAGATCTCCATCGGGCTTCTGGGCCTTGACCAGCCACTTCAGCCCCCGGTCAATCGCGGACCGATGGGGGCCTGGCTTGAGATGGGACTCTCCATGACCGAAGAAAGCCAGGAGCGCCATCGCCGTTGCGACCGTGCCTGAGCTGTTTCCCTTGTAGTTGTAGCCGCCACCTTTGTAATTCCTTCCGGGCTGGCCATTCCATTTGAGTCCCTGGAAGTCCCGCTGTGAGGGATTCTTGAGATGGTCAGCGTAATGATCGAGAGTCCACCTCCCATCCGGACTCTGGTGCAGAGCCAGCCAGCGAAGACCCGCGCCCACCGCGGCCTCTGTCTGCGTGGAGCCTCCGCCTTTCATCAGAGCTTCCTCTCTACGCTCAGCCCCTCTCAGCTGATAGATCTTGGGAAGGTAGACGCTGTCACCGGTAGATTTCGCCACCTTCGCGATACTTTCGAGTTCAGTTCCTTCAGAAGAGATCGGCCCAACGCGCTGTGGACGAGCGACGAGCTGTTTCTCCGGACTCCGGCCCTGGTTTCCCTGGAAGGTGGAGCGAGGTCTCCGCAGGCGTGACAGGCCGGAGAGCTTGCTCGGCGAAGAAAGCTTCGGCCTGCCGGAAGTATTCTTGCGGGTTCCCAGGCGTCCGGAACCTGCCAGTTGAGCTGGCTTCGGAGGAGTCTTCGCGGACGCGGAGCTTTTAGCCACCTCCCTCTCCTCGACCACCGGCGCGACGGCTCCGTCGGCCTTCGAACCGGGAGCGGCCTGGGGCAGAGTCTCGCCCTGCGGTTTATTGACAGTCTCCACCCTGGCCGCACTGGAGATCGATGGAGCGTCCTTTTCTCTCCTCGTTTCCTGCCCGGGAGAGCTGCGCTGCAAATCAACCTTGTCCTGGGATGTCGGTTTTCCAACGACCGCCTGGGAGACCTTCGCCCGCTCCAGGCGCGCAGAGGCGACCACGAGCTCACGGGATTCGGCCTGGCTGGAAGCTTCCGGGCTGGGTGCCGCGGCAGAACGCCTGGCCAGTTGAGGAGCAGCGGTCCCATCCAATTTCTCCGCAGAGAGACTGGGTTTCTCAATGCCAGGGTCCGTCTCACCGGCAGCGGCGGCCCGGCTGGCGGTCGCCACGGCCAATCGCCGAGGTCCCGCTCCTTCGCTCGCCGAGGTCACGGGCCTGGCGCTGCTGACCTCGACAGCCGCCCCGGCAGCCTTGATCGGCTCCGCTGTCTTTCGTGAACGGCTCACAGGGCCTGCCTGCTTCAGAGCCAGCACCTTCCTCGCGACGGCTTCTTCTGTTTTCTCGGCGTTGACGCTGGCCCGCCGGGCAATCGCAGGCTCCTCCCCCGCACTCTCGCTGCGTTCAGGCGCACGCTGCGAAACGACCTCCCGCTCAGCAACGGTACTGGGAGCTTCCGCCACGCCCACGTCCGGCAATTTCGCATCCCTGGCGGCATCCGCAGCCCCACTCACCGGGGTCGGCTTCTGAACCTCCACAGCGACCGTCTCGGGGTTGACCTTTTTGGAGATATCGCTGGCTGATCGGCTCGCCTGCCGGGCCACCTCGAGCGCCGGCGCGCCCGACTCCGGGTTGCTCTCGGCCGGCGCCTCGATACGCTTCCGGCTGACATCGGGAGCCTCCGATTCAACCGCGACCTTCTCCGAAGCGACCGGTGCATCCGGGGCGGGGTTCGACGAATCAACCGCGGCGCTCGCCTTGCCGGCCGTCGCGACGACTGGACGCTGCTCGGAGCTCGCTCCCTCCACAGGAGGAGCCGCCGGCGATGGGTTGAGCTCAACCTCAGGCCGGCTCACAGACTCCGGCTCACTCTCTGGCCGTCGCGATACAGGCTGAGCGCTCTTGATCGCGAGGCTCTCCTTTTTCTGTTCATTCTCAACAGGCTCAGGACGCTGAAGGGCCCTGGCCTGGACGTCAGGCTGACGGACACTCTCCGCCACTCTCTGCGGGGCGTTCTCTACCGTGGGAGCCTGCTTTTGCGGTGTCCGGGCATCGACCTGTTCGACGGGAGAGAGCTCCGTACGTTCAGGCTCATCTCGCGGAGCTTCAGGGCTGACCCTTTCCACCTCGACGGAAGCATCCACTCTCTCTACCGGGTTCTGGCTGTCCGGCGTGGTCCGCTTGACCTCTCGCGCCACCTCGATTGTTGAGCTCGCGGCTTTTTCCTGCTGCTGCGGAGTCAACTCGCGGGCAGCGAGTTCCACCCCGGATTCGGTCTCTTCTTTTTCATTTCGATCGGCCTCGGGGTTCTCGATCTTCTGTTGTTCAGGCTTCGCTGCCTGGAAGACCGGGGCTTCGGTCTCCACTCGTTCGCGCTCCTCGAGTTCGGGAACCGCGACCGGATCCCTCGTCGGCAAGGCGACGCTGGGAAGCTCCACCTCTGCACGAACGATCTCTCGTATCTTGAGGTCTGAAACCAGTTCTCGTTCCTCCTCAACAAGCTCCTCGGGACGGTCCAGCTCTCGCTTCATGATCTCGGGAGTGAGCGCCTCCCGCTTTTCCTCGGGAAAGGTCAGGTCCTGCGAAAGACTCTCGCTGCTCTCTACCTGGATAGCCTCTCTCTGGAGTACGGTCTCAGAAAAAGGAAGGACTTCAGTGTCGGGCCGCTCGATGGCCGGGGCCTCCATGGCAGGCTTCTCGAGGCGCGGCCTTGGCCTTGGAGGCTGGCGATCGGCCAGCTGGGCGCTCAAGGCCGGGGCCTCGTCCTGTTTCGTCTCGGCGCTGGCCTCACGGATCTCCAGGCTGATGACCTCCTCGGGGATACTCTCGAGGGCAACCTCGAAGGCCTCGTACTCTTCTTCCTCCATCACCTCCAGCAACAGGCGCTGCACCTTGTTCCGAGTCATCCAGAAACCCGTCATGACATGGAACAGGAGGGCGATCAGGAAACAGGCACTGAGCACCGTGGGAGAGAGAATGTAACGCCGGAAGAGCAGGAGAAGAATTGCACAGACCAGAAGCGCGAGGAGCAGGCTGATGACCCACGGAGGAGTCCCGCGAATGAGACTCGCCAGCCAGTCGAGGATGCCTGACACGCTGAGGTAGGGCCCATCGCTCTCCGTCACATGGCGAACCTCTCGCGAGAGCGTCACGAAGATATCGGCCTGGCCATCCACCTCCCGGGAAAAATAGAGCTCGTATCCTCTCAGCGCCACACCGGGATCCAGCTCATCCAGGCCGGTGTTGACCTGCGGCCCGAGAGACAGCGGCGCCTCGATTCCGGCCGGCGTCAACCTTGCCCGGTAGAGATCAAAGCCTCCCTCTCCACCCGGGCGGTTACTTGAAAAATAAAGAAAATCGCCCAGGGGCGACACCTCGGGGGTACCCTCCGCGTAGCCCCTGGTGTTCAGCTCAGCCACAGGACGCGCCGCACCGAAAACGACCTCGGCCGCCTTCTCCTCGGCAGCAAGAGGCGTATCTTCTCCGGCTGGAGTCTCCGCCGCGCCCGAGTCTTCTTCTCCGGTCTCATCATTTGCAGCTTCCTCCTGCACGACGGCCGCCTCTTCTCCCTCGGGAGAAATCACGGTCTCTCCATCTTCCCGCTCCTCGAGCTCGGCTACATAGAGATCCCAGTCAGCTACGCGAAGATTGGAGCGCACGGTGCCCTTCCACAAGGGAGGCCCACTCTCGCCCGGCCTCCTGTCACTGACGAAATAGACAGCCTTGCCGTCCGGATGCGAGGCGGGGTTCATCTCGTTCCAGGAAGAATTCACCGCCGAACCGAGGTTGCGCGGAAGCGCCCAACCATCTTCGGTCAGCTCGCTGACCCAGATGTCATAGCCGCCAAGGCCGCCCTTACGGTCAGAATAAAAATAGAGCAGCGAACCATCAGGGCTGAAGGATGCACCGAGCTCATTCGCCTCGCTGTTGACCGCCACAAAGGGAGTTGGCTCAAGCCATCGCCCCCTCTCATTCCGGGAGACCCAGAGATCGGCATTCCTGCCCGGGAGATCACGCGTAAAAACGAGAACCTCACCGAAAGGATCCACATGCGGCTCATAATCGAATGATTCAGGGCCGCTCACCCCGCCCTCTACAAGCCGGGGATCCTCCCAGAGAACCGAGCGCAACGAATCCGCGACTTCCTCTGCGGGAGCCTTGAGAGTGTCGCCAGCGGTGTAATAACCTACGGTCCGTTCGATAACGAAGGGAAGCAGGAGCAGGCACAACGCAAGCGGCAGGTACCAGCGGATTCGGAATTTCACTCGCGCCATATCCGGACCTTCCTGACTCAAAACACCCCGGCCTGTATCACTCAATCTCCAGGGTCCTGGTGATCAGATGAGGCTTTGCGATACCTGCCCGTTCGACGGCCTCCAAAGCGGCTGAAACATTACCGTGCAAGGTGCGCTTGTCGCCTCGAATCTGGACCTTGAGATTCACCTTCTTCTTTTCCAGGGCGCTCTTGCGCTCCTTGAGCAGCGCGACAAGCTGCTCAGGCTCGATTCTCGCCCCCATCACGAAAATTCCCCCATCCTGCTTTACGTTGACGATGATGTTATTGTCAAGGCTGCGGCTGAGGCTCCCGGGGTTCCTGTTGCTGGGCAGGAGAACATCCTGCTCACGCTCCCGCTCGGTGAAGGTCGTCGCGGTCAGAAAGAAAATGATCAGCAGGAAGATCATGTCGATCATCGGCGCCATGTTGAGCTGGAGGTCTTCCTTTTCTTCCTGCATCTGGATCATGAAGCGCCCACCTCGATTTCCTTTGCCGCCTGTTTCTTGGCGCTCCTCACCCGGAACTTCTCGACAAAATCGACGACCAGGTTGTCAATCCCATGAACGAAGTTTTCTATCCGCGACATCATCCAGTAATGGGTCATCAGGGTGGGAATGGCCACCACCAGGCCGCCGGCCGTTGTCACGAGGGCCTTGTAGATTCCCGGGGCGAGCGCCTGGCCGGAACCGAGACCTGAGCTGGCAACCTCCCGGAAAGCCTGGATCATACCGGTTACCGTTCCAAGCAGCCCCAACAGCGGCGCAACGGCGGCAATGACAGCAAAGACCCGGATGTAGCGCCGCATCAGGTGAATTTCCCGCTGCGCCGTATTGTTTACAGCCAGCTCGATCTCTTCCCGGGTCTCGCCGAGGTGCTCCGTGGCGGTCTCGATCACCCGGGCAGCGCTGCTCGGATTGGCAGCGCAGAGATTCTTCACAGCCTCCGCGTCAATCGCTCCCGGAGCCAACTCTCCGACCTGCCGGGTGAATGCCGCCGGGCAGATCCTGTCCGACCGCAGGTAGATGAGGCGCTCGCCCAGGAAGGTCAGCCAGAGCAGGCTGCAGATCCCGATCGGAACCATCAGCCAGCCGCCGGCAAATGCGAAGTCCAGGTAGGACTCGGGATGCTCATCCCCTTTCTCACCTTCGGAAGATCCCGCAGCCACCGGAGTCTCACCGGCCGGCGGGACGCCGCCCTCCTGGGCCACAACGAGTCCGGTACAAACCCAGGCCAGGGTAAGGCTCAGGAAGAGGCTCAGCAGGAGCTCTCTCTCGGGAATACGAATCATTCTTCCACCTCTTGCAATCTCGTCTTGGCTGCCTTCGCCTCGACAGAATCAGGATAACCCTCTACCAGCTCCTGCCACTGTTTCCCGGCGTTATCATTGTCACCATCGGCCTGGTAGGCAATGCCCGCAGCCAGCAGGGCCTTGCGGAACCAGTCCCTGTAGGGACCATCAAAATCGAAACCGGCAACCACTGAAAGATATTCCCTCGCAGCGTGGCGGTATTTCTTCTGGTCCATGCAGCATTCGCCAACCTGGAATTGCGCACGGGCCGCAACGACAGCGCCCGTTCCGTCAACAACCTTCCGAAAGGCCTCGATAGCCTTATCAAAGCTGTCCTGGAACTGGAGCGAATAGCCCAAGGCGAAGAGAGATTCATACTGGAGCTCGCCCTCAGAAACCTCCTCCAGCAACTTGGTGAGAACCTTGGTGGCCTCAGCGTATTGGCGCAAACGATTGTGGCATTCCCCAAGCCTGAAGAGGCTCTCCTCGTAAAACTCCTCGGCCCTCGGCTTGAGCGAACCCACCAGCAGGGTGTAGCGTTTGACCGCCTCCTGCTCACCGGAGCTCAGCATCCAGCTCCTGGCCGCCTGGAAGGTGGCTCGCAGTGAAAGCTCGCTGCCGGGGTCCTCGGCGACCTTATCGAAGAGAGTCCTGGCCTGCTGGAAATCTTTTTCTTCAAAGGCGGCGTAGGCCAACCCGAAACGCCCCCGCTCAAGCAGAGATCTTCCCGCGGGGTCATCTTCGGCGGGAGGAGATTTTTCAAGTTCTTCGGTCAGGGAAGAAAACCACTTCCGCGCCTCAACATAGGTTCCCTTGTTGAAGAGATGCTGCCCCAGCTCGAGCTTCGCTTCCCGGGAATGAACCGAAGCGGGATACTCGGTGAGCAGGGTCCTGTAGACCGTCTCCATGCGACCCAGATGTTCCCCCGCGGCCAGGGCCTCGGCCGAATCTTCCGCCGGGGGCTCTCCCTCCTGCGGAGCGAGAATCGCGCGGGCGAGCGCACCGCTGGCCCAGCCCCTGAGATAGAGAGCCTCATCACGGCCCTCGACATCCGCCGCCCCATCGCAGAGAGGAGCTACCACCTCGAGCGCTTTTTGCGCATCCCCTGAATCAAGCCGAAGATAAGCGAGCTGGAGACGGACCTCGGTTTCATTTCCGCTACCGGAAAATTTCGCCAGGTAGTCGTCAAGCGCGGTAAGGGCCTCCCCCCCCGCGCCACTCTCGATCAGGGCCATCGACCGCTGGTAGCCAGCCTCCGCCGAGAGCTTCCTGATCTCCGCGGCAGGCTCCTTGAACTTTGCGACCCGGGCGGCCGCGTCATCCAGCAGGGGCAGAGCATCCTTCGACCGCTCGAGCCTTCTGAGGATAGCGGAGGCCTGGAGAAGAGCCCGAACGGCGAGCTCCTGTTCAGCGGCGCCAGCCCCGGCAGCTGTCTCCCTGTAATGCTTCTGGGCGGCATCCATGTCCCTCAACTCGACACAGGCACCTGCAAGCGAGAAGCGGATCCTCGTTACGAGCTTGTGATCAGGATGCTGCTTGAGAAAGGATTCATAGCTCCCCCTCGCACCCTTCCAATTACCCGCGGCCTGGAAGCAAAGCCCCTGGTTGATCCGCGCGGTGGGAATGTGGCGGGCGGCTGACTTGCCGGGAACGGCGGCGGCCAGCCCGAGATAGTGGGCGAAGAGCCCGGCGGCTCGCTCGACTCGCTTGACGACGGCCGGGTCATCCCCGGAACTCCTCGGAAGCTGGGCAAGGCTGTCCGCAAGAAAGAAAGGGAGCTCGATATAGGGCTCCGCATCCTTACCCGACAGGCCTAAAGCTTCGGGAAGGACCTTCGTGAGAGACCTGGAGGCCTTCTCAAAATCATCACCGTAATAGCTGGAAACTCCGGAAAGATAACTCATGCGCAACTTCTCGGACGGATCCTTACTCAAGGCGGCGGCCTGCTGATAATAGCCGGCTCCCCTGGCCCGCTCAACCGGGTCAAGAACATCCGCCGGGGCCTGGAGAGCATTTCGACCAGAAAGCTTCAAAACATCTCTTAGAAATTGTCCCGCGGGAGATTTGTAGGCATCGCGGTAGGCCCTGGCCGAGGCTGCGCACTCCTTGTGCGAGCCGGCGTTGAACAGCGCCTCGGCCTGCTTGAAGAGAGCCTCCTCCTGAAGCTTCGGCAGCGGATTGCCAAGCGCTCCGGCAAACTCCTTGAAAGCTTCAGCCGCCACGGCAAAAGATCTCTTTCTCTTCTCCTTGTCCTCCTCGCTGAAGGCGACCTGGAATTTCGATTCGGCTCTCCAGTAGATCACCTGGGCAAGCTTGGTGGCCGCCTTCTCATTGGTCAGATCATCAAGGACTTCCTTGCGGCAATGTTCGACACCTGATTCGAAAACCTCGACAGCCTTGGCTGGGTCGGGGATTTCCTGCAGCAACAGGGCCTGCCCCCAGCACAGCAGGGCCTGGGTCTTGAAGGCTTTCTCGGATTGCCGCGGAGAGTAAGCCCCGAGCCTTAACGCGGCCGTTGAATAGGAGCCGCCGTTAAAAAGAGAGATTCCTTCGTAATAAACCGCCCGAGAGGCGAATTCATGCTTGGGATATTTCTTCGAGAAAGCCTGAAATCCTTTCGCCGCGCTTTCCAGGACAACCGAGGCCCCCGCGCCGGCGTTCGTGCTGGACTCGAAAAGAGAAACCGCCCGGTAATAACTCGACTCAGCAGCCTGGGGAGCCTGCGAGTCGATGAGCGCGCCATAGCGCCCATTGGCAAGCTTCCACTCCGACCGCCTGTGGAGGATCCTTGCCAGAAGATAGGTCGCATCGTCCCACAAATCGCTCTTTTTCATTTCCGGAGCCGAAAGCGCCCGAAGGCTGGCAAGGGTGTTCTTTTCATCCGGCTTGGCCCCGTTTTTCTCGGTCGCACGGTCGAGCTGATAGTTTGAAAGCGCCAGGAAATACAGTCCCCGGTCATAGCCGGCTACCGGAGAATACTTCGCCGGCTCGTCAAGAAGTCGGTCCAGAACCTCTGCCGCCTGTGAATATTGCGAGGCGTTGTAATGGGCCTCCCCCTGGGAAGTAAAAGCGGCCACGAAAGAACCTGCCGCGGTTTCCCCGGCGGTCTTGACCGCAGCCCCTCGCAACGCCGCACTCTGCCCATAGGCAGCCGCCGCCTCGCCGTAATGCAACGGGCGCTGAGGTGCGTTTTCCGGAAGAGTATCCGCGAGCGCTTCAAGAGACCGCCCAAGGTAAAAATTCGCATCTCCCGCCCAGCGAGCCGTCTGCTGAGCGCCAGCGACTTTCAGATCAGCCACTGCTTTTTCATGCTGCTTGAGCCTGTTGAAACAGTAGCCCCGGGCAAAATGCGACTCCATCGCATCTTCATGCTTGGGATAACGCTTGATGAAATCCCCGAACGTGGCTGCCGCATCCTGCCAGTTCTTCTGCCGATAGAGACGGCTGGCTGTATTGAAAAGAATAGAAGCCTGCCTGTTCTTTTTCTTTCCCGCCTGGGAAAAAACAGGAACGGAAACGGAAACGACCAACAACAGCAGCAGCGCTCTATAGAAAGGCCGGACGCCGCAAACCTGAAAACTGCAAACAGTCTCCATTTCTACTCCTAATCTCCTGCACTTCTTTATTTTAGGCCTGAATCTAAAAAGAGCCTTCATTTTTCCACACAACGGGAATCACTTCCAGTTCTTTTGGTTCGGCCCGAACATCCGGGTAATAGAAAAAGGCTCATCTTCGCATCGGATGGCTGAGCGCTTGTAGGAAAGGAACAGACTGGTTTAGAATGGGGGCTTCTTCAAAAAGAACAACATTTCAGCCAGAAACGAGGAAAAAGATGTCAGCGAAAGCCAACCGTCGTGAGTTCCTGGGGCGCACTGCCCTGATCGGTGCGGGCCTTGGACTGGGCTCTCTTGCCGCGGCCCCTGAAACAGAAGCCGCCCCGTCCCCAGCTGCAAAAGCTCCCCTCTACAAGATCTCGATCGCCCAGTGGTCCCTCCACAGGACCCACTTCTCAAAGAAGCTCGACAACCTCGATTTCGCCAAGACCGCCAACTCCCTGGGAATCGACGCCGTCGAACACGTCAACCAGTTCTTCAAGGACAAGGCGAAGGACAAGAAATACCTCGCGGAGATGAAGAAGCGCGCTGCGGGAGAAGGCGTCTACAGCCTCCTGATCATGATTGACGGCGAAGGCAACCTCGGCGACCCGAAGGATTCAGGACGTACCGGGGCCATCGAGAAGCATAAGAAATGGGTTGAGGCTGCCGCCTATCTCGGCTGTCACTCCATCCGCGTCAACGCCGGCAGCAGCGGCTCCTACGATGACCAGGTCAAGCTCGCAGCCGATGGCTTGCGCCGCCTGACCGAGTTCGCCGAGCCCTACGGCATTGGCGTGATCGTCGAAAACCACGGCGGCCTGTCCTCCAACGGCGCCTGGCTCGCCAGTGTCATGAAAACAGTCGATCACCCCGGCTGTGGAACCCTGCCGGACTTCGGCAACTTCCACCTCGGCGGCGGCAGGCAGTACGACCGCTACAAGGGCGTCACCGAGCTCATGCCCTACGCCAAGGCGGTGAGCGCCAAGTCGCATTCCTTCGACGCCAACGGCAACGAGACGAAAACCGACTACATGAAGATGATGAAGATCGTCATCGACGCAGGCTACCACGGCTACGTCGGTATCGAGTGGGAAGGCGGCAAGCCCGGCGAGATGGAAGGCATCAAGCTCACCAAGAAGCTTCTCGAGACCTGCCGCGACAAGCTCAGCGGAGCGTGAGAGAGGAGAGCCCGGCTTGGCCGAGACACCGAAATATCGTGAGCTGACCCCTGCCAGCCTGGTCGGGGGGATCGTAGTTGGACTGCTCCTCAATGTAGGGATCTGCTTCGCCGGCCTCCAGATCGGCTTCACCATCGTAGGCTCGACGGTGGCAGCCGTGCTGGGCTTCGGGCTCCTGCGTGGAGTGCTCCGCAAGGGGTCCATCCTCGAGGTCAACATCTTCCAGACCGTTGCGTCGTCGGTGAACACCGTCAACGCCGGGGTTATCTTTACCATCCCTGTTCTATTCCTGATGGGGCGGCAGGCCGACATCAACTATTACGCCCTGGCGCTCGCCGTCACCGCTGGTTCGATTCTTGGAGTGGTCATGATCATTCCACTGCGTAAACAGATTATCGAACTGGAACGCCTGCGGTTCCCCAGTGCCGTAGCGGTAGCGGCCATCCTCAAGAGCCCGGGAGCAGGGGTTCAAAAGGCCCAGTTGCTGGTGCTGGGCTTCATTGTATCGGGAATCGTCACCCTGGTAACCACTCTCTCTGAATACCCGTCGGTCAATGTTGGAGAGGCCATCGGAATCCCGGCTAAGTTTCATTTCGTCTTCGCCATCAGCCTCATGAGCCTTGGCGCCGGATACCTTGCCGGGCGCCCCGGGCTGGCGATCCTCTACGGAACACTCCTCAATTTCTGGATACTCATCCCTGTCTGCATCGCCTTCGGGTGGATTCCTCTGGAATTTTCCCATGTAACAACCGAGGGCCTGAAACACAGCGAGGCCGGAAAATTCATCGGCGCCTTCGCTCATTTCACATCACGCCACCTGGGCATCGGAATGATTCTTGGCGGTGCCATTGCAGGCATCGCGATCGCCCTGCCTGCCCTCAAGACCGCCATTGCCAGCCTGCGTTCGACCCCGGATGAAGGCCCGCGGGAAGAGGTCTCTTTGAAAACCCTCAACGCGGGAATGGCCATCGGATTCCTGCTCCTGCTGCTAGCGACGAAACTCGCAGGGGGCGAACACGTCAGCTGGCTGAAGGCTGTCCTGGCGGCTGCGGTCGGCGGCATCTGGCTCTGGCTCTCAGGCCTGGTCGTCGCCCAGACCACTGGACGGACCGACTGGTCGCCTCTCTCGGGACTGGCCCTGCTTGCCACAGTGATCATGATGGCAATCCTCGGAACCGACGACACGGGAATCATCCCTGCTGTCACCATCGGCGCTGCGATCTGCGTTGCCACCTCGATGTGCGCCGACATGATGGCTGACCTGAAAACCGGCTACCTCGTCGGCAGCCGCCCTGCACGCCAGCAGGTCGCCCAGATCGCCACCTGCTGGATCGGGCCGGGAATCTCGGTAGCAGTCGTCGTCCTGCTCTGGAACGCCTATGCTTTCGGACCGAACCAGGCACTGGAGTTGTACAAGATCAGGGAAGCCCAGGGCGAAAAGGCCCTCGCAGCCTACGAAGAAGCTGGCGGCAGCAAAACGGAGCTGGCCAAGGGAATTCCGGAGCTGGGGGCACCCCAGGCCGCAGCGTTAAAAAGCGCTATCACCCTGGTAAAAAATGCCACCGCACCCACTGAAGCAGCAAACCTCCCGTCCCGGAAAAACACTATCGAAAAGCTGGAATCAGCCGGGATCCCTGTGATGAAATACCTCGCAGGCCTGACGATCGGCCTCCTGGTTTCGCTGTTTGTCTCTCCCGGACTTGGAGTCATGATCGGCCTTTCTCTTTACCTTCCATTCAAGTACATGATCGTCTTCGGCATCGGCGGATTGCTCAGCATCTATATCTCCAGGCGTTTTGGAACCCGGCTGGCCGAGGACAAAGGTGTTCCAATCGCAGCCGGCCTTATCGTTGGAGAGGCCCTCGTCATGCTCGGCTTCGCAATCAAAGAAATCGTTTCGAGCCTTGGAGGTTAAGCTGATGACAACTGCCGCGAGGGCACTCATTATCCTCGGTTTCTGCGCCGCCTCCATTGGTGCCGCCGGACTCAGAATACCCCCAACCCCAGGCGAGACCCTGAGCCTTATCGAAACGCCCCTTTTCTCTCAACACCCCGTACCCGTCTCCTCCGCGCTAACTATCTTTATTTGCGGTACCGTTGCACTGGTAACGGGAGGAATTCTCCTCAAAGTTGCAAAAAAATCGACCGCTGCCGCCGGAAAAGGGGGAGACGGAACGATAAAGGAATTTGCCGCCATGCTTGAAGGAATTCGCGGGGAAATTCAAGCCGTGGATGATTCTCTGGACAAGCTCACAGCTGAAGAATTCACGCGAAGAATCGATGAGCTTCTGAAAAACCAATACCTCGACCTTACCTTGCGGAACGAAGAACTGGCTGGACTGCTGGGCTTCTCGAAATACGCCAAGATCTGGGATGGGGTAGCCTCAGCCGAGCGTCTCCTCTCCCGTGCCTGGAGCATGGCGACCGATGGGCACCTCGAAGAAGCCATCGAGGAGCTTCCAAGGGCGAGAACTCATATTGAACGCGCCTGCGACGCCATGGCGGAAAGCTGCCCCCCCTCAATCCGCCAGCGCCTCGGAGAAGAACTTCACTAGCTCGTCCCTGGTGGATCCTTCAAGAGCGTGCATGTGCTTCGCCCCGGGCACGGCGAGAAACCGCTTGGGCTCCGGCGCCGCCTCGAAGAGCTCCCGGCCATTGGAGATCCTGACCAATCTATCCGCATCGCCGTGAATGAACAGTAGAGGGATTCCCTCGAGCCTGGAGATGGAATCCTCCGGGTCGTGATCGGAACTCACCAGGAGCCATACCAGGGGTTTCGTCAACACCGTCCCGCCCAGCACGGAATTGGCGACCTTTCGATAGCTCAGAAACGAGCTGTCGATGGCTATCGCCCGCACACCCTCGGTCGAACCCTCGCCCAGGGCCGCCAGGGCGCAGGCCCCACCGAGGCTCTGCCCCAGCACCAGCAGACGGCGGCTGTCGATATCCTTGCGTCCCCGGATATAGGCCAGCGCCGCCCTGGAATCAGCGATGACCCCCGAGCGCTCCGGACTCCCCTCGGATTTTCCATAGCCGCGGTAGTCAAAGACGAAGACATTGTAGCCACGCTCAGCCAGCCAGGCCACGAAGCCCACATGGGCGCTGAGATTCTGGGCATTGCCATGAAAATGAACGACGGTTCCGGCCGCCTCCCGGCCTTCTCCAGGCCTTAGCAGCCAGCCATGAAGCCCCGTCCCATCCTCGCTCTTGAAGCGAACCTCCTCGACCGGCACAGCCAGGTCCCGGGGGGTCCTGTACTCGCGCGAGCTGGGATAGTAAAAGAGGCGGTTGCAGCCCATCATGTGACAAATCCCGCAGAGAAGAAGCAGAAAAATAGCCGCCCTGAGCCAGGCGCTTCCCGCGCGGCGCTCTTTTCGTTCTTGATCACCTTGAATCTTCATCATCCCTCACTGGCGCTGTAAGCCTCCCGGTATCATAATCGCCGCTTCCATGAACGAAAACCATATCCCGGAAAACCCGGCGCCAGATCTGAATGAGCTCAACACGGGGGCCGACGCCCTGCGCTGCCTGCTGGAGAAGACGGGAGAGCGGCTGGCCGGCTTTATCGCATCGCTTCCGGACCAGCCCACCGACTCGAGCGCGCTCTTCGATCCGGAGGCCGACTGGCTGAAGGCTCCCCTGCCGGCCTCCCCCGCGGACGCCGAGGGGCTCCTCGATTTTCTCTTTGACGAGGTCATCCCGACGGCCTACAACCCCGCCAGCCCGGGCTACCTGGCCTACGTTCCCGGCGGAGGTCTCTTCTCCGCCGCGCTGGGAGAGCTCATCGCGGGTACGGTCAACCGCTATACGGGCTGCTGGGCTTCCGCCCCAGCGGCTGTCGAGCTCGAGACCCAGGCGATCCGCTGGCTGGCTGAGATGATGGGCATGCCCGAAGGCTCGCTCGGAGTGCTGACCTCTGGAGCCTCCATGTCAACCCTCATCGCCCTGGTCGCGGCGCGCGAGAAGCACCTTGGCGAGGAGCTTCGCCGAGGCGTGATCTATTCATCGAGCGAGATCCACCACTCGGTCCCCAAGGCCGCCCGAATCGCCGGCCTGTCAGAGAAAAATCTGCGCCGGATGCCTGTCGATGGGAACTTTCGCATGCGGCCCGAAAAGCTGCAGGAAGCCATCCGCGCGGACCGTGATGCCGGCCTGCTGCCTTTTTTCGTCTGCTCGAGCGCCGGAACCGTCAACACCGGCTCAATCGACCCGTTAGAAGAGATCGCCCGGGTGGCTGCCGAGGAGGGCCTCTGGCACCACGTCGATGGTGCCTACGGAGCGGCCTTCCGGCTGGTGCCGGAGCTTGCGAGCTCCCTCAGCGGCATGGGGCTGGCGGACTCGCTCTCCGTCGACCCCCACAAGGGTCTCTTCCTCGCCTACGGCACCGGCGCCCTGCTCGTCAGGGACATGGCCCCCCTGCGCGATGCGTTCCAGTCAACCGCCTCCTACATGCCGGACATGCAGACGGGAGAACACTACGACTTCTGCGAATTCACCCCGGAACTTTCCCGCGAATGGCGTGGGCTCAGGCTCTGGCTCCCTCTCAAGCTCCATGGCGTCGATGCCTTCAGGGAATCCCTTGGTATCAAACGCGAGCTGACCCTGCGGGCATGGAAACATCTCAGCTCCATCGAAGATGTGGAGATTCCGGCCGCGCCCGACCTGACCCTCTTCATCTTCCGCCAGCGATTCAACGGCTGTGAAGCTTCAGAGGAAGATGCCCGCAACCAGACGCTGCTCGAGAAGATCAACAGGCATCAACGGGTCATGCTGACAGGCACGATCGTAGATGGACGATTCTACCTGCGCATGTGCATCCTGCACCTGCGCACCGATCACTCCAGGCTGGATGAAGCGCTCTCGATCATCTCCCACGCCTTGAAAGAGCTTCGCGAAGGTTGAGCAACGCCTCAGCTCTCGAGCTCCCCGCTGACACACCGGCAGGCGGCCGTCATGTCGGACTCGCTCAGGCCGGCGTCCACCAGCTGCTGGTAGACTCCAAAGGCCGCCTCGGCGGCCCTGACCGACAACCCTGATTCTTTTCCCTGGCGGGTAATGATCGAGAGGTCCTTCAGGATGTTGCGCAGCGGAGCGCCGGGCTCATCGTAGCCTTCGCGCGCTATGATCGGCCCGCAGCGCTCGAGCATCCGGCTCTGACCCCAGGCATTCGCCAGCAGGTCCTGCAACTTTTCGAGATCAGCCCCTACCTGGCGCGCCATCGTCAGGGCCTCGCAGCAGGCAAGAGCGTTAACCCCCACCATCAGCTGGTTCGCGAGCTTCGCCGCGGTCCCGGACCCCGCCGGTCCCATGTGCACCACCTTCGAGCCCATCGCATCGAATACCGGGCGGGCTCTCTCGAAAATCTCGGGCTCTCCACCCGCCATGATCGCCAGCGTTCCGGCACTTGCGCCCTCCGGCCCACCGCTGATCGGAGCGTCGAGAAAGCCGGCTCCCTGCGCCCCGCAGGCGGCGTGCAGATCACGCGAGGTGGCGAGGTCGACAGTACCGTGATCAACGAATATTTTCCCCTCAACGGTATCGTCCACAACGCCCTCCTCACCCAGGAAGAATTCCCGGCCGGAGGCAATGTCGGCGAGACACACCAGCACAAGGTCGGCTTCCCGCACGAGGTCCCGCGGCGCATCCATGACCACCGCGCCCTCGAGCGCCTCGGCCTTCAACCGGGTGCGATTGTAGACAAACAACTCGAACCCGGCCTCGAGCACATTCCGAGCCATACCGCCGCCCATATTGCCCAGGCCCGCGAAACCAACCTTCATGACATTCCCCCTGTTAAAGAACCCGTCATCTGCAAGATTGGCAGGAATCCCCGCCAATCCTCTATATACTTCTTTCCATGTCGCCGGAGACCAATAAACCCGATAAATACCTGCTATACCAGAACTCGGTCCAGAACCCGGGCTACGAGGTCAACTTCATGCGAAGGGTCTATCGAAAGACCCGTGGTCGATCGCCGCTGCTGCTGCGCGAGGACTTCTGCGGCACCGCGGCCCTCGCCTGCGATTGGGTCCGTATGGTTCGCGGCGGCCGGGCCGTTGGAGTCGACATCGATGAGAGTACGCTGCAGTGGGCGGCCGAAAACAACATTGCGCGGCTGGGATCAAAGGCCGAGAGGCTCGAGCTCGCGCGCTGCGATGTACTCATGGCGGCGAACTATGAATCCGACATCGTCGCCGCCTTCAACTTCTCCTACTGCGTTTTCAAAGAGCGAGAGCTCCTGCTTTCTTACTTTCGCAAGGTACACGAAACGCTGAATTCCACCGGGATCTTCTTTCTCGATCTCTACGGCGGCCCGGAGGCGCAGGTCATCCAGGAGGAAAGCCGGGAGGTCGACGAAGAGGGCCTGTGTTTCAGGTATGTCTGGGACCAGGCGGACTACAATCCCGTAACGGGCGAAACGGTCTGCCACATCCATTTCGATCTCCCGGGCGGCAACAGAATCGACAGGGCCTTCAGCTACGACTGGCGCCTGTGGAACCTGCCCGAGCTCAAGGATCTGCTCAGGGAAGCCGGCTTCGAAAAAATTGACGTGTACTGGGAAGGCACCGACCACTCAACGGGTGAAGGCAACGGGACCTTCCGGTTGTCGCGCAAGGGAGACGACGCCCGAAGCTGGATCTGTTACCTTGCAGCGACCAGATGAACTCGGCCGGGAAGCGTAAACAATGACCAGCAAAGAAAACACGGCGGGGAGCGGAAAATTGAGCAGGCGTCGATTCCTGGAGCTGGGTTCAGGCGCCGCGGCAATCCTGGCGCTCTCCTCCCTGCCGGCAGGAGAGCCCTTCACCTGCAAGAGCGCGGGCTCCGGGGCCCGCGCCGTCATCCTGGTCAACAACTACGGCGGCCCCAGCCACCTGGACCTCTTTGACATGAAGCCGGAGGCACCGCTCGAGGTCCGTGGGCCCTTTCGCCCGATCCGAACGCGAAGCGCAGAGTTCGAGCTCTCCGAATTGCTCCCACTGCATGCCCGGATTGCTGACCGCTTCTCGCTGGTCAGGACCTGCAACCACGACCTCAGCGCCCTGCATGAAACGGCCTCCTGCCTGATCCAGACAGGAAGGCCGCCCGGGGCGAAGAACCCGGCGCCCCATCCGGGAGTCGTGACAAGCCTCCTCCGGGGCAACAACGATGGACAAGCCTCCAACTTTCTGCTGGGCGCGGCACGGAACGAGGCCGCCGCCCTTGCGGACCACGAGCCGGCGGTCGTGTCTTCGCACGCTTTACGACTCAGCCAGGCCGAGCGCGAGCGGTTCGGCCTGAGCCCTGTCGGCGACAACCTGCTTGCGGCGCGGAAGCTCGTTGAAGGCGGAGCCCGCTTCGTAACCGTGAACACCTCGGACAGACCCAGGGACCCTCTCGGCTGGGACATGCACGGTCGCCGGGGCTTCAGCAGCTTTGCTGAGCTCAGGGAGAGCATCGCTCCCCGCTACGACCGGGCCTACTGGGCGTTGATCACCAGCCTCGAAGAGCGCGGCCTGCTGGATGAAACCCTGGTCTGCTGCCTGGGCGAGTTCGGCAGAAGCCCACGGATCAATCCATGCGGCGGGCGAGACCACTGGACCGGCTGCTGGACGGTCTACTTCGCAGGCGGCGGAGTCCAGGGAGGGCGAGCCGTCGGCCGAAGCGACGAGCTGGGCTCACACCCCCTGGACCGGCCGACATCTCCACGGGAAATAGTAGCGACCATCTATCACTGCCTTGGTATTCCGGGGAAAATAACCCAACGGATTCTCGGCGATGACTCTGTCCAGATGAAAGAAGACGGCGTCCGGGCGATTATGGAATTGTTCTGACCTCCACCCGGAATAAGCCGACTGAATTCAGTGACCCGAAGTAATAAGGCGACCAGATGAAAGCCCTGACCCTGACCCTTCTGCTGGGACTTGCCCTCGCTCCGGCCCAGGACTCAAAGAAGGAAAAAAAGAAAAAGAGCTCCGCCGCTCTCAGCTTCGCCGGCGCCGCGGCCGAGATCTACAAGGAGGCCAGCGGCTCCAGGCTCAGGCTCTACCTCTTCAAGCCCGAAGGACATCAGGCCGGCGACAAGCGCCCCGCCATCGTCTTTTTCTTCGGCGGCAGTTGGAACGGCGGCACTCCGAAACAATTCGAGCCCCATGCGCGCTACCTCGCCAGCCGGGGAATGGTGGGCATCGTCGCCGACTACCGGGTCAAGAGCCGCCAGAAGACCAGCCCCTTCGAATGCGTCAAGGATGGAAAGTCAGCCGTCCGGTGGCTTCGAAAAAACGCCGGCCGCCTGGGCATCGACCCCAGCCGCCTGGCGGCCGGCGGCGGCTCCGCCGGCGGCCATGTAGCCGCGGCCACCGGCACCGTCCCCGGACTGGAAGAAGATGGAGAGGACACCTCGATCAGCTCCTTACCGAATGCCCTCGTGCTCTTCAACCCGGTATTCGACAATGGACCGATGGGCTATGGCTACTCAAGGGTAAAGGATCGCTTCCGCGAGATCTCGCCAATCCACAACCTCTCGAAAAAGACCCCTCCTACGATTGTCTTCCTCGGAACAAAAGACAAGCTGGTCCCTGTGTCAACCGCGCAAAGATACAAGGAGCTGATGGGAAAAGCGGGTAGGCGCTGCGACCTGCACCTCTACAAGGACCAGCCGCATGGATTCTTCAACGGCCCCAACCGGGGAGGATCCTTCAACTCCTACTACCTGGAGACGGTAACCGCGATGGACAGGTTCCTCGCATCTCTGGGTTACCTCAAGGGAGAGCCGACCATCCGAAAGCCGGACTAGTCTTCTCCATCGCCGGGGAGAGTCTGCTCAGCGGCTATCCGCAGAACCGCCTCAGCCCAGGAAGACTCGGAATTCAGCGAGGGAATCAGCCGAAGCTCCTTGCCGCCCGCCGCGAGAAAATCTTCCCGCGCGCGGATGCCGATCTCTTCGACCGTCTCGAGACAATCGGCCGTGAAGGCGGGAGAGAATACGGCAAGCTTCTCGATGCCCTCGCCCGGCAGTTCCTCGATACGAAAATCGGTATAAGGAACCAGCCAGGGGTCCCGGCCCAGCCTGGACTGGAAGCTGACCTCCCAGCTCCCGGGCGAGAGTTCCAGCCCGGCGGCCAGGGCACGGGCCGTAGCGTAGCAATGAGCACTGTAGCAATTACGATTGGCCGGACAGATCTCGGCGCAGCAATCCGGCTTCTCGAGACAGTGATCACCGCCGCAGCCATCCGTACCAAGCAGATCTCTTTCAGGCTGCCCGGCGAATACCGTCCTGACGTGCCGCTGCGGAATTCCGTGAAAGCTCATCAGAACCTTGTCGGGCCGCTGGTCGTCAAGGATGGGTCTCGCCACATCGCAGAAAGTGTCGATAAAGGCCGGGTGATCGTAATAGGGAGGGACCACCTTGATCGACGGTTCATCCCAGAGTCGCCCCGCCTCTGCAAAGAACTTCTCTACGCCTGAGCCCCAGGCGGCGGAAGAATACTGGGGGAAGAGCGGAAAGAGAACGAGGTCCTTGATCTCTCTCGCCTTCAGGCTATCGAGGACCGATCGGATCGAGGGATTCTTGTACCGCATGGCCAGTTCGACAACCGTATCCTCATCTGCCAATTTCCTGACCTTTTCGGTGAGATCCAGGCCGTTAAAGAGCAGTGGCGAACCCCTCTCTGTCCAGACCTTGCGGTAGGCCGCAGCTGATTCCGCCGGGCGTTTACGCAGGATCACCAGGTGCAGCAGCAGGAACCTGACAACAGGATTGATATCGAGCACCCGGGGATCGGAAAGAAATTCCTGCAGATAATCACGGACATCTTTCACGTCCGTAGAATCAGGGGTCCCGAGATTCAACAGGACCAGGGCGCGAGCCATCGCTTCAATCTCCGTTTCCTGGGTAAAACCGAGGCGAGATTTTACATTCCGAGCACGGGCATGGGGAGCTTTTCCTTGCCGGAAAACAGGCCGGGGACAGCCTCAGTGTCCGGGTCCGAAGAAGACAGCGTTGAAGAAGAGCCTCTGCTGAAATCGACACATGGCCCTGAAGTTCGGGTCATCGGCAAAGGCAATGACATGACCAGAGCCCAGCTCCTGATAGCCCATATAGGGCTTGCCTCTCAGCATGTCCAGGGAATCAGGCCAGCAGAAGCCGCTGATGAGATAATCCTCCGCGCGCGAAAAAGTAACCAGGTTTCGGCCGACATGGCTCTTGAGCGGCTCCA
>Ga0310124_10000301_pt1 | contig 33800 bp, 28 predicted proteins | sample CB11b_AW_Bot5_MG_FD_203507 | JGI IMG/M metagenome (GOLD analysis project Ga0310124, IMG submission 203507) | Marine microbial communities from Western Arctic Ocean, Canada - CB11b_AW_Bot5 | ecosystem: Environmental > Aquatic > Marine > Oceanic | place: Canada: Western Arctic Ocean | collected...
TCATTCGGGGCTCATCATTATCTAAATGGTGCGCAATTTTCGTTCCATATTGTCCATCCCATGACTTTTCTTCCTCCCCTTCGACAACAGCCCAGACGGATCCTTATCGGCAACGATACTCAGATTAGTGCCCGGCCTCGTCTTCGATCTGCGAAATAAGATGCGCCAGTCCTTTGAGATTCGCTTTTTCGGTTTCGTCGATGTTATCGAGAATCGTGGAAATCCGCGTTTCGGTATCATCGAGGGTTTTCCGCAGCCGCCGGGCATTCGCCTCGAGAGCTTCGAGGCTCTGACGGCGCATCTCGATCTGTTTGTCCTCTTCCTTCAAGCGTTGGCGTCCGCTCTCAAGCTTGTCGATCAACGCCCGGGCTGCAGGCTCTTCGAGCCGAATCACGGCGGTGGCGGCAGCGTCCTCGGCTTGTTCAGCTTCCTCCACTGCAACCTTGTCCAGCAGTGGTGTCAGTCCAAAGGCAAGGTCGCCAGTAACTACTGTGAACGCTGTGAGTCCAAGGCAAAGGGCAGCGATCGAACGATTGATGAAGATCCGCATTGCGCGTACTCATGTTCAGGTGATCAACCCGCTTCTGGTCGCGTCGATTGTTCGCCGTCGTCCAGGCATCGGCTTAAGGTTGACGTCAGCTGTTGAATCTTTTCCATTCCATGGTAGCGACCTTGAGCTCCTCACGGGAGTCCTCGGCGACTTCACGGGCGAATTCAACAAACTGCGCTTGGCAGGCAACGCGCTCACGGAGCTCGCTGATTTCACGGTCGCAGTCGATGAGAAAGTCGACGGTGACAGAATCTGCATGGACGCGTTTCGTTAATGCAGCAGCCAATGCGTTTTCGACGTGATCGAGAGCGCGTTCTTCGAGGCCCTGGAGGTCCAGGGCTTCCGCAAGTATTCGCTCACTGTTGGTCTTTTCAGCCGCGTGGTAGCCGAGAAAGGACTGAGATGTATAATCGAACCGTTTCACTGTATACAGCCTCCATGCTGAGTGTTTCGTCTGCGAAAACATCAACAGAAGAAGGCGCACAATGTGTTCCACCTTGGCAGGCAGCAGCGGGGGAGGCAATTCTCAAGCAATCACGATCCGTCCCTGTCTTCGTGACATTGGAATGCTACAGGGGACGATTCCGACTGTCGTCATAATGGTGCTGATAACGGGTATCTATTTGAGCTGGCTGGCGATTCTGCGTAAAGCGACAGCTGTAATATCGGAATAATAAAAAGGCGGGAAAGCCGCCGGGATGGAAAACGACAGAACCGGCTCAGCCGTCGTCCAGAATGATAGTGGCAGCGGACGTGACAGAGGTCGGTTCGATGTCGCTATAGGTGGCAATCTCGCCGGGATTTCGTAGCCCCTTCTTCTTGAACTGGTAGAGGTAAGGGAATTTGCCCTTCATGTATTCTTCCAGCGTTTGGATCGTGGGGCCGTAGCCGTCCTTGTAGATGAAGTATTCCATGGCATGCGCCAGTTCCCGGGTACTGTCATAGCGATCGTCACGATTGACTGCCAGGCAGCAGCGCAGGATTTCCATGATCGACTCGTCCAGGCCCTCGGACAACAGTTGCCACTCGACATGCCCTTGCCCGGCTTTCGCCAGCAAAGCATTCTGATCATCGTCTTCGCGGATCTTGCGACCGGTAAGCATTTCAAACAACACGGCCCCGAGGGAGAAGAGGTCGGCACGAAAATCGACAGCTTGGCGATTGGCCTGTTCCGGCGCCATGTAGGTAAACTTGCCCATGAGCGACTTGTCGTCGGCCGTCATCAGATTACTGGTCGCTTTGGCTATGCCGAAATCGGTCAACTTCGGCAGGCCCTCGGTCGTGATCAGCACATTGTTTGGGCAGACGTCCTTGTGGACAATCTGCATGGGCTCACCGTAGTCGTCGGTACGGGAATGCGCATAGGCCAGGCCGCGGGCGATACGGCTGCAGATGAAGACAGCCAGCGGCACCGGGATCGTCGAGCGAGTCAGATTATGGGATCTTAGAAAGTCGTGCAACGGCAGGCCCTTGACGAATTCCATGACGATGTAATAGCCCTCGGTCGTACGGCCGAGTTGATAAATCTGGACGATGTTCTCATGCACGAGGTCGGCGACCAGTTTGCCTTCCTCTACAAACATCTCGACGAATTTCTCATTCTTGCTGAGGTCCGAGAGCAGCGTCTTGAGGGCCACCGTCTTCTGGTACCCCTTGGTCCCGTCCTGAATCGCCTCGTAGACGGAGCCCATGCCACCGTCCGCGATTTTGCGTATAATGCGAAAGGTGTATTGGTCCTTGATTGCCTTGAGCATGGTCTCCACCCTTTAGGGATTTGCGCCGCCCCGATCTCGCCTGTTCTAACGATCCGGGGTGCTGATCGAACCGATGAATGGATGGCACGGGCGACTATATGGCATGGGCAGAGTATAGGAATCCCGGCAGCCTAATGCAAGTCGCATATCTGCGATTCTCTGAAAATCAGGCGCCGGCGGCTGGCGCTTCCAGGCAAGCTACTTGAGCACTGCTTTATAACGTCTATATTTAACGCTTACCCATTCGATTTTCACACAAGGCTTCTTTTCCACGGCAAACAGTACAAACTCTGAACGAAACTATATACCGGCAAAATGCCCGGACGACGTCGGCCACCGGCGGCAGGTTTTCCAATGGATGCTTTTCTCAACATTCTGACAATTTTCGGGCGCAGCGTTTTTGTTGTTTTCTTTTTCGGGTTTTCGATTTTTATCCACGAATTCGGTCACCTGCTGGCAGCGAAATGGCGAAAGCTGCATGTCGAGCGTTTTTCCATCGGTTTCGGCAAGCCCCTGTGGAAGTGGCGCAAGTGGAATATCGATTTTCTCGTCAGCATGCTCCCGTTCGGCGGCTATGTGGCCTTGCCGCAGCTTGACCCGACTGACACCCCGGTTACTGCAAACGGCGAGAAACTGCCGCCGATCAAGCCGATCGACCGCATTATCGTGGCGTTCGCGGGACCGCTGTTCAACATCGGCTTCGGGCTGTTCCTCGGCGTTTTCATCTGGCACTTTGGAGTCATGGGCAGGCCGCCGGCCGATTCCTTCGTTATCGGGTCCGTTCCCGAAACGTACGTCGACAGCAAGGGCCTCAACAAACTGAACCCTGAGTTCGCGGTCCTGCAGCCCGGTGACGAGGTTACCGCGATCAACGGCCTGGAATTCCACAACGGTGCACGACAGGCGTTCGAGATGATCGTTTATGCGCCGCACGGCAAAGTTACGCTCGACATCATCCGCGGCGGCAGCAAACAGCAGGCCTCGTACGTGCCGGCGAAAAATAAGGATTTCGAAGGGCTGGGTTTCCCCTTTTTCACAGCCGTGCGGCCACCGATTGTCGGTGCGGTATTGGACGCATCCGCGGCTGAAGCAGCAGGGATCCAGGCATACGATGTCCTGGTCGAAATTGACGGCCGAAGGATTGTCGACCAGAATTTCCTCACGAACGAATTGCAACTCGCAGAAGGCGCTCCCGTGACGCTGAAGATCCTCCGGCCCGACAATACCGATCGGAAGCAGAAGGAAAAGAGCTACGAGGAGATCACCATAGAAAACGTCCAAGCCGTATTGACCAAGCGGCCGGACGGCAAGATGTATTTTCTGCTCGGCGTCAGTTGGCAAATGCTGCTTTACCCGTCACCCGTACAGCAGTTGCAGGATGTCGTCGTGCGTACATATCGGACGTTGCATGGTCTGTTCGACCGCGCCAATCATATCCGGCCCAAACATCTGATGGGGCCTGTCGGAATCGCGCAGAACCTTTACAACATCGTGCGCTACAGCTTGATGACGGCGCTCAGCTTCGTGGTTTTGATCAACTTCAGCCTGGCTCTGCTGAATCTGTTCCCGCTGCCGGTCCTCGACGGCGGCCATATCACGTCGGCGATCATCCAGATCATTATTCGCCGGACAATCCCCACGCGCATCGCCGTAAACCTGCAGTATGCCTGCTTCTTTCTGCTCATCGGTCTCATGCTTTACATCACTTTCCATGACGTCATGCGGCTGGCACGCTCGCTGCCGACGAGATCAAAAACCAGCACAAGTGAACCCGCGACGAAAGAAAACGAAAGCGCACCGGAAGCTCCCGCGGATGACGCCACGCCGGCACCTGCCGGCGAAGCTCCGGCCGATGCAGCGCCGCCCTGAAGTCGGTTTCTGCCGCGTCACATATGCGGCCAGTAGCGGTCGTTGAAGCGCTGGATGCGGATCGGCACGTCGAATGCCTGCTGCAGCAGCGGCTCCGTGAGCACCTCCGCCTTCGCGCCACGGGCGAGAATGCGGCCGTCCTTGATAATCATACCATTTTCGAATGGTCCTATAATGTCATCGACCCGATGGGTCACCATGATGAAAGTCGGTGCATCCCGGTCACTGGCGAAATCCTCTATGGTGGCGAGAAACTGCTCGCGCGACTTGAAGTCGAGATGGCAGCAGGGCTCATCGAGCACCAGGATCGGCGGATCCGTAATCGTGGCACGGGCGATCAGCACACGCATCTGCTCTCCGGAGGACAATGTGTCAAACCGGCGCTGCAGCAGTTTCCCGCAACCAAGCCCCTCCAGGCGCTCCCGTGCCTGCTCGGTCTCGGCCGGTACCGGATCGCGATACAGCCCGATGGTGGCGTCAAAGCCCGAAAGCACGACATTGATCGCCGGCATGTGATCGAGCGTCCAATCCTGCAGATAGGCACTGACCCAGCCGATCTGCTTGCGGATGTCCTGGATGTTGCAACTGCCGTACCGGTGGCCGAGCACCTGTACTGAACCGCCGCTGCGCGCCCACGTCAGGCCCAGGACGAGGTTCATCAGCGTGCTCTTGCCCGAACCGTTCTCACCCAGGACGAACCAGTGTTCCCCGGCGTTGACTGTCCAGTCGATGTCATGAAGGATTTCGGTGCCGTCGATGGCAACCGTGGCGTTGCGGATGTCGATGATCGGATTTGTCATGGTTGCCTTCGCTTTATGTCGGGGTCAATGGAATTGCGTCATTCGGGTAGCAGATTACAAGACGTTGACAGCAACGTCAAGGTCTCTTGGCGGACATCGAGGTGGAGTATATGGCGACAGGGTTCGTTTATTATCCGGATTTCCTCGAGCACGACACCGGGCCGTCCCACCCGGAACGTGCCGAACGCCTGCGCTCGGTGATGGCTCACCTTGAATCGAGCGGGCAACTGTCGCAGCTGAACCGTCTCGAAGCGACCGCCTGTGATTCGCGCTGGCTGCACAGCGTGCACACCGAGGATCACGTCGATCTGGTGCGGCGTGCCGCGAGTCAGGCGCCGGTGCATCTGGATCCGGACACCGTAGTCTCCGCGTGCTCATGGGACGTCGCGCGTCTTGCAAGCGGATCACTTCTGGCGGCCTGCGATGCGGTGGTCGATGGTCGCGTCGACAACGCTTTCTGCGCCAGCCGGCCGCCGGGACACCACGCCGAACGCGATCATGCGATGGGTTTCTGCCTGTTCAATCACGTCGCGGTAGCGGCTCGCTACCTGCAAGCGCAGCACAGTATCGATCGCGTCATGATCATCGACTGGGACGTGCACCACGGCAACGGCACGCAGCACATCTTCGAAGACGACGCCAGTGTCTTCTATTTCAGCATCCACCAGTATCCGTTCTATCCGGGCACCGGCGCTGCGAGTGAACGCGGCAAGGGCGACGGCGACGGCGCCACGCTCAACATTCCGATGGCCGCCGGCAATAACGACGACGCATATATCGCCGCGTTCGAAGAACAACTCGTGCCGGCGGCAGAGGATTTCGCGCCGCAGTTCATCCTGGTATCTGCGGGTTTCGACGCCCACGAAGCCGATCCACTGGCATCGATGGCGGTGACTGAAGACGGTTTCCAGCGGCTGTCAACGATCGTCTCCGACCTGGCGGCCGGGACCTGCGGCGGCCATCTGGTGTCGCAGCTCGAAGGCGGCTACAACACCGACGCTCTGGCGCGCAGCGTTGCTGTGCATCTCGATGTGTTACTCGACAAGGGACGATAAATGGCGAGCAAACCGTCGCCAGCTTCTAAGCCAGTAGTCTCAGCCCGCGTCATGCGTCTTGCCGCGGTCGTTCTGATTGCTGTCCTCACCTTCGCGGTCTACTGGCACACACTCGACTCACCCTTCATTTTCGACGACGAGGGAAACATCCGGGACAACCCGCACATGCGGGTCGAGCATCTGACCTGGTCGAAGCTGAAGGCGACCGTGACTAAAAGCGTCAACAGCCAACGGCCGTTGTCCAATCTATCATTTGCGCTGAATTACTGGGCCTCGGGAGGCGAATACAACCTCCGCCACTACCGCATGGTCAACATCGCGATCCACGCTGTCTGCGGTGTCATGGTCTATGTCTTCGCGATGCTCACTCTGGCGTTATGCCGCACCGACGGGAAGCGGCGGGTCGGCCGCCGCCAGGTGGTGGCCGCTTTGATTATAGCCGGGCTATGGGTCCTGCACCCGCTGCATTCTCAGAGTGTCATTTACATTGTCCAGCGCATGAACAGCATGGCTGCGATGTTCGCAATGATCTCGATCAATTGCTACATCATCGGGCGCCGAACCCACGGGACGCCGCGAACCTGGTGGTTCGCTGGCGCGGTCCTGGCGTTCTTCTGCGGGCTGGCCTCGAAGGAGATCGCCTTCACCGTACCGGTGCTGGTGTGGCTCTATGAATGGTACTTTTTCCGCGGTCTCAGCCGTGACTGGCTGAAGGCCGGCCTCAAGTATTTCGCGGCACCTGCCATCATCATGCTGCCGGTGCTGCTCTATGCGTACACCGATGGCGACCCGCTCCGCCTGCTGGCGAAGTACGATGACCGTGACTTCACGTTGCTCGAGCGGCTGTTGACCCAGTACCGCGTGGTGTGGCTGTATCTGTCCCTGTTGTTCCTGCCGCTGCCATCGCGCTTCAATCTCGATTACGATTTCCCGGTGTCGGCATCGTTGTTTTCACCACCGTCGACTCTGATCGCCATCGTTGCCACGGTTGGTCTGTTCTATGCGGCCTTTCGCCTGGCGCCGAAGCATCGGATTCTGTCGTTCGCGATCCTGTGGTTCTTTATCAACCTGGCATTGGAGTCTTCGTTTATCCCGCTGGAAATGGTCTTCGAGCACCGAACGTATCTGCCATCTGTCCTGGTCGCAGTGGCCTTGTGGCAATACATCGAAGTCTGGTGTGCCCGGATCCCGAAGCTGGCACCGATCCTGGGGCTGCTGATCGCCGCCGGGTTGGCGGGCGCGACAGTGTCGCGTGGCAAAGTGTGGTGCGATCGCGTCTCGCTGTGGGCCGACTGTGCGGCCAAGTCGCCGAACAAGGCGCGGCCGCATTTCAATCTAGCCCAGTCCTGCGAGGCCGCCGGTCAGATTGAGCGGGCAGTTGCTGAATTTCGCGAAACGCTGCGAATCGACCCTGAGCATGCCGAAGCCCACAACAACTACGGCGGGCTGCTGCAGCGCGAATATGGCAAATCCGAAGAAGCCCGGCCACATTTTGAAAAAGCGATTAAATACCGGGAGAAATATGCGGAGCCCTACAACAACCTCGGCACCGTCCTGGCCAATGAAGGCAAGATCGACGAGGCCGTTGTCAACTTCCGACAAGCCGTAAAGCTGAAACCGGACTTTGCCCAGGCAATCTCGCAGCTGGGCATGGCGCTGACGTTGCAGGGAAATTACAAAGAGGGGTTACCTTTCCTGCAGCAGGCGATCAAGATGGCCCCAAATGATCAGACCTTCCGAAACAATCTGACAGCGGCAACGAATCGCTGGAAGAGGCAACAGTCAGAGGCACCCGGCAATGAGTAACGTCGTTAAATCAGTCCTCCGAGTGCTCACTCTGTTCTTGATGATTCTACCGGCTGCGTGCCAGACGATCGATTTGACGGACCCGTGCTGGCGCCAGGTCGCCGGTATCGCGCAACGAGATTTTGCGCGGCAATTGAACAGCGAAATCGACGAATTGCAGTCGACGGTCGAAGAGAGTCTGGTTTTCCGCGCGGAGATTCTCGAGCTGGCTGCAGAGCTCGAGGAGCAGAAAAACGCCGCACTTACCGGCAAGCAGTTGCAGACCCTGCGACAAGGAACTGTTGCGTATCTCAAGCTGCGCCAACGGTTGTACGCCTTCGCAAAACGGTACGAATGCCTGGTCGATGCCGAGGAAACGGGCGATGTCCGGCTCGCCATCGACCATCACCTGAAGACAAAGGCAGCAATGATGTCGCTGTCTGCGGCGTTGACGCTGTACGACAATTACATGCTCGCGATCGTCGTCTTCGAGGCAGACAGCCGACTCCGCCGGTTGCTTAATGACCCGGACGCAGGATTCGACATCCAGGCAAATCAGCTCGACAAGGTAACTGAGTCCGCCAACTCGATCGCCAAGCGCCAGCGAATCCGGCGTGGGATCGCACTGTTCGAACGCCTGGTCAAGGCCGAGCATGTGGTCGAGGACAAGCGAATGGAGTATCTCTACGCACTGATCACCAGCAGCCCGTCATATCAGTTCACGCGCAAGGTGCAGATCGGCGAGATCGCCAGCCGAAAGTTCAGTTTTCTCGAGCGTGTGGGTAGCGATTTCGTCGCCGAAATGAAGGACGAAGGCGTCAATCTCCTCAGCCTGGTTTTCGGCAATACTGTCGGGCTGTATGAGGAACGCAAGGGGTTGCTGTACAACGACGGCGGGGCGACTCAACATATTCGTGAGGCGCTGCAGCCACTGGACATCCTGCTCGAGAAAACGCCTTTTCGTCTGACCGACCGGTTTATTCCCGGGCATTTCGGGCACGTCGCGATCTGGATCGGCAACGAAGAGGAGCTCCGGGCGCTCGGCGTCTGGGACCATCCGGTCGTGGTGCAGTATCACGACCGCATCAGCAGCCGCAACGGTCACAACATTGTCGAGGCATTGCGCCCTGGCGTGCAGCTGAACTCACTGGAGCATTTCATGAATGTCGATGATGTCGCGGTTTTGCGCCCGACCACCCTGACGACCGCACAGAAGCGGGAGGCGCTTGTCCTGGCCCTGCGCCAGATAGGTAAGAAATACGACTTCAATTTCGACGTCAACACTACGGACAAGATCGTCTGCTCCGAGCTTATCTATATTTCGTTCCCGACGATTCAGTGGCCGACGGAAAGAACTTTCGGCCGCCACACGATCAGTCCGGATCTGGTCGCCCGACTGGCTTTCGAGAACAGGCAGTTGCACTTGATGCTGTTCTACCGGAAGGGCAAGCTGGTGCCCGGCCACGTCGATCTGCGGCGATTCCGCAAGCTGGTAGAAGGTAAAGCGGGCGAGGATTAAGACGTGGCGGGGCTAAGGATCAATGGATTACGGCCATTCCACCCTACTGGAAGCGGTGAGCGCTGAGTTCGTCCATTAACGACTTGGCGATCGGGCTCTTCAGGAACCCGACGATACGCGTGTTCTCCATGCCGAAATGCCGCTCGACCTCATCCGTCAGCATGTATTCGATCATCGGGATCCCCTCGCATTCCCCGACGATCTCCCGACGACTGCGGGCGCTGAGATCGGTCGTTATCAGCACAAACTGGATGCGTTTGCGGGCGTTACATACCGCATGGCGCCCCCGCAGCAGGACGCGGGCGCGACGGGCGAAGGGATAAAGTCGCGCCGGATCCTTGGCGGGCTCGTCAGTGGATTCGGATGTCGTCGCTTCCGGCATGCGGATTCCGCGGATTTGCTGGCGGGAGAAGGGATCATGATTGCCTGTCCTTCCCAATATACCGCAAACGCCTGAAGCGAAAAGCATATCGACGCAAGACAGGCAGCTCACTTGTCCACATTCGTTACGGTCAATTCTCGATAGCGGTACGGAATTTGCGGTATATAAGCAACCATATTCCAACAAACACAACCAACAGGCCCCAATGGCCAAAAAGCCGGCAAAAATCGAACTGCCGACAGCTAAGCGGCGGGGGAATGTGCGACAAAACAGCAATGTTCTGACGTTGCCGGAAATCGACTGAATCATGATGCAGGTTGCAGAACTGACAGACAAGAACGGGCGACTGAGGTACCACGACATGGTCGCAGAGTTCCAAACATGCTCGGTAACTGATTTTCTCGATCAGGTACAGGAGCCGTTTCTGGTTGGCAAGGAACTATATGACCGCTTCTTTCCCGATGTCCTTGCCACCGATGAGCACGACGTGTCGGACGTCGGAGCGTTTCACGCTACAACGCTGCGACAGGCCCGCAAACAGGCTGCCGACCAGGTGACGCTGACCGACACCGACGGCGCGACCCATGCAATCTTCGTGCTGCGTAAAAAAGAGTTTTCCCGTGAGCATGCCAGCGTCCTGTCGATCGGGCGACACGAGACAAACGACATCGTCATTGCCGACTATTCCGTCTCGCGCGTTCACGCCCGCATAATCGAGTTCCGCGGCATGTTTTTTCTCATTGACCTGGAATCGACCAACGGCACCAAGCTCAATCATCAATTCATCACACCAAACATCAAGGTCCGAGTGGAGTCCGATTCCATCATCACATTCGGGCGTCTGAACTTCGTCTTCATGTCCCCGTATGATCTGTACCAGGGCATACACAAGGACATGCTCACCAAGGTTGTGAACTGACAATCAAGGGTTGCCGGAGCAATGCAGAATCCCAGAAACTCAACAACGGTTGAATCATGAAAGTTGAAGCCCACACACAAGAGAGTGTAACACCAGGGAGGGTATACTAATGTTAGTCCTGACACGACGATGCGATGAAAGCATCGTAATCGCCAACGACATCGAAGTAAAGGTCCTGAAAATCCAGGGCAACCAGGTGCACCTCGGAATCAACGCACCGCGCTCGATCACAGTCTATCGTGAAGAGGTTTACAAGCGCGTGATGAACGAGAACAAAGTTGCTGTGCACGAATCATCGGCGAGCAACAGCAAAATATCCAAGCCGCATAAGAACCTGGACGACCTGTAGAATATTCTCAAGGACGGCAAGAAGAAATCACTGAGTGAAACGCCCTACACTTCCCAGTCCTGCGCCTTGTCTTCGTAACCTTCGAACGCCGGCAGCGCCTCGAGCTCGTCCGCCTGGAGGCATATGTCAAGGTCCCGCACAAGGTCCTCGGCGCACTGGTAGCGGTCTTCGATCTTCTTCTTCAGCAAGCGCGCCAGGATAGACTGCAGCGCCATCGGGAAGTCCGCAATCACATGCCGCGGCTCGTACGGTTTTTCCCTGCGAACCGCTGTTGCAAAGTCCGCAAACGACAAGCCTCTATAGGCCTTGTACCCAAGAAAAAGTTCGTAGGCGACCGCACCGAGCGAGAAAAGATCACCGCGGTTGTCGATCTTGCCCGAAAGAAAGCCTTCCGGCGAAGTATAGGCTGGACTGCTCAGCATCTCCTCGTCGATTGTCAGTTCGGAATTGGGTAACTGTGCAACACTGTAGTCCATCAACTTGGCGGTCAGATCGTGCAGCACGAGAATATTGTCCGGCTTGATGTCGCGATGACAGATCCCTTGCGCATGGGTAGCACACAGCGCATCGGCCACCTGCCGAATAATCCCAACCTTCTCGGCAATTGTCGCCGACACCAGGCCCTTCGACACCAGTTTGAGCGAACGCCCGCGTATGTAGTCCATGACGAAATACGGCAACCGCGGATTTTTCGCGTAACCGTAGTCATGGGTCTTCACGATGTTCGGGTGATCAATCTTCGACAGCGTTTCTATCTCGCGAAAGAACCGACGCGTCTGCAGCCGATTATCGGCATCGTCGTGACCGGAGTATCGCAGCAATTTCAGCGCGTACTGCCGCGTCTCCCCGTTTTCATCGGTTTTCTCGACCAGGAGCACCACCCCATTGAAGCCTTCTCCCAAGCTGTTGAGGATCTTGTACTCACCGATGCGGCAGTCGGCATTCGGGTTGTCGCCGAGCTGGTCCAGCGCCACCATTTCCTCGCCGCTATCGAAGATATTGGCAATCGTACTGTAAAACCGGTCCATGTCGATCGGCTTGGGCAGATACTCGACAGCTCCGAGGCGCATGCACTCGACTGCATCGTCGACTCCCGGTAGACCCGTGACGAGCAGGATAGGCACGCCCGCCTGTTGGCGTTTGACTTCCTTGAGCAGTTCGATACCCGTGATACCCGGCATGCAGATATCGGAAATAACCAGATCAAAATTCTTCACCGCAATCATGCTCAAGGCAGCCTGAGCATCGTGCGCTTCGAACACCTGAAAATCCTGCTCCTCCAGAATGATGCGGATGAACTTGCGGATCTGCATCTCGTCGTCGACCACCAGTATGTTCCGGCGGTTGGGCGTTCCCTCGCAAGGAACTGCGCCTGTTTCCGAGGGCTCAATTGATTTGTCAATTGTGGTTTTCATGAATAAATACTCCAGCATTGGTAGGGTTCTCGTGCGCGCGTCGTTTCTAATGATGTTTTTGCCGCAAAAACTATTCCACACGAAAAAAAGTCGCCAAGCGCGTAAATAAACACGTAACTATCTTATTGAAAAAGGATTACGATTCATCTCCGGACAGGGCCCGGTGAACAATAATTTTCTCCGCCGGCAGGTATGTTGCCAGACGTTTGCTCACAAACGCCAGCATTTCGGCTTCCTGATCGTCCGCGTAACTCACGGTATTGCCCTGCCGCGTGTACGGGAAATAGAGAATATCGGAATCCTCGCGCTGTCGACGGATACGCTTGAGATACTCGGCATTCATCCGGAAAGCACCGATGCAGCAATCAAAGACGCCGGCGGGATCGATTGCTGCAAACGTGGAATCAATGAGTTCGGCATATCGCTCCTGCCAATTTTCGATCCGCAGCACTGGATCGAAACACACCCGTACCGGCCAACCGGCTGCGAGTGCCTCGCGGGCGGCCGCCAGGCGTGCGGCCAATGGCGGCGTACGGCTCTCGTACTGCCCCGAGACGGCGGCAGGTGACAGGGTCCAGGCCAGCACTGCATTCGGTATGGGATCGAGCTCGGCAATGGCATCGAAATTCGCGCTCTTCGTACGAATCTCGATCAACAGATTCGAACGCGTGCGGCCAAACTCGATCCAGCGACGACACAACGGCAGAACATTCTCGAACGCCAGCAGGTCGGTATCGTAGGACACACACAGGTATAGCCTGCCTGCGGCTGCAAGTCGCTCATCCGCAGCCGCCGTGTAAGCCTCGTGGTTGACGAAAATCACCAGGTTGCCGGAGGCGTACATCCCCTGCAGATAGCAATAGTCGCAATTATAGACACAGTTAAACATCTGCGCACTGTAATAGAAGGCATCGTACCCGAAATCAGGAGCATAGCCCGAGCCGGGATAGAGGAAATGATCCTTCTTAACGGCAAGGATCAGTTTCATGCTGCGCTTCTGCGCCTGAAACCGCTGATTCGGGCGATTGAAAATGTGCTTATAGTCATCGACCGAGATTATCTGCGCCTGACTGAAACGACGACATATCCGCTGTGTGTCGGGATACTCCTCAGCCCCTTTCTCGACATAGATATGAGAGAAATTAGTCGTGTTCGGCATAGATGATTACGCAAATAAAATGGGTGGATCGGCGATAGCAATACGGCGCGACACCGGAGACGATTTCAAAGCATCATCGAGGGTGCCTGCTCCCCTGGCACTCTCCCGTACCTGCAGGCAGGGAATCGGGACCTGGCCGGCATACGCCGGAACAATGACTGTGCGAGGCACTGTACTACGATGGCGCCAGTTGCCGCCGGAGGTCATCGAAACGGATAAGCCGGGATTGTTTGTCGATTGTTTCACTGGTATGGCATGGCTCCAGAATCGGAAGCAGGTTCTGCGAAGTCCGCAATTTATATCCGACAGCAAGTTGTTGCAGCATGTGTCGCTGGGTGACGGACAGCCGCAACGCCTTGGCCGCGATATCGAGCGCATCCTGCTCGGCCGGCATCAGCGGTGGCTCTGATGGATGGGCGGCTGCCGCGGCACCGCGCAGAATATCCACTGCCGACGCAGCCTGCGCCGCCATCAACTCGGTGACTCGGGCGGCCTTCAAATCCCCGTCAAGAAAATCGGACACGACTTTGAGGCACATGATCAGATCGGTGGGTACAAACATGGCCGCCGCTTCAAAAAAACCGGCACCCTCCATATCGACTACCGGCCCGGCATCCACAGTCGACTGCCCCGCCTGCACGGGCTGGTCGCAGGTCGTCAATGCAGCTTCGAGACAACTGTGGCGATACAGCATGTCCGGCAGGAAAATACGATCACTGCTGTGGTCGCAGATACGGTTGATGACCAGCAACTGCCCGATTTCATGGGTGTTGCCGGTGGCACCGCACACTCCGATGTTGGCAACGATCCCCGGGCCGCGGGCGCCATATCTCGTCAGCATGAATGCGGTTGCCGCGGCAGCCCGTGCCTTCCCTACACCGGAGACGACAAGAATACAGTCATCACCGACAAATACTGCGGGGTTCGCAACGTCATTGTCACGAACCAGACCGAGCTGTCGGGTGATCGGCTTCGCCTCACAGGCCAGCGCTACGACGAGGTAAAGCATCAGGAGAGTGGTGGTTGCTGGTGGTGGCCCCAGGTTCGATCACCGGCGTTGCCGGGCAGGCCCCCCCACCGTTGCGGTTTTATTTGCGCGGTAGCTGCACGTTATTGAAACTGATTATACCCCGGCCGTTGTGCTGCCCCATGCGCCCTGCCCTTCGGGTGTGGATGGCAAAATTACTTGAACCGGTGAATACGTCAATTAACCTTACGACATATTGAATGCAAGCACTGCAAGGCCATCCATGTCCGATCATCCCCACCAGTTCAGCGCCCCTGAACCGTCTCCGCCGCCCAAAAGTCCGGCGCCCAAGCTTGAGGCTTCCTGGCTCGCCGTGCTGAGAGACGAATTCGATAAGCCGTACATGAGCGAGCTCCGACAGTTCCTGATCGATGAGAAAAAGCAATACACCGTTTATCCGCCGGGCCACGACATGTTCAACGCCTTCCGGCATACACCGATCGACAACGTCAAGGTCGTCATCCTCGGCCAGGACCCGTATCACGGCCCGAACCAGGCGCACGGTCTCTGTTTTTCGGTCGTGGGAAACGTACTGCCGCCGCCATCACTGCTGAACATTTTTCGCGAACTGGAGACCGACCTGCAGTTGCCTATGCCGCCACATGGCAACCTGACAGCGTGGGCGCAGGAGGGCGTCTTCCTGCTGAACACGTCACTGAGCGTCCGTGCCGGACAGGCCGGCTCACACGCCGGCAAGGGCTGGGAAATTTTCACCAATCGGGTGATTGCCGAGGTCAACGAACGCTGTGACAATGTCGTGTTTATGCTGTGGGGGCGCCCGGCCCAGAGCAAAGCGAAGATGATCGATGCCGGCAAACATCTGATCCTGGCAGCACCGCATCCGTCGCCGTTATCGGCGCATCGCGGTTTTCTCGGCTGCCGCCACTTTTCACAGGCCAACACTTATCTGGGAAGCCACGGCAAAACCCCAATTGACTGGCAGGTTCGGTGACCCGACCGGGCGGGGCCTCTGGCGTACGCGCGCCATCATTTTATCACGGCCTAAACGCCACGTAAAACTCTCCGTGATATACTCGCGAACCGCGATTTGGATTTCGGCAGCCGGAAACTCACCGTGCCGCTGGCCGATTTCTTCCGGAGTCCCAAACAGTCGCACAGGTTCATCGGATGCGGCCAGCACCTCGGGCACGGTGAAAAATCGCTGTGCATTAGGTTGCCCGATTCTCAGATCAGTTGTGCCAGTGCCGACTTTGCCTGGGCGATCAAATCCGCATCGTCCTCGCCGGCTTCAGCGATGAACTTGTTCAGTACATCTGTGGCATCACCGACGCGGCTATCTCTCGCACAGCACAGGGCGATCCACAGAAACAGATCCTCGGTGCCTCGGCCGCCGAAATTCTGGGCGACACGAAAAGCAACGATGCTCTCGCCGTACTGCTGGAGCTCGAACAGACACTCGCCCTTGAAGCGCCAGCCCAGGGCGAGGTCGGGAACGCGTTCGATCAGTGTGTCGGCCTGCTTGAGCGCGTCGGCAAACCGGCCGGCACGATAGAGCGCCAGCGCCGATTCAATCGTCGGCCCACCACCGAAAAGTCGCTTGAGTATTCGTCGCATGCAGGCCGACCGGTCAGTCTTCGAAAGCAGGGTGTGACAGAAAGTCGTTCTGGCGCCTGTCTTCGTGCTCGTATAGATTGAAACGCATGCCGACAAAGGCATACAGGTTCAACGTGAGATCACCGAAGTTCTCGCTGAAACCCTCGAGCCTGCCGTCCTCCAGTTTCCGGACCTTTATCGTCAAGCGCTGGCGACTGGGAAAGAACAGTTCGACGTCGCCTGCATAGCGCCGGGCCCGCTCGCTGGCACCGGCGCCGAAGTATATCGCGCCGATGCGTTCGATCGGAATGTCCATCGTCGCGTACGGTGTGTGGAACTTGGCGATGTCACCGGTGATCGTCGACATCGTACCGCTGACCTTGTCGCGATTGACGAATTCGATGAGGTCCTGGCCGGACAGTTCACCGATATCGCTGCCGGTGACACTGCCATCCCACTCCGCCACGCTGATGTTACCAATGCTGAAGTTGCTCCTCTTCGAATCCGAATGAAAAACTATCGCGGTGCCACGGCCGATGAACATCTGTGAATCGCCGAACCCCTCGATATGTTTGCCGTTGATGAACAAATGAAATTGCCGATTCTCCTTGTCAACGTTCAGCTGAATCGCGACGCGCTTGTTCTTGCGTAGGCTCGGGACCTGCTTTTCACCCAGCAAATTCATCCCGCCGTTCGCAGAAAATCGACTCAGCTTGATGTGCAATCCGCTTATTTCCAGCAGATAGCAGTCGCTGCCATAGCGGTGCATCTGCTTGGCGTACAGCATCACCTGCATGTTCAATTCACCGGGATTGCAATCCAGGTCGAATTGAATATTCGCCATCTCCGGTAGCCCGACGTCGCGGCCAATCGTCCCATTACCTACCAGGCGCTCGTTTTCGACAATCCATTTGCTTGTGCCGGTCTGTTGCCACTCCGCGATATTGCCTGGTCCGCTGTACAGCGCATTGCGCACATTGCCCGGTGTGATCGACGAAATCATCGGGCGCTTGATCGTCATCACCCCGCCGTACCAGGTTTCCAACACAAGTTCGTCGTGGTCGAGGCTGACGATCTTACCGTACAGCGTGTCGCTGTTGGTCAACACCACATAGGTACCGCCATGCTGCGCCACGGACCGTTGTCCGAGGAAAACACCGTTGACATTGCCGCTCTTGATGCGAATCGGCTCGACGATATCGGGATGCGCCCAGTATATCGAGCCTTCTTCATCGAAGCGTTGCATCGTTCCGTGCAGTTTGTCGCCGTTTTTGAACAACAGCACACTCCGCGAGTCCCCCTCGTCCGAGGAAGACATCCCGACCGGTGCCGGCACCGCCAGTGCATGCTGCGGCCCTTCGGTGTCACCGAAATCCAGTTTCAACTCCGCCTGCACGGTCATGCCGGCAAACAGCAGCACGGCGCTCATCCATGTGATTTTCATCGCATTCCTTTTCGTCTTGAGGTGTTCAGTTACAGAGGTTTCAGGTATCAGGGAAAAGGCTTCGGAACAAGTTATTCTCTTCACTGACATCTGAAGCCTGGCATAATCACCGTTCGTAAATCGGCAGGTACCGATAGTTCAGAGCAAGCGCAAGCAAAGCCGACGACGTCGAGAAAGTCGAACCGAACTGACCCTGCCAGCTTCCATCGGTGTCCTGTGACGCCACCAGCCAGTCGATATTGTTCCCGTTCCACACCCGCCATAGTTCGGGGTCCATGTGAAAATAAGCCTGGGACGCGTAATACAAATAGTAGAACGGCCGTCCGTCGCTGTTGGTGTAGTTGGCTTTCGTCAGGTACTGCCGCGCGCCGCGGTAGGTTGAGTTGCGTTTTTTCTTCGCCAGGGAATATACCGTCGCGGCAATTGCGGTTCTTGTCGGATTTCCATCACCCGCGGCAACATAGCCGATACCACCATCGTTGCTCTGGCACATCGTGTAGAACTTGAGCCCGGCATCGATCGAGGATTGCGGCACGGCAATACCGGCATTGCGTGCCGCCAAGAGTGACACCATGACGGCGCCGGTAACCGTCGAATCGCCATCGACGCTCTCCGGATTGTAGCGCCAGACACCGGAATTATTGTTGTTCTGCGCAGCGATCGTGAGATTCACAGCCCGCTCCAATGCAGGTCCAAGCCGAGGATCATCGACAGCGCCGTAAGCCTCGGCAAGGGCCAGCGTCGAGAATCCGTGGTTGTACATCGAGCGACCGAGATAGCCGTTGTCGTTGGCACTGGCCAGGATAAAAACCAGGCCGCGCTTGATCATCTCGCTGTACGGCCCATGGTTCGGGTCCTCACCGTGCGCCAGGACCGCCAGCACAGCAAGCCCCACAACGCCGGGCTGTTTGCCGTACGAATCTCCCCAGGTCCCATCCGAGAACTGGTTCTTCATCAGGAACCCGATGCCACGTGTATAGGCTGTCTCGACGCGATCGGAAATCGGGTCGTCAGTGTAAAACAGCGACTGGCTGAAGCCGGTAGCAGTCGTCAGGAAAACCAGAATAACAGGCAGTAGTCGCATCAGGGCAATCATTTCTCCAGTTCTTCCATGGCACGAAAATACTGTTCCACTGCTTCGCGGAATTCTTCCGGAATCGTGGCCGGATCAATGCGCCCCGACGTTTTCTCGACGCTGCGTGCCTCGCCAACAGCGCCGGCGGCCGGCTGTCCATCAATCTGTGCGTTACCGGCGAAGTTCGATTCGCCACCGGCCACGCTGCCCTGCCCCGGGTTCTTTCCCTGGCTCTTTACAAGCTGCGCCATCATTTGCGCCAGCATCCCGGCAGCGGCACTGGTGCATTGGCTTTGGAAACTGCCGCAGGCGCGAGTGAGAAGCTCGATGACCTCGGTCTCCGCAGCAATAGTCTCGCCGTCGGTCTGCGGTCGCTCGAGCAATTCGCCGGCATCGTCCATGGCGTGTGCCACTTCTTCGAGCAGATCATAGAGCAACGGTGACCAGGCATCCGCGGTCATGACGTTAACATCCGCGAGCAGGTCAAGCTGCTTGTCGAGCAGCCGCCTGCTGCGCGCCTTGTGCTGGCGCTTGCCTGCCTGCAACCGATCGGTGGCACGGGTCTGTGTCCGCAAAGCGTCTTCCTGTTGGGCAATGCGCAGAAGATCCATCATGATCCGCATCGCCTCCGCAGACGGTGAGTCTCCGCCGCCGCCTTCGTTGTCTCTGCCGCCGGAGCTGTCGAGCCGGTCGGCCCAGGCATTGAAGCGTTTGGCCCAGCCATCCGTATCCGCTATCGCCTTCACAAGCTGGTTGCTGCCGATGCATTCGGTGAGCCCGGCCAACGACTCCTGTATGTGCGCTTCCGTCATCTCACTGTGGATCTCGCGAAAGGCATCAACGCCCGTGCGTATGGCGTATCCCTGAATATCATCCTGCACGAACTTGCTTTCCCGCCGCAATTCATATTGCTGTGTCGCCGACTTCTTGAGCTGCTCGGCGAGCTCCGGTTCGAGATCGCGTGTGCGCATACCGATCGTTTCCGGCAGCGCCCGTTCCAAGGCCACCTTGATTTTTCTCTCACCGGCACCGAGCTGGCGCAGTCGCAAGATAAAATTGCCCGCGACCATGTCATTGAGCGAGTCGTCCATGTCACCGACCATCTCACGCAGTTTCTTCACTGCACTCGCCTCCTTCGTCGCCGCCGCCTGCAGGTCACCGCGGCGTGCCGCGCCTTCCTTCTTCAACCCGGCCTGCATCGATTTGACGATCTCAGCCATCTCTGCCTGTGAAAGCGCTTGCATGCCGCTGACCGTTTCCGCCAGCCGCGCCAACAGTCCGGTCGGGAACTGTTTGTTCCGTATTGCTTCGGCCAGCAGTTCGCGGCCTGTCCCGGAGGTGCGCTCGAGTGCTTTCCGGTTGGTCTGTCCTTGATTGACCTGCCGCCGCATTGCACTTGTCGAGGCTTCAGTCTGCAGGTCTTCATCCGACAAAGCCTGCAGTCGCTGCTTACCGTCGAGCAGTGACTCTTCGCTGCGAGCCAGGTCTTCCAGCTTTGTAAGCAGCGCTTCGAACTGTCGCCGCACCTGCTCGGCATGCTGCGCGTAACTGAGCACGTCGATACGGTAGAGCTCGGTGGTTACCGGCTGTCGGCCGGGAAGGTAGTCGACGGTGGCAGCGTACAACTCCACGATACAAGGTATCGGCAGATCCATGAATTCAGGCGACATCACGAACGTGCCGGTTAGGCTGGTCTCCTTTGACCCCCCATCAACGACAGTCGCCGTCTCACCCAACTCCAGATCCTTGCCCTCGCCGTCCTTTGCCAGCCAGACAAGGTTGGCATGTCGCAGCCCAAAATCGTCGGTCGCCTTGACCTCGATCTCCAACGTCTCATCCTCGAGGATCGCCGTGTGCCGGGCCAGGTTAAGCAACTTGACTTCCGGCTTGCGGTCCGCCACCGTCGCGAACTTCAGTACCCGCGCCTGTTTGGGCGCCAGGCCATAAATATCCCGCCATGTCAGGCTACACGACACCAGGTCCTGCGCCGGCATCGGTAAACTTATAAAATGCTTGCCATCGACAGTCATCGCGGTCGTCACTGTCCCCGCCGCAGTAGTCGCTGTTCTCGTGGTGGCGGCCGACAACGTCAACTCCCCCTGTTGCAGGATTCGGCTGACCTCGCCTTCGAAGCTTACCTGCGACGATTCGAGCATCCTCACCTTGCTTCCGTCGACGGTCATTTCGACATTCGGCCGCTGCAGATACTCCGGGAGCGTCACGTGCGCCACCAGCCGGGTCAGCGCCGGCCGATGCCGCGGCCGAATAATTGTGTGCGCCTGTGCGTCGCCAACCGAAATCGTCAGCGGCACCTCCCGTGTCTGCCCTGGCACCGTCAGGCCGACAACCCTACCGTCGACATCGAACGTGATCGGCCTTTGCCCGGCCAGCACCACCCGCCCCTGCGACGGGATCCAGCGGGAATCGCCAGACACATCCGTGCTTAGTACAAACGGCTCACCGTGCGCAACGTTCAGTTGTGCCGGCAACGGCACCAGGTTCACGAAGGTATGGCGTTCGATCTCTGCCAGGGGCTGCAGCCACCGCTCGAACGCGTTGAATGCCGCCCCGGGCGAAAACAACGCGACGACGGTCACCGCAATCAGCACGGCGGCACACAGGCCGACCGCGCCACGTGCCGGCCTGCGATCGACAGCCTCCGTGAAATCGACTGTTGCCGACTCCGCAGCCACCTGGTCAATAGCGGCGCGGCAGAGGTCGGACGACATATCGCCCGGCAAGTCATCGGCATTGACCAGTTCAACCACCCCGAGTAAGCGGTCACCGAACTGCCGATGATAACGCTGAATCAACCGCGATATCTCACATCCATCGCGCCGTTTCCAGTACCAGTGGCGCAGCCAGTACCAGGCAGACAGTCCCAAAGCCAGCGCTCCGGCCCCCAGGAACAAGACGCGCAACAGTGCCGGCGTGTCCCAGAACCGGTCGGAAACATACAGCACGACGATCGACAACAGCAAACCAGCCAGGGCACCCCCGGCCGCCACGATCGTTTCGACCCGCCGCAGACGCCTCTCGCAGGCAGCGAACTGAGCAACCAGCTTCGGCGGCAGCGACAGATTGTGTGATGAGCTTTTCATGTGCCGGATATTTTCACGCACTCCGGGTCCGGATGGTCAACGTACCCTTTCAGAGTTTCTCGATCAGTTACACGATCGCCTCACGTGTCGCCGCAGGTGAATCGTTCGCGCCTGGGCCTGCTGGTCGAGGTACGTGAGGCTGTCTTGAAAGGGTGCAGCGATAGCCCGGATGACACTCAGGACAAGTTCGCTTGATGTATTGGCGATTACTGGCATCCCGGCGTCTCGGACGATCGATCGGAAACGTATAACAAGCTATCTGAAAGCATATTACATCTGCACAAACAACTATTTTTAAGCCCCATTTTCAGATCACCCCTGCAGCTTTGCGCAGACACCAGAATGTAGTGCAAAGCCCCAAAATAATCAATCCCCACCACCAGGTGCTCCAGAGCTTGAAACGTTCCATCACCTGATGCTCCAGCGGCGCCGTGCGAATAGCCTCCAACAGTTGGGAAACGTCTGGGGAGTCCACAAAACTGCCACCGGTAATGCGGGAGATATCGCGCAGCACCGAGCGCCTTGCAGGCTGTCCGATCTTCTCTCGCCGCACACTGGTAATCTCGAGCGGCGAGGTCAGTGAGTTTCCGGTTGTCCGGCTGCTTACGACAATCTCGGCAGTGCCACTGCGGGCCGGTTTCCACTTCGTACGATAGAGGCCCCAGCCACCTTCAACCGCCTCGAATTCCAGCTGCTGCTGGTCGTCGTCGATGGTCACGGTCGCTGTCACGGTGTCGTTGCTGAGCGGCAGACCGCTGTCGTCAAAGATGTTGGCATTGATAAAAACGGTATCGCCGCGCTGCGGCGTTTCCGGCGTATGAAAGACACGGATGTCCTGGTCATGCGCCAGGTGACGGGCGTGCGACATCCAGCGCACAACCTGCCCCCAGAAGCGGTAGTGATATTTGTCCTCGACACCGCGGCGCCAGCGCCAAGCGCTGTCGGTGCCCATGAATAGCGTCTGGCCGTTGCCAAACGGACGCAAGACGATGAGCGGCAGCCGTCCCCATTCGTTTCGCCGCGAACCGTGTACCGCCAGCACGTGCGCTCCAGGCTTCGACCTGGCAACCGGCGCAGCCCAGTAAAACCCCGGAAGCTCCTGCCACACCCGGCGGTTTTTGTTGCTTTGCCGGGTGAGGCTGGTCAGCAGATGGGCTTCACCGCGCGTGGTGATCTCCCAGCGAGATTCGTGCGCTGCCGCCAGTCCCTGCGGTTGCTCGGGGTCGAGGGTGACCGGCAGCAGCTCGGCAAGCGGTGACTCGATCATCGTGAAAATTCGACCACGCGAGCCCGGCAAAAAAACCAGGCCGCTGGCCTGCTGCTCGATCAGGCCGCGAATCAATGTCGCATCCTTCTCGGTCAGTTCATTGCCGCCAATGCCAACGTCGCCAAGGAAAATGACGTCGTACTGCGCGAGTTTTTCGCGGCTGCCGGGGAAGTGACGGATATAATTGCGCCCGTCACCACGCCGCATGCCGGGGTGCATCAACAGGCAATCGACATCGACCCCCGGGTCACGGGTGAGCGCGTTGCGCAGGTAACGATACTCCCAACGCGGTTCCGATTCGACGATCAGGACCTTGAGTGTCTCTTCGCGGATTGCGATAAAACCACCTGCTTCGTTGTTCTCGAGAATCTTTTCCTCGGACTCAAGTGGCAGTCGTACATCGATGTAATACCGTCCGAGATTGTCGGCCCGCCATGACAGCATGTCATTGACCTCGCCTTGGGCCGGAACACGGATCGAGCGTTCCGCCAGCACACGGCCCTCGACAGTCAGGCGCACTGCAGTCTCGACATCGCGGTCGAGCTTGCTGCTGACCCGGAATGGCACGGCGATCTGTTCGTTCAACAGGGCGTAGGACGGAATCCGTACTTCATCGAGAATGAGGTCCGGCAAATGCCGATGGCTGCCGACACCGACGGTGTAAACCGGCACGCCGCGGCGCCGGCAGGCGACCGCCGCCTGCACTGGGGAGCGACCGAGATTCCAGTCGCCGTCACTGAGGAGAATGACCGCGCGCGCGTCGGGATACTGCGTCAGCGCATCGTTCAATGCTTTGTTGAGATCGGTACCGATGGCATCCATGCCGCCTTCGACAGCGTCCCCGGAATCTGCCGCAATGTCACCAAACCCGACGGTCTGAACATTAAAATCCGACGACAGCGGCCGCCAGAACTCGTTCTCGAGCTGGGCTTGCAGCCATTCCGCCCGGGTGATGAAGGTGTTGCCGTCGGCGACATCGAGTGTTGCCATGCTCTCCGACATGTCGTACAGGACCAGGTGCAGCGGCTGTTCGGTATACGACGTATGTGTCAGGCGCTCGGGCTTGAACAGGGTAAAAACCAACAACGCAACAATAATCAGGCGCAAGGCCTCGAGCGCGATGAACCGTCGACCGCGCGACCGCCGGCAGGCGCGAATGCTGCAGACGATCGTCGCCAGAGCAATACCAATGGCCGCGACCAGTGCCGGTGTCGAAATTGTATAGGACCAGAGTGTCATAATTCAATGATACCGGGTGCGGCGGTCAAGTTTCCAGGCCCACGGTTGCGAGTGGTGTGGTCAGCACGAGCTCCGCGAGCAGGCAAAGCAGCACAAGCAAGACGCAGGCCCGCCACAACTCGCCCTGGCGATTGGCGACGTCATCCGGGGTCTCCGTGAACAGCCGCCAGTCGACACCGCCGAAGAGTGGCGCCAGGTCATCCCGACTCAGTCGGGGCAAGTCACTTTCCCGGGCAGCAGCATTGAGCACGATGCGGCGGCGGCCGCTATCGAAGACGCCGGCCTGCCAGGGACTTTCGGCATCTCCCGACTGTGCCGGCACCCACGCCGGCTCACTGTCCACCGGCAGGAGACGACCGCATTCGCCGTAGACAATCTGGTCGAGTCGCCAGCTGCCGACGCGCAGCAACCGCTGCACAATCGGCACGAGTACGGCCCCATAATGCAGGTTTGACCAGTCCGGGTGCGGCAGCGACGTGCACACCACGATACGGCCGCTGCCACGGCGATGTTCGAGGATGAACGGCTGATCGTCGTCGAAGCGGGCCAGTACCGTCGCGTCGGCCGCGATCCGGCAGCGCTGGATGATATCGAGCTCGGCAAGGGCGAGCGGCACGCCGGTCGCCGCGTCCGCCAGGACGCCACGGTCGCGTGTCCATTCATCGATCTCAAATACATCCGACTGTTCCGGGTCGTGCCAGGTCGCGAAATCCAAAATCGCGGTGTTACTGACATCGGTGCCAGGAAAGCACAACAGCGTACCGCCGTCATCGACGTAGCGCTGCAGTTTCGCCTGGTGCTCAGCAGCAATGCTGCCCTGCCAGATAACCAGCGCAACGTCGGACAGGTCAACGGGCGCGAACGTATCGGGGGACAGTTGCAGTGCAGCCTCGCGCGCCGCGGGCAAAGGTGCAGCAGCCAGGTGGAGCAGTCGACCGACAGCGGGAGTGCCAGCGCACACGACGGTGCGCAGTGTGCGCTGGCGTCCAAACGCGAAGTAGCAGATATTGTCACTGCGGTTGCTGTCGTCGGGCAACGAAACCGACCCCCAGCCACCGGTCATCATCTGCCGTAGTGGCAGACGCCGGCGCACGCGCATGGATCTGGTTTCCAGATGCACGTCGAACTGCATCGATTGACCATCGATATTGACGTTCAGAGGCACGACGATGTCGCTCTCGACTGTTGCTTCGATATCGAGATCCAAAACCAGCTCGGCCTCATCCCCGGCCTGGTGCCGTTCACAGTTGACCAGACGAATCGCGAGATTTTCCTTAGTCGGAAGGTTGGCTGCCAGGATGCGCACGGAGACCTGATCGCCGAATGCCTCGAAGCCCTTCGCGATATTCGCCCAGGCCTGACTATCGGGCTGCCAGCTCACAGCCTGCAGGTCGGAGGCGATCCAGATCTCCGTGCGGCGGCCGGGATGCCGCGACATCCACGCCTGGCAGGCATTCAGCAAGGCAGTGATATCGGCAGCGGAATCCGTGCGACGCACGGCGGGCCAGATGATCTGTCCCGTCTGTTTATCGATTCTCTTGAGCATGTCCGCATCGACGATCTGCTGCGGCATCAGAGTGGCGCTGTCGATGAGCACGATCTCGGTGCCCGCGTCTATTTGCATGGCGGCCTCCGACAGTTGATCGAGAACACGCAGGCGAGCCGAACGATGGGTTGCGGTATCGATCGCTTCCATGCTGCCGCTGCGATCGAGCAGGATGATTACGCGCGCCGGCGGCCCGCCAAACAGCGATCCGAGCATACCGCCGAGCAGCGGCCGCGCCAGAGCCGCCGCCAGAAACAACAGCGCCAGAATCCGGAACATAAGGATGAGAAACTGCCGCAACCGGGCGTGACTCGTCGACACGCGTGTGGCGTGGAGCAGGAACCCCATAGCCCCCCACGGCACGGTGCGGTAGCGCAACCGGTTAAGCAGGTGGATGACCAATGGAATCAACGCCAGCGGCAAGCCCCACAACAGGATTTCAGGTTGCAGCAGACTCAAGAATCAAGCGGGGTCTCGGGTGTCAAATTGGGAACGAAGTTACAGGTCGAAAATACCGGGCGGCTCGCGGTTTCGGTTTCAGGCTTTCTGTTCACTGACACCTGCAACCTTCTATTTTTCTTCCTCAGCGATCAGCTTTTTCAGTTCGGCGGCGGCCCAACTGTGCTCATAGAAGATATAGATGCGATAGCCCATGCATTTCTCGAATGCGGCACGGGCCGCGGCTTGATCGCCGCGTTGGCGATCAAGCAGGCCCGTGTAAAACCAGGCCTCGCACATCTGCCCGCTGGTGAGATTGTCGTCGCCCTGAGCGACGCCTGCTTCCAGGAGCGACTCGCGATCCACGTACCCAAGCAGATAGCCAATGAGCTGCTCGGCCCAGATGCTCGATGTATCGCCGGCACCCATGCCGCGATAGTAGGCAGCCAATGACTCACGGTCATCGATTCCGGCGTAGAGCCTGGCAAAGTACAACCACATGCGATAGTACGGATTCTCCTGATCAGTTTCGAAGTTGCACTCGAATGCGGGAACGGCGGCCTCGTAATCGGCCCGGTAAAACTCCAGGAAAGCCTTGAGCTGGCAAGTCTCGAAAACCTCCGCACCATTCATCGTTGCGGTCTCGAGATCCATGTCGGCCTCGGCGTATTTGCCCATGCGCAAATAGATGGCGGCGCGGGCGAGATACATCGCAGTTTTGTCGACGTCCATGGCCATGAGCTTCTCCGCAAGCGCCAACGCCTGGTCAAGCGCCATGAGTTCCCGGTAGTGGTCCATGAACTCGAACATTTCACTATCCGTCACCGGTTCCACACCGTCGAGCCGTTCAGCGTAGTCCACGAGGCGGTCGTAGTAGCTGCCGTACTTGCAGGCAACGAACAGACCGCCATAGAGTTCAGCGTTCTCGGGGCGCAGGGCGATGGCCTGTTCAAGCGTCTCGATCGCTTCGGCGTAACGCTGCTTGTGCAGAGCCACCCGGGCACGGTGCGCCAGAGCCTGATAGCCATCACTGTCGTTCAGTGCCAGAGTCCGCAGTTCGTCGATCTTTTCGCGAATCGTCGTGGCAGACGTGCCCGTGATACTGCCACCGCTCTTCTCCGAGGCGGTAAGACCTGACTCGTAAAAATCCGCCGCCTTGCTGAACTCGCCGCGATCATCGTGCCAGGTGGCGAGGCGGAAGGCGGCGTTGGCGTCGTACAGTGAATCAGGCGGATCGAACTCGAACATCAGCCGCCAGGTGCGGGCGGCAAACAGGTTTTCCGTGTGGCGTTCGAGCATTTCTGCGAGACGGAAACAGTCTTTTTCAGAATTGATCAGATTGCATAAGTACTCCCACTGTTCCTCAGTGAGCTGGTCGATCTGTTTCGTCTTGTTGTCGCTGTACATCTGCAGATATGTGAGCGCCGCGGTGCCGGACTCGCGCAGCAACACGCGAATCTCACTATGCAGTTCGAGTTGACTGAGCACCGCGACCAGCGCCTCGAGCAGTGCCGGCTCGGCGCTTTGCAACAACTCGTGACGCAGGATACCGGCGACCTGATCAGGCTGGTTCAGCAGCACGCCGACCTTGGCATAGTAGGTCATGAGCATGCATTGGGAATTGACGTGACCAGCGCGGTCGAGCTCGGCACCGGCGACAGCCCAGAATTCGTTCTGCAGTTTACCGGCACGGATGGCGGCAGCGGTTTCGACCAGAAATGCATCAACCTCACGGGTACGCAGCCAACCAAAGCGCCCCAGGCTGATAACATCGCTGTTGCGGCCAACCAGCCGCATCAGCACGACCCGTTGCAATGCATCGGCCTGCTGCAGCGAGTCGGCATTGAGTGCCAGGACCATGTCAACGAACTGGGCCTGCTCATGGATTGGCTGCGCCTGCAAGCGTTGGTGGATGGCGCTGGCGCTGACTACCTGGAGCAATACACGTACGCCATCTTCGACCAGGGCACGAGTCTTCGGATTCTGCTGTATGACGAACAGCAGCGGGATCGATTCAGCCTTGTGGCGAGTGATGAACCGACGCCAGGCTGCACTGACCTGCGGCCGGCTGCGGCGCCAAGGTTGGACAAAGTCATTTCGCCCGAAATCTTCGGCCAAAAAAACGGGTTTCCGCGGCGCCGCCTGCGTTTCCGTACCGATATGCAGTTCAGCGAAAAAGGCGTCGATATCGGCCTCCGCATTGGGTACGACGTACCAGACGAGGCGTTCCCAGATTTGCCGGGCGCGCAGGCGAATCTCGGGGTCATTGCTTTCGAGCAGCGGTGCCACGACAGATCTGGCACGGCTGCCGAGACGCAACAATTCCTCTCCGGCCTGCTCACGCTCGGCGAAGCTGCTGGCACCGAGCTGCCCGGCCCAACGGACGGCGATCTCCCGGTCATCGTCGCCGCGGATAACGCCGGCCCCGGCAATCGCAACGAACAGCAGGATGTTACGAATTCGGTTCATGAGCACCAGCGTTTCGCCCGAGACAGAAAAAACCTCGTGAGGGCCGTTTCAGTAGGTTCGGAGGTCATCGTCAATTGATAGTCAACGTTGTGCTGTCGGCAACCGTGCCGCATGGCAGAGAGAAAGTTATCGACGGCTACCCTGTAGTCCGACTGAATGGCGACCGGTTCGGTCATCAGAGCACTGCCGCCTTCGAGATCCTGAAAACGGATCGGCCGGTCAAACTCGAATTCGGTTTCCTGGCGGTCGAGCAGGTGGAAGGCGACGAGGTCGTGCTTGCGATGCCGCATATGCTCGAAACACGAGATCAGCGGATCGATATCGACGAAAAAATCGGAAAACAGCACGACCATCGCGCGCTGGCTGATGCGCTCGGCCAGACCGTGCAGGATCTCGACCATGTCGGTTTTGCCGCGTGGCTTGACCCGGTCGATCGTGTCGTAGATGAACCGCAGGTGCGCCGGATTTCCACGCGGCGGGATGTCGTGAACGACCTGGTCATTGAAACACAGCACACCCACGTGATCGGCCTGGTGTACGAGCAGGTGCGCCAGGGTGGCGGCCAGGCGCCGGGCATATTCGAACTTCGACATGCCGTCACTGGCAAACGTCATGGAGCCGCTGCAGTCGATCACCAGATAGCAGCGCAGGTTGGTGTCGGCCTCGAATTCCTTCAGATAGAAGCGGTCGGACTTGGCGTAGACGCGCCAGTCGATTCGGCGCGTGTCATCGCCCGGGACGTATTTACGGTACTCGGCAAACTCGACGCTGGCGCCGTGATGCGAGCTGCGGTGCAAGCCGGTGAAGTTGCCGGCAGCGAGGCCACGCGGCCGTACGTTGAGCCGGGAGAACTTGGCGATGATGTCGTGATCGACAAAGTCGTAGGCCGGCTCTTCGGCTCCGGATGCCATCAGACGACGCACTCCTCGACCAGCCGTTCAACCAGGTGATCGCTGGTGATGCCTTCCGATTCCGCGTGGAAATTGAGCACGATTCGATGGCGCAGGACATCGTTGGCGACGTTGCGGATGTCCTCTTCGCGAACCAGGTAGCTGCCGTCGAAAACGGCATGGACCTTAGCGCCCAGGATGAGGTACTGCACCGCCCTGGGGCCGGCGCCCCAGGTAACCCAACGATTGATCCAGTCCGGCGTGTCTTCGACCCGCGGGCGCGTGCTGCGAACCAATGCAACGGCGTAATCGTAGATGTGATCGGGCACCGGCACACGTCGTACGAGCTGCTGATAATTGAGAATCGTCTGGCCGTCGATGATTTTGCGCACCCGCTGACGGTCCGCACCGGTCGTGCGCTTGGCAATCTGTACTTCCTCGGCAGACGAGGGGTAGTCGACTTTGATCAGGAACATGAACCGGTCGAGCTGTGCTTCCGGCAGCGGGTAGGTGCCTTCCTGCTCGATCGGGTTCTGGGTCGCGAGCACGAAAAACGGCTGGTCCAGCGCCATGGTGCGGCCGGCCGCCGTCACCTGATTCTCCTGCATGGTTTCGAGAAGCGCCGCCTGGGTCTTGGGCGGTGTACGGTTGATCTCGTCGGCCAACACGATATTGGCAAAGATCGGGCCGCGGGCAAATTCGAAGGCGCGCCGGCCGGGTTCGGTTTCCTGGAGAATATCCGTGCCGGTGATATCGGCGGGCATGAGGTCGGGCGTGAACTGGATGCGGTTGAATTCCAGCGTCAAGGCATCGGCAAGGGTGTGAACCATCAGGGTCTTGGCCAGGCCCGGCACCCCCATGAGCAGCGCATGACCACGTGCCAGCATGCAGATGAGCAGCTTTTGGATGACTTCGTCCTGTCCGACCACAACGGTCGCAATCTCCGTGCGGATTTCCTCGATGCTACGATGCAGCTGTTCGATTGCAGCAACATCGTCCGGCGCTGCCCTCGTAATCTCGGCCATGAGTCAGAATCCTGGTTGTAGATGATTCAATTGTCCAATGTTGTGTTGGACGCGGCTCGGTTTAAGGTGTTCGCGTAGACGTAAATTGTCAATGGGACACGTGACCGGATCGATTGAAGATGCCTCATTTAATCCTGTTGCCTTCACGGTTCTTTGCAGGCCGTGAAGGCAACAGGAGCAGTACGGTCACTTCCTTACCCTGACGACTTCCGCTTGATTGGCTTTCTGCAATTCCCGGGGTGATATCCGGACAAGAGACTTGTCGGACCCGCCACCTGCATACACTTCTTTCCTTTCCACAACTCGAGGATCAACGAGGAACCTGGCAAAGTACCCAAAGGCCGGTGTCCCCCCACAAGGATAGCCTGTCTTGTCCAGAATCGCGTCCACCTCCGCGGTGCGCGGGCGCTCGGTGCCCAGGGCCTTGGCAACGCGGGACGTGCTTGCCCGGTCATCGCCCCGGACAATGGCAACGATAAGGTCATCGTTTGCATCGAGCATGCAGATGCTCTTGACAATATCTTGAGGCGTAACGCCTGCAGCCGAGGCCGCCTCGACTGCAGTATGACAGGACTCCTGGAAAGAAAGAAAGACTCCCTCTATCCCGTTGGCCTGCATGAACGCGTTCAGCTTTTCTTCGTACTCATCCATTGCCATTATACCCCCGGCAGATCGACTCCGCACCCCGGTTGGCAACGACAGCTCCTGACGGGCAGCCAGGCTGCCGTTTATGTGTATCGCATGCACCAAAAAAGGGGTTGTTTCGCAGGCGGCCACCGGTAGTATAGGTCAACCCCGGCACGGCAGTCAGGGAATATAGTCCTGGGTGTTCTTGTCCGTACCACGCATGTCATCGACGCCGGAATTTACATAGGGAGTCTCGACCGCCGCGACGTGCAGGTCGACAAAAAATGCATTGCCCATCCCCTCCCGGTGGCGATCCGCATACCAGTAACCAAGATCCCCGGAATGGGCGTAGTTCCACCAGTAGTAGCTGCCGGCCTCGGCAAGCAATGCCGTCGCCTGCGGATAGGCGAAGTCCCCTCGCCTGCGGTGAAGGTAACCGTTCCAATCGGTGATGCCGCAGTTGTAGCCGTACCCGAATTCTCTCGGTCCCAGGCACGAACCACCGTTATACGGTCCCGGGTACGGGTGCCCGGTGCAGTCGAACCATCCGAAACTGGATATCGACGGGCACTTCAGCAGGTCCCAGAACGCTTCGTTCCCAATGACCCCGGATTCCTCGATTTGCCAAAACCACAGTTGCGGCCAGGTACCCCAGTTCGGATAGGAATCATTCACGTCATGGTAGTACTCCATTACCAGCGACAATTGTTTCAGGTTGTTGATACAGATGACGTTTCTTGCCGACTCTTTCGCTCTATTCAAGCCCGGCAGCAGCATCGCCGCCAGGATCGCGATAATGGCGATAACGACCAGCAACTCGATCAGTGTGAACTTCCGATTGTGATTTCTGGGAATCATGCGATATACGGTACAGTCTCCGATGCCGATTTTCGACTCCGCCTCGAGCCAAACGCGGTGTGCTGCCGAGTCCACAGTGTTGGGCGGACTATACCAATGAACTGGCTCCGTGTACGGCAATTTGTGTGCCCGGTCACCGTCCCGAGGCTGTCGCCCAAATTTTTTGTCTCCATAAAAAAGCGCCGGTTGTCAAGCCAGCGTCAGCCGCACCTGCCGAATGTCCCAGGGAGACAACTCCAGGGCCACGCTTCCATCCTTCACAGGCAGCTTCGACTTGTGATCGCCCGCCAGCGTCGTGCTCGACGCAGCTGCAATCGAAGCAAACATGGTGAGAGATGTCGGCACCTTCCGGTCACACGTATTGGCCAGGCGCAGCAGCAGTGCACCATCGTCGTACCGGCAGGACAGCAGTTCTATGTCGGCCCTGTCGAACTGGACAAGGAACTGGGCAAATGATTTCTTCGCGTTCACGCGCTCGATGAAACACGGCTGCGCCCAGGCACGGGCCTGCATGATCGGGTTCTTCTGAACAAGCCCCACAGCGTAACGAAACTGTCGCGCCGGTTCGTTTTCCATGATCAGGATATTCGACAGCGCGGTGCCCTCACGAATGTAGAACTGGTTGCCTTCGTTCAGGAACACAACCTCTTCCGCGACCAGCACATTCGGGCTGTAAATGCGATCGTGCGGAAACGGCTCGAGTACGTTGAAGTGGGACGACCATACCTCCCCCCGTTCTGCGAGCTCGAACCGGACGCCAAGGTGATTGCGCCATTGATCTCCGGCCAACGGCGGCACCTCGAGCACTTGCGTTTCACACGTCAGTGTGGTCGCACCGCTGTCGAGCGATACGCGCGTCGTCATCCGGCACGCGTCGCCGACCGAGATCTCGAATTCGATTGTGCCTCGCAGCGGGCTCCTCAGCAGCACCGTCGAGTTGCTGCAGACCGGTGCCGGAGAGTCCGGGAAATAGAACGCGTGGCTGGCTCCCGACAGCAGTTCCTTGCCATCGTCCTTGCGAACCAACCGTTGCAGGGTGCCGCGTTCCAGGTCAAACTCGGCACGAACAAGTCCGTTATCCAGGAAATCCGTGCCTGCCGCAACCGGGTCGGCTCCGCTGCCAGCGGTTGCAGCAACATCCGGTTCCGTGAGTGTCAGGCATCCGTAGGCGGGCAAAGACACCCGCACATGTCTGTCCTCGTGCCCCGGTAAACTGATGATTCGCTCGCACGCCGGCGCAAAGTTGTAGAAGCGGTAGGCGTTGCCGTCCGCATCACTTTTCAGCCAATCCCGAATCAGCTCGCCGGCTCGCAATTCCGCCGCCGCGATCAATTGATCGGTCACTTCCTTGACGGGCCGGTGGTCGGTCGGTCCGAGGTACTCCGCGACAGCGAACAGGCCACGCCGCGCCTCTTTCGCCAGCGGACTGTCGCCGGGTCCCTGGAAGCCGCCCGCCTGGAAGTACGGCACGATGTAGGTACCGTGCCCCTGGTAATGGCTGAGAGCTTCCCAGTTACGCTCGTGCTCGGCGGTGCGATAGTCGCCATTCCCGGTAATCGCCGCCACCGCATCGAGCAGCTCGGCAGCCGCGAACAGGCTGCTGGTACGCATCGAGTTGATGCAGTTGCTGTTGTAGTTGCCGGTGTACGCCTGGTAAAAATCCCAAATGCCGAGATTGATGAAG
>Ga0310124_10000302_pt1 | contig 33720 bp, 26 predicted proteins | sample CB11b_AW_Bot5_MG_FD_203507 | JGI IMG/M metagenome (GOLD analysis project Ga0310124, IMG submission 203507) | Marine microbial communities from Western Arctic Ocean, Canada - CB11b_AW_Bot5 | ecosystem: Environmental > Aquatic > Marine > Oceanic | place: Canada: Western Arctic Ocean | collected...
CACTGCCGATTGAGTTTTGTCTGCACCCAATGATTTGCCGTAATACTGGGTTACGCCGTGAGGAAGCAGCGAGCCTTCATTTGGGACAGATTGTTAACCCCGAAACCATGATTCAGGACGGCAAAGAGGTGTTTAAAAAGCCTGTGATGAATTTGGGTGTCGGTGATAAATACAAATCACTCACAAAGACCGCTGAGGGCTTCGCAGAGAAGAATAAAAGCCGCGAAACCATTATCCCAGCCACATTAATGAAGATGCTTTATGATTACTCGCAGTCCGACAGGTATCAAAAGCGCCTTGAGAAGTTTAAAACTTGGTGTAAGGAGCAGAAGGAAGAAGGTAATTCGCATTTCTTTGAGGGTGACGATGCTATTAACCCCGAGCTTGAATACCTGTTTATTACCCAGTCCGGGAAACCCATGTTTACGCGGCTACAAGACTTTACTGGGCGCTGGGTGGAAATACGTAACACTGCAAACCTATCCCAAGGTTTTGACCACCCGATTGTCGGCTCCCTACATAATTTACGCTCAACGTTTGCTGTGAATATCTTCCGCCACCTTTTAAATAAAAAGGATGACTATGGCAACCCATCAATCACACCCGATGAGGCATTGGATAGGGTGTCATCGTTGCTAGGACATGAAGATAGGGCGACGACGATAGAGTACCTGAAAATAGCGCAGGATATGCCCTCCGCCGATGAAATTTATGAGAGTGTGCTGGACTATATTGGCGCTTTTGATGACTTAGAGGATTCATTTTGATGCAGGGACGTAAGCGTACCAAAATTACAACAAAGAAGACCAGCGCACCTATCATTCCAATTCGATTTAAAGATATGGTTTTAGATTCTGGCAATGGCTTGAAAGATTACACCTACCGCCTGCGCTACCATAATGTCCCGACTGTAAAACAGATTAAGTCAAGGAATGGCGTGTTGGCGAATCGGGATGATATCGTCAGGGATATTCACCAAGCGCTAAATCCCTTACCTGAAAATAGGTCAAAGCGGTCTTATTTTTCTGGTCTTGTTAGTTACTTTAGATATCTTGACAGCATTGGTTATCAAGGTGACTTTTTTAGCAATGCAGTCATGACTGATTGTATTAAGTACTTCAATAAATTACGCGAAAAAGGTGAGCAGGTATCGGCAGTAAGCATGATTCGAGATAGCTTATCTTTCCTATTAAGGCTGTGGAATCGAGAATCTGACCTTAAGACAATGCCTGTAGTTGCAGCACACCCTTTGGCTGCAAATAAGGCGTTTCATGTGAAAACAGAGCTGAAACCATTATCTAAGGTATTGGTTAAAGGCGCACTAGCCTTTCAGGAAGCGGTTGAGAAAAATGATTTACTAGATATTCATCCGTTCTTTGATGAAGACCTGTTTGATGAACAAGCAAAACGTAATGGTTGGACGTTACGGGAAAGGGCACATAAGAAAAAAGGCTTCAAGATGTGCATGAAAGTAGGCGGTCTTTTAATAAAGTACAGTCAGCTTCCACTTGAGCAATTTAATCGACAGGTATTTTATAATCATGCATCACGTAATTGGTTTTTCGTGTTCTCAATGCTGACAGGTATGAATAAGTCAGTGCTCGCGAATGTGCGACATAAAGATGTCTCATTTAAAAGTATTGGTAGTGGTCGGTTTGTTATTGACGGTGAAAAAAGCAGGGCTGGCTATAAGGATTTGGATAATAGCGCAGGCTTTAGCAAGCGAACCAAAGAGCTGATCACCCGATGGTTAAAAACGTCCAAATTGATGTATCAATCACTGGGTATCCCGCTGTCAAATGAGCTACCGCTTTGCCCTTTCTTTAGTGCCAGTGGTGAGGTTTGGACATTCAATATGAATGGTACAAACATTGGCTACATCAATACACAGCTTAAAAAGATAACGGGCTTATCGGTCTCTACAAGACGATTCAGGGCAACAAAATCTGATGTACTGATGCGAGTCACTGAAGATATCTTCCTTGTGTCACTGGGGTTGAATAATGGCATAGGGGTTGTCCGCAAAACGTACTCTAGTGGTGTTCAGGTAGACCATGATAACAACCTTAATGCCACGATGGGCGCACAATACGCTATTGCCAAGGGCGAGGAAGTTGGTAAAGCCATTGAGAATGCAAAGGTGATGAACAGTGATATTTTGTCAGATTATGATGCTAAGAAATTGCATAGCCGTGAAAGCCAAGAGCAGCCATTAATGACAACGGCCAGTGGTATCAGGTGCGCAGGACCAACACCAGAGAAACTTGTTGCTGAGGCGAGGCGTATGAAGCTGTTGGGGATTGATTTTTCCAACGATACAGGTCGCTGTACGGATTTTCTTAATTGCTTTGATTGCGACAGACATAGATTGGTTGCATCAGAAAATGATATCTGGTTGATGTTGTCTTTTGTAGAGCAAATAGAAGACCTCAAAGAGATGGTGGCGAGTAATTCCGCACCTAGATATGAGTATTTCGTGGTGGAGGGGATGTTAAAAAAAGTCCTTGTCAGATTGGAACAAAAAGCACCTAAAAACTACGCTCAAGCAAAACTAAAGGTGGATGATGGCGATTACCATCCGCTTTACCAAGACAGAGCCAGCGCAAGCCAATTTCTTAAGGGGTAATTTATGTCTGAACAGCTTATACAGCTTCGCCAAGAGTTCGCTGAAAACCCGTATGTGACGTTTGACTCTGACGATAAGGGTGTGTCACGTGTCTTTGATGTAGAGTGGGATTTGCACTCACTGAACCAGAATAAAAAAACACTTTCTTTTGAGTATATTGATGAGAAGTACCGCCGCGATATTCAGTCCTATCTATATGCGCTGATGCAATGGCAAAAGAAGAACTCAGTCTCTGATTCACATTTTGCGGTTAGCTCGTTGATAAAGAGTAGGTGTAAATTAAACATCCTCGCAACACGCTGGGGGAAAAGTGAATTCAGCTTACTTTCTAGCGAACGAGAATGGAAAAGGTGTTCCAAAACATTACACGGGGTTGGCGGTGAAGGTGTGTGCCGAGACCTTGCCTCTACGATTAATGCACTGAATAGAGCGGGTCTTGTAACGCGTTATGTCCATAAACGAGATTATATTCAGTGGGTTGAACCTGATGCTGGTGACGGTCAGGCAATCGCATTACCTGAAGCGATTCATGTCAGTATTTTAAAAACTGTTGTTGAGTTTGTGGAAACCTATCACCCCTATCGCCACCAAATTTCAGCTGCGATGGAAAAGCTTTACACCTATCAGGATGAAATGTTCAATGCTGAGCTTAAAGCGCTAGGCGTGAGTGCCCTAAGCGATAGGCAAATGATGACATTCATCAAAAGGATGTCTCATAGGACAAAGCAATGGCCTGAACGAAAAGTCATTCCTGACTTCTCATTTCACAGGCGCGGAAATTGGTTAGGCACATTGCTCAGGATGTGCTTTATTTGTGTGGGTTTATTCTCCGCCGCCCGAAAGGAAGAGTTGCTTTCCATGAACAAAGAGAGCTACGACGATTCACTGGCTGCTGTACCTAAGGTCTCAGGGTTTTCTACAAAAGGAAATAAGGGCGAAAAGATTTATACAACGTGGAATACAGCCCCAATCGCAAAGTTGGCCCTGGAGCTAGCTTTTGATGCCACGCAAGCCGCGAGAAGGTATTCGTTAGAACGGCTAGATTACGGTTATCGAAATGGTCAGCTAACCCAAGACCAATATAATGCTAAGCGACAAGATCTAGAGAGTGCCTTCATTTCTTCTGATATCCCTTATGACAGCGAAGTACTCATAAAAAAAGTGTCTCTAAAGTACATGATTGATGGTTCAAATAATAGAGATGGATTGAATATGAAGGAATTCAATATTATTGCGACCGCTGAAGACGTTGATGAATTCGACCTGTTAAATCCAGGCCGCGCAGAGAGCTTAAAGGTCGGAGGTGGTTTACCCAAGCTTAGTGCACATGATTTACGGCGGAGTTTTGTAGTCTTTATGGTAAAGAACCGACTGGGCAACGCACTCACAGTCAAATACCAGCTTAAACATCGCAATATTAATATGTCTAATTGGTATGCGAACTATTCCGAATTGGCGCGTACCAACCAACTGTTGATGGATACTCAGTTAATGAGTGAATTTGATGAAGCGATTGAAAGCTCAGCGGTGGACGCATGGGATGAGATTTATAATATATCCGATACCTTAAGTGGTTTTGAAGGGGAACGTATAGTCAAGAATAAAGCAGAGCGGCTAGCACGGGGTGAAGAAATAGTTATGTCCAGAAGTGAACTGCTTGCTTTGGTCAGGTCTGGTGACAAACCCATTGTATTGCTTCCTACAGGGGGGTATTGCACCAACCGTAACTGCGAGCGCCTTTGCTCCCTAATGGATATTGTTGAAGCACCATGCGAGCATAAGGTAGTGACTGATAAAGCAGCGAAAAGACTTTCAAGGGAGCGTGACCACTTAATTGCTTCATTTAGGGCAGTGAATGAAATGGGTGACTATGCGAATGAGTTAATTCTGGATGCCAGAAAGAAGAAGATTTTGTCGATTGAACCAACGCTGGTTAAACACGGCATCCAATTTGATAGCTTCAATGACGATATTATGGCGGTGTGGTCATGAAAGTAGAGTATAAGGCAACCTGCAAGGCAGAAGGGTTACTGGTTAATGCATTTCAGCGACTATTAGATGTTAAGCCGCTTCATGTTAAGGCAACGGGTAAACTCACATTAAACCGAATCAATAATGAAGCCCAGCTTGGCAATAGCTATGTCCATAAGTTCAAAGAGTTCGTGGCCTACGCCAAACCTGTTATCGATGAATATAACCTCAACCGCGATAAGGCGATGACAACAGGTTTAGATATTGAGCTAGATGTCCCTTTGCCTGAGCTTGATAGGCTAAAACACGAACTAAAAAAAGCCAATGAGCTTAAGGATAAATACAGGGTGCAACGAAACAATGCCGTTGAAGCCCGAAAGCAGCTAGAGGCTGAAAATGCGAGGCTCCGGTTTAGGGTGTTTGATCTACAGCAAGAACTTTTAAGTGAAAACTCAGCTGTGACGCCAATCAAGTAGCGTGCTCTCACGCTCAAGGTGTAATGGGGGCAAAGGATCGTAACGCGTTTCTGCCCCATGATTGCTGAGCTCATTACTATCTATCCGTTCGCTAATCATTATTTGACCAACTTTTTCTGATGTTGGTATGGTGTATAGGACTTATCACATAAATTTAGGCGGACTTTAAGGTGAATAAAGAAACCAAAAAGAATTTTGATAAAGTATTTCAGGCTACGTTAGCACTGTTTGGTAGTGAAGAAGCTGCTAATCACTGGCTTAAGAACCCAGTTCGAGGACTTGGTAACAAACGACCAATTGATATGCTTTCGACAGCCGAAGATACCAAGGCTGTACTCAATTTGATTGGCCGTTTAGAGCATGGAGTGTTTTCGTGAGCTTTGTTGCTACAAGCTTTTGCCCCTTTCCTTATATGGAATCCACGTATTTACAAAGTGATTTAGCAATTAAAGTTAAGATGCGGTCGTATATACGGCTTCTTGTTGAAGGCGCTACCTTCTAGCCTTTGATGTTTGCGCACCTACTGTCCTCATCGAGTTATCAGCTTTTAATAGCGTGAAGGAATGGCCAGGTTTTCAGTAGGTTGGTCTTACCTTTTTTGCATCATCATTTTGTAAAACTTCAAATTAGTATTGTGTGTTTAGTGGTTTACGCTGTCATTAAAATAGGTGAATATTTTGTTTCGTTCCGAAGCATTGCCCATGCTGTTCGAACCACTTTATTAGCAAGAGCAATACAGGCCTTTTTAAAACCAATACGTTCAATTATTTTTTTAAGCCAAGCATCTTTTTGAGTTATCGGTATTTCAGGCAACCTTCCAACATAAGACATGGCACCGAGATAAAGTAGAGAGCGTAGCTCTTTGACGCCACCACACTTATCAATGCCGATCATGAACACTTTGCCACCAGAACTATGTTGTTTAGGAGTGAGACCAACGAATGCAGAAGCTTGTCTACCGTTCTTGAACTGCTTTCCATCACCAAGGGTTGTATAAAGCATTGCAGCTGTAACTTCGCCAACTCCTTCGATTGCCATCAGTCTCTGGCATGGCTCTATTTGGCGAGTTAACGCATTCTTTTCTTTTTCGAATGCTATGAGCTTCGATTTTAGCTGTTTGTACTGCTCCCACAGCATAGATAAAACAGACACTACATTAGCGGGTATTTCTGTCTCTCCATCTAAAACAGTTTGAACAGAAGCCTTCAAACCTTTTTCACCTTTTGGATTAGCAACACCGTATCCTAAAATTGTTCCTCGAATGTGCTGTCCTAAAGAAACAACACTGCGAGATAAGAAACGACGACTACTCTCTAAAGATTGCATAGATTGTTGTTCAAGCGATTTTGGGCGACTGCATTTGATACCTATTTGTATCGCGGCATTAGCAATGGCCAGAGCGTCGTTGTGATCAGTTTTATGACCTTCAAGGTATCCTTTTACTTTTTTGGGATTGATGATCCGTACTTCATGTCCAAATCTTTCAGCTAACTGTCCCCAATAATGACAACCACAGCAACCTTCCATGGCGACAATAGAAGGTTTTGCCTTAGCAAGAAATTCCTTCATTTTTTGTCGGCTTAACGGTTTGTTGGAAAGCAATTCACCATGAACACTGATATGGCAGGCTTGAAGCACATTTTTTGCTAGGTCGATAGCGATAACATTCTTAGTCAGCATATTGGAATCCTCGTTTAGGGTCTCACTTTGCTAAGTGTAGATTGGCAAAGGAGGGAGTGGATTCCATACATCAAGTTAGCGATAGCAAACCACATAAGCCTTGCCTCAATAGTTTGCGATAGGTTTCCTTATGCAAAACGAGATGTATGTGGAAATCCCCCAATTAGTCGTATTTTCTCGTTCATAATTTTATGGCGTATGGTGATACACTATTTAAAACAATTGTTTGCGCTTAAATCTGGTGTCCGGTAGATGCGTAAAGAAAACAAAATGGAGTGTATAATTACCCCTCTTTGGGATCTAATAAATTGTTAGATTTTCATTACGCACTGTGACAATGGAGAATGAAGTTGTTTAATTTGTTTGTTTCATACGCCCCAGAGAGTTGGGATTCCTCGCCATATGAGTGTGATAGAAGTCGTGCTGTTGTAGAGTATACGGCTAATGAAATCAATGAGCGGTACAAATTTTTTGATGACAATGCAATTAGTGAACTGAAAAGCTTTCCTGCTCTATTTGTTACCGAAAATGAGGCGACACAATCCAGAATTGGTTACATAACAAATATTAGGCTACGTAACAGTTCAGTAGTTATCGACTTCGAATTTGATCCTATTCTTCCTTCGCTACCAAAAGGCGCAATAGAGAACATGCGTGTTGATATCGACTTGGGGAGGTTTGAACTTTCTCGCACGCATTGGGCAGTCAAAGATGAACCAATATTTGAAATTCTCATAAAACATGGTTATCTGAATCAAGCTCAAGTAAATGCAGCCATCCAATCGAGAATGCCACTTCCTCCAGTCGTTAAACCAAACACTTCAGATTCTCAAGGTTTTAATAAATCGCAAGTTTTCATCGTACATGGGCATGATGACCTAGCAAAATTAGATGTTTCAAATTTCATTACTAGCTTAGGGTTAGAACCAATAATCCTCCATATGCAGGCAAGTTCCGGAATGACAATCATTGAAAAAATCGAGCATTACTCAAATGTTGGGTTTGGGATTGTGCTTTACACGCCTTGTGATACCGGAGCAAAAGTTGGAGCCTTAAGTGGCCGATACCGTGCGCGCCAAAATGTTGTTTTCGAACATGGATATCTTATTGGCAAATTAGGTCGCCCAAGAGTATGTGCTGTAGTCAAAGGAGACATCGAAACGCCAAACGATATTAGTGGCGTAGTTTATGTAGGTATGGATACAGGTATTGAGTGGCAAGAGCAATTGAAGTTAGAAATGAGAAATGTAGGTTACAGAGTATAGAAATCTAACAATATCATGAATGAAGGACGTTTATCCGTGGCGCATTTTTCATAGAAATGCCGTAATTTAGGCGTTTTAATCAGTTTTGGCTAGTAAACGCCCTTTATTCAAACATGATGCATTATATCCAATAAGGAGTTCGTAGATGAATTTTGATTTTTTATCTGACCTAGCTGATGAGCTTCAAAGGCTGCTTAAAGAGGCTGGACTAATAGTTCCTACATACGAACAATTGCGATTACAAGATAAGCGCAGTGAAGAGCTAAAAAGCAAAATTCAGCATTACGACCTAAGCAATTTATTAATTCACTTTTTCACAGTTTACTCTAGAAGAATCCCTATTACTCAATGGAATGTCCATACCTCAAGTAAACTGGATGGACGGAATGAAATTAGTGACATTGTACGAAAACTCGAGAGTGGAGAAGACGTCAATGGATTACTGAGCAATAAAGTTAAGAAAATAAATCAAGTTAAGCACGCCGATTTGCTCAGATCTGAGTGGGGTATTTATCACTTACATTTTAAAGAAAGTCGAAGTGAAGAGCTGTTGTTTGTTTACTTTAATGAGAGCAATGCGTACCTAATTGATATCTTGAAGCATGAGAAACGCGATGGTTCAGTTGTCACTTGGACAAACACCGATTTAGTTCAAATTATGCATGATAACTGGCCCCATTTAATTAAACCTTATATCTTCAAGACTAATTCTAATGCACCTGTGTTAACTACTGAACAAAGGCGGACTTTGCGGAAAAAAGCAGGGAATACCAATATTGTTGTGAGCGACGGAACAGAATACATGCCATTAGGCGGTGGCTTTTCGTCGAGTAAGCATCCTATTCACGCGGTTATGCAATCAGATTTTCTGTTTCTTACGGTTAAAAAGCTCCAAACTGATGTTAGGAATAACTGTCCTGCTATAAAGAAAGCTTTGGGCGAGTATACACCTGAACCTCATTTGAAATTAAAGCTCGATGATAGCTTTCAACCACTTGTAGTAGAGTCAGAGAAGGGGATATTGCTCAACTTACAAGCAAATGAAGAACACGGATAACACAAATGAGTATTCTCCGGTCAATAAGCGATAGCATGCTTATGGCTGCGTTAGCAGCCATAATTATTTTTTCCTAAACACAACTTATCTGAACCGCAAGGTTTAGAGTGTCAGCCCTAACTAACTTTTGTCCAAATATCATTCAATCTCGGTCTTACTCCGCAGGTCTTAAACCCTAAATCATTGTTGCAATGATTTAGTTGGTTTGCTTTATGACCGTCCATTAAGGTGTACTTTTCGTCGATTCGGTATGTGCTTTGGTTGAATCAAAAAGATGTTAATTCTTGCTGTAAATCGCTCTGAAAGCGTCACAAACTTACAATGCCTTTTGGATACGTATTGTGGTTAAGTGTCGTAAATCTTCGCTAAGAGCGTTTGATACGCTATGAGGTCTGTTTCCGGTGGCTAACTCGCGGGTTTTACATAATAGGAATAATAAACATCGTAAATGCTTGTCACTTCTCTCGAAAAATTAAGTAGTCCGTGATTATATAAATGTTATATCCACAGGAGGGAATTATGGAAAAAACTAAACAAATGAGAAGAACAGCTACCATGTATTTTGGAGTATCTGAAAGACTCTTTGCGACCGGAAATGGTGATGATGGTTGGGTTGGGGCTTTAAATGCTGCCCTCTCAATTGAGATTTTTATAAAATCTCAATTGGAATATACAGGGAAATGTGTACCTAAAAAACATGGGTTGCTCAGTTTATTTTAAAGGTTAAATGGAAGAGACCAGAGCCGTCTTGTTGACGAGTACAGAGAAGCATCTGAAGGAACGCAACTGTCTGGTGACCTCATCGATGATCTCAGGAAATTTAATCACTTATTCGTTAAAGCTCGTTATGTTTACGACCCCAATGCTATTGGCTCGACAGGAAATGATGTTTTCCTTTGTGCGAAAATTTTAAGGGATGTTATTTATTCAATGCAAGGGCGTGGCTAGCGTTTCATTGAACATAAATTTCGTAGTGCGTAGGTGGTCGATTTACCATAACGGCACTTAGTGCGCACCTAAACCAATACTTTTGCTAGTGCGATGCTACTCATCGCACTAGCTCTTCTCAAGTTGAATTTTTACCCGTGGCACTTTCTAGCTCGAAAGTGTCCAATTATCATTTTTAGCGACAGTTGCCCCGTTTAACTTGATTGCATATGCTGGCTATGTAAAACAGTATTGTTATTTAAGCCACTTATACATGGCCACTTTCCCTACTCTGGAAAGTGGCTTTTTTTGTTTTGCCGTACCTGTGGTTATTGATGGTTTGCTAATTTAGCGAAAGCGCTGGCAAATAAATGTCCAAAATCGTCACAACCTGAATTTTAACACACGGCATTTTCTAGCTCGAAAATGCCCCAAAATCATTTAGATTAAATATTCTACACAATTCAGAGGGCGTGCGTTTACCCTACTAAAGCTTATTCGATTGAGCTGATAACTCATCACTCCCGTTACTAGGCGACATCTTGTAGTCTAACTTTCCTTTATGATGTGGCATAACGTATTGATTGTCAGTTGAGTTAATATGAAAATGAATGCATCATCGAAGGATGAAAAGACAACAACAATTTGTCGTCTAATAAGCGTTATAGCGCAGGAGGTAATCTACACAATGAGAATGCTAATAATATTGCTTATTTTGTCTCTTAGCGGGTGTCGAGAACCTGAAAAGGTCGATTTGGTAAAAGTGGCGAGTTCAACCTCAGAAGCGTTTAAGTATGTGAACTATCGTCCAGGGAAAATGGATTATACGTATTGCGATCGTTCTACAGATATCGTCGATTTAATAAGAGAAGAAAACCGAGTTATTGTTGTGTGTCTAGCTATTGATTATGTGTTCCTTAACTCGGGGGAGAAAAGTCGATATTTTAAATACAGCAGCATCGACAAGTATGGACAAGTAAGCTTTTGTGGTTGGCGCGACAATCATATGAAGATAAACCGCAAAGGAGTGGTGATAGGCAATCAACCTAAAACAGGTGTGTCTGGCAAATGTGACTCCTTTGATATTTCGAGATATTCGCACATATGAGTTGCGCATACAAAGCGTTTAAGACGGATTCTCAACGCTTGGCGTTTACGGCTTTCTTCGGTTTAAGTGTTTATGTCACAATGGTCTAGGTGTGGTGGTTTACGTTGCTCACCACTTAACGCGGCGTTAGCCCAAATGAGGAAGGTATGCAGTACTTTGAAAGTTTGGAAATTCTAAACCCTAGGAAATCGTGGGTTAAAAGTGAGCTTGATTGCATTATTCAAGAATGGGCCTTGTGGTATGAAGAAACCAAAATCATCCCTGATCATAATTACGACCCCAATAGGCAAACGATAATGTGGATGGATGGTGAGGAAAATATACGAACACATCAGCGTCTTGTTCAGAAAACTGTTACCTTCTTGAGTAACAACTTCAAGAATTATGAGTTCATGTGGCGTAGTCGTAACGGTCAACTACATGAGCAACATGATTGTCGTCTTCAAGTTAATGCCAAACATCGCCTACAAGAACTAGAAGTGATTCGAGACTCTCTCCATTACGCAGTTGTTCCAGACGGTTACTGGAAGCAAAAGGGAATTCAGGTAGTCGATAAGTTAGCGGACAAAACACCAGATGTAGCAGCAGAAATCTTAGGGCAATACTTGAAAAATCCGTTTGGGGATTAGGGCTAATAAGGCGTTATACGATTTACTGGAGTAAGTAACTAGTGGCAAAGAAAAAACCTTTATCCCATTACGTGCCAAAGTTTAGTAACAAGTACTGGGCTGACGAATCCAACTTCATATCTTACTTCTGGTGTGAGTACACAACATCAGTTAAAAAAGAAAGCAAAGGCAAAAAGCAGTGGGGTCGAAAGAGAGGTTTATATACTTGGGAAGTAGAGAACACTCTAGATAAAGACTTAGAAACTAAAGTTGCTCCGATTTACGAAAAGCTTATCGCTTATAATGAGTTAAGTAGAGATGAAAGGTTTCTATGGGCGCAATTTCTTCTGTCTCAGCTCGTTCGAACACCTAGCTACATTGAATACGAAAAGACTGCTGTTGAATTAACAGGAGTGAAATCAAAGCCAATGTGCGATCGAGTAGGTTGCCAAGAGTGCCTTGATTTGAATTTTGTTGCTAATAGAAATTGGTTGTTATTGAAAACGCATTGTGACGATTACTTAGTAAGAACTGACAACCCTGTGTTACAAACTGGCTTCATCGAACTTCGAAATAGCTACCTCGTCTATCCTCTAACTCCTCATTTATGTTTCGTTGCTACGCCAATGAGTGAAGACTGGAATCCTTTTGAGCAGAATAGCAACCCAACAATGGGTTACGAAATGCCTAAAGGGTGGGCTCACATGGTAAATTTTTATTTGGCTAAATCTGCATATCGTTCGTTAATTTTGAGTCCCGATCATGCGGGTGTTATATCAGACACCATGTTTACTGACGTGTTGGGTTCATATACACAGCCGCCTTTTTCGCTACACGTTACCGAAGTAGGGAATGCGTGGTCGGCATACGAAAGTATAAGAAAAATCATGTCCATAGCTGATGGTTGTCATTACCCAGAATGGGGCATAGAAAGATTAATTCCAGACTATCCCGAGAACGCAATCGCATGACAAAGCGTTAGCTCACAGATTTTGCAGCGTTTTCCATACAAAGAACCTAATCCGTAATAATCTAATTTAGTAATGAAACTGACACAGTCCAAAGGCGTGTCATCGGGCTCATTTCTGGCACGCATTTGCACAGTGGCTTGTTTGTCGTGTTAGGAAAGAATTGATCCCAGTTAAAACCCTCAGTGCTTGGTACTCTGGCGTAGGCACTAACTTTGGCGAGTCAGGTTATAGACTTCTATCTCTAGGGCAGGCTTAAATTCAGTGATTTAGCACTCGAAACTAGATAAAATACTGTGCCTTATCAATACGGATTCAAAAGTATGGGAAGCTACGCATACGATTACTTAAATGATTCATTGCTGCTTGATAGTACACTCGTTACTAGGCTTTACAGTGGTGTGTCAGACGCTGTACTCGAACTGGAACTTATCAAGTATCGTGAACACTGCTTAAAGGTATTACCTGAAATACGTGATGTGGTTAAATCGCAGGGCGTAGTTAGTTGCTTGGCAACTGATACCCTGTCTAATGCTTCTCATCTAAAACAGGCTGCACTGTATCTAGAAAAAGCTGTAGTTGCAGACCCAGTCTTTGAACTAACCGACTTCAGAACTCAAGCTACAGAAGTCTTTACCTCGTTTATGGGTATGGCGTCAACCCCAAAGGTAGACCGCCAGAAACTAGCCAAAGCAGCGGTTCGACTGATTGAATTACGTCCGTTAGTAGCAGGTGGTTACGTTAAGCTGTACCCAGTTACTTTTGAACTTGAAAAGGGAGCTGAAGTGCCACTGCTCTACTCAGATGTTGGATTTGAGGATTGCTTACTTCCAAGCATCTTAGAACAGTATAAAGCTAGTGCTAATGTTCGAAGTGTTCAGAATGATAATGGACGAATGCTCGTAATGCGTGAACTGTATCCATGTAGAAATATCAGCATTCGTTTTCAAGGCATGGAAAACGGCTTCGCTATGGGGTACGTATTAACCCAAACAGAATTTGAACCCACTGATAAGGAAGATACATTCACCTTCATTCAAAAGAATTCTTCTGTGCCACCTAGCAAAGCTGAATTTAACGCATGGGTAAGCCAATCCATAAATCAAACCGCACGAAATCACTACATTGACCTCAGTAAGCGTATTGCGTTATCAGAATACCTTGGCTGCATGTTTGGTACGGAACATCAATTCGAAAGCAATCTACTGAACATGGATATCGGTAGTACTGATGTCCAAGCCAATACATTAAATTGTGCACTACAGATGGACGTGCCATTCCTAGAACAAGTGTCCTCTGCTGATTTGATGTCTATTCGAAACAGCGACGGTGAAGCATTCCAGTCGTTCCGTGCTGAATTAGAAAAAGGACTACGTGAAGCAAGGCATGAAACTGATCCTAGTCGTGTGAAAGCAATTATTGAAGATACTCAGCATGAACTAATCGAAGTACAGATGCGCCAGATAGCCCCACAAGTGAAGCATTTAAAACGAACACACTTTGCTGAAGCTGGTATTGCCATTGCTGGCTTAGGGCTTAGTATTGTGACTGGCGGGGCTAGTTTGATTGCTACTGGCATTGTGGGGTTGAATGCTCTGAAGTCACACCACGACTACAAATCAAAAATCACTGCTAATCCAAGTCATTTCTTGTGGAATGTAAAACAGAAAGCAAAGAAGTAGTTCTATTAGTTCGTAATTAAACAGAAAGCCCGCTGTCTGTGGGTTATTTGTTGTGGGGTTGTTTGCAGGTACTTGTAGGATCGGCTTCGTTCTCTCTATTACTATCGAACCTGACAGGGGCTTTTTTTACTTTTCCATACATGTAGTAATTCATTAATTGCTAATTTAGCAAAAGCACTGGCACGTTTCTGTCCAAAAGCGTCTTAGTTTGAATTTTCCCCGTGGCACTTTCTAGCTCGAAAGTGCCCCAAAATCGTTTAGTGTTAATACTCTTCATTGCATTAGATATGTGAGATTGTGCTACTAAAAATCACTCGAATTTAGCGAGTTTTTAATCTTTATACATCCTGTAACTGTAACTGTAACTCATCGGATTCGAACGTAATTTATTGATAAAATGTACAAAATGCTTATGTGTCTATAGTTTCACATGTGTAAACCAAGTATTATTCCCTAACTTATAATGTATTTTATGCTCCTAAAAGTAGGATGAAAATGACTAGTAACAAATTTCCTCGCGGTTCTGAATGGCGTCAGTGGGACCTACATATTCATACCCCAGCCTCATTTCACTGGGAAGGTCAAAAGTTTACTTCAGATCTAAACTCACCCCAAAACACTCAACTTATCGATGACATGATTCACGCTATGAATACAGCAGAGCCAGCTGTATTTGCAATCATGGATTACTGGACTTTTGATGGTTGGTTTGCGCTAAAACATCGCCTAAAACAAGCGGATGCTCCCAAATTAGAGAAAACCGTATTCCCTGGTATTGAACTACGTTTAATGGCTCCTATGAGAGGGAGATTAAATGCACACGTTCTTTTCTCTGACAAAATATCTGATCAGGAACTAATTGATTTTAAGAGTAAGTTACAACTTGCATTAATTGATAGACCGCTGTCAGATTCATCCTTGATGCAAGTTGCGAGAAATGCTCCGCACGATAAGTTGCGCCATCATGGGTTTGATAAACAGCGTGTTACTCAATCTGAAAGTGAGGCTCTCGAAGCAGGGTCCAAAATAGCTGAGGTCACGTGCGAAAGTTACCAAAAAGCTATTAGTAACGTCAGTGAAAACCAGGCTATTGGTTACATGCCCTTTAATACTAACGATGGCCTTACTGAAATCGAACGTAACGAACATTACGCGTACTCATTGACCCTTTTTAAGTCTTCTCCGATATTTGAAACAAGAGACTACGGAACATGGGCTGCGTTCGCTGGTGTAAAAGTAACTGAAAATAAGCGGTGGTTTGATGCATTTCAAACCGCTCTAAATAATCAACCTCGCCTTGCTGTTTCAGGTAGCGACGCTCATAGATTCAATGGTGAACCTGGAAATAATGATCGTAGGGGATATGGTGACTATCCATCAAGAAAAGCAACATGGATAAAAGCGAATCCTACATTTGAAGGGTTAAAGCAAGCGATTAAAGAACCAGGAAAGCGATCTTTTATTGGGGTAACGCCCCCTAAGCAACAACTAGTAAGTGAGAATAAAAGCCGTTTCATTGAAAAATTAGAAGTAAATAAAACAGTTGGATCGTCACTTAACGATTCTTGGCTTGACCAAACAGAATTATTCCTAAGCCATGATTTAGTAGCGATTATAGGAAATAAAGGTAGTGGAAAAAGTGCATTAGCTGATATTGCAGCCTTACTCGGGAACTCGAAACAAAGTCACCATTTCTCCTTTTTGAAAGCAAATAGATTCAGAGGGAAAACAGGTGAACCAGCTAGTCATTTCTATGCGAAAGCAACATGGGGTGATGGCAAAGAGTTGGAGAAAAATCTAAATGAAAATCCAGCGACTGAAAACGTTGAACTCGTAAAGTATATTCCCCAAGGGCACTTTGAAGAACTATGTAATGCACATGTATCTGGCAAGTCAGATGCATTCGAAAAAGAACTAAGATCGGTCATCTTCTCACATGCTGATGACTCTATTCGTTTAGGTTCTCACGACTTTGACCAGCTTATTGAAAAACAAGAAAGTTCACTTCGAAGTAAACTCGAAAGCTATCGCAGCGCGTTGCACAAGGTAAATGAACAAATATCTTACCTTGAGAGTCAAATGACGGATGAAGCGCGCAAAATTCTGGAAGAACTATTGGCTCAAAAACAGAGACTACTGGAAGAACTCACCAAAGTTAGGCCAGAAGTAGTTCCTGAACCAACAAGTGAACTTACTGAGGAACAACAAAAAGTTGCTGAGCAGCTGGGAACGATTAGCCAAGAACTAGAAAAGTTACAACAACAGAATGAAGCCAACCGAGAAGAGTCAACAAAGCTAGCAGCTAAAAGAAAAGCATGTAAGAACATCGAAGCAGGTTTTGAAATTGTCAAACGTGCGTTAAGTCAATTTACATCTGAGTTTAGCTCTGATGCCCAACTTCTAGGCCTAGACGTAGAAAAATTAGTTACATTAGAAATTGATGAAAAGGTAATTTCAGAGTTAGAAAAAGATTGCGCTAATCGAGATAACGAACTAAAAGAAAGTCAATTGGCTCTTGATGCTAAAAAGCAACTTCTTACGGATAAGAAAGCCCCATTAAACGCGCAGTTAAATGCACCACAGCTAGCATTTCAGCAATATAAAGAACAATTTGTAGCTTGGGAAGAAAAGAGAGCTTTACTGTTAGGAACTAAAGATGATCCAGACTCATTCGAGGGCGTAAAACATAGAAAAGCCCAACTAGATGAACTTCCAGTTCAAAGACTCGATCTACTTGAGCAACGAGTCGGGTTAGCCCGTCAAATATTCAAAGCTCTCGATGAGCAAAAAGCGAATCGCGAAGCTCTTTTTGAACCGGTGCAATCTCTCATCCAAAGTAATGCGCTGATCCGTAATGAATATAAATTGCAATTTAAGGCTGAGCTAAGTAGCACAACGGATAAAATTTCAAACAAACTATTCTCCATCGTAAAACAAGCGTCGGGAGAGTTTAGAGGTGAATCAGAAAGCCTGTCGGTAATAAAAGAGCTAATGGATAGACACGATCTTGATAATGAAGATTCACTTATCAGCTTTATTCAGGAGTTACACCAAAAGCTAGAGGATGCGTCTAAGACAACTGCTGGAATAACTTCTCTTTTGCGTAAAGACCGTTCTTCAAATGAAGTTTATGACCTAATATTTGGCCTAAGTTACCTTGAGCCAAGGTATACACTGATGTTCCAAGGGGCGCATATTGAGCAGCTTTCACCAGGCCAAAGAGGGGCATTGCTATTAATTTTCTATCTACTAGTGGATAAGGGCAATTCTCCTATTATCTTGGATCAACCAGAAGAGAACTTGGATAATGAAACAATCGTTAGCTTACTTGTACCAGTTTTAACTGAAGCCAAACAGAGGCGACAGATCATTATGGTTACCCATAACCCAAACCTGGCAGTAGTCTGTGATGCTGAGCAAATAATTCACTGCGAGTTTGATCGAAAAAATGGGCATAATATCACTTATACACCAGGTGCTATTGAGTGTAGAACAATCAATAACAAAGTAGTTAATGTGCTTGAGGGAACAATGCCTGCATTCGACAATCGTAAAATTAAGTACATGTAAACAATGTGTATCCAGTCTATTAGAGCCATTCTGATAGACTGGGGTATAAAATAATGATGAGACTTCTGGTGTATGTGCGCCTTAGAAGCCTAATTGGATCAAATACTCATTAACATGCTTTCCATGTAAGTTTCACTGAAGGTGAAAATATCTAAGAATTCCTAGCTTATCTTCAGTCTATCTTTTAGATTCCTAGGAGATAGATATTTATACTGTCTACTACCTTTCTCTTTGTTTTTTATCAGAAGGTTCAGGTCTACCAACTTATCCAAGTAACCTCTTGAGGCTGCAGCTGTAACGTTGAATTCCACCTGCCATTCCTTAACCGTAAATTCACGACCAGCATCTTCAAGCGCTTTCTTAATAATCGTAATATGTGGGTGTCTAAATTGACTAAAGTACGGGGATTTATGGAGGTCTAGGCGAGTCTTCTCAATTTCTTCAATCTTTTTCTGTATGAATGTTGTAAAGTTTTCCAACGCTCTAATGATGATCCCCATATTGAAATCAATGAAGTGTGTTAAGTCAAACTTATCTACTTCAGTTTTAACGAAAGCTCGAGCGTACCTGTTCATCGATCCTTTGAGTAATGATGATATAGAGATGAACTCAAAGTTGTCATAGCCACTTTTCAGCATGAACCAGTAGAACAATGCTCTCGCAGTTCTACCATTTCCATCAAAAAACGGGTGAATATAGCCAATCATGAAATGCAAGATAATTGCCTTAACCATTGGGTGGATAAACTCGGCACCTTCATGTTCTTCATTGGCAAAATCACATAGATTTTGAAGTAGCATTCTGACCTTTTCTGCGTCAGGAGCTTGGTGAATTAGCTCACCATCAACAACACTTCTTACTGCTATTGCATCCTCACGAATCATTCCAGCTACATGATCGTTCTCAATTACCTCTAGAGTGGCCACATGATTAAATTGTTGGATGAGTTCGATACTTAACTGCTCATCAATCGATTCTTTGGCAAACTTCATAAGCCGATAATTGTTGATTATCATCTTCTCAGAGAAGTCTCTAGGTTCACGGCCTGAAGATAATAGTTCTTTAGCTACAGGTCTCGTAGTAGCTGCACCTTCCATTTGAGCGCTTGATATAGACTCTTCCATGATAAGGCTAGCAGTTAAATATCGATGAGAGTCATTATCTTGAAGCTTTAAATGCTTTAGCGTAGATAAACGTTCAATTTTGTGAATCTTATGGACTAACGAAGAAATGCTATATAAGGCAAGAGCTATCTCACCTTTGGGATTATAAACAAAAAGTTTATCAATGACTTCAAGGTTTCTTTTTAACTTTAGCAGGTGCCACGCAGATTCTTTATGCCCCTTAAGCTGAGGGGTCCGAGTAATGAATTCATCCCAAGATAAATAATCGCCCTTAGAATTAAAACCACAGAGCTTAGGACTAACCTTTGACCATAGATCTTGTGGTAACCGAGAAAGCTCGTTTTCTCTAGCTTCTGGTGGTACTTCAATCCCAAATACTTTCTTTTTCATTCTGTAAACCAAAATTATTTTTTTCTATGTTTAATACTATTGAACATAAACAGGATTACAGCAAGTGAAATCTATAAGGTATGCAATAGTTCCTTAAATGGTAATGCTTTCCATTGTAATAAATATAGTAGAGATAGTTTTGAATTTTTTATGTTTAACTGAATTTTTTATAGCGGTGAGCATAGATAATGTTCGAGAGATAGTAACTATACTGGGGATAGGGCGTTAATGTGGTTACAGGTTAGTAGAAATCATCCGAAAGTTCACAAATACTTAAAACTTGTAACAAGCTTTTGTCCAAAAGCTTCACCGGTTGAATTTATACCTGTGCCATTCATTCAGCTTTCATCTCAAATGATTGTAAAGTCTGGCAAACAGAAAGGAGCCAGTAAAAAATGATTGATACCACGATATTGCCACTATTCTTTGTTACCACTATATTCTTAGCAATTTCTCCGGGCCCAGATTTAGTACTCATATCAACATATTCTTCGACTCGTGGCTTTAAAGCTGGAGTAATGGTGTCAGTTGGTATTTTCATTGCGGGATTAATTCAAACACTGTTAGTAGCATTTGGCTTAGGAAAACTGATGCAAGCGATGTCACCTTTGGTATTGGTAATCAAAATTGTTGGGGCAATTTATCTATCTTGGCTTGGAGTAAATTTATTACGTACATGGCTAAAAAACAAAGGAGACGTATCTGCAAGTCAGACGATTCAGTCTTTGGGTAATAAAGATCTAGTCTACCGTGGTTTACTTAACAATATTATGAACCCCAAAGCGTTACTCTTCTTTAGTATGTTCTTGCCTCAGTTTACGCATTCTGGTGGTGCTTTAACCAGTCAGATACTCATACTTGGAATCATTCTTAGTAGTATTGTTTTATGTATCAATACTATTTTCTCATTTTCTTTTAGTAAGTTGGGTTCTTTGCTAGGTTGCCACTTCAGTTTAAACCGTCATATCGATGGTGTATTGGGTGTGGTCTTTTTGGGACTTGCTGCCCGTTTAGCTACAAGTAAGTAATGTATGCATACAGCGTTTGGGCTTCAGATACTTTTCCTTATCCGAATGGAACGAGTTGGAGTCCAGCCGTGCGTTACCCGGTCTTGTGGTTGCATGAGCCAAAGGAGTAGCAATTAGGAAGAGTGCTAGCTAGCAACAAAATGACGAGAATTGCTTTGATCGACTTGATGGGCAAGTTGAGAATTTCGGGGTGATTTTCTCAGGTTTTGGTTAAAGAAAGGGCTTTTTGTTGAGAAAGTCATGAACCCATTGGTATTGTTGGTCTTTCTCATGATTCATAAAAACAAAAATTAATTCTTGAAACTGCTGAATCACCCGAATCGCTAGTTATCCTAAAAACAGCTGCTCTTGAGCGGCTGTTTTGCTATTTGGCGTCGCCCAAATTTAAAACTCACTTACTCACTCACTTAGCTTAAAGGCTTAAAGGCTTAAAATAAAAAACGCCCCGAAGGGCGCTAAAGTTAAACGAGCAAAAAAGATTCAGGCTAGTTTACTTGTTGTTTAATGTACTCACCCAGTTCTGAGTGGTGCATGATTTTCGAAACTGGCAGTATCTTTTCAGCAGGGCCCCAAGCAAACACGTTCACTGGTGTGTGAGTGTGTGTACCTGTACCCCAAACGATGTTTTGACCGGTTGCTTGTTCACGAGCAAGCAGGTTGCCACGGTCGTTATATGGGAAGAAAGCATCGAAATCGTTGATAGCAGGTACTTCTTCTGCCGACAAGTATTTGTGCTGAGCCAATCGGTATGGGTTCGGCTTACTGGCTAATACGTTTTTCGCTTGTTCCGCTGTAATAGGGAACTCACTATTCTTGTTGACGATCTCAGCCAGTTTTTCAGGTGTTTGCAGCGCTTTATCTAGCTTCTGAAATTCGCTGATCATGCCGTAGTAGCTTTGCTTCTGATTGTATAAACCATCAAGAATATCGAATGCGCCAAAGTTAAAGTTGGGTGCATAGTCGCGATCAGCAAAGGCTTCGCCAGAACGTTTCTGTGGTTTTGGTAGGTCATTAGAAGAGTAGCTGAAACCGAAAGAGCCTGTTTCGTGGTCTGCGGTCACAATCACGATTGTGTCTTCACGATCTTTTGCCCATTCATACACCGTTTGGATCGCTTCATCAAACTTGAGCAGTTCATGCAGCATGGTGCCTGCATCGTTACTGTGTCCCGCCCAGTCGATTTGGCCACCTTCGACCATTAGGAAAAAGCCATCTTCATCTTTGGATAGGATGTTGAGCGCTTTTTGTGTCATCTCTTTCAGGCTTGGCTGAGTTCGTTCGCCACTCTTTTTCTTGTTGCTGTAAGCGATGCCATCATCCATGCCTGAGTAGGCGAATAGGCCAAGTAGTTTATTGCCCTTAGCATCGTCTAGCATGTTGCGATTAAACGCCAGTTGGTAGCCGTCTGTCTCTGCTTCAGTCAGCAGGTTACGGTCGTCTTTACGCTTCGATTTTAGATAAACATCACCTTGAGTCAGTTTTTCAAGTTGCTTATAGGTTTCACCTTTGTCGTTGGTCGATTTAGGGATCCAATGACGTAGCCCTCCTGAGAGCATCACATCAGCGCCCGTTGCTAACATGTCAGATGCAATTTGATTCTCTAAAGAACGGTGAGGTTGGTGAGCGGCGAAAGAAGCCGGGGTCGCGTGAGTTAAGCGCGTGTCGGAAACTAAGCCGGTCGCTTTGCCTGCTTTTTTGGCTTTCTCAAGTACTGTCTCAACATGGTTACCCTGGGAATCGATACCGATCACTTCTGAACCGCTGTAGATACCCGTTGCAAGCATGGTCGCAGAGCAAGCTGAATCCACTACGATTGCGTCTTCCGGATGCGTTAGGGATGAACCAATAACCCCTTCTTGAGCAAGTTGATAAATGGCCGTTTTGTTCCCTTTATAGATGGAATTTGGCGCTTGGTTTGCGTAGGTTTCCAATAAGCCAACTTGCTGAGGTCCCATGCCGTCGCCGATCATCAGAATGACATTTTTGATTTCTGCTGAAAGTACGTTGAATGAGAGTGTAGAGGTTACCACTGCGGTAACAATTGGTTTCATAAAGTGCTTCATTAGTTATCCCTTTTTATATAAGCGGGATGATTAGAACACCGATTTGTGTCAAAGTCGTTTCATATTTGTTTCATCAATATGAAATTGAGCAATAACTCAAATTTTTAGAAAAACATAAAAAAAGGCTCACATTTCTGTGAGCCTTTGTCGTATTTAGGAGAGTCCAAATAAATGGACTGTGTCATGGCTAATGTCAAGCAAGTGGCAGTTCTGCAACCACCTGATTGAACGCGACTCGAGCTTTCTGAGCTTGCTCTGATAACTCAACTTTTTTCGCTTGAGCTGTGCTTAGGTTGTTTTCAGCCTGCTCAAGTGCTTGTTGTAGGTTTTCAGGAAGCTCATGTGTTTCCATTTGTGCACCCTGTTCAAGAACATAAGCGCGGATTTCTTTCTTCACATCAGCAAGGGCTTTATAAGCTTCGCGTTCAAGTTCTGCGGCTTCTTGTGCTGCGTCTTTCTCTTTCTCGAACTGTGCCAGTGCCATCCCTTCTGCCGACCATGGATCCATGTCTGGCAGCTCTTCGATGTTAATCGTCGGCTCGATGTAACTCTCTTGGTGACGTAAATCGAGGCTCGTTGCACGAACAGCTGAGATCATCAACATCACAGAGATAGCCAGTAGCGGTAAGCCACCGACAATTGCAGCGGTTTGAAGCGTGCTTAGACCGCCCAAGAACATCAGAATCGTTGGTAAGAACGACAGTGTGAATGCCCAGAACATACGGTTCCAACGCATTGGCTCTTCGGTCACGTTGTTCTGAACCACAGAAGCCAAAATGTAAGAGATAGAGTCAAAGGTTGTCGCAGTAAAAATAATACACAACAGTGTAAATACGGCGATCACTAACGTGCTCATTGGCAGTTGTGCCAGCATCGAGAAGATAGCTTTGGTTGCGCCTTCTTCGTTTAGGATTGCAACGACATCTAGCTCACCAGATAACTGTAGGGATAAACCGTAGTTACCTAAGATCATGAAGAATAAGAAACAGCCTAATGAACCGAAGAAGATAGATCCTGACACCATTTGTTTAATGGTTCTGCCGCGAGAGATACGTGCAACAAATAGCCCCATGCTTGGTGCAAAAACTAGCCACCATGCCCAGTAGAAAATGGTCCAATCTTGTGGGAAATGGGTATTTTCGAACGTACCGTAGCCGCCGAATGGTTCTGCCCACGTTGCCATCACAAAGAAGTTAGACAATAGGCGACCAATCGAGTCTAGACCCGTTTCAAGCATGAAAATCGTTGGGCCAGCGATTAGGACGAATATCAATAGCCCCATTGCACCCCAGAAGTTGATGTTACTGAGGATCTTGATGCCTTTTTCCAAACCCGCATACGATGAGTATGCGAATATCGCAGTACAAACCAGAAGCACCATAACTTGAGTAACGTTATTTTTTGGTAGGCCGAATAAGTGGTTAAGACCTTCAGTAATAAGAGGTGCTGCTAAACCTAACGTTGTTGCTGCGCCACCTAATAGACCAAAGATGAATAGGATATCTACAACTTTACCTGCAACGCCGCGGCTATGGTGTTCACCCAATACTGGCATTAATGCACTAGAAATTTTTAGTACAGGTTGTTTACGTACATAGAAAAAGTAGGCAATTGGAATAGCAGGGATTAGGTAAATAGACCAAGCAATTGGACCCCAGTGGAATAAACCATAGGTCGCAGCCCAGCGAACGGCTTCTTCACTGCCGGGTTCTAGTTGAAAAGGCGGTGATTGGTAGTAGTAAGCCCACTCGATACAACCCCAATACAAGATACTTGCCCCGATACCACCACAGAAAAGCATTGCTGCCCATGAAGCGGTTTTAAATTCAGGTTCTTCATCGGCTTCACCCAGTTTAATTTGTCCCATATCACTGAACACAACGTAGACCATGAAGGCACAAGCTGCGAGTCCAAGCGCTAGGTACAAGAAACCAAGTTGGTCTGTCATAAAGGTTTTAGCGACCGCGATCCAGTCTGCTCCTTGCGTCGGGAACATAATCAGCGGGAAGATGATCGTGAGTAGGAGTGCTATCGCACCAAAAAAGGTTGGCTTATCAATAAGCGCAAAAGAGTTTTTCACGAGTATTATTCCATTAAAATGAGAGCGGAATTATGTCGTGAACTCGTTTTTTAGGACAAATCAGGTCTGTTGTCGTGACGACAAATCGATTTTTTGCAATGAAAGAGGCTCAGAGCAATAGGGACAATGTAAGCAGTGCTGTGCAAACAATGCACGTGGTGCAGTGAAAGGAATGCCGTAAAGGAAAGTAAGGTTATATAAGAGCGAGAAGAATGCCACCAACCGTTGCCGCTGCGGATAAGTATTGCCCTGCTGAATAAGAGTTATCTTCCTCTTCTTCAATCTTATCTGGGTGATCCATACCTAATGCGCCGTGAGCAAATGACTCAACCTTATCAGTAACGGTCGCGTTTTCAGCTTCGACTTTCTTGGCTTCTTTATCGATTTCTTTAAGGGCAGATAATAGGGCTTTACCCTCATCGGAAAGCTTAACGGTATTTTGCTCAACCTTAAGAGGTGCAGGCTTGTCAGCTTCAGTGCTTTTAGCTTGTGCGTTCATTTGCGAAGGTGAATACAGCTGAGTGTTACTCGTTCCTACTGGCGTCATATCGCTCTCCTTACCTATCCTTAAATATAGTATCGGCAGAGGTGTGAAAAACTTGTGCATTTAATCACCGTGGTGATGTTTTTTTATTCGCACAATATATCTTCGTCTGCTTAATCAAAACTGCTTGGTAATTAAGCAATTCCTATGCCGATATCAATATTTATCTTAGGGCGCGATTGAACAAGCTTTTAGTTTGCCAGACTTATGCCATACCTAAACTTGAACAAGATTAAGTCTGGATAGCGAGTTTAGTCGCACTTGAGATCGGATCCGCGCTTAGATAGGTGCTTATATGCCTTCATTCGGTTCTCTTTCTTTACAAAGCGAGCCGGTGGCGCGAGAACTTCAAGCTGATAGTCACTGCTATCCGATGAGATCGCTTCAACTGGGCTGATGATGGCAATTTTCAAATCAGGGTTACGACGTAGAATCGATGCTGCCGTGCCTAAACCACCTTCGGTGTGGAACTTACCGGCCACATGAATCACTTGTTGGTCTGGGTTCGATGCGAGGTAATCAACAATCGATTCTGCCATGGTTTCGTCCCATGTGACTTGAGCCGCAAACTGTTTTTCTGTTTGCTCTGGTGTTCCGTGATGCATCGAAGCCATGAACTTTTCTTTATAAGGGCTATCGCCAGTATCCACTTCTGAAGCAATCCATTGACGTTGTTCCGTCGTTAGCTGATCTAGATAGGATAATCCTTTACGGCCGATACACTGTACAAAGGGTTTTGGTGCGTTTGCCGCAATGATATCGACGTTGTTGGTTTTAGCGAGCTCCACTAACGCGCGGTAATCGCTTTCGTAATTTGGCCAAGCAGCCGCTTGAGACATAAGAACTTGTTCGCCAATCTCATCATTTAGATATTGGTTTAATGTGTTTTGATGCTCTCGAGTGAATTGTTCCATTGAAAGCGCAATGTTTGATGTGGCATTGCGGCGCGCTTTTAAGAAGTCTGTTTGAAAGCGATGGATTGCCGAGTGAGTGTGCCATTCGCCAATAAGAACCACATCAGCGTCAATCAGCTGTTTAGGTAATGCATTGAGAGAAAGCGCTTCACCTTGTGGAGACGCGAATTGGTAGTCGTAGAATGTGGAAACGGCTTGCGTTTGCGTGTTAGCCACTTTTTGAGAAGTGCTGTTTGAAGGTTGATTAGCACAAGCTGTAAGCAGGGTAGCTAATCCGATAAGAATAATACGTTGCATGAAATGCCTCCTTGAAGAACACGCATACTAAAGGAGGCAAGATGAGATTTCAATGCAAACGATAATCAATATCAATTAAGTTGTTTGCGGTACACTCGTAGCATAAAGTCAGCTTCACAGTTGAATTGCTCTGAATCGGTGAGTTGTTGTTTAAATTCTTCACTCGCTTTCCAAGCAAACGGCGTCATCTGTAGCAGGTCGAATGCGTCTGACCCCGATAGTTCCATCATATAGTTTAGTTGCTCTTGGTGCTCAAGAGTAAAACCTTCGATCATCTCTGGATCTTCATCGTGCAAACGAACGCCATCATAAATCGCATCACGCAGCTGATAAAGGTGTCGGCTAGCAGGTGTCACGGTGATCACCACACCATTGTCTTTGATGGTGCGTTGCAGCTCTTCTGCCTTGCAAGGCGCGTAAATGCGTAGAATGCCATCTAAGCTATTTTCAGCAAAGGGTAGGCGATGACTCGAAGCAACAGAGAAGTCGACCGCTGGGTAGCGTTTAGCGGCATATTTGATAGCAATCTTAGAGATATCTAGGCCAAAAGTAGCGCCATTCTTTTCTTGAAGGCTTACCGCAATTTCATTGGTGTAATAACCTTCACCGCAACCTATATCCAATAGGCTAGGGGCTGTTTCTGGCAGATAGCTAGCGCATAAACCAACAACGGCTTGGCGCATCGGATCGTAGTGGTTGCCTTCAAGGAAGCGGCGACGAGCCTGCATCATCTCTTTGTTGTCACCTGGATCTTTTGAGCGTTTGTGGTGTGCTGGCATCAAATTGACATAGCCTTCTTTCGCTAGGTCGAACTGATGGTTCTTTTCACACTTAAACGTACGATCGTTTTGAGATAAAGGTTGGTGACACAAAGGGCATTGGTAAGTCATTGCGAACTCGAGGTAGAAATTTCAAGTCCAAAATTTTAACAGGAAGCATAGTGGGGCGCTAGAATAAACGCAGCTGTCTTGGCTAACGGCAATCCGTGAATAGGTAGAGCCAGTTAGTGAAGAGATAGAGCCAACGTATGGTTGGCTCTATTGGTTATGAGCAAGTCACTGATAGAAACAGTGAACTCGGCTTCTAGCTAAAGAAGTTAACTTGGTTCTTTAACGACTCAGCTTGTTTTTGAAGTTCATCAGCACTGTGAGAGGTCTTAGCGCTCGTTTCACGGCTCTGCTGGTTGAGGTCGCTAATCGCATGTGCGTTTGCGGCGATTTCTTGAGAAACCTGAGCTTGCTCTTCTGATGTCGCAGCGATGGTTTCAGCTTGAGAAGCAATAGATTCAACTTGAGAGGCAATCGACTCTAGAGCCGTACCGGCTTCTTGCGCTTTATCGAGTACTTGGTTGGCATTCGATTGACTTTGTGTCATCAGGTTCACGGCATTGTTAGTTGAAGATTTCAACTTCTCGATGATGCTCACTACGTCTTGCACTGACGTTTGTGTACGATGAGCCAATGTTCTTACTTCGTCAGCGACAACGGCAAAACCACGCCCCTGATCACCCGCACGTGCTGCTTCTATCGCAGCGTTCAACGCAAGTAAGTTGGTTTGTTCTGCGATGTCATCAATCATCTTAGTGACGGTTTGAATGCTTTCGCTATCAGAACTCACTTGCTCGATGGCCGATGCTGACTTGTCTAATTGATCATTCAGCTGGGCAACATCAATACACACACCTTCAACGACTTCTAAACCTTTCTGGCTGTCTTCATTTGCAAGGCGAACATTTTCAGCAATGCTGTTCACTTGCTGCGCTACAGATTCTGCAGAGGTGGCCATCTCTTCAATGGCCGTAACGACTTGCTCAACCTGTGCTTGCTGGCGATCAGATTGACTCAAGTTGTGGCTGGCATCTTGTGACACACTGCTTGAGCTGTTCTGTACTTGGTCACTGGTCGTACGTATCTCGCCCACGAGTGTATTCAATTGAGCTGCCATGTTCGCAACACCGGTATTTAGGTTGCTGATCTCGTTTTTCGTCTGCTTGCCATTGTTTGGAATATGCAGGCTCACTTCGCCTTTTCCTAAACGCAGCATGTACTCGTTTAACGTCGTTAGTGGCGTCAGTGTACGGTTTAACACGAAGGTTAACGCGACGATGGTAGCGGCAGCAATCAAGGTAGCAATTATAGCGATGAGCTTGAGTAATTCATCACTGCCCTTGGTCACTTCCTTGATAAAAGTACCGCCAAGCAGTTTCCAATCCCACCCGGGAACTTCAGTGTAGACAAGGTACTTCTCACCAACGGTTTCTTTAACCTTGTATGGATATAGAATTAGACCTGATGGCTGTTCAAAGATCTGATAGAAAGGTTTGTTGCCGTCGTAGTCAGCAACATCAACAATCGATTTACCACCGCCAACGTTAGTAGGGTGCAGTAAGTACTGGCCTTGATGCTCTTTCTCGTTATCCACAATGATGGTGTATCCCGTATCACCCCAAGAAACCGAGCGTAAAGATTCAAACAGGCTTTGAGTCGCGTCTTCGACTGGCAAACCAATGAAAGAGACACCGTTTACTTTGCCTTGAGCATTGGTCAAAGGCGCATAGTAGGTGATGTAACGTTGGCCGAAGAGCTTAACTTGAGAGTAATAAGGCTGGCCATTTTTGAGCTTGCTATAGCCTGGATGATTTTTCCCTAGCGTGGTCGCAACGACTCGTTCGCCTGAAGGTTTTTTAAGAGAAGTAGAGACACGAATAAAGTCGTCGCCAAATGGGGCAAATAGGGTAGCGACGGCGCCGGTGTCGCGGGTAAAGCTATCAACGAGTTTGGTGTCATTGATTAGGCTCTCACCATACTGAGTCATGTTGGGAATTGAATGACCGTTGAACTCAACGTCATAACTTTCAACATAAACACCTGCTAGGTAACCGTTACGAAAAGTGGATTCTAAAACTTTAGCGGTATGCAGGTAAGCATCAAACTGACCAGAGATGGTTTTGGCCATCGCTTCTACTTTGGATTGGTGTTCTTTTAACGTGTTGTCTAATAATACCTGTGAGGCATTGCGGTACACGAGTGTTGCAATGGAGCCAAAGGCAATAAGCAAGCACAGCAAAATGACCAACTTAAGTTGGAAACCAACACTTTGATTTTTGTATTTCTCGAACATGAATTCACTATCCTGTCTTCATTGAGGTGTTGTTAAGTAGTTTTAAGGACGTTTATTATTGAGCTTTCCATCATAGATACTTATTTATCGGCAGTAATTGATAATAATTAATGAATTGATAATTATATTTATAAACCGGAGTGATGAGTTCGACGTGGCGTGGATTTGAACTGAGAGGAAATCGGCTTGTGTTAGGAGGTTGATTGCTGGGCGATGCGTGTAAGGTTAGGAGAAATAAAAAATGCAGCTCTATGAGCTGCATTTTTTTAATTCTATTAGTTAGAAGCTTAGTTCGAAGAGATAACCGTAATAAGCTGGTGGCTCTCGCCAGGCTGTAGCGTTTTGCCAGCTTCTAGGCTTGGTGCGTGCAGTGTTGATTCTACGCACATCATGGTTAGGTAACCGTCGTCTTGCATGTCGCCCATAGCTGCAGCGCCTTCTGCCCAAGGGTTCCACAATACTGCAGAGTTATGACCGTGGTTCTCAACCGTTAGTGTGCGATCCAGATTTTTGTCAGCAACAAAGATTTGAGCTTCTGGTTGCGTGTAAACGCGGTCAATCGTGTCGGTCAGTACCAGTTCAGAACCACCTTGGCAGATCTTGCCACCTTGCAGACTATCAATGTACTCAGCACCCATGCCCGTTGTGGTTGTGTTGTGAATATCACCTACATTTAGGTAAGTGTGCAGTGCGCCAGAGAAAGTCCATGGTTGTAAATCTGTATTCTTCACGTCCAGCGTTACTTTTAGTTGGTCACCAATTTCAACATTCAGTCGAGCATCGAACTGATGCGGCCACACTGCCAGAGTCGCTTCGCTAGGCTTTAGGCCTAGGCTTACAATAACGCCGGCTTCGCTTTCACGGTGCTCAACTAATTGCCATTCGCTTGAACGTGCAAAACCATGAGCAGGTGCAGCAATGCGACCAAACCAAGGCCAACATACTGGAATACCACCACGTAAGGCTGTTTTTCCATCGAATTTAGCTTGTTGGCTCATCCAAATAAGGTCTTCTTGGCCTTGTGGTTGGAATGACACGACATGGCCGCCAAACAATGAAATAGCTGCGTTTGCTTTATCGTGGATAACGCGAACCAGTTTTACACCTTCGTGTTCAACGATAGTCACGTTATCAGAAAGTACAGTCAGTGCAGGTAGAGTAGATAAATCCATTACATGATCCTTCTAAGGAAATTGAATTCAAATGCTGACTAGAGTGATGCTTGTGAGTAGGTGATTAACAAGCTTAGACAGTATTGGAATTGAACTTTACTGTTTTGTTTCCAAAATCGACTTTGTTTACAAGACGTTGAAAAGATAGCAGGTATTAAAAAGGCGACACTAAGGTCGCCTTTTTCAAAGTCTGCTCAAAACAGTCTTCGCTAATGCTTATCTAAAGCTATTTCTAAAAAGAAATTACTTAGAGATGTGAGCGATTAGGTCTAGAACTTTGTTTGAGTAACCGATTTCGTTGTCGTACCAAGATACAACTTTAACGAATTTGTCAGTTAGAGCAACACCAGCTTTAGCATCGAATACTGAAGTTTGAACTTCACCGATGAAATCTTGTGATACTACTTGGTCTTCAGTGTAACCAAGAACGCCAGCCATTTCGCCTTCAGAAGCTTCTTTCATTGCAGCACAAATTTCTTCGTAAGATGCAGATGCTTTTAGGTTAACAGTTAGGTCAACTACAGATACGTTAGCAGTTGGTACACGGAAAGCCATACCAGTTAGAAGGCCGTTTAGTTCTGGAAGAACAACGCCTACAGCTTTAGCAGCACCAGTTGAAGATGGGATGATGTTTTGAGAAGCACCACGGCCACCGCGCCAGTCTTTAGCAGAAGGGCCATCTACAGTTTTTTGAGTTGCTGTAGTAGCGTGAACTGTAGTCATAAGACCAGACTCAATGCCCCACTTATCGTTAAGTACTTTAGCGATAGGTGCAAGACAGTTAGTAGTACAAGAAGCGTTAGAAACGATGTCTTGACCAGCGTAAGATGCTTGGTTAACGCCCATTACGAACATTGGAGTTGCATCTTTAGAAGGACCAGTAAGAACTACTTTCTTAGCGCCAGCAGTGATGTGCTTACGTGCAGTCTCGTCAGTTAGGAAAAGACCAGTTGCTTCAGCAACTACGTCTACTTCGATAGCATCCCACTTAAGATCTTCTGGGTTACGCTCAGCTGTAACACGTACAGTTTTACCGTTAACGATTAGGTTACCGCCTTCAACTTCAACAGTACCGTTGAAACGGCCGTGAGTTGAGTCGTACTTAAGCATGTATGCCATGTACTCTACGTCGATTAGATCGTTAATACCTACTACTTCGATGTCTGCACGCTCTTGAGCTGCGCGGAATACGAAACGGCCGATACGGCCAAAACCGTTAATACCTACTTTGATAGTCATTGTAGTTGCTCCACAACTTAATTTCTGATTAAAGATAACTGGTAGTAAAATTACAGAATCCAGTATACATCTGCAATAGATAATCCGACTTAACTTGTTTAATGTCAAAAAAAAGCGACGCTTTTCTTAACAATTGGGCGTAAGTGGTTGAAAATTGACCATTGCAAGTGGCTCTGTACCCTTCCAGTTGGGTAAAATACCCCTAAATGATGATTCACTTATGAGTGTATATGTACAATGTTTCCTGGTGAGAAAGTATGTGCTACAAAACGACTGATATGCAAGCCTTTATAGAAAAAAGTAAATATAATAACAGATAATGTGGAGAGATATTAACGTGGTTCAAAAGGGAGGAAATATGATAAAGCCTGATGAATACTGGCGTGAGCGCCTAACGGACGACGAATTTGCTGTGTGCCGTGAACGTGGTACTGAAGCCCCATATAGCGGTAAGTTACTGCACAACCATAACACTGGTGTCTATAGCTGCACATGCTGTGAAAGCCCTTTGTTTCTGTCGGATAACAAATATGACTCTGGGTGCGGTTGGCCAAGCTTTGATGCCCCAGTGAATGATGAAGCAGTACGCTATATAGAAGATCTAAGTCACGGAATGAAGCGTGTGGAGATCCGTTGTACTGCCTGTGATAGCCATTTAGGTCACGTTTTTCCTGATGGCCCACAGACAACAGGTGAGCGATTCTGTGTTAATTCTGTGTCGTTAATTTTCAACAAAAATGACAAAAGTACGAAATAACTTGTCACAATTGTTTAATCCTTACAGGTCGTACTTGTCGATTAAGGACTATTGAACAACCCAAGATTTCAGAATTAACTCTAGTACAAATAAAAACAGCTACCATGAAGTAGCTGTTTTTTTGTGCATTAAGAAATCAAAACTAATAGTTCGGCACTATAGACGCGGTGTAAACGCCGTCTTCAATGGCTTCGACAATCTTTTCAGCATCATCATTGAATTGCTTGTATTGAGGTTTGTCGAAACGATACAGCACAGTGAGCTCAGCTTCAGAAGCAATGGGCACATCAAAGTCTTTGGCAACCATTGCCCACACATACGCTTTTTCCATATGACCAAGGCTGTGGTTGATACTGGCCATCGACTTGAAGATTTCAGTGTTGACGACTGAACCATTTGAAAGCGTTAACGCATTATTGAGTAGCTTAAGCGTTTTTGCATGATCGCGGGTGGTATAGAAGGTGGCTAAGGCATATTGCATTTCTGCCGTATTTAACGCTTCTTTCCCTTCCAGTTGTAGGAAACTGCGTCTGGCGTTGGTGTCCCCGGTTTGTGACCACAAGAAGTAAAGCGTTTCCGGTGTATTGGATTGCGATAGTTCATCTACAATACGCTCAGACTCTTCGATGCTGTGCATTAAAGAGGTAAAGCGACGCTCTTGCAGCTTAGATTGGTCAATCGTCTCGATCTGCGCTGCAAGCTCTAGGCACTTTTTGTACGCAGTGACTAACTTGAACTCTTTAATCTTATTGGCTTCGGAGGGTTGCTTCTGAACTTCAAATCGATGCCAGATGAGGTCGGTACGTGCGACGCGACATTGCCCATCGTTCATGTTCAATTCCTCACACTGCAGCCCCGGATTACTTTGACAGAGTTGATCGGTATTTTTATTTCCTTCAAGACACCCAACCAGAGTGAAAGGTAATAGGCTAATCGCCAACCGTTTCATCATTTTCATATTCCTTCACTTGTGATCGAATGCACTTATTATCGGTCAGGTTCTTGACTCAATTCTGTTACGGGTTATTTTCTGGTGAAAATTGTTAAAACTAAG
>Ga0310124_10000303_pt1 | contig 33706 bp, 32 predicted proteins | sample CB11b_AW_Bot5_MG_FD_203507 | JGI IMG/M metagenome (GOLD analysis project Ga0310124, IMG submission 203507) | Marine microbial communities from Western Arctic Ocean, Canada - CB11b_AW_Bot5 | ecosystem: Environmental > Aquatic > Marine > Oceanic | place: Canada: Western Arctic Ocean | collected...
ATCAACCCTCAGACCCGCCTGCTGTAGCCAGGCAAGGAAGCGATCTCGCTCGGTCTCGACGAGGCCTGAGAACAGGGCGGTGCCCCCCTCTCTCAGAGCTATGACGATGGCTGGCAGCAACGGCATCACGAGATGGCTCTCGAGATTGGCGACAATCAAGTCGAATGTCGCCCCTTCGATGGTATCGATGCTTCCCGACAGCAGCTGTATGCGCGCGACTTCCGGTCCCAGGTTGTCGCGCAGATTCGTGTTCGCGTTGTCGATGACGACTGGGTCGTTGTCGATGGCGATGACATTGCTGGCGCCAAGTTTCACCAGAGCGATACTCAATATTCCGGTCCCGGTGCCGATATCCAGACAGCGACGACCACCACACTCGGAATGTTCGACAGCCTGTAATGCAAGTTGTGTAGACTCATGCCCGCCGGTGCCGAAAGCCATGGCTGGCTCGATGGCGATCGCCATCTGCTCGGGACCAATCTCTACGGGAAGCCACGGCGGGTGCACGACGATTTGTTCGGTCGCCCAGACTGGGTGGTAGAACTGCTTCCACGCCTCGTTCCAATTCTGCTCGAGTTCGACGTCCCCAATCAGTCGCTGTGAACCAGCAGGCCACCGTCCGGCTTGCTGTAAACCCTGTACGAGTCGATCACCTATGATCTCGAGATCGCTCGCCGGGGCTTCGAAGTAGACGTTGAGACGAGTGCGCTCGCCGGCCTCCTCGAGATGTACACCGCAACTGCCCAACTCGAAGCACTCGGAGGCAATCTCATCCGCCGGTCCACGAGGCACGACGAGCACCGCAAAAGGCCAACTTCGACAGGTGGTCGGATGTTGTTCGGAAACCACTATTGGTTCGTCTTCCGTTGGGGAATCAGGAGACTTTTTGCAAGATAGCCAGACCTCGCCAAAACCGGCAAGCTCAGGCAAAGCTCTCCACGACCTGGGTGAGCGCCTGTACGAGAGCATCAGGGGGCGGCGGACAGCCCGGGACATAGGCGTTTACGGGGATTACGGTATCAGCACCCCCTGGGACCTCTGTACCCACCCAGGCCCCCCCAGTACACGCACAGGCACCAAATGCAATGACTCCACGGGGCTCATACATGCCGTCGTAGAGCCGGCGCAACTCGGGCGCCAGCGCCCGAGTCACCCGTCCCGCGACGACGAGCACGTCCGCCTGAGCTGGTTCGTAGACGAGGCGCGCCCCGAGGCGACCCAGATCATGGTCCGGGCCAAAAACGGCCGCCAGATCAGCGGCGCAGCAGGTCGTGCCGAAGGGTAGGATCCAGAGTGATCGATGTCGGGCCCAACTGCGCATGGCCCAGGTCCCTCCCCGATCAGCCAGATAACGCGGCTACAACTCCGCGCGCGATGCTGGCAAAGGCTTGGCCTCGCGGGGATTCCGGTTCAGCGAGCACCGTCGGTTCGCCACGATCACCACCCTCGCGGATCGCCGCGTCGAGTGGAATCTCACCGAGGAAATCGATATCGAGGCGCTCAGCCGTCTGTCGACCTCCACCGTGACCAAAGATCTCATGGCGCTTGTCGCAGGTGGGACAGAGGTAGTAGCTCATATTCTCGACGAGGCCCAGAATATCGACATCGACCTTGTCAAACATCGCCATGCCGCGTTCCACGTCCTGCAACGCGACACTCTGTGGGGTCGTGACGACGACAGCTCCGCTCATGGCAACGGCCTGACTCAGAGTCAGTGGGATGTCGCCAGTTCCCGGTGGCATATCGAGAATAAGGATGTCGAGTTCACCCCAATCGACCTGTTGCAGGAACTGCTGCACCGCCTGCGCCAACAACGGCCCGCGCCAGATAACGGGGGCATCCTGCCCGGCGAGAAATCCCATCGACATCAGTGCCATGTCATGGGCGTAAAGCGGCTGTATGCGGTCGCCGTCTCTGACTTCTGGTTCGTCGCGGACGCCCATCAGCACGGGCAGGCTGGGGCCGTAGATGTCGGCGTCAAGCAGTCCCACCCGCGCGCCCTCCTGCACCATGGAAAGAGCCAGGTTGACTGCTACCGTCGACTTGCCGACGCCTCCCTTGGCGGCAGAGACGGCGACGACGTTGGCCACACCGGGTAGCGTCGTAGATCCCTCCGGGAGTGTGCGCGGGAATGACATCCTCTGTCGCTGCTCAGCTCAGCGCTTCCAGCATTCGATCGAGAAAGCCCTTGCCTTCATTTGCTGCCCGCTGTTGCTGGATTTCATCGAGCCGTTCGAACAGCTGTCGCTCCTCAGAGTTGAGGTCGGTCGGCGTCCAGATGATCACCTCTACGAGTTCATCACCATGACCGCGACCATCGACGTCTGGCACCCCCTTGCCACGCAGGCGAAAGACGCGACCAGCCTGGGTACCCTCGGGGATCTTCATCTTGACCACTCCGTGCAGGGTCCGTACCTCCACGTCGTCTCCCAGAGCCGCCTGGCTGATCGTTACCGGCAGTCGCAACAGGATGTCGTTGCCTTCACGGGTGAATTGGTCGTGCTCCAGTTCCTCGATAAAGACCAGACAATCACCGGCGAGACCGCCTCGTGACCCCACGTCCCCCTGGCCACGCAGGGGGATATAGTTCCCCGTACTGACGCCTGCCGGGATACGCACCGTGATCGACGCCGTCTCGCGAACCCGCCCCTCGCCGGAACATTCCCGACATGGATCGGAGATGATCTTGCCTTCTCCAGAACAAGTCGGACAGGCGGTGACGGTGACGGACTGACCAAAGAATGATCTCGATACCTGTTGCACCTGACCGATGCCATTGCAGGTACCACAGGGCTCGGTCTGCGCACCGGGGGCGGCACCGGCGCCATCGCAGACCTTGCAGCGCTGCTGCCTGGTCAGATTGATCTTCTTTTCGACGCCCTGTGCGACCTCCTCAAGATTCAACTCAAGAGTGATGCGAAGGTCCCGTCCTTTCGGTGGCCCAGAGGGACCGCGTGACCGACCACGGCCACCACCACTGAAGAGATTGCCAAAGACGTCGCCGAAAATATCCTCGAAATCGGTTGCATGAGAGAAATCCGACCACTGGAAGCCCCCTTGACCGAAGTTGTTCTCCACCCCAGCATGACCGAATCGGTCATACTTGGCGCGCTTGTCGTCGTCGCTGAGGACCTCGTACGCCTCGGAAGCCTCTTTGAACTTTTCTTCCGCCGCCGCGTCGTCCGGATTTCGGTCAGGGTGATATTTTAGCGCCAGCTTGCGGTAGGAGCTTTTGATCGCTGCCGAGTCCGCCCCTTGCTGTAGACCGAGCACCTCGTAATAGTCACGTTTTTCCATTCTGTCGATCCGTATCTTCTACTTCTTCTCGTCCTTCGAGTCGCCATTGGCGTTCTCGCCGGTGTCCTCAACGACCTCGAAGTCGGCATCTACGACACCGTCGTCATCGGCCGCCGAATCCGGTTGTCCACCTGCCTCCGGGGCACCTTGCTCGGCCGCTTGTTGCTCGACATCGGCATAGACTGCTTCAGCGAGTTTGTGGGAGGACTCCTGCAGTTGCGTCACCGCTGCGGCGATGGCATCGACATCCTCTCCCTCCAAAGCTTTCTTCGTCTCTTCGAGGGCGGCCTCCACCGGCTTACGATCCTCCTCTGACAGCTTGTCCCCATGTTCGGCCAGGGACTTTTCTGTGGCGTAAACCAATTGATCGGCCTCGTTCCGCTTGTCCACTGCTTGTCGACGCGTTTTATCCGCTTCGGCGTTGGCCTCGGCATCCTTCTGCATCTGTTCAATCTCTTCCAACGACAGTCCGCTGGAAGCCTCGATGCGGATCGACTGCTCTTTGTTTGTGCCCTTGTCCTTTGCCGACACATTCAGAATGCCGTTGGCGTCGATGTCGAAGGAAACTTCGATCTGCGGCATGCCACGGGGTGCCGACGGAATCCCGTCCAAATGAAATCGGCCGAGGGTGCGGTTGTCGTTGGCAAATTCGCGGTCCCCCTGCAACACGTGTACTTCAACACTCGGCTGGTTGTCGGCGGCGGTGGAAAAGATCTGGCTCTTCTTCGTTGGGATTGTCGTGTTGCGTTCGATGAGCTTCGTCATCACACCCCCCATCGTCTCGATGCCGAAAGACAAGGGTGTCACATCGAGCAGCAGCACATCATCGACATCGCCGGCCAACACCCCCGCCTGGATCGCCGCCCCCAGGGCGACGACTTCATCAGGGTTGACGCCACGGTGCGGTTCGCGACCAAACACAGTCTGCACCGCCTCCTGGACCTTTGGCATGCGGGTCGACCCACCCACGAGAATGACCTCGTTGATCTCGGATGCCGGCAGACCCGCATCCTTCAGCGCTTGCTGACACGGCCCTTTGGTGCGTTCCACCAGGTCCTCGACCAATTGCTCGAACTTTGACCGACTCAGACTCATCTGCACGTGCTTGGGGCCGGTCTGATCTGCGGTGATGAATGGCAGGTTGATCTCTGTGGTGCCGGAGCCTGATAGCTCACACTTGGCCTTTTCAGCCGCTTCTTTCAGGCGCTGCAGAGCCATGGCATCCTGCCGCAGATCGATGCCTTCCGCAGTCTGAAACTCAGCTGCAATCCAGTCGATCACCCGCTGATCGAAATCATCTCCGCCTAGGTGTGTGTCCCCATTGGTTGATTTCACCTCGAAGACGCCGTCGCCCAACTCAAGTATGCTGATATCGAATGTGCCACCACCCAGATCGTAAACCGCGATTTTTTCCGTCGTGTCCTTCTTGTCCAAGCCGTAGGCCAGCGCCGCCGCCGTCGGTTCGTTGACGATGCGTAAAACCTCAAGACCGGCGATCTGGCCCGCATCTTTTGTTGCCTGACGCTGGGAGTCATTGAAATAGGCCGGCACGGTGATCACCGCCTGGGTCACCTCTTCGCCCAGATAGTCCTCCGCCGTGGCTTTCATCTTCTGCAACACCATCGCCGAAATCTCAGGTGGCGAGTACTCCTTGCCATCGATCTCGGCCACCGCCAGATCCCGTCCGCCTATCTGGACGGTGTATGGGACTTCCTTGAGTTCCTGAGGCACCTCGTCGAAACGGCGCCCCATAAAGCGCTTGATGCTGAACACCGTGTTCGTCGGATTGGTGACGGCCTGGCGCTTCGCCGTCTGACCGACCAGTCGTTCGCCATCCTTGGCGAAACCGACCATCGATGGTGTCGTTCGACCACCCTCCGAGTTGGAGATCACCTCCGGTTCGCCACCCTCCATCACCGCCACGCACGAATTCGTCGTGCCCAAATCGATTCCTATAACCTTGCCCATCTTCCTTCTACCTACGCCTTTCCATCATTAATGTCAGCTTGCTGATCATCGGCTTGCTGATCGCCATCGTTGTTGCCCTCGTCCTCCATCGCCGTACTGACAACGACACGTGTTGGACGAACGACACGATCGTTGAGCATGTACCCTTTTTCCATCTCCTGCATCACCGTGCCCGGTGGATGCTCGGCGCTTGGCACCTGAGCCAGGGCCTCGTGCAGATTCGGATCAAAGGGCTGGCCATCGGCCTGAATCTCGATAAGACCATAACCTGAGAGGATGTCGTTGAATTGCTTGAAAATGATCTCGATGCCCTGCCGAAAGGAGGCGACATCCTCGGTCTCCTGACCCAGTGCTCTGCGGAAGTTATCGAGCATGGGGCCGATCTGCAGTAACACATCCCGCAGTGTGTCATCCCGGGTTTCGGACCGCATCTTTACGGTTCGTTTGCGGAAGTTGTCGAGTTCAGCTACCGCGCGAAGGTATCGGTCACGATTCTCCACGGCCTCCGCCCTGACCTTGTCGATCTCGGGTATTTCTACGGCCTCGGGCGACTCTGTCTCGGCCGATTCGGCTACGGACTCGTCGATCTCACCCTCGACGTCCACCCCCTTCTCCTCATCTTCGATACTCATCTTTTCCACTCTTTTAGCCACAAATGATTGTCGTGTATGTACTGGATCTGCGGACCGATCGGGTTCTGTGCTAGCTGACCAGATCCGGCGCGCGGGCAGCGGCGTAGTTTACCAGGGCCACGACGCGATCGTATGGCATCCGGGTGGGCCCCATGACACCGACGACGCCGATGGCGCCGTGCACCTGATAGCTGGCTGTCACGAGACTGCAGAGGCGCAGTTCGCGACGCTCATTCTCATCCCCTATTGTGACGACGACACCCTCACGGTCTGACAACAGCCCAGCGAGGATCTCGCGATGCTCGACCAGATCGAATAGATCGGCGACGTCGGTGGCATCGCGAAATTCGGGCTGCACGCAGATATTACGGGCGCCGGCAACGTGCAGGGAGTCTTTTGGCGGGACCGTCAACGTCTCGATCTCATCGACGACGGCTCGTAACAATTCGGGTTCGAAACCTGCGCCCAGTTCGCGAATGCGTTCGCGTACTGTAGCGCGCACCTCCCACACGGTCAGACCCGCCAGCCGTTCATTGAGACGCACCGAGATGCCAGCGATCTCACGGGCATCGGCGGTGGTGCCCACTTCGATGACCAGACTGCGAACCGGCCCGGTCTCCAGGGCGACAACCAGGAGCATTCGCGCCTCGGCAAGACGCACCAGTTCCAGATGGGCGACGCGGACCTGCTCGAAGTTCGGCGCCAGCACGAGGCCGAGTTGCATCGACAGACCGCCGATAATCTCGGCGAGCTGCCCGTGAATCTCGTCGGTGGAGGCCTGCTGCAGTCTCGCCTCAATCTGATCACCCAGCGTGCCAAGGGCCGTGCCCCCTGCAGCCGCCCCACGTCCGAGAGCGAAGGTGGTGTAAAATCGGTACGCCTTGTTGGTGGGTATACGTCCCGCCGATGTGTGCAGCTGGCGGACAAAACCTTTCACCTCAAGACTCACGAGCGTCTTGCGGATGGTCGCCGGACTGACGTCGAGTTGTTCCCGCTTTAGCAGACTCGCAGAACCTATCGCTACGCCGAGTTCAACATGGGCGCGCACCAACGCTGCCAGCACCTGCTCTTCGCGATCGCTCAGGACTTCACGAACCACGCTCTGCACCCTGTAGGGAAATCGTGCCTAACCAGTTTAAAATACGGGGGGTTTGGCCAGACGGCTCGCGCCCTCCGACACAGACGGCTCGCGCCCTCCGACACAGACAGCCGAAAGTAACCAGGTGGCCTGATCTGTCAAGGCATGATCCAGTTGGAGATGACGGATTCCGGCACGTTGACGGTGCCCTCGCCCATGGCGAGCAAGAGTGCTCCCAGACACCCCGGGAGCCTTGGTGGCCGGAGTGCGAGAGCCACGCCACCGGCACCCCTGGTCAGCGGTCCTCGCAGAATCTCGATTTCGGCGAAGACACCACCGGTACATGCGACCGCCACAGGCGCCGTCAGTCGCAGACGGCGAGCGACAGCGCCGACCTGGGCTCCAAGAGCATACGCGGCAACGTCGATGATATCAGCAGCAACTCTGTCGCCTCTACGGGCGGCAGCGAAAATGGCGGGACAGGCCTCGGCGAGACGGGCACGGCTGAGTCCTGATCCGTAGACAGCGGCGACGATATCGGTCCAATTGGAAAGCTCCAGCGCCTCGAGCAAATCCCGCTGCAGGCTCGTGGCCTCGCCACTGCCGTCCTCAGCCTGTAACGCCCGACGCACACCCTCAAGGACCAGCGCATAGGCGCTTCCCTGATCCCCCAATACGGGTCCCCAACCACCGGCGCGGGCCTCTTCGCCGGCCGCATTGCGGCCCAATACCATAGAACCCGTTCCCGCTATGCACACGAGGCCCGCCATCCCACCGTGAGCTCCCTCGAGTGCCGCTCGGGCATCGCTGACCACGAGTATCTGTGCAGCCACCTGCCGGCTCTCCAGCTCCCCACACAAAGCCTGCTGCTCCGGAGCGCGTCCCGCACCGGCGACCCCAGCGCAGAGCACGGTAGGAACCAATTCCGGCTGCAGGCGCTGCAGCAACTCTGTGATAAGAGCACCGACTCCCGCCGCTCCGAGGCGCTGATAATCGCCCGGGCCACCTTCCACGCTAGCGTGAAGACCACCCTGATGATCGGCGAGGACCAACCGGGTTCGTGTCCCCCCCGCATCGACACCGACAAACGACTGCTCGCTCACATTAGCGCCAAGAGAAAACGAGTCTCAAAGAAAAAAGGGACCGACCAAAAGGTCGACCCCTCAAACTTAATCATCTGCCGCCCTAAAATGGTCGGCTGACCAGATCGTTGACAATCTTTCTTACGCAGACTCGTCGATGATGGACTGCGCCATCTGCGTGCGTACGTCGGGTTGATCATAGAACCCTTCGCGGTGCGCTGATTGGGCTGGGAAACCTTCTGTAGGTTAGGTAACCCGTCGATGCGCATGATGCGTTCCTTCGCTCTGAGTTGCGACGCAAACCGCGGTTGCGGGCGCGATCGCTCTACTGCCTCTCTCAGTATATATCGGCGTTTCGCCTGGAAAATTTAGCCCAATATACCATCGGCGTCAGGATCCGGCGTCAGGATCGGACAATCACCCAATCGGGGTGATATCCGCCTGTGACAGAGTACGGAGCGGCCCACACGGGGTGGGACGAGGAGAGGGTAGCTGGTGCTGAGCGTTTAACGCACGTTGTCAACGAACCGGGCTTCTTGAGAGAACGGCTGGCGGTGATAGCCGCGGGATGCTCTGCGGCCTTTTCCGACCTGACGTAACTGCTGCCGGGTGTCGTCGAGCAACTGGTGGGCAGCTCGTTCACTCTAGTCCCGAAGATCGATGACGGACCACCGAGGGTCGATCTCGCACAGGTGGGCCTTCGGGGCTCTGGGCGGCCACTTTCCCCCATGCCTCGAGGAGATTGTGAACAACTCGATCACCTCTTCGATCGCTGCACGATCAAGGCGTGTATTGGCGCGTACGAGTCGGCGATAACAGTACAGATAGAGTCGCTGCAGATTCAGTGCCAACTCATTGCCGTCATCTAACAACTGTTGATCCAGGGCACACATCAACTCGAGGATGATATCCTGGGCACGGATCAGACAGTTGCCCTTGCCCTCAAAGAGCAGGAGTTCGATATGGCCGTCCATGTCCTGCAAACGCTCTATTTCCGCCGTTACCAGACCACCATTCGGGATGTTGCCTACGACGGTGTGGTTCTTCTGCACTGAACCGGCATCACCACCACCCAGGCTGAAGCCACCAACACTCACCGGGCCCTGCATCTGCACATACACCTGGCCATCTGGTCGGAGAAGTGGCGTGCACAACAACGTGCCCCCTGGAGGGTTTCGGCATCACCGAGAGAGGCTACCTGCACATCTATGCGGCTCCCCTTACGGTGATAGGGAGACAACGTCGCCGTCGTGCTCACGGCGGCGACATTGCGCACCCGGATCTGGGTTGGATCCACCGCCAGTTGCATGCGCTTCATCATGTTGGCCAACATGCGCAGCGTAAAACTCCTCTGACGTCCGTCCCCTGTGCCCTCCAGGCCGAGGATCAGTCCCATGCCTGTGAGCTGTATCTCCTCACCCAGTTGCAGACGAGCCATATCCTTAATGCGCACCGGCACCGAGGCCCGCTGTCGGGCGATCATGCCCGTCGCAGCGGTGTACAGGGCCCTGCTCATCTATTACTCCCTCTCCAATGCTGACACAAAGTGTGGCATCGTCATCGGACGACGCCGAGAACCTTATCGATACCGAGCAGTTCATCGCGACCCTTGACGATATCATTGGCGTCGATCAAAGGCTGCGAGAAGGTGGTACATCGATAGGCTCGCCCCACGTCGAGCACAGGTTGGCCCAGCATATTGACGAGGCCCCCCTGGTTGCTGCGGGCGAATGTTCCATTGCGGGCGTACTGGACTCCGTCCGGTGTCTGCACGCCGAAGAACCCTTTTCCGGAGATGGCTACACCGAACATACCCCCCGTGCGTCTGAGCTTGCCCTGCTCAAAGTCCGTCCACATACCATCGAAGCGGTTGGTCCGCCAGTCCGGGTAGTCACCGGAATCGCTTCTTGGACTTCGCGCAGAAACATGGCATCCCGCTTGAAACCGGGCACTTCAATGTGGGCCAGGTTGTTGGCAATCGCTTCGTGGCGTGTGGATTTTGGTAACATGCCTGAAGCGGAAATGAAGATGCCTTCGATCATTGTCGATCCCGTTGTGACGTTGCCAGGACGACGCAACGGCCTGCGTGTGCATACGGATCCATGTGCTCTTTTAAGCAAGGGGTGTGCCACCCTCCAATAGCTCGTAATAAATCTCGTAAGACGTTGTATGTATTTAAGTTGTATGCAGCACGACAAAACGGCGTTCAGAGGATTCTGAGGAAAGTCTTTCCAATGTGGTGGGCGCCCCTTCCGCCTGATATCAGTGGATTCGGCAAACCGATGTGAAAGTGGTTGCCTCCGGCGTAGTGGGAGGCGAGTTTTTGCGGCATCACCTCTCGGCGGTCCCCACGCCGGGATACCTGCTCATGAATGTGCTCGTCCACGCTGTGCTGCGAGTACGCCCGAAGGGAGACAGCCCATGTCAAGGATCGCGAGTCACGCTTTGATCACGTTGGGCTGCAGTTGTGTTCTGGCGGCAGGACTCAGTACCTCGACGCACGCGGCGGAGTCCGCCGTCAGCAGCTCACGCCAGCCATTTTCTGAGAGCACCCTGCCCCACTATCTGGTCCGCCAGACCGACTCGCCGATCACCATCGATGGTCGACTGGACGAGTTCGCCTGGGCGGCAGCGCCCCAGATCGACGGCCTGACACGGATTCTCAACGACTACGGACGCGTACAGCAAGCGACTCGCGCCAAGATCGTTTGGGGTGAAGAGGCGCTCTACATCGCCTTCGCCTGCCGGGATACGGACATGTGGGCCTTATATACAGAGGAAGACGACCCCATGTGGTCGGAGGAGGTCGTGGAGGCCTTCATCGACCCCGATGGCGATGGCCGAGACTACCTCGAGGTCGAGGTGAATCCGCTGAATGCCATCGTCGATCTGCATATCGGCTCCGTGAGTCCGGAGTGGGTCTCTGACAAAGACTGGGACATCGCCGGCCTGCAAACCGCCGTCGGCGTCCACGGCACGGTCAACGACAGCACGGATGTCGACACGGGCTGGTCGGTAGAGATGGCCATCCCCTGGAACGCCTTTGCCCCGACGATCACCGGCGGTGGGCGTCCATCCGTCGGCGATCGCTGGCGGCTCAATCTCTATCGAATCGAACGCGGCGCTGGCGCCGGGGTGGGTGCATCGTTGCGCGCTTTCATGGAGCGAGTGCGCCCTCTGCGGGAGCAGCTTGCCGCCCTCGACGAGGATGACTCGGAGAATCGGAGCCGTTTGGAGGCGGAGCTGGCGTTGATACAGGAGGAGGCAAAACCTCTGTTCGAGCACAACAGCGCGACAACCGAATACACTGCCTGGAGTCCTACCTTCCAACGCGGTTTCCACCATCCAGAGCGCTTTGGCATCATCGAGTTTGCCCCATGATCGGACCCTCACCAGGCGCCAGGACAGTCTCGGGTTGGGTACCGATGCTTGCCCTGACCGCACTGCTGGGACCCGTGCCGGGAAGATCGGCCGAGACCGGCACGGGAAATGTCGATCAGATCCGTATCGGTGAGTTCTGGATCGATCGATTCGAATATCCCAACATCTCTGGCCAGCTACCCCTGACCGACGTCACCTGGGAGGAGGCCCGGCAACTTTGTGCTGACCGCGAGCAGCGATTGTGCACAGAGGCCGAGTGGGAACAGGCGTCGCGGGGTCCGGACAACCTCGACTATGGGTATGGCTCGGAGTTCGAACCGCGCCGCTGTAATACACCCTGGTCAGATGGGCAGGATTGGGTTCGCGATGGCGCCGCCGTGCCCAGTGGGACCTTTGAAGACTGCCACACACCCGCCGGTGTACACGACATGATCGGCAATGTATGGGAGTGGACTGACGGCTGGTATGACGAGGCTGCAGGTTGGCGTGTTGTGCGTGGTGGGTCGTGGTTTCAAAACGTGAATTTCGCTCGCTCTGATGGCCGCTACGGTCGATATCTGACAGCGACGTACAGCCTCGACCTCATCGGCTTTCGCTGTTGTCGCTCTGACGCCCTGCCCCAGGAGTAGGATCGTGATTTTCTATCTTTGTGGCCACGGAATGACTCACTGCAGGGAGTCATTCCAATAAGTAGCCTTAACTCATTGTACCACAATCTATTTTCAAGACTATTTAAGGCGATTAGACATGTCTGAGATCGATCCCAACCGGGTCGATTCTACCCGCCCCGTGCCGCGATTGCCCTGTAGGCCGTCCACATCTGCAGAGCCAACTCCTCCACCGCGCCCGATGGCTGCGCAAGGCAGCCTGAGGTGGCCCTTGTGGGTCTGGTTTGTCACTCGGAGACCAATTCGTCGTAGATCTCCTCCAGGCGTTGTACCTGACGGCGAGCGTCGTACTCGCGCTCCACGTGTTGTCTCCCCCGTCGTCCCATCTGTGCCCAGCTTTCCGGAGTCGTCAACAGCTTTCGCAGGATCTCGGTCAGCGCCTCGAGGTCCTTCTCGGGAGCCAACAGCCCGCTTTCGCCGTCGATGACATATTCTGGAATGTCCGCATGTGTCGTGGCCACCACCGGCACGCCGGCTGCCTGGGCGTCGAGCAGGATGACGGGCGCTCCGCCTTCGGTATCTCCATCCGTAGCGGTTCGACTTGGCTGAAGCAATAGGTCACAGGAGTCAAGTTCTTGCAGGACTTCCTTATACGACCTGAGTCCCATTAACTCAACACGCTCGCCAAGCCCCGAGTCTCCGATCGCCTCGAGAACCTTGCCGCGGTCGGGTCCGTCCCCGATCATGACGACCTGGAGATCGATTCCCGGTGCCGCTTGCACAGCCCGTCCAAGCGCCCTGAGGCCATCGGGAAAACCCTTCTTCTCGCGAAAGTGACCACACATCAGCACCCGTACCGTGTCCTTGGGCTCGCGTTCGCGGAACGGAATCTGGGACGTATCGACGCCGAGATGATGGATGCGGATCCGTTCTTCCGGTGCACCAGCGGCCGCGACATGCTTCGCCATCGTCGAACCTTCGGCAAGAAACAGCCGTCCCCGGTAAAACAACTCCACATACCGCCGCTGCCACTCCGGTTGTCGCGCGTAGCTGGTCGCGTCGGCACCGTAGAATGTCGTCAGCAGGGGCAGGCCCGTGGACCGGATCGCTCCCAGACAGCGGCAGGCCTGGTAACCGAAATGGGCATGGACCAGCTGCGCCCCCATATCGCGCAGGAGGTCGTCATAGAATGCGTATTCCCCCGTGCATCGTCGCCAGATGCGGTTCAGCAGCCGCCGATGCAGGCTGAAATCCTCTGCTGAGTGCAACTCGGGCACCGGATATTGCTCGAGATTGCGTGCCTCCTGGGTGAGGACCACCGGGTGCCAACGCTGCAACCAGGCGATCTGATTGTAGATCCAGGCCCCCCCACCGTCCCACAGATAGGGTGTTGCGCAGTGGGCGACGACGGGACCCTTTGGGACCACTTCCGTCAACTGGGTGCCCCTGGCGCGCTTTGACAGGAATCGTAGGCCAATTTATTCTGCCCTCTGCTCGAAACCCAGGAAGAAATCCTCCCATGATCCGGCCATACCAGAGCAGTGACCTTGAGCGCTTGAAGGAGATCACGGCGATCTGCTTCGACGGCGTCTCCGTCGATCGCAACATCGAAGAGAAATTCGGCCCCATCGGGGACCAGGACTGGCGTTTTCGCAAATTGCGCCACATCGACTCCGATGTCGCCGGCGACAATGCTCGAGGGGTCTTCGTCTTCGAAGAGGGGGGGAAAGTTCTCGGCTACATCACGACTCGACTCGATGGCGCTAGTCGCATAGGCTGGATCCCGAACATGGCTGTCGATCCCGACTGTCAGGGACGCGGCCTGGGCCGACTGTTGATGGAGCATGCCCTCGAATTCATGCGTATCGAGGGCATGGAAGCCGCCAAGATCGAAACCCTCGAGCAGAATATCGTAGGCTCCCGATTCTATCCTGATGTCGGTTTCGAAGAAGTGGGTCGCCAGATTCATTACCTGATGCGTCTATAGAGGAGAGAACTGGAAATGTCTGATCACAAGGAGTTGGCTGCCCGCAGGGCGGTGGAATATATCCAGGACGGCATGGTGGTGGGGCTGGGTACCGGTTCCACGGCAGAATTCGCTATTCGTGCCCTTGGGGACCGCGTGCAGGAAGAAGGTCTTGAGATTCGCTGCGTGCCGACCTCCAAGTCCTCCGCCGCATTGGGTGAACAGTTGGGCCTCGACATCCAAACTCTGGAGGACAATCCCGCCATCGATCTGACGATTGACGGCGCCGACGAAGTCGATCCCGATCTCGAACTGATCAAAGGGCTCGGCGGTGCACTGCTGCGGGAGAAGATCGTCGCCGCCGCGAGTAGCCTCGAGATCATCATCGTCGATCCAGGAAAACTCGTCGATCGCCTCGGTACTCGGGCCCCTCTTCCAGTGGAGGTAATACCCTTCGCCTGGGGACTGGCCAAACTGCGCCTGCTGGACCTCTGCCAGCGCGCCGAGTTACGCCTTGGTGATGACGGTGAGCGATTTGTCACCGACAATGGCAACTTTATCCTCGATTGCCACTTCCCCAATGGCATCGGTGACGCCGGATCACTGGATCGCACGATCGACGAGATCCCCGGTGTTGTCGAAAACGGCCTCTTCGTCGGCCTCACCGACATCGTCGTCGTCGGTCTCGACGATGGCCAGTGCCGGGTGATGGCCCGCTCTGGAAGTCAGTGATTGACACCAACACCTTTGACGTAGACCAACTGACCCCCATGGTAGCTGGTAACCAAGAGCAACACCAGCCCGACCACGGCGGGTAGCAGCCAGACCCATGCCTTGCCCACCTTCGGCGGTGGCCGCAGGATCCGGGGCAACCGGGCCAGCACCAGTATCAGAAACAGGAGAAATGTCGCCGTTCCCAGATCCTCGTGGTCCTGGATGGCGGCCGCCACCGGCGTTTGTCGATAGTCGGCGGCATCAGCATTGCCACTGAGCACCGACGCGCCGGCGCCGATTGTGCCTGCAACCAACAGGGCATAGGCGATCCGGTGCAGGGCATTGTCACGGCAACGTAACACGGCGATCACATCGACGACGACGGCCGCCGTGAGCAGGGCGATGGGAAAATGAATTACAATCGGGTGCCAAGGCATCACCTGTGACAGTAGCGGCGACGACGACCGGCGGCAAGCCAGCACAGGTGCTGGTTGACTGGGTCATCGCACTCTGCTACTGTGGGGCTGCCTGTGACATCGCCCACCCCTTCAATACTCCGAGGCCCTCAGCCATGCCTTCCGACCTCAGCGAACACATCCAGTCCCAGCCGCTCGTCGACACCCATGAGCACCTGCGCAAAGAGAACCAATGGGTTGACGAAGGGCCCGCCGACGTGCTCAGCGACCTGTTCTCCAACTACGTGCCCGCCGACCTCATCAGCGCCGGTGCCACGTCTGCAGCCGTCGGCAACCTGACAGACCCGTCCGCTGGCGACATGGCCACGCGTTTTGCCGCCATCGAGTCGGCGTGGAAGGCCATTCGTTTTACCGGGTATGGCGAAGCCGTTGGCATCCTTGCAGACGAGGTATACGATCTGGGCCCTGACTGGGGCGGCGCCGATCTGGCAGGAGCGCAGTCCAAGTTGACCCAATGGCGACAGCCAGGGGGTCGCCGACAGCTGCTGCAGGAGGTCGGCGGCATCGATCATTGTCAGACGGACGATTTCTGCTGGCCGTGCGTCACCGACGCCTCGGGCCCTGGCTTCTTCTTTTACGATATCAGCTGGGCAGGCTTCTGCAATGGTCAGCTCGATGTGGAAAATTTGGCCCAGGAGACAGGTGTCACCGTGTCGGATCTGGCGACCTTGCGTCAGGCGATGGCCGGCCTGTTCGCCAAGTACGCGGACCGCGCTATCGCCGTTAAAGCACAACACGCATACAGCCGCACGCTGAACTGGCAAGAGCGCAGCGATGCCGAAGCAGCCGCCGCTCTGCAGGCGACCCTGTGCGGGGGGGATGTCGATGAGACGACCCGCCTCGCCCTCGGCGATTGGTGCTGGGCACGCGGGATCGAACTGGCGATCGAACACGACTTGCCCTTCAAGCTGCACACGGGATATTACGCCGGCACCGACCGCATGCCGGTCAGCCGGATCAAGGCTGGCAATCTCTGCACACTGCTCGCCAAATATCTCGACTGCCGCTTCGTGCTGATGCATATCGCCTACCCCTATTCACAGGAACTGCTGGCGTTGACGAAACACTACCGCAATGTCTACGCCGATCTCTGCTGGGCCTGGTCCATCGACCCGTACTCCGGCATGGATTTCGTGCGTCGCTTTCTGCACGCGGCACCGGCGAACAAGCTCTTTGCTTTCGGCGGCGACACCAGCTGGCCCACCAGTGCCGTCGCCTACGCCATCCAGGCGCGTCGTTGGCTGACCCGTGCCCTGGAGGCTGAAGTCGACGACGGCTTGTTGACGGAAAACCAGGCGATCGGTGTCGCCACGGGACTGATGTATGACAATCAGTATGCCTGTTTCCGTATCGACGAGAAGAAGGCAGCCGCGCTATGAATCGACCGAGTCGTGCAATTGTCGATGGCACCAGTCGCGCTGCAGCCCGGGCGATGTATAAGGCCGCCGGCTACACCGATGACGACCTCAGCAAGCCGATGATCGGCATCGCCAACACGTGGACGGAAATCGGCCCTTGTAACTACCACCTGCGGGATCTGGCCGAATACGTGAAACAGGGCGTACGCGACGCCGGTGGTACGCCCTTGGAATACAATACGATCACCGTCTCCGATGGCATCACCATGGGTTCAGAGGGCATGAAGGCCTCTCTCGTCAGCCGCGAAGTCATCGCCGACTCGATCGAACTCGTCGCTCGTGGACACATGCTCGACGGCGTCGTCGCCATGACGGGCTGCGACAAGACCACGCCCGGTGCCATCCTCGCCCTGGGCCGTCTCGATGTGCCTTCCATCGTGTTCTACGGCGGCTCCATCATGCCCGGTAACCTCGATGGCCGCGATCTGACGATCCAGGATGTTTTCGAGGCCATCGGCGCCCACTCGAAGGGCAAGATCAGCGCCGACGAATTGAAAGCCATCGAAGACGCTGCCTGCCCGGGAGCCGGCTCCTGCGGTGGTCAATTCACCGCCAATACGATGGCAACCGCCGTAGAACTGCTCGGTCTGGCAAAGATGGGTTCTGGTTCGATCCCGGCGACGGACCCGGAGAAGCTGGAAATGGCCGTCGACATCGGCCGCCTCGCCGTCGATATCGTGCGGCGGGATCTGCGTCCACGGCAGATCGTCACCCGCGCCTCGATCGAGAATGCCATCGCGTCGATCGCCACGACGGGTGGATCGACGAATGGCGTTCTGCATTTTCTCGCCATCGCCCACGAATATGATATCGAGTTGAGCCTGGAAGACTTCCATGAGATCTCGCAACGAACGCCGCTGATGGTGAGTATGAAACCGGGGGGCCTATACGTTGCCTCAGATCTGCACCGCGCCGGCGGCATCGCGCTCGTCGCCAACCGACTGCAGGCTCGGGACTGCCTGCATTCGGATTGTGTAACCGTCACCGGAAACACGATCGGCCAGGAGGCACAAGGGGCGGTGGAGACACCGGACCAGCAGGTCGTGCGCCCAGTCGATAAGCCACTCAAGCTGAGTGGCGGCCTCGTCGTTCTGCGGGGCAACCTGGCGCCGGAGGGATGTGTGGCGAAACTCGCCGGCCACGAGCGCACAGAGCACACCGGTCCGGCAAAGGTCTTCGAGCGTGAGGAGGATGTTCTGCCGGCGATTCAGAGTGGGGCGATCGTCGACGGCGATGTCGTCGTCATCCGCTACGAGGGACCTGTCGGCGGCCCCGGCATGCGCGAGATGCTCCATGTGACGGGGGCCATCATGGGTGCGGGCCTTGGGGAGTCTGTCGCTCTGGTTACGGACGGTCGATTTTCAGGCGCCACTCGGGGACTGATGCTGGGACACGTTGCCCCGGAAGCCGCAGTGGGTGGTCCCATCGCCCTGATCTGCGATGGCGACACGGTCCACATAGACACTGAAGCTCAGCGTCTCAGTGTCGATCTGAGCGCTGACGAACTGGCGCAGAGGCAACTGGCCTGGGAAGCCCCGACGCCTCGATATACCCGTGGCGTCATGGCGAAATACGCCAAACTCGTCTCCTCGGCATCGACGGGGGCCGTCACCGGCTGAGAGGGTACCTGGCGCCGATCAACGCCACCAGAAGAGGCTCAACCTGCCAGGATCTCCTCGATCCGCTGCAACTCCTCAGGCGTGAATTCCGCCTGTTTCAGGGCGGCGACATTTTCCTCGATCTGCGTGACCCGGCTGGCGCCGATCAACGCACTTGTCACGCGAGCATCGCGCATCACCCACATCAATGCCATCTGCGCCATGCTTTGGCCACGATCCTTCGCGATCTCGTTCAACTGTCGCACTTTGTCGATTACCGCCGTCGACACATTCTCCTCCCGTAACGTGCCCTCCGGCCGGGCGGCCCGGGAGTCGGTGGGAATGCCCTGCAGATACCTGTTGGTCAGGATGCCCTGATTCAGTGGCACGAATGCGATCACCCCGACGCCGAGTTGACCGGCCGTTGGCAACAGATCTTGCTCTGGGTCCCGACGCAACATCGAATAGGCTACCTGGTTGATGAGCAGCGGTGTGCCCTTTGCCTGCAGGACTCGATGCGCTGTCGCCGTCAGTTCGCCACCATAATTGCTGACACCGGCATAGAGTGCCTTGCCCTGGCGCACGATCTGCTCGAGGGCACCCATGGTCTCGTCCAACGGCGTCTCTGGATCGGGGCGATGATGGTAAAAGATGTCGACATACTCCAAGCCCATACGCTGCAGGGACTGATCCAGACTGGCGAGCAGATACTTCCTCGAGCCGAAATCGCCATAGGGGCCGTCCCACATCCCATACCCGGCCTTGGTTGAAATCACCAGCTCATCACGATGGCTGCTGAACTCCTTCGCCAACAGGGAGCCCACGTTACGCTCCGCCGCGCCCGGTGGTGGGCCATAGTTGTTGGCCAGATCAAAGTGCGTGATCCCCAGGTCGAAGGCCCGTCCCAACAGGGCAGCCATATCCGCTCGTGCCATGCAGCCATCGAAGTTGTTCCAACATCCCAACGAAATGGCCGGCAACTTCAGACCGCTGGACCCACACCGGTTGTACTTCATCGAAGCATATCGATCCGCAGCAAAATCCATCCTCGTGTGTCCTCTCGTCCTGGTCCAGTTGTTCGCTGATCAGATCTTCACGGCATGCACCTTGACATACTCCTCCACCCGCTCACCGGTGGCCATCCAGGGAAAGGTTCCACCCGGTGGGAAGTAGTAATGATACTCGGCGTACTCGAGTCCATATGGCTTCCCCATCCTCTTGTTCTCCTCCAGGCCGAAGAGGCGGATATACTGCCGATCCGCCATCTCGTCGTCATCACCCAACTCAGGCAGTTGCAGACCCTGATTCGCCAACCGCTCCTTCAGCCTGCGACCGTGGGAGCCGGCGGGTCCCTGCGATTTGTTCGTCGCCATGGACTCGATCTTCTTGTCGAGAAATGGGGAAATATCGGTCACGTGGTTGTACGGTGAACCGGGGCGCATGACCCAGTAGTATTTGTCCTTGACGCCGTGCGGGGCGAGTCCGGCCTGCACCTGCTCGGGAAAACTCTTCGCCGCCCCGGCGATCCAACAGGCGGACTCCACCGCATACCCGGTGATGTAGTGGTCGGGGTTCTCCTCCCATTTGGCCCACGGGTGAAAGCTCATCACCGTGTCTACGCGCAGGTGGCGGAACAGGAAAATCAGCCGACAGCGTTGCTCGATAATGGCATTTTCATCCTGCCGATGATTGCGATACCCCAGGTTGAAGACATCCTCGATATCGAGACTTTTTGCCAAGGCCTCGACGTCCTCTTCATTGCTCTTGATCGCGTCAGCGACGGAGCCGGCGCCGCACTTCTCGTCATTCGTCGTCTGGATGATGAATGCCTTGTAGCCTTCGGCGACGAGCTTGGCCACCAGTCCACCGGAACAGAGCGGCATGTCGTCGGCGTGGGCCTGAACGATACCCAGGACCTTGCCTTCATGCGGTCTCGATGGATCAAAGGTGTCGACTTTGACGGGGCCGTGTGTGGTGTCTTCAGCAAACCAGCCGTCATGCATCAGGTTTTCTCCTGACATGGAAGCCAGCCACCACCGATCGTTGCATCGTTGCCCATCAGTCCGCTCCTGCGTTCGCCTTGATGTCCTTGAGTAGCGCTGCCTCCGGCAGGTCCTTGTAATACGGGTCCAGCGGAAAACAACCCGAGATCATGCCATTGCGTGGCGCCGTCGTACAGTCTGAGAAGGTGCGACAGATCCGTTTGCGCGTCAGCTTGCCCTCGGTCAACGAATCCGCGGGAAGGTCAGGATAGGAGAGCACCATACGCCCCAGGCCGACCAGATCTACCTTCTCCTGTCGCACCAACGCCTGCGCCACGTGTGGCAGGTACTCCTGCAGATACGAATACCCCGAGCCCAGAAGGACCAGGTCGTCGCCGAAGTGCGCCTTCAACTCGGCGACCATCGCCAACTGCCGCGCCACGCCGACAAGTGGATCCTCCGGCGGTTGATATCCATCGGAAGGCGGAAACAGAGCGGGGCGCTGAATGTGAGGATTGTAGTACGGACTACCGCAGGACAGATTGACGAGACGGATGTCGAGTTCTTTTAACAGTTCGAGAAATTGGAAGGTCTCGGTCAGATCCCACGCCACCGGATCAGACTCGTCCATGCCGAAGCCATAACGATACGGCAGACAGTCTGTAACCGGCTCGGGAATACCAGGCCCCAGTCGGCCACCCTCGGCCTTGTCAGGGTCAGGTCGGAAAGGCACCCAGTCGAAGGCGGACAGACGCACGCCAATGGCGATCGCGTCGGCTCCCTGGTCGTCACGGATCCCGGCAACAATTCGCCGCAGGAAGTTGGTGCGGGCCACAAAGGAGCCACCAAATTTGCCCTCCCGGGTAAAACCGGAAAGCAGTTCATGTGCCAGATAACCATGGCAATGCTTGACATCGACGAAATGGAACCCGGCGTCTCGGGCGATACGGGCCCCCTCGATATACAGCGTGATCAACCCTTCAAGCGTGGCGTCGCTGATGATGACATCATCCTCCGGACCAATACCGAACTTGGCGTCGAGAATGGGGTGCCGATAGGCGATGGCCGGTTCGAGACGGTCCTTGCGGAAGGGACGACAGAAGCGCCCCGAATGCGTCAACTGGAGCCCCACCACGAGACCGTCGTCGCTGCCGAAGCGCTCTTTATGGGCCGCCACCAACAGGTCGTGCAGTTCGACGATGCCCGACTCCGTCTCCTTGCGGCACATCAACTGATTGGGATTCGCCCGCCCTTCCGGGGTCACGGCACAAGCTTCGCCGCCCCAGATCAGTTTGGCTCCTGAGATACCAAAATTCCGCCAGCGCAGCCGCACATTGTCCGTCGGCATACCATCCGTCGTGCCATCCCAGCCTTCCATGGGGTGGATGGCATATCTGTTGCCAATGGTGAGTTGGCCTGCATCAATCGGTTGAGCAAGTGGCGACTCCGGTGCCCTCAGGATCTCGTCGTCGCATGGTATGTCGATGTCGAGAGTGGCACAGTGTGCACGCAGATCGGCAGCTTTCTTGAAAGCCGATACACGAGGGAAACGGGTCTTCTCAGTCACCTGACAGCCTTGATCCTTGCGGGTGGGAGAGGAGGCGGACGCCGATACCGATGCCCGCGATGATGATGGCGAGACTGAATAGCTGGGCTCCGGTGATTCCGAACAGGACCTCGGGATTGAGGCGGATCGTTTCGACACTGAACCGGGCGACACCTGCAAGAATCAGATACAGGCAGAAGGACAGGCCTGGACGAAACTCGGCCAGAGGCCGCCGGGTGAACCATAACAACGCGAAAATCACCAATCCGATCAGGGTTTCATACACGGGCGCGGGATGGACAATCTGCGTCGTTGGCACGACACCATTTGGATAGGCCATACCCCACGGCAAGTCCGTAGGCACACCATAGTCTCCGTCACCGGCAAGTTGGCAGCCAATACGTCCCAGAGCGTAACCCACGGTCAATCCCAGACCGCAGGCGTCTGCCGTCGACGCCAGAGGTGCGCCACGCCGGGCAATCGTCCACAGAACCGCCAGTAGTGCCACGATGAAACCACCGTGAAATGTCAGACCGCTACCGGAGAACAGGCTGCGCAGTGTCTCCCCCCAGGTGACATAAGCAGGTAGCTCAAAGAGAACAAAATACAGTTTCGCCCCCGCCAACCCGCCAAGGATACCCGCTGTAACCAGCGATGTCGCCAACTCCGGATCGATGCCACGTCGATCGAGTTCCCTCTTGATGAGAAAGTGTCCCGAGAGAAAACCGAGTACGACCATCGGGCCGAATGTGGGCAGACGGAAGGAACCGATTTCGAGCCAGTATGGGAACATATCAGATGGCGTCCTGTCTCTTGGCAAGTTCGCGTAAGCGTGCACGGATATCGGCGGCAATCTCGCGGTAGATCTCATACGATGTCAGTTGCTTGGGGCGACCTGTGAATTGGGCGGGGTCGATCGCGGCACCGATGTCGATGCGAGTCGAACCCTCGAACTCACAACAACGAATCGGCACCACGGGCACACTTAGTTCGACGGACAACAGGCCAATGCCTGACTTGAAAGAGCCGGAGCCGTGCGTGTCGCTAACACCCAGTCCCTGTGGGAACAGGAGCAAAGGTCGACGATCGCCGAGATTCGCGGCGGCGGCTTGCAGACCCATTTCAAGCCGCGGATAGCGGTCCAGAATGATGTGTTCAGCGAGCCTTCGGCAGCACCACGACCCCCCGCCCGGCCCGAGGTCTTGTTGTCGCTCTACGACCAGACAGAGGGCCTGTACCCGTCCTGCCAGCGCCGCCAGCACAGCAGCGATCTGGACATCCCCCGAAGTGCTGGCAGCAAGCAGATACGGCCCCTGGGGCAACGGTTGACCCGCGATCGACACTTGGCGTAACCCGCGCAGGAGTTTTCCCGTAACGACGGCGGCCACCGTACTCCCCCGCGAGGAGGGCGTCATACCGTCGAGTACTCGCGACCAGTACATCTGTGTCGTGCTCTCGAGAGCACGTTGCGGTCCGACGCGGTCCAGCAGTTGACGCAGTGTCGTGTCGCTGCGGTCGAACAGCACGCGATCTGTGTTGCCCTCTTCGGCGGGATGGAGACTGGCGGCCAGTTCGGCCGCCATCAGTGAGTTAATGGTCGTGTCGAGTGGTGCGTCTGCATGAGCGACGATCTCACTGACAGCCAGACCGGCGAGTTTGCTGACTCGCTGGTAGATGTCCCGCTCCCAGGGAGCCAGACTGCTGTCGATATCGACGTCGGCGGCGACGTCACCGGCACGCTCGAGTTCGGAGCGCAAGGCGACTCGATCGACGCGACCATTGTCCAGACGTGGCAACGGCCGGCGCCAGACGTGGATCTGGGTGATGCGTTGAAAGGTCGGCAGATCCCGCGACAAGGCGTAGACGCGTTGGCGGATGGCGTCAACGACCTCCTCTTCGTCGAGCTCTCGCGACTGACTCGACAACACGGCCACACCGTGTACCTCCTCACCGAGCGTGCGGGTGGAGGGCAACCCGACGACGGCCAGTTCCGCCGTGTTGGGTAGATCTGCGTACAGGTCCTCGACTTCTTCGGGGTAGACATTCTTGCCGGCACCGGTGACGATGAGCTCGCGCAGACGGCCTGTAACCATCAGGTATCCGTCCTCATCCAGGTAACCGATATCCCCCGTGTGCAGCCAACCGTCGCGCAGTACCTGCGCGGTCAGATCGGGCCGCTCCAGATATCCCCCCATCACCGTCTGCCCCGACACGAGGATCTCGCCCTGCTGCCCGTCACCGGCGATGCGGACCTCGATTCCGGGCAAGGGGATGCCAACGGATCCTCGTCGACACTCAGTGCTTGGGTTGACCGTGACGATAGGAGCGGCCTCGGTCAGTCCGTAACCCTCGTGGATGGTCAAGCCATAGCGTGCATAGGCATCAAACAACTCCCCATCAAGGGGCGCCCCGCCGCTGACGATGAGCCGCAGTCCTCGCAGAATGCTCACATTCGACCCGTCCTCCGAGGCACCATCGAGTCGCTGCACGCGATCGATCAGAATCTTCAGGATTCGTGGCACTGCGAGCAGCGCGGTGATCTTGCGATCACGGATCGTGTCGAGGATCCGGCGGCTGTTCAACGGTGCATCGATGAACGTGATCGAAGCCCCCGACCACAGGGACAACAGCAACCCACCGGTGAACTCGAGTCCGTGATGCAGCGGCAACATGGACAATCGTCTGTCCTGTTCATCGAGAGGCTGGAGTTCACTCAGACCCAGCAGATCGGCGATAAAATTCGCATGCGTCAGCACGACGCCACGCGGCTCGACCCGCATGCCCGAGGTGAAGATGATCGATGCCTCCATCTGCGCCTCGAGCAGGGGCTCATGAAAAATCGAAGGCGAGCTCGGGGCCCCCCACTCGATACGATGCCCCTCCCAGAGACCGGTCTCCTTAACGGCATCGAGACGGTCATTGGTGGCAACAAGGGCAGCGGCGGCGGTGAAAACGGCGATACGAGCCACTTCGTCAGCAGGCGTCTGTGGATCGATGGGCACGACGACGGCGCCGAGGAAGGAAGCCGCCAGATATGCAACGATCCAATCTGGACCATTGTCGCCGGCGACAACGACACGGCTACCGGGCTGCAAACCCAGTCCCTGCCACGTACCGGCCTGAAGTTGTACTCGCTCCAGCAACTGTGCATATGTCAGGCTCGTCCACGTGCCGTCGATCTGAATCTCGCAGGCTGTTGCTTCGGGATATCGACTGCAGGCGGAGCGCACCAGGTCAGGGATCGTGTGGACCTCTTCTTCGGCCTGCAGTCGAGCCTCTTCGAGGCCTGGTTCCTGCGGTGCCTCGGGCAGAACGGCCTCAGCTGCGAACTCGTCGCGCAACACATTGCGCCGCATGCCGGGAAGGTGGATCTCCTCGATATAATGCCGCCAGTCGATACGCATCACATCGAGACTGAATGTCTCACGCTCGTCAGCCGGCATCGACTCGAACAGGGCCTTGGTCCGCGCCGTCTGAAACTGGCAGTCGAGGTGGGTGTACGGACTGTAGATGTCGATGTAATACAACACCCGCTGAAGTCGGACCCGCAGGGACCGCAACACTCGCTTCTGTCTCGGTGAGCGGTTGCTGCCCGGTAGATTGTTCAGTATCCATTCCCGAACACGGATCGGGTAGAGATACTTCAGATGGAATATGAGACGGAAAGTGCGCAGACTCGGATAGGTCCACTTCGGCAGCACGGGCGGCACATCTCCCATGTCCTTCATCGGCAAGCGCTGATAGTGGACGCGCACACTGTCAAACATCTCACCGATCTTCACCGGATTCCGGTCACCCGTCGCGATATGGAAGACCTCGATCTGCGCCGTTTGAGCCTGCGTCGCCGCCGCCAGGCACCCGTTGACGACCAGATCCACGGGGATGACGTCGATGATGACATCAGGACGCGCGGGGAAATCCGGGATCAGACCGCGACCATAGGCTGCCAGCATTGGATCCATCACCTTGAGCCCGGTAATCCACCCGGGTTCCGGGTCTGACAGACTGCTCTCGATGATACTCGGGCGCACGATGACAAGGGGGATGTGCCCACGCCGCAGGGCCAGCAACTGCTCTCCCATCGCCTTGGTGTAGGTATACACATCTGTCCAACCACGAACCTTGCCCCGACGCATGCCCTCTTCCACGAGGCGACGCTCCACCCACTTGCTGCGACGCCCATCGACAAGCCCTCCCATCCGGGTTCTTGTCATTTTGCGCCCGCCGCTGCGCGGATACTCTCGCAGAATGTCTCGTTTCAAGTCGCGAATGAACGCCTCTGAAGAGGCTTCGGCACGCACAGCGGCACAGAACGCGACGCAGTCGCTGACTTCCGCCTCAGGATCGAAGGACTCGCCGGCGGCGGTAGCGCCGTCAGCCTCCATGATCTGCCGCATGTCACGGTCCGTGGGCAGAGGCTCGTCAGCAATGCGCCCGCTCCGTTGGCCATTGACGTAGGCCGTCGACACATGGACGAAATCGATAACTCGTCCAGAGGCCTTTGCCAGTTCCAGCAACGCCTGGGGGCCCGCTACATTCGCTTGTATTGAAATATCCAGAGGTTCGTCAAAAACAACGGTGGCAGCGCTGTTGAAGATGGTGTCCACTTCGGCCATCAAGCGCTCGCGGTCCAGCTCCGACAACCCCAGATCGGCCTGGCGTTCATCGATGGCGACGGACACGACCTTGGCCCGCAATTGCGCCCAGCGTTCGGGGTCGGCACGCAACGGCGCAAACAGGGACGTCTCGTAGAGCTGCTCGAGACGCTCCGCCGGGCCCATCTCGCCACCATCACTGCGGCGCTTGGGCCGGATCAGGACGTAGATGCGGCGCACCTGATCGCCGAGGTCGGCGAGGGTTTTGGCGATCAGAGCTGAGCCGACAAAACCGGTCCCGCCAGTGACGAGCAAGACGCGGTCGGTGTAATAGGTGCGGATCATTGGCGATCGGGAGTCAAGTGGCGGTTGGCCCCGGACTGGTGGCCGAAAGGAAGGCCCTGGTGGCCAAAAAAAGGCCTAAGTTCAGTTTTATAAGATAGTTACGACACAACGAAATAACCTGAGGAATATATAGGACCGCTCGGGAGGTGACAAGAACTGTCGGCCTGCATTGGCGACACCTATAGATCTTCTTTGCGGGGTTCCTTCTCCGGCGTCGGTGACGGCGCTGAATCGGCATCGGCAGCTGCATCCCCGGCGGGAGGGCCCGCCGGGTGTTGGCGCGTGATATACGGGTGTCGGATCGACTGTCGTAGCTCGTCACGATTGGCGCGCCGCGGTGGCGGGTCCGCTTCGTCTGGCCTGTCCATGCCGCCAAGGTAGGTGTCCGGGCAGATGATGTCAGGGATCGTCATGCTGTCTATCTTGTCCATGTGCACTCCCCATGGACCCTGATCGCCAACCCCACCGCCGGACATGGCCGTAGTGAGCGGGCGGCACATCTGAGCGCCGCGTTGCTGCGCCAGTCGGGACGGGATGTCACCCTCCGTTTCACCGAACGACCGGGCCATGGCACCGAGTTGGCATGTGCGGCGGTAGAGGCAGGCCATGAGGCCGTCATCGTCTGTGGTGGCGACGGTTCCATTGCCGAGATCCTGCCGGTGCTGGCACAGACCGACACCGCGATGGGTTTGATCCCCATGGGCACGGGCAACGATCTGGCCCGCGCGTTGGCCATCCCGCGCAACCCGAAAGCAGCGGTGCGCCTGTTGTGTGCAGGCCAACCAAGAACCATCGACCTGGGTCGCTGCGGCGACACCTGGTTTGCCAGCATCGCCGCCTTTGGCTTCGATGCCGAGGTCAGCCAGATCATGAAAGAGGGACGTGCTCCGCTGCCAGGAACGGCGGGGTATCTGCTGGCGAGTCTGCGCCACATGCGCGAGTACCAATCACCTCGAGTTCGCCTGAGTGGGGACTTTGGCGAAATCGAGCAGGAGATCTTCCTCGCCGCCGTGGCCAACACCAGTTCCTATGGTGGTGGCTTGCGCATCGCGCCAGAAGCGGATCCGGAAGATGGTATGTTCGATGTCTGCGTAGTCGATGGCGCAGTGCCCCGATCGACTCTGCTGCGGTTGATGCCCCGGATCCTCTGGGGCGGTCACGTCCATCACCCCTGCGTCCGTATGGTTCGCACGCGCTGGCTACGCCTTGAGCCTCTCGGCGGCTCACATCTGCTGCACGCCGATGGCGAGTCCTTGGCGACCACACCGGTAACCCTGCACTTGGTGACCAAGGCACTGCGGGTAATCCAGGCCCCGATGGATGTCGGTTAATTCTGGCGTACGTTCACCCCATGGCCCATATTGCGAGCCCTTCGCCATCTGCAACCCTTCGACACCGAAACCTGATCGGATCGCATGGCCACACGGGCCCAAAAAGTCCGCCTCGCCGTCTTTCTTGTATTCTCGACCAGCGTCCTCGGCGGATTCCTGTTGATCGTCGCCGGTGCTCAGTTGTTACGCCAGCGGGTTACATACTACATCCAATTCGAGGAATCCGTTGGCGGTCTGACGCCTGGGGATCCGGTGAAATATCAGGGGATCACCGTCGGCCGCGTCGAGGATACGCGTGTCTCCGCCAGCGAGATCGGCAATGTCATCGTCGAGATCTCTTTGGAGACACGCAAAGTGCCCAACGTCATTCGTGAGGATACCGAGGCATTGTTATTCAGCCAGGGAGTGACGGGACTCAAATACATCGAGCTCAAAGCAAGGCCTGGTTCCCGCGACTCCCCCGTACTGGCCCATGGTGACACCTTGCCGGCGAAGGCGACTTTCCTTTCCAGTTTAGAAGAGCGTGCCGACCTGCTCACGACCCGTGTCGAAGCACTGCTGCTTAACCTGACGGAGATGACGGGGCCGACGAATCAGCGCAAGATGGGACGTATGATCGAGGCGGGCACAGATTTGATGGAGAATGCGAGTGGGCTGCTAGCCAACAACAAGACCGATCTCGACGCCATCGTCACCAATCTGGCCTTGGTAACGAAGAATCTGGCGACCACGACAAAGGCCATACAGGCGACGATGGACTCCGTCCACTCCCTCGTCGCATCTGAGAACACACGAGTCGCTCTGCGGGACTTGCGGCTGACAACAGCCGCCGTACGCCAACAACTCGAGGGTCCGTTGCCAGAACTGGTCAGCAACCTCAACCGCATGGCGGGGCGCATCGACACGACGGCATTACATATTGATCGCACGGTACTGCTGGGTCGAAAGGACATCCTCGACGCCATGGCAAATCTGGAGGAAACCCTGCTGAATGTGCGCGAAGCAACAGACCTTATTCGCGAGAACCCTTCCATTCTGATCCGTGGGAGAGAACAGTGATCAGACGTTGGCAAGCCTCTCACCTGTGGCTGATGTTGCCCCTGCTGATCCTGCTGACAACGTGGGGCTGCGCGCAGTTGCTCGGCGGACGTGCCAAAATTATCGGAAAGCGCAAGTTCATCGTCGAGTCCGAACCGATGAGGCTGAACCTGCCCAACTCCGAACGACCGTACCAATTGCGCGTGCAGACGGAGCGCTTCTCGATCTCGCCCCTGTATGAGCGCAACCAGATCATCTTTCGCCTGACACCGGAGGAGATCGGCGACGACAATTTCAATCAGTGGGCGGTACGGCCCGGTGCCATGATCACCAACGCCATCACCGACTATCTGCGCCGTGCCGGGTTGTTTACCGACGTGCGCGATGAATTCCTCAATGCGACGCCGGATTTCACCCTCACTGGCAGCATCAACGCCATCGAACGATACGACAGCGGCGACCGCTGGTTTGCCCGCCTCGATGTCACCATGCAGCTGGTGGATCAAAAAAATCAGATCTTCTGGCAGCATCGCTTCCACCCGAATGATGAGATCGAGGTATACGATCCCGACATGGTCTTCACCGTGCAGGCCCTGCGCGGCTTGCTGCGGCAGAATATGGAGTCTGCCATGAAAAGCCTCGACCGCGATCTGTTGATTCGCAAGGCAAGTCTCGAGGGTCGGGACATGACGGATCTTCTGCAGGGCGATGGCAGTGGCAATGGCACCAACGGAGCCGCGCAGGACACGACCCCGATACCAATGGAAACCGAAGACTATCGCATCGCCCCCGGAAAGCTTGTACCGGAGGAACGATGAGAAAACCAACGATCCTCATGCTGGCAGCCCTCGCCCTCCCAGTCCTGTCCCCGGTCCCTGGTCAGGCGGACGAAAGCACGTGGACCGCCACCTCCGCAAATGCCCAGTTAACGCGCGACCCGACCCTGATTCCCAAGGGCAAGGGCATGCTCTTCGTGCCGGCAATGAGTGTTCCTCTGGGGAACGAGCCGAGTTACTACGTCCAGCAGGACCGCCGTCGAATCGGCTCCGGAACACCGGGCCGTGGTGTGCTGTTGAACCCGGGCAGCTACGATGTTCTGATCGGCAACGGCATCGCTTCACAACTCATCCGCAAGACGGGTCACGTCCTCGAGGGTCACACGACGATGATGAAGCCGGATTGGGCGGCTCTCGTCATCGATGTCATCGACGAAACCCGGACGTCGGTGAACGAGAGTTACGAACTGCTCGATGACAGCGGCAAAACCTATGGCCTTGGATTTGGTATCGAGGAGGAGCGTGGGGAACGAGTCCGAACCTGGCTGTTGAAACCGGGAACCTACCATGTGGTCCGTGTCGGCGAATCGGTGACGACGATCCGCAAGTTCAGCGTCGATCTGACCCAGGGCGCGCTGACGCAGCGCAATCTCGTCGTCGATTCCGGTCCGGGGTCCTCGGGCGATTTCATCGGCTTTTATCCTCCCCCGCCGCCGCAGACATCCCGCGCTGAGCGCATCGCCGTCCCCGTCACATCGCAGACGGAGCTTTCGGGATCGGTACAGGCCAACACCTCTCAGCCGACGGCGACAGGAGACAAGACCAGTCTGAATCTTGCGGTGCAGATGTTCAACCGCACGCGTTATAATACGGATCGAGACTTCGCCAGTATCCGCATCATTCTCGAGGAGGGCGCCTCCAAGGTGGAGGGCGAAGATCTGAACAAGGGCGTCGATCGCGCCGAGGTCCGGGCGACGTATATCTATCGCCTGTCACCCCGTATCGGCCCCTATCTACGGGGTGTCGTGCAATCCAACGTATTCCCTTCCGATACCCGCTTCCGCACGCCGAGGGACTTGATTCGCATCACAGAAGACGGAAGCATCGATACGCTGCGGGGCATCACCGAGTTCACCACGACGCCATCCCTGTCGCCGATTACCTTGCGAGAAGGCATCGGTATCAACTCGCAGGTGGTCCGCAGCTTCGGCCTGAACATGGACGTGCGCCTCGGCATCGGTGCCCGTCAGGATCTGCGCACTAACTTTTTCGAGGTCACCACGAACGCCCTGACGGAGAATACGGAAGCCCAGGAATTCGGCAGTACTTCAAGTACCGGTCTGGAAGCGGTCCTGATCATGGATGCCCGACTCGGCCGGTATATCAACCTTGACTCCGAGTTCGATATCCTGATCACATCACATGATACAGGCGATTGGTTCTTCACCTGGGAAAACCGCATGCGTATCGCTCTGACGAGTTTCATCAACCTCGACATCGTCGCCGACCTCGAGCGCGAGAAGACGCTCCGCCGCTTGCAGGGCCGCGAGCAGCTGTTGCTGCGCTTCTCCCGATTCTTCTGAGTCGCCGACGGCTACCTTGGAACTGACCCCCGTCGGCACGGACGGCCGCCTGCGGATCTCGGGTGCCTGCACCGTCGCTACCGTACCAGGCGCCACCGATCTGGCACGGAGCATTCTGCGTGACTGCCTCAACAAGGACATCCTCGTCGACCTGTCGGGGATCACCAAGCTGGATACGGTGGGCGCAGTGTGGTTGCGGCGTCTTCCCGCACTCGCCGCCGCACACGACCATCAACTGCAACTGGATGCCCTCCCCGAAGGATTTGCCACCTTCGACGATATCCTCCACCCCGGGCCCTCTGCCCTGCCGCCGGATCCCGTTGCCGGGGTCGACCTGGGCACGCTGGACAGACTCGGTGAGCGCACCTACAAAAATGTCAGCGCTGCCCTGTCGTTCCTGTATCTGGCCTCCGACCTCACCTGGGCATCGGTTGCGGCTCTGGTTGACCGCAAGGGTGTGCGTCGTGGCACCTTCGTCGAGCAAGCAACCCGGGTCGGCGCCGACGGGCTGTCAATCGTTGCCGTGATCCTCTTTCTCATCGGCGGTGTCTCCACCCTGCAGGCCGCCGCTCAGCTGCGGCAATTCGGCGCCAATGTGCTCGTCGCCGATTTGCTCTCGATCGGGATCACCCGCGAGTTGGGGCCCCTGATGACGGCCATTATGGTCGCCGGTCGCTCCGGATCGGCTTTCACGGCCGAGATCGCGACCATGAAATTTACCGAAGAAATCGACGCGCTGCGGACGATGGCCCTCGACCCGCTGCGCCTGATCGCCGTACCGAAGATGTGGGCCATGTTACTCACGGTACCGCTGCTGACGGTGATGGCCAATTTCGTCGGCCTCGCGGGTGGCACGGCGACGGGTGTGCTGTCCCTGGACATCTCGCCGGCAACCTTCATCAACCGGGTGCAGAACGCCCTGCTGCTGAAGGACATCCTGACCGGTCTGGTAAAATCCGTCTCCTTCGCCTGGATCATCACGGTTGTCTCCGTCTTCCGCGGTCTGCAATTTCGTGGTGGCGCTGCCGGCGTCGGCGATGCGACGACGTCGTCGGTGGTCTCGTCGATCTTTGCCATCATCGTCCTTGATCTGATCTGGGGGCTACTGTTTTACCTGCGATGAAAGCTGCCACCACCACCACTGTCATCGAGGTCAGCGATCTGCAAGTCGCCTACACCGAAGATGCACCCCCCGTCCTGGACGGCGTCACCCTTGCCATCGACGCAGGCGACGTCGCCTGCATCGTCGGCGGCTCGGGGTGCGGCAAGAGTACCCTGCTCAAGACCGTCATCGGGTTGGTGCCACCGCGTACCGGGCGGGTGCAATTGCTGGGCCAACCCCTGCACGAGTTGGAAGAAGAGGCGCGGGATGCGCTTTTGCAGCGCGTAGGGGTCATGTTCCAGTATGGCGCCATGCTCGGCTCTTTGACAGTTGGTGAAAACATCAGCCTGCCACTGCAGATGCATAGCACCCTCAGTGCCGAGTTGATAGAGGACGTTGTCGCCACCTGGCTCGAGCGTGTCGGCCTGGCGGGCACCGCCGACAAGATGCCGAGCGAATTGTCCGGTGGCATGCGCAAGCGGGCGGCTCTTGCCCGGGCGATGGTGCTCGAACCGGAGATCCTATTCTGTGACGAGCCCGGCGCGGGTCTCGACCCGAACACGGCTGCCGGCATCGACCGTCTGCTGCTCTCTCTGAACCACACACAGGGCACGACTGTCGTCGTCATCACCCATGAATTGCTCAGCATTGAACGCCTTGATGGTCGCCTCGTCATGCTCGAGAATGGCCGGGTGACCTACGACGGCACCGCCACTGATGCCCGCCACAGCAGCCGCGATGACCTTACCCTGTTCTTCCATCCGCAATAGGGGACTTTCTACCGTGAAGATCTGTCTCATCGCCGCCCTCTCACCCGACCTCGTTATCGGTCGTGACGGCGACATGCCGTGGCATTACCCAGCGGACATGAAGCACTTCATGCGCACCACGATCGGTCACCCATGTATCATGGGGCGCCGCACGTATGAGTCGTTTCCCAAACGCCCACTGCCAAAGCGGCCCAACCTGGTGCTAACGCAGAATGCACAGTGCGATCTGACAGGAGCTCAGCGCTTTGCCGATTTGACCGCAGCCCTCGATCACTGTCGTGCCCAAGACTGCCCGGTGGTCTATATCTGCGGTGGCGGTGGCGTCTATCGCGAAGCACTGCCCCTGGGGCATGAAATGATCCTCACCCATGTTCCGGACCGCGTCGAAGGAGACACCTATTTTCCCGCCTGGAATGAAAC
>Ga0310124_10000305_pt1 | contig 33597 bp, 21 predicted proteins | sample CB11b_AW_Bot5_MG_FD_203507 | JGI IMG/M metagenome (GOLD analysis project Ga0310124, IMG submission 203507) | Marine microbial communities from Western Arctic Ocean, Canada - CB11b_AW_Bot5 | ecosystem: Environmental > Aquatic > Marine > Oceanic | place: Canada: Western Arctic Ocean | collected...
GGCGTTGACGTCCGGCAGCCTGTTCTGGTGGGCCAATCCCCTCCGCGATCCGATCGCCCGGCTTGCCGAGGCCCAAGTATTCTTCGAGGCCGGAGACCTGGCTGGATCGGCTCGATCGGCCGAGTTGGCCTACGAGTGGTCCGAGGGTGATTCGGTGACCCGCGGCGCCGCGGCGCTCGTGCTGGCTCGAATCGCCGAGAACCGCGACCAACTGCCTTCTGCCGCCTCGTGGTACGACCGCGTCCCCGACGCGTCTCCGGATGCCTCCACCGCCCGGCTCTCCGCAGGTGTTCTCTACGCCGATCAGCTCCACCGGCTCGGCGACTCGATCGACCGCTTCACCAGTGTCCTGAGAGTCGATCCCGGCAGCCTGGAGGCTCGCCGCCGACTGGCCCAGATGCTGGGCCTGGCCAACCGCAACCACGAGGCCCAGGCGCACCTGGTGGCGCTGGTTCGACTGGGCAACATCTCGCACCTGGAACTGCTGCTGTTGATCCTGGGCGAGGAGACGATCGACAGCGCCGAGGTACTCGGGCCGTACCGATCTGCGGCACCCTCGGACCCTCATCCCCTGATCGCCCTGGCTCGATTGGCCAGCCAGTCCGACGACACGATCGAGGCCGGGAGACTGCTCGAGCAGGCCATTGCTGCCGACTGTAAGCTGGTCGAGCCGGTGGTGCGGCTTGGAGAATTGCTCGTCAAGACCGGTGACCTCAGAGGGTTGTTGAAATGGGAACGGGAGCGGGTCACGGCCGGCGTCCGTGAGCATCCCGGTGGCCAGGTCGTTCGAGGCGACATGTTTCGCCTGGCCGATGCCCCCCGCAGGGCGGCTGTCTGTTACCTCGAGGCGGTGCGGCTGGATCCGAACCGTCCCGAGGCGTGTTATCGGCTGGGCCGGATCCTGGTCGGGCTGGGAGACAACGAGCAGGCCGCGGTGTTTCTCGAGCGGGCTCGGCGGGTCGAGGCGTATGTCCAGGCGGCCAAGGTGGCCGATTCGGCAGAAGCGGTCGACGACCTGATTCGTCGGTCCCGAGAACTGGGGCTGTCCTGGGAAGAATACGCATGGAGCGGTTTGCAGATCCGGGTTCGTCCCGAAGACCGCAGCCTGGTCGAGAAGCTTCCTCAACTGGCCGAGGCGTTGAAGGGACTGCCCCTGCAAAGGACTCGTCCCGGTACCAACCCCGCTCGAGGACTCGATCTCTCGAGCTACCCCGATCCCGAGCTCGATGCCGAGTTGATCGCTCGACTGGATCGACCACCCGGATCGGGCACCGGGGTGGTCGATGTGGAGATCCGATTCGATGAGATCTCCGAGAAGGCGGGTCTTGATTTCCGATTCGTCAACGGAGCCAGGCGTCCCGAGGACATCCGCTTCATGTACCAGACGACCGGGGGTGGCGTCGGGGTTGTGGATTTCGATCACAACGGATGGCCCGACCTGTGGTGGACCCAGGGCACGACCAGGCCCACCGACTCCGATGGCAGCCACTCCGACGCCTTGTACCTCAATACCGGCGACGGCCAGGTGCTCGATGTCAGTCTCCAGGCGGGAATCGTCGAGTCCCGCTTCAGCCAGGGCCTGGCCGTCGGCGATGTCGACTCCGACGGGTTCCCCGACGTGCTGGTGGCCAACCTGATCGAGAACCAGTTGTGGATGAACAATGGAGACGGGACGTTTTCCGCGAGCGAGCTGGCCGGTTCCGGTCAGAAGCGGTGGACCACCAGCTGCCTGGTCGCCGATCTCGATGGCGACGGACTGCCGGACCTGTACGAGGTCAACTACCTGGCTGGTGACGACGTGTTCAGCCGTCGCTGCGAGGGTCCGGACAAGAAACTGGGAATCTGCACGCCTCAGACCTTCGAGGGTGCCACCGATCGCATTCTCCGAAACCTTGGCGACGGGCGGTTCCAGGAGGTCTCGTCGCGCTGGAAACTCGAGCGGCCCGGCGGATCGGGTTTGGGCATCGTTGCCGCCCGCCTCGGAGACTCGACACCTGCGGGTCGACTCGACCTGTTCATCGCCAACGACACGCGGCCCAATTTCCTGCACCGGCCGCCGTCGGCGGCCGAGGGAATCAAGGCGGAGGCCTGGGTTGAAACCGGGCTCGTGCGCGGCGTGGCGCTCAACGACGGCGGTCGGGCGGAGGCCTGCATGGGGATCGCTGTGGGAGATGTCGACGGGGACGGCCGACTCGACCTGTTCGTGACCAACTTCCTGGATGAGACCAACACCCTGTATCTCCAGAATGACCGGGGCGGCTTCGTCGACGGCACCCGCGCCGCCGGCCTCGAGTCGCCCAGCCGAGATCAACTCGGGTTCGGAGCCCAGTTCCTCGATCTCGACCTCGACGGAGTGCTCGACCTGGTGCTGACCAACGGTCACATCGAGGAGACCGGTCCGGAGGGTCGTCCGTTTCGGATGCCTCCCCAGGTGTTCCTCAACGACGGCTCGGGTCGGTTTCAGCTGGTGGACGCGAAGGGGCTGGGCAAGTTCTTCGAGGGCAAGTACCTGGGCCGCGGGCTGGCTCGGCTCGACTTCAACCGCGACGGGGCTCCCGATGTGGTCATCAGTCACGTCGACCGACCGGCCGCACTGCTGATCAACCGGACACCAAAGCGAGGCCATCGCCTGACGGTGCGGTTGGTGGGCACGAGTCTGAGCCGAGACGCGATCGGGACGACTGTGGCCTACCGGCTGGGCGAGCGTCGGGTGGTGAGGCAGTTGACCGCCGGTGACGGGTTCCAGGCGAGCAACCACAGGGTGCTGCTGTTGGGGTTGGGGAAGTCGGAGTCGGTGCCGGCCGTCGAGGTCACCTGGCCATCGGGTCGGGTCCAGGTATTCGAGGGGCTGCCGCTGGACGGGGAGGTGGTATTGGTCGAGGGCCAGGCGGTTGCGTATCGGTTACCGGCCTCCGAATCCGTTGGGCGGTAGCTGCCGGGCCTTTTCGCGGTGAGTCTTGGCCTGGTCCGAGTCTCCGGCCCGCTCGTACAGCGGCACCAGCGCGCGGTGGATCGACCCCTGGCCCGGCGCGATGGTCAGCGCCTTTTCGAAGGCGGCAATCGCTTCGGGAAGTTTTCCGGTCCGCGAGCGGCAGTGGCCCAGCAGCGCCCAATCGAGAGGGTCGCGTCGGCTGGTGGTCAGTTCTTCCAGCAGCGGGATCGCCAGTGCCAGTTTGCCCCGTTGCATCAGCACCTGCACCTTCACGTGCAGTGCCACCGCGCGGGTGGCGGCGTCGACGTGTTCGGCATCGAGGACCTGGCTGGCTCCCCGATCGGCCGCGGCCACCTGCTTGGCCTCCCAGGCGATCTCGGCTCGAGCCGCATCCAGTACCGCGTCTCCGCGGATCTCCCTGGCAGCTCGCCTGAGTAGCCCCTCGGCTCGGACCAGGAACCGGGCATGTTGCCAGGGTCGCTGAAAGTGCAGCCGGTAGTAGCCCAGCCCCAGCATGCGGTCCCGCTCGGCAGCAGAGAATCGCGACAGGTCCTGGATCGTCTTCAGCTCGCCGTCGGCGGCCAGGCCGGTCCTCGAGTCGCTGGACGTCCTGGCCTTGCTGGTCTCGTGCACGGCGATGCGATGGTGCGTGAAGGCGATGTGAGGAATGTCGGTGTCGACTTCGGGCATGTGGCACGCGGCGCACGAGTCGGCGAGGTGCCGGGTGGCTGCTCGAGCCGCCTGGGTCTCGCCGCAGTCGTCGGCCCCGTGGCACTGCAGGCAGTTGGTTCGAGCGCGGCGGGCCCGCGTGATGGAGTCCTGGGGTCGGTGAGGGTCGTGTGAGTCGTGGCAGGTGACGCACGAGAGGCTGTTGTCCTGCTGGTAGCAACGGCTTTCCTGAAGCTGGTCGACGTGGCCGACGACGGTCATCTCGGGTCCCGATCCGACAAGCCGAAACTCGATGCGTTCATCGGAGAGCGGCAGTCCCGGTCGAAAGTCACCCGGCCGTCTGCCTCGGACTGTCACCTTCACATCCCCCTGCAGGTGGCATTGCTGGCAGATCGCCTCGGCCAACGGGCGATCCAGGCGGCTGGGATTGACGATCGTGAGGTCCGCGGGCCGGTCCCCGGGCAGCTCGGCGGTCGGCTCGGTATGACCCGCGACGTGTTGCGACCCCGGGCCATGGCAACGCTCGCAACCGATCGACAGCTCGTTGTGAGGAAACGTGAAGCCTCGAGGTTCAACCGGTTCGACCAGTCCGGCATGGCACAACAGGCAGCTGTGGGTGGCTCGACGACGGAACGAGCGGTGGATCGAGTGGTCATAACCGGGTGACATGTCCCAGGCCTGCCTCTGGGCGTACCAGGTGATGGGCGATTCGATGAGTGATCCATCGAGTTCGACGAGGTAGGTTCTCGAGAAGCGGCCCGAGCCGACGAGGTACTCAAGCGGGTGATCCGAGAGTGGGACGACGGTGCCGTCTTTGAGCACCATCGACTCGCGGTGGTGCAGCGAGGATTCGACCCGAGCCACCTCGTATACCCGGCCGCTCTTGCGATGCTCGAACTTCGCGTCAGGCGGCTCGTCGGCGGATGTCACGCGGGTCATCGACTTTGCGTGGGAGCTGGTTTTCCATGTTGCATGCTGGTCGGCGTGGCAGGTGACACACCTCTGGGATCCCACGTAGTCGACATCGACCGTGGCGTTCTGGAACTTCGACTCGGCACGAGGAGGCACCGGTGTTGCCGCGGCTGCGGTGGCTGCGGTGGCTGTGGTGTCAGCGGGTGTCTTGCCATCGGCCCCGGGCTCGTCCCCGCAGCCCCAGCAAAGCGGCAGCGCGATGGCCAGCAGCAGAGCGATGCGGTTCGAGCTGATGCGGACCATGTTCGGGGATTCACGAGTCGGGAGAGTCAGTTCTTCTTATCGACAACCACCGCGGCTCGCCCCTCGATGATTATCAATGTTCGATCGGTCTGGACGGGACCGAGGTCCTGTTTGAGTCCCGAGGGCCATCGGATCGAGAGTTGGTCAATCTTTGTGGCGTTGCCGGTACCGATCAGCAGCTGTCTCTGGTTGCTGACCAGGTACCCATCGCCGGCGGTCAGCTGTGCGACCCAGGTACGGTCGCCGGCCCGGGCGGTCACGGTGGCTCCGATGGCATCTCGGGATGACACGGTGCCCACCAGCCTGAGCACCAGGTAGTGCCCGGTCCTTGAGGTGGTGTTGGTCAACAGGGCCAGTGGTGAGTCGAGGTGGGTGATCACGGTGTCGGGGCGACCATCGTTGTTCCAGTCGAGCCGTGCGAGTCCTCGGCCGATGTAGTTCCGCGTGAAGTACTGCCCCAGTTGTTTTCCGGCCAGGGTGGTGAAGCGTCCTTTGCCGGTGTTGCGATAGCAGCGCGGGGGCATTTCGAGTTGTTCTCCGTCGCGGACTTGTCCGGCGACGTGTCCGTTGGTGACCATCAGGTCGAGGTCACCATCGAGATCGGCGTCGAGGAACTCGGTGCCCCAGCCGACCAGGCTGAAGCCATCGTCGAAGAGTCCCGCTGCCCGGGTCTTGTCCAGGAACAGGCCAACTCCGGGTCTCTGGCCCTTGGGCCGTCGCAGCGAGTAGAGCGTATTGGACTGGCCGATGTAGTTGGTGACGAACAGGTCGAGCGTCCCGTCGCCATCGACATCACCCACGGCGATCCCCATGCAGTCCTCGGGTTCTCCCGAATCACTGACCGCCAACCCGGACCGCAGCGCGTTTTCGAACAGGGTCAGTCCGCTGTCGGTCCGGGCCGTCTGGTTACGGAACAGGAAGTTGAACTGGGTATCATTTGCGATGAAGAGGTCGAGACGTCCTGTGCCGTCGAAGTCGGCGACGATGGCTCCCAGCCCCTTCCCCTTGGCCTGAGTCACTCCGCTCGAATCGGTCACGTCGCGGAATCGTCCGTCTCCGGAGTTGAGGAACAGGCGATCCTGAGCGGCGCTGAAGTCGCCGGGTCCGCAGGCTCGCGCGACGGGGGCATTGGGCGGGCAGGAGGGCAAGAAGACGTCCTGACCTTCGAGGTAGTTGACGACGTACAGATCGGGCAGCCCGTCTCCGTTGAGATCGGCCAGCACGCTGCTCACCGACCACTCGCCCCCACCGACTCCCGCCGTGCGGGTCTCGTCACTGTAGGTCCCGTCGCCGTTGTTGATCAGCAGTGTGTTGCTGCCGACGTTGGCCACGTGGATATCGGGAAACCCGTCGCCGTTGACGTCTCCAATCGTCACCCCCTGGCCGTAGTCGGTCTGGTTGAGCTTGGCCTGTAGCGTGATGTCCTGGAACCGTCCGTCGGCGGTGTTCCGGAACAGGCGATCGGTGGGAGGAACTTGGGGCGGCTTGACCGGCGGCCGGGTGGTGGTGTAGCCGGGATCGACCCGCTGGTGGCTGCCTTGTGCGAGGTAGAGGTCGGGCCAACCGTCGCCATCGAAGTCGAGCACCCCGGCTCCCCCCCCGATCGTCTCGGGCAACCGGCTCATTTCGATCTCAGAGGACCGGTCGCTGTAGTAGAGGAAGTCGAGTCCGGCGGCTCGGGCGTCGTTGCGGAATGAGATCGGTCCCACCGTGGTCTGTTGTGGCTTGCCGTCGGGTGCCTGGGTCGTCGTGTCGTTGGCCCAGTCAGGTACGGGGAGATCCGAGAGATCGATGGTGGCCAGCGGGGTGAACTTCTCGATCGTCCGCGGAGTGTCTCTCTTTTCGATGTAGGGCCTGAGTTCTTCGAGGTGTTTCTTGGGCCACTGGAGTTCCTGGTCCTTGCGGAGTGCGAACATCGACCACGCCACCGCCTCCCATGCCCGGCCCAGCTTCCGGTACAACTCGACCAGCCGCCGCACCCTCGGTTCGATCTCCACACCTCCGTATCTCGGGTTGCCCGCCAGACCGCGGAGCAGGATGACCAGTTCTGAGAGTTGTTGGGCACGTTGGCGGAATTGAGTGGACTCGATGGGGCGTCCGAGCCGGTCGAGCGACTGGGCCAGCTGGAGGTTGGCGGCCAGGTGGTTGGGGTCCCGCTTGAGGCATTCCCACAGGCAGCGGGTGGCCACCTGCTCCTGGTCCTGGTGAGTGGCCCAGATGGCTCTGGCGAACCAGGTCCGAGCGTCCTGGTTGGCGGATTCGGGGACGTGCTTGTTCCAGTCGAGGAATTTGCGAGCATCGCCGGAGTGTGCCAGCAGCAGCCCCAGCATCGCCTGGGCCTCGGTCTGCTCGGGGTCCTTCTTGACGACCTCTTCGAGCAACTCGATGGCCAGGTCCGTCTGGTTCCTGGCCTCAGCCAGCCGTGCCAGTCCGATTATGGGGATCGGGTCATCGGGGACCGCCTTGCGGGCCATGTCCAGGTATTCGTCTCGCTTGACCCGGGTACTTCCCTCGCGGGTCTTGAACGACAGCGACTCGATGACCCATTCGGAGTTGCCCAGCAGGTAGAGGTGTTGGTCGGTATGTTTGTTGTCCTTCACGACGCTCATCAGGATCTCTTCGGCCGCACCCCGGCGGCCCTCGGCCACCAGCAGCGTGACCAGTCCTCGTCGAGCGTTGTCGTTTTTGGGGTCGAGCTTGAAGGCGAGGCGGTAGTGTTTTTCGGCATCACCGAGCCGATAGAGTCGTCGTGCCAGCACGTCTCCGGCCAGCGAGTGGGCCATCGCCATTTCGTTGTCGCGGCCGCCCACCTTGACGACATTCAGAAAACACTCAACCGCCTCCTCGAACCGCCCCTGCTGCACGGTGGCCTCGCCCGCGACGATCCACGCGGCCCCGCGAATCGTGGTGCCTCGATCCAGAGCGGCCCGGGCGAGGGTTTCGGCGTTGGGGAAATCGCGGCGGTCCAGGGCCTTCTTGGCCCGAGCCAGCAGGATGTCGGCCTCGGTGAGATCGGGCTTCCGCTCCATCAGGCCCGCACACAACAGCACGATCGCCAGGCAACCGACCAGCATCAACGAGGCGACGATCAGAGGGACTCGGAAACGACCTGCCATCTCGTGCTGCTCCAGCGGGTCAATCCGCTTTCGGTGTCAGGGACTTGGTCTGAGGCGGACGGCGATTGGGGCTGTGCTGGCAATCTCGTGTCGCTCGCGACATGATTTCACGATAGTGCCGCTCTCCCCGTCACGCAATCGGGGTCGATCGGACTGGCGAATTTGACTCCGGCCGAGGCCTGCCGCGATGCCCGTTTGGGTCTACACCACGCTGATCCCCGGCTCGATCGTCTTCTGGTTTCTGATGCTCGCCCTGGTGTCCTACGCCGGGGGCTGGGCGGCGTTGGCGCGAGAATACCGGGAGGACGCATTGACGGTGGCCGATGGACCCTCCTGGCACTTTCAGAGTGGGTCGCTGAGAAAATGGTGTGGGTACAACGGGTGCCTGGCGGTGGTCTCGGGTGAGACGGGACTGAGGCTCTCGGTGTGGGCGATGTTCCGGCCAGCCCACCCGCCGCTGTTCCTGCCCTACGACGAGATGCAGTTCGAGGAACTCTCGACAATGGGAATCAAGCGAACGCGGGTGCGGATGCAACGTGTGCCCTCGATCACGATCGACCTGGCACCCAGGGTGCTGGAACCGTTCCGCGGCACCGACCCGGAGATTTCCGCGAACGATTGATACCGCTGGACGGCTCTGGCCTCAGCGAAACTCAGCTCTGCTTCAATAACTCCAGAAGAGACCTCCGGCATGACGAGCGAACAGGACGGCGGCCCGGACGTGGTTGGCCAGGGCGAGTACCGCTACGAACCTCTGCCCGGGTGGGACCAGTTGCCCGAGGGATGGAGCTACGGCGAAGTGGTCGGGGCGGCCACCGACTCGGCCGGGAATCTCTACGCCTTCAACCGCAGCGAACACCCGGTGATCGTCTACTCATCCGACGGTCGCTTCATGGACAGCTGGGGCGAGGGCCAGTTCGTGAGGCCTCACGGGATCTGGATCACCCAGGAAGACGTGATCTGGCTGACCGACGACCACGGCCACGTGATCCATCGCTACTCCACCGACGGCTACCTCGAGCAGACTCTCGGGACCCCCGGCTCGGGCAGCGACACCGGTGTCACGGACATGAACTACCTGACGATCCAGCAGCCGGGGGGTCCGTTCAACCTGCCCACCAACCTCGCCGTGGCCCCCGACGGACGGCTGTTCATCACCGACGGCTACGGCAACTGCCGGGTCCACCGGTTCTCGGCCGAGGGTGAGTACGAGATCAGCTGGGGGACCGCCGGTGACGGCGATGGCGAATTCCACCTGCCGCACGGCATCGCCGTGGCCAGCGACGGGACGGTGTTTGCCTGCGACCGCGAGAACAGCCGGATCCAGCTCTTCGATGCCGATGGCGAGTTCCTCGAAGCATGGACCGATGTGGCACGTCCATGCGAGGTCTTCATCGACCGCGATGACGTGGTCTACGTCGCCGAACTCGGCTGGCACGCCGGGCTCAACGACCAGCGATTCGACCAGACCGGGGGCCGGGTCAGCATCTTCAACCGATCCGGCGAGCTGCTGTCGCGGTTCGGCGGTGGGGCCAATCCGTACCAGCCCGGTGACTTCGCCGCACCTCACGATATCTGGGTCGACGACAACGGAGACATCTATACATCCGAAGTGATCGTCTCGGCCGCGGTACCCAAGGGAATCGTCGAAGCCGACTGCCCCAGCCTGCAGAAGTTCCGTCGCCTGCGGTCCACCCCAGGCAGCTCCTAGACCCACTGAACCGTTCAGCCCCCCCCGAGTCCCCCCGAGCCCCACCGAAATGGAACACCAGTTCACTCCGACTCACTACTTCACCACCCTGGGTCCTCACGAGCCGGTGCTATCGGTCCGGCCGGGCGATTCGATTATCACCACCACAGTTGATGCTCGCGGCGGAGACGCGAACCGCGAACAGGCGACTGAGCGTGGCAACCCTCAGACCGGCCCGTTTTTCGTCGAGGGTGCCAAGCCGGGTGACACGCTGGTTGTGAAGCTCGACAAGGTGATGCCCAACCGCGACTGGGCCTTCTGCGGCACCAGCGTGGCGGCCAACGTGGTGCGGCCGGACTTTGTCTGCGAGTTGCCCGAGGCGGGGATGGCCGAGTGGGATATTGATGTCGAGGCTTGGACGGCGACGCTGACCACCCCCGAAACGAAGCTCGGCCGCCTGAGGCTGCCGCTGGACCCGATGGTCGGCTGCTTCGGAGTGGCCCCCAAGGGGGGCCAGGCGATCTCCACAGCCACCTCGGCCGAGCACGGCGGAAACATGGATTACCGGGGATTCCGGCAGGGAGTCACCGTCTACTTCCCGGTGTTCGAACCCGGAGCGTTGTTCTTCCTGGGCGACGGACACGCCGTGCAGGGTGATGGCGAGATCGTCGGGTCGGGGCTGGAGATCTCGATGGACGTCCAGGTCACGCTCGACCTGATCCCCGACCACGAGATCGGTTGGCCGCGGGGTGAGAACGAGCGGGAGATCTTCACCGCGGGCAACGCGAGGCCGCTGGACGAGGCGACTCAGAACGCGACCACCGAAATGCTCCGCTGGCTGGTGCAGGACTACGGGCTCGATCCCCTGGGAGCCAACCTGTTGCTGGCCCAGTGCGTCCGCTACGACCTGGGCAACATGTTCGACCCGGCCTACACGATGGTCTGCAAGGTGCCTCGCGAGTTCCTGCCGACGCCCGAGTCATCAGCGGACTGAGAACAGCGCCACCGGGGGCCTCTTCAGCAGGGTCTCCAGCCGATCGGCGATTGCTCGTGCAGCGACCGCATGAGCGATCTCGTTGGGATGAGTGTCACCGGGGTGGACCCACAGGCCCCGGGTGTCGCCAGCGGCACGCCGTGCCAGGGGCTCATGGAGATCGATCACCTCGGCCGACCCGCACACATCGGCCACCTCAAGGTGCACCGGTTTGAACGGGTGAGCGGCCAGGTCGTAGAGCATCGGGAACACGACAACCGCCAGGGTCGGGTCGATCTGCTGCAGGGCCTTCAGCTCGCGCTGGCACCTGGTCCAGTCCGGGGAATACGACGCGTTCAGTTCGCGGTAGTATTCCAGCGTCGCGGTGTTCAGCTTGCCTGTTGCCCAGCTTTTCCAGGCCAGCCGCGCCAGCCGCGATCCACTCCACCAACCCTCCGGTGGACCACTCCAGCGTGCCCGTCGCGACTCGAACGACCGCGGCACCCGGACCGGCTGACCCGACGCGTGATCCAGCCGAAACATCCTCTGCTCGGCGTCGTTGAGCACGAAGGTGTAGACGACCAGGTCGGGGTCGAGGTGGCGGGCATAGCGTTGCCAGGTCCAGAGTGCATCGGAGGAGTTGTGGCCACCGACGCCGAAGTTGTAGAGCTCGACCTTGCGGTTCAGTGCCGATCCCAGCCGCCCGGCGATCCGCTCGACAAACGTGTCCTCATCGTGGACCCCTTCGCCGAAGGTGACCGAATCGCCCAGGAAGACGATCCGCAGCACGTCGGGGCTCTTCTCGCCAACCGCCTCGATCCGGCCGTCTCGGGACTCAACCAGCGGGAACTCCCCGCCGCGGAACCCCAGCGAGTTGGTGGTGTGGGTCACCGTGTGGCCCGGCCCGAAATAGTCTCGCGGATCCGATTCGTAGATGAACCTGATCGACTCAGACGGCTTGTTCACGTGGCGAATCCACCCGTCGGCGTCGGGATCTCCGACCAGCATGAACTGGGGCGGGAAGGAATGAGCCGCTACGAACCGAGGCTGGTCGCTGAGCCACATCGCCAGTTCGGCAACCGCCAGCGCCGCGACCAGGCTGACAAGCGTGACCGCCAGTCGCCGCTTCCCGGCCCCGCCGTCGGGAATCGGCTCCCCGGTCGTTTCCTTTACCGGCTCGGTCGTCATGGCGACGAGTCTCGGGGTGCGAGCAGCGGCCTGAGGGTTTCGATGAGCTGGCCGGCGATCCGTGAATGGGCGGGGGAGGTGACGTGGACGATGTCCAGGAACAGCTCGGGCCGATCCACCTGGAGAGTCCAGTCCTGCAGCAGCGGGACCAGGTCCAGCAGCGGGACCTGCTGCCGCCTGGCAAAGCGGTACAGCTCGAATTGCCACGGGGTCCGTTCCTCGCGGTCGTCGGTCACCTGGAAGCGTTCGCACCACGAGATCAGCACCAGCCGGGCGCCGAGTCGTCGAGTGCGCTGGCGGATGCGGGTCAGCAGGCCGCGGTACTCCTCGGGCGAGACTCGCGGTCGCGGGTTCATCGTCGGGCGTTCCGCAGGCTGGTGGCCCAGTTGCCAGAGTCGTGTGGCGAGCTGGCTGGTGGCCAGCCAACCGGGCGGAGCCACCGCGGCGTGTTCGAGATCGCTTCGGCCATCCCACTCGGACCGGTCGTTGAACCCGAAGCACACGACCACGATGTCGGGTTGAATCCGGGGGCCTTCGACATCCAGCACGCGCCAGCCCTGGAACAGCGAGTAGCCCGGGACGCCCGCGTTGATGCACTCGAAGTGCCGGTCCGGATACTGCTCGTTGAGCCGATTCTCGCACCCGGCCACATACGTTTCGTTGAAGCCGACCCCGTAGCCGAAGGTGCACGAATCGCCCAGGAACAGGATCCGTGTTTCGCCAGCGGGCTTCGTGGCGGAGACCGCGTGATCTTCTCGGAAGCCGTGGCCGTTCGAGATGACTCCAAAGAAGGGACCGCGGGGGCCGGGACCCGATTCGGGCAATCGGCTGTGTGGAACCAGCCGCCAGAATCGATCCGGATCGCTGGCCAACACGCCGCTGAATCTCTCGAGCTGAAGCTGCTTCAGTTCGTCGGTGTCCTGGCTGAAGCGGATCGAAACCGGCTGGTTGAGCAGCATGCGGACGATGAGTTCGGCGGCGATGAGCATGCCGACGAGGACGGCGGCGGCCAGCAGCAGGCGTTTGCCGAGAGGTTTGCGATGGGAGGTGTCGTTCATGATCGCGTGTGCGTCGAACTGGGATGCCCGGCCCCGTCCAGTCTACCGGGAATCCGACGAAGGGGTCAGGCCCGGCTGCGGCCCGCCGAAGGCGGATCCGACCCCCCGAGCCCCATCTCCGCTATTGGTCGGCCTTGCCGAGATGACGTATGCTTGAAACGCCTTGAAAAGCCTTGAAAAGGCTCGAATCGGCTCGAAACGAGTACTCTCACGCGGCAACAGGCAACACCAACAGGACCTGCGGGTGGCCAAACAGGGTGAACCTCTGCGAGTGGACGCGCGGGTGGCGGCCGGCGTGCTGGTGCTGCTGACGGTGATCGCCTTCGGGCCCGGTTTCGGCGGAGGGTTCATCTGGGACGACGACGCCCACGTCACCGACAGCCGACCGGTGGTCGACCCCGGTGGCCTGAGGGCGATCTGGCTCGAACCGGGCAGCGTTCCCCAGTACTACCCGCTGACTCATTCGAGCTTCTGGCTCGAGTACCGGTTCTGGGGTGACAACCCTCTTGGCTACCACGCGGTGAACATCCTGCTGCACGCGGTGTCGGTGCTGGTGCTGTGGCGAGTGCTCGTGGGACTGGGTCTACCGGGTGCCTGGCTGGCGGCGGCGTTTTTTGCCGTGCACCCGGTGCATGCCGAGAGCGTGGTGTGGATCAGCGAGCGCAAGAATACGCTCTCGGGTCTCTTCGCCCTGGCCTCGACCTGGGCCTGGCTCGGGTGGTGGCGAGCCGAACGGGGGTCCGTAACAGGAACAGGAACAGGAACAGGAACAGGAACAGGTCGCTGGTGGCTGGCGTTGTTGCTGTTTGCCGCGGCGCTGCTGTCCAAGACCGTCACCGTCACTGTGCCGGCGGCGTGGTTGGTGATCTGCTGGTGGCAGGGCGGCCGGATCGGTCGTCGCGAGTGGCTGGGGGTGCTGCCGATGCTGCTGTTGACGGTGCCGATGGGGCTGATGACCGTCTGGACCGAGCAGCAGCACATCGGAGCCGGCCGACTGGACCTGGGACTCACTGTGCCGGATCGCCTGCAGGTGGCCGGGCGGGCACTGTGGTTTTATGCCGGCAAGTTGGCCTGGCCCAATGACCTGGCGTTCATCTACCCGAGGTGGTCGATCGATTCGGCCTCGTTCACCGGGTGGCTTTATCCACTGGGGGCCATGGCGGTCATCGGGCTGTTGTGGTGGGGTCGAGGCCGGATCGGTCGAGGACCTCTGGCGGCGGTGCTGCTGTTTGCCGGCACGTTGGCCCCGGCGCTGGGATTCGTCGATGTCTATCCCATGCAATTCTCATTCGTTGCCGACCACTTCCAGTACCTGGCCAGCATCCCGCTGTTGAGCGGTGCGGCCTGGCTGATCGTCACCCGCTGGTATGCCTCTCACGGAATCGCCCTGGTGCTGGTGCTGGTCGGCGTGAGCTTTGTTCACTCCCGGGTCTTTCTCGACACGTCGATCCTCTGGAGCGACACGGTCAAGAAGAACCCTCGCTCGCCGCTGGCTCTGACCAGCCTGGGGAACGTGCTGGGGGAGGCCGGTTCGCACGAGCTGGCCGAGCGGCGACACCGGCAGGCGATCGAAGTCGATCCCCGCTTCCCCGATGCGTGGGTCAACCTGGCGGTCGAGTTGCAGAGCCAGGGTCGCAAGGACGAGGCGTTCGAGGCGGCCGGGCGGGCGGTTGAACTGGCTCCCTGGCTGCCCCGGGCCCGGGTCAACCTGGCGTTGGGGCTCGCCGAGCGGGAACGCTACGATGAAGCGGTCGAACAGCTCGAGGCGGCGGTGGATTCGGACAGCAGGTTCAGCATGGCGTGGGCCCAGCTGGCCCGCATCGAACTGATCAGGAACAACGCAGCCGGATTCAAACGCGCCGTCGAGGGTCTGCGACCACTCGATCGGGGGCTCGCCGAGAGGTTCGCCCGCGAGTTCGAACAGACCCGGCCGCACAACGACGTCCCGAGCCCATGAATCCCGCAACTCCCAGTGACGTGCCGAGTGGACCGGTTGCCGCCGATGTGGCTGCCGCAGTTTCGCGACCTCGGAGGTGGAAGCTGAGACTGCTGGCGGTCTCGTTGCCGCTGGTGCTCGTGGTGCTGCTGGAACTGGTCTTCCGCGTGGCCGGGCTGTTTCCCGACAACAGCAGCCGGCTAAACCCCGTCGGCTTCGAAGCGGGAACCCGCTTCTTTCCTCAGTGGGACCAGGAGCTTGCCGCAGCCAAGCCTGCGGGAACGCGACGGATCTTCACCCTGGGCGGGTCGTGCACGTACGGCTTCCGGGTGGATCGTCCGTTTGGCGAATTGCTGGGTGCATCGCTTGTCGAGGTTGGAGGCCCGGTGGAGGTGATCAACGGGGGCTATCCGGCCTACGGCAGCCACCGCGTGCTGGCGATCGCCCGCCGTGCGGCCGAGTTTTCTCCGGATTGGTTCGTCGTCTACATGGGTCATAACGAGTTCCTCGAGGACGTGTTCTACGATCCCGAGGGCATGGTGGTGCGGATGGAGCAGGCCGGCGAGTTTGCTCGCGGGCTGCGAGTGATCAACGGTGTGCGGGCCATGCTGGAGGAAGCGACGACGACGGTGCACAGCCAGTTGCCGTCGGAATTCTTCGGCAACGAGAACTACCCGTTGATCAAGTCCCCGGAGATGATCCCGCCGCGGATGGCTCTGCTGAGGCAGCACGTGCTGGGGATCGTCGAGGCGGGCGAGCGGGCCGGAGCGAAGGTGATCATCGTGCCGGCGGTGCCCAACCTGCTGGCCCCGCCGGGCGATTCGGTGCACGGGCCGGGTGTCGATGACGGGTCGGCCCGCTTCGGCCAACTGGCTCGTGCCGCAAACCGGCACTTCGAGGCCAGGGACTGGGAGGCCCTGGGCGAGACGGCCACCGAGATGATCTCGCTCGACGACCACTTCGCGATGGCTCATTTCTGGCACGGCCTGAGCCTCTTGGGGCAAGGAAAGGTCGAAGAGGGACGGCAGGCACTGGTCGAAGCCAACCGCAGGGATCGGCGGGGGACTCGGTCCAATCCCGATGTGATCGAGACGATCAGCCGGGCGGCGGCTGATGCGGGGGCGGTGCTCTTGAGCGTGGAGGAGCTGTTCAATCGCGAGCTGCAGGCGGAGTTCCAGCGGATGGTCGATGGAGGCTCACGTGAACTCTTCGTCGACCACTGCCACCCAACTCAAAAGGGCCACGCCCTCATCGCCCAGGCCCTAGCCACCCAACTCCGCCAATTGGGGTCAGAGCTTGAATAGTGAATAGTGGTTTACCCAATCTGCCTGAATCGCCATGGCCGGCGTCACCAGGAATTGGGGCCAGAGCCTCAATAGCGAATTGTGGCGGCGACTAGGCAAACGACATCGGCTGCGCAGTTCACTATTCACTATTCAAGCTCTGACCCCAATTGTTGTTAGAGGGTTTTTAGGAAGTGGGCCAGGTTGGTTCGTTCTTGGTTGGAGATTTTGCGGGGGAGTTGGTGATTGAATCGGCCGAGTACTTCTTCGATTGAGCGGGCTCGGTTGTCGTGGAAGAGGCGACGTCGCTGGGCGATTCCTCTCAGTGAGGGTGGGTTTGTGTTGGGGGTTCCGAGGCCGACGTCGTAGGTTTCCGGCGAGGTGTACAGCGGTGGAATGTGGCAGCGGCGGCAGTCGAGTGACGTGAACAGCCGTCGTCCCTGTGCCACGGATTGTCGTTGTGTGTCCGAGGCGGCGGGTCGGCTTGGAGCTGGGCGTTTGAGTTCATTGAGGTAGGTGACGAGGTCTGTGAGTTGGCTTGGGGTTGGCCGGGGGCCTCGCATGGTGGTCGTCACCGAGTGCAGGACCTGGTCCGAGAGGGTGGCCATGCGGCCGTCCCACGCCCAGGGTCGGGTATCGAGAGTGCCCAGCAGCGAGAGGACTCGCTTGGCGTTGCCGTACTGGCCGTCTCCGAGCGTATCGGCCAGCCGCCCGTTGCTGTGCCCGTCGGTGTGGCAACTGTGACAGCTCATCCAGCCGTCTCGTGACAACCCGGCGTCGAAGAACATCCGTTCGCCTCGATCCGAAGCCGTCGATTCGGGTCGAGGTCCCAGCGAAATGCTGGCGAGGTGTTTGGCGGTGTGGAGGTCGAGGAGATCGAGTCGGTCATCGAGGTTCGAAGTGACAACGGCTCGACGCTCGTCGGCCGAGAGCCACAGAGCGGTGGGACGCACTCCCGTCGGGATCCGTGTCAGCTCGAACCGCTCGGGACGCCCGATCCCGACCTGGTGGACTCCCGAGAGTGCCACGACGAATGACCCGTCGGCCCGGATTGCCAGACCCGCCGGATCCCCCGCGGCGTTGCCGGCCTGGCCGAGCATCACGACCGAGTGGCGTCGAATGGGCAGCGGTTTGTTCGAGAGCAGTTCCTGGATCGGGATTCGGCGGAGGTTGTTGGTCATCAACAGGCCCCAGAACACGTCGCTGGGGGTGGTGCGGGCGGCCGAGTTGAGGACCTGGTGAGAAACGACCAGGTACGTGGTGTCGGGGGCGGAACGAGCGTCACCGGCGTTGTGAGCGTTACTAGCGTTTCGGGTGTTTCGGCTGTTTCGGAAAAGTGCCAGGCCACCGATGTTGTGGGCCGGCAGTCGATGCTCGTGGATCACCTTGGCGGCGACCGCATCCACGACTGCCAATCCTCCGCCGAAGGCATCGGCGACCACCAGCGTTGTGGCTCCCGGGAGCCAGAGCAGGTGTCGGCCGGGCATGGGCAGCATCACCTGGCGGAGTTTCGAGGCGGGCGTGATCGGGAGATCCAGCAGCAGTAGCCGCGGTGACCATTTCGAGGTGACCGCCAGATGCCGGCCGGTGTCATCGATGGCCAGTCGGGTGGGCTCGATCGGCAGGTCGATGCGGATCGTGGGCGTGGGGCGTCCGTCTTCGATTTGGCAGACGACCAGCTGCCGCTTCTGTGAGTCGGCGACCAGGGCGTATTTGTGGTTGGGGGCCAGTGCGAGGTCAGCGAGTCGCTTGCCGACCTGGACCTCGTGCGTGACCTCTCTGAGGGTGACATCGACTCGACTGATGGTCCCGCTGCGGCGGTTGGCGACCAGGAAGTGTCGGCCGTTGTCGAGAGTCACCAGGGCGACGGGGCGGCGGTGTTGAGTTTCCAGCGGGACCGCGGCATTGGCTGGGCCCGACGCGGCCAGCAGGGTGAGGGCCAGCAGGAGCGGTTCGAAGCGGCGTGGCATGGTGGTCCGAGTCTATCACATGCTCCGGGGACCGGCGGTTGGCGGTTTGACACGTCGCGGTGGCGACGGCTAGCTTCGCCCGGATGGGAATCGTCGGTTGGACACTGGTCGTGGGCATCAACGTCGCGATCATCGCGTTCGGGCTGTGGAAGTCTCGCGAGACGAACCGGGCGGTCGACTGGATGCTGGCGGCGCGAGGTCTGCCGTGGTGGATGGTCGGGCTGTCGATGTTCGCCACGGCGGTAGACAGCGGCGACTACGTGGCGGTGGCCGGAGGCGCCTACCAGATGGGGATGAACAACATCACCGTCTGGTTCCTGGGGATCACGATCGGCTGGTTCCTGGTCGCCTGGGCGGTCTTTCTGCCGATGTACCGCAGCGGGATGTTCACCAATTCGGAGTACCTCGAGCGTCGCTTTGGACCTTCGGCCCGAGTCATCTCGGTCTTCATCCAGGTCATCTACCGCACCAACGTGCTGGGCAACGTGGCGTACTCGCTGTACCTGACCTTCGCGGTGCTGACCGGCTGGGGCGAAGCGACGTGGTACCTGGTTGTGGCGATCGCGGCCGGTGCGGCTTTCTACACGGCCACCGGCGGGCTGAAGTCGGTGGTACTGACCGATTCGATCCAGTCGGTCGTGATGCTGATTGCGGCCATCGTAATGTGGTGGGTTGTCTACGACTCCGTCGGCGGGTTCGCGGGGATGGAACAGACGATGGTCGACGCGGGGGTGGACGTGACGATCCGTCGAGCGATGACTCACGTGGGGGAACCTCTGGACAGGGTGCCTCCACTGGTCGTGATCGCCGGCTGGATCCTGACCCTGTCGGCCTACTGCATCGTCAACCACAGCCAATCGATGCGGATGCTGGCGGCTCGCAGCGAGTGGGACGTGAAGATGGCCGCGGTCACCGCCGCGGTCGTCACGTCGATCGTGATGTGGTTCAACATCACCCTGGGGATTCTCGGACACGGGGCGTACCCCGACCTGGCCAACCCCGACATGATTTTCCCGAAGTTGGTCTCGGAGTACCTGGTGCCGCTCGGTGGCGTGCTGGCCGGGATCGTGGTGGCGGGTCTGCTGGCCGGAGGCATCTCGACGTTCGACTCGATCGGCTCGGCCCTGGCCGTCGTCTTCACCCGCGACCTCTACGCCCGCTTCCTGGTTCCTGACAAGGACGACCGCCATTACCTGCTGGTATCCCGGATCACCACCGTCGTCGTGATCGCGATTTCCTTCGGCTACATCCCCTTCCTGGGGATGGGTATGGTCAGGCTCTATCTCGAGTTGATCGGCATCACGGTGATGCCGCTGATGACCGTCTACCTGGCGGGCATCTTCACCGCGGCTCACCGATCGAGCGGTCTGATCGGGCTGGTTGCCGGCAGTACAGTCGGCCTGGCCCGTTTCGCCTGCCTGCAGTTCGGCGATGACTTTCCTCTGTGGTGGGTCAACAAGTGGTACGGGTTCTTCTGGAGCATCGGGGCGACGGCGGCGGCGATGCTGCTGTGCACCGTGGTACTGGGACGAGCCCGCCGCGATCAGTTGCAGGGGCTGGTCTTCTGGCTGCGTGAGCCCCCCCGGCGGGATCCGTCGGCACAGGCTGAGCATGGACGGTCCGTCGGCTGGCTCGAACAGACACAGCAGGAGCTGGTTGACTTGCCGGTTCATCCATTCGACCATTCGGGAGTCGTACTCCCGGTCTACAAGCGGCCGGGACTCTGGGCCACCGCGGTTCTGCTGGTGCTGGGGTGGCTGGTCTTCGTGGTTCTCTGGTAAGCCCTGTCCGAGTTTCATGCCACACGACGTGATGTTCACACCTCGAGATCACAACGGAAACGAAGTGCGGCTGGAAGACCGCGCGGGACGATGGCTGTTGCTGGTCTTCCACCGGCACCTGACCTGACTGCCCTGCTGCGAACACCTGCTGCAGTTGCAGCAGGCCGCCGAGCAGATCGACCAGCTGCCGTTGGACGTGATGGCTGTGACGTTTCAATCGAGTGAAGTGGCTGGTGAGTATGTCGAGCGGACCGGGTGGCCCTGGCAGATGCTGGTCGACCCCGACCGGGTGCTCTACACCGCCTATGCCATGCACCGGGGCGGCCTGTGGGCGATCTGGGGACCGCAGTCGTGGTGGGGCTTCCTGAAGCTGATCCTGAAGGGGCGTCGGCTGAGGCCACCGGCTGGAGACGTGTATCAGCTGGGAGGCGACGTGCTGATCGACCCCTCCGGAACCGTCCGCCTGCACCACGTGACGCGAGTGCCGGTGGATCGGCCTGCCATCGAGTCGATCCTGGAGGTGGTTTCCGAGTGATACCGCGGGAGGTCTGTCGCCTGAGTTTTATCGCCACTCATTGCCACTCATTCCCACTCATTGCCACTCATCACCAGATTACCCACCCCGTCACGAAGAACGAGGCCGCTGCGATGTTCGACATTCACACGCACGTGTTCTGCTGGGGCGAGGATCCTCGGCAGGGGTTCCTCTCCGAAGAAACCCGCCGCCGCTGGCTGACTCGGCTGATCGTCCGCGTCATCGGGCTCGATCGCGAACCGGGTGAGACGCGCAGCGAGCAGATCCGCAACCGCCTGGTGAGGCAACTCGATGAGTCGAAACTCACTCGTGCCGTCGTGCTGGCCCAGGACGCCGTCTACCGCAGTGACGGAGAACCCGACCTCGAGCGGACTCACGTCTATGTTTCCAACGACCACGTACTCGAATTGGCCGATCGTCACGAGAAGGTACTGGCTGGGTGTTCGATCAATCCGCTGCGGCGTGACGCGCTCGAGGAACTCGAACGGTGTGCCGCGGCGGGTTCGCGGCTGATCAAGGTCCATACCGCGATCCAGGGCGTCGATCCGTCGCTTGCGGAGTTCGAATCGTTCTACCGGCTGGCGGCCGAGCTGGATGTGATCCTGATGTTCCACACCGGCTACGAACATTCCTGCCGAGTCATTTCGCAGCAATTCACCGATCCGCGTCGGCTGGTCCGGCCCCTGGAGCATGGCCTGCGGGTGATCGCGGCTCACTGCGGAACCTGTTTCGCCACCGACCGCGAGGACTACTACCCGGGTTTCGTGGAGATGATGCAGCGGTACCCGAACCTGTACGGCGACACCTCGATCCTGGCGACCTGGCCGCGGTGGCGCGCCCTGGGTCGATTGGAGCGTGAGTCGGAGTCGTTGCGAGGCCGGTTGTTGCATGGCAGCGACTACCCGTTCCCCCCGGCCCGTGGCCCCTACATCCGCCGTGCGGGCCTGCGTCCCGGCGGCACGCGCAATCCGCTGGACATCGACCTGGCGATCAAGCAGTCCTTCGATTTCGGACCCGATTACGCGACTCGGGGCATCGAGTGGTTCGAGCCCGAGCTACTTGCGGATCGCCCGGTCGAAGGTGAGTCCGAGCCTGTTGCCCTGGCGTCCGTGTAGCGACCCGCATCCCTCTCTTGGCAGTCCGCCGTGGCAGGTGGTACGCTCGAGCGGCTCGGGCACCTCTCCAGGACATCCCCTCGTGCCACGGTTTCTCGCGCTTTTGCCACTGCTGCTCTGCGCGATGGCCACGCCGGTTCAGGCTGACGATGTCACCGACTTGGCGGCGCGGATCGACCGCCTGATCGCGTCGCGAATGTCGACCGAGACGGTGATCGCCGCACCCTCGGCCGACGATGCCGAGTTTCTCAGGCGAGCCTATCTCGACCTGGGCGGCCGCATTCCTCCGTCCACTCGTGTCCGTAAGTTCCTCGCCGACAAGAACCCTCGGAAGCGGCGAGAGGTCGTCGACCAGTTGCTCGACAGTTCGCTGTACGTGGTGCAGTTCTCCAATGTCTGGCGGAAGGCTTTGCTGCCGGAGACCGCGGCCGATCCCCAGGCTCGAGTACTCGTGCCGGGGTTCGAAGGGTGGCTCAGGCAGAAGCTGGCCGAGGACACCAGTTATGCGGCGATGGTACGAGAGATCGTCACGGTGCCTCTGACACCGACGGGGACCCCGCAGCAACAGCTGCAGCTCCGCAACCGGCCCTCGCCCCTGGCCTTCTACCAGGCCAAGCAGATCAAGCCCGAAAACCTCGCGGCCAGCACCGCCCGGACCTTCCTGGGCATCCGCATCGAGTGTGCTCAGTGTCACGACCATCCGTTTGACAGTTGGAAGCAGGGTGAGTTCTGGAGCTTCGCGGCGTTCTTTGCCGGGATGCAGCGTCAGGGCCAAGGCGGATTCCTGGCGGCGATCAGCGAGGTGGCCGAGAGGCGAGAGCTGAAGATTCCGGGGACCGACACGAGTGTCGGCCCGGTCTATCTCGACGGGTCCAAGCCGCCACCCGGTGAGACTCGGGGCGCCCGCCAGTTGCTGGCCGACTGGATGATCACCGCCAGCAACCCGTACTTCTCACGCGCCGCGGTCAACCGTCTGTGGGCTCACCAGTTCGGCATCGGCCTGGTCGATCCGCCTGACGACTTCACCGCCGACAATCCACCGAGTCATCCCGAGGTGCTGGACCTGTTGGCCACCGAGTTTGCCGGGCACGGGTTCGACGTCCGCTTCATCCTCCGCGTGCTCTGTGCCACCGATGCCTACCGTCGCACCAGCCGTCTGACCGACCCCTCGCAGGGCGATCCCCGCTTGTTCTCACGGATGGCGGTCAAGGGTCTTTCGCCCGAGCAGATCTTCGACAGCCTGGCCCAGGCGACCGGTTACATTGCGACGGCTGCGGATCGTCAACTGGCGATCCCCGGCCGCCCGAATTCCCCTCGCAACGAGTTCCTCGAGCTGTTCCGTGACGAATCGAGTCGTCCGACTCAGCAGCGAACGACGATCCTGCAGGCCTTGGCGTTGATGAACGGGAGTTTTATTGCCGAGGCCACGAGCCTGGACCGCAGTCGCACTCTGGCGGCGGTGGCCGACTTTCCGGCCCTTGGGACGGCGGATCGAATCGAGGCGTTGTACCTGGCGTCGTTGGGTCGTCGGCCTCGACCCGGGGAACAAACGCGGCTGGTCGCGTACGTCGATGGTGGCGGAGCGAGCAAGGACTCACGTCAGGCCCTGGCTGACGTCTTCTGGGCGTTGTTGAATTCGAGTGAATTCCTGTTGAACCACTAGGACCTCGAGGCGGCTCATGACCCCCTTCCCCCGGATGACTCGACGCCAGTGGCTGGCCCTCTCGGCCGCCGGCGCCCTCGCGGCACCCGCCTCGGGCTGGTTCGGCCAGGTGGCTTCGGCCGCGGCGGCCACGCGTCGTCGCAGCTGCATCCTGTTGTGGATGTCGGGTGGTCCGACCCAGACCGACACCTTCGACATGAAGCCCGATCACGCCAATGGCGGCCCGTTCCGGCCCTTGTTGACCACCGTACCCGGACTGCAGTTTTCTCAGCACCTGCCTCGCCTGGCGATGCAGGCCGAGCACCTGGCGATCCTGCGATCGATGTCGACCCAGGAGGGAGATCACCAGCGGGCGACGTTCAAGATGCGGACCGGCTACCTGCCCCAGGGCCCGATCCACTACCCCACTCTCGGCTCGATGCTCAGCAAGGAACTCTCAGACGGCGCCTCGCCTCTGCCGAGCTTCATCAGCGTGGCTCCCTACCGGTTCCTCAGTCCTGCCGCCTTCGGCCCAGGTTTCCTGGGCCCCGAGTATGCTCCGCTGATTGTCGGCGACGGCACTCCGGTGCCGGTACCCGCCGGTGGCCTGGCCGATTACTCGCAGGGTTTGCGAGTCCAGAACCTGCAGCAGTCCGAGGGAATCAACAGGGTCCGAGCCGACGCCCGCCTGGGTCTGCTCGATCGGCTGGAGTCTGATTTTGGAGCCCAGCGACCCGACGTGCCGGCACTCAGTCACCGCTCTGTCTACCGACAGGCGGTGCGGATGATGCGGTCCGAATCGGTCTCCGCCTTCAATCTCGACGACGAACCCGAGTCTCTGCGAGACGACTACGGCCGCAACCGGTTTGGCCAGGGCTGCCTGCTGGCCCGCCGCCTGGTCGAGAGGGGTGTGCCGTTTGTCGAGGTGTCGCTCAACGGAGTCGATGGCCAGGTCCAGCTGGGCTGGGACACTCACCAGAACAATTTCGACACGGTCAAGAGTCTCAGCTCGACGCTCGATTCGGGCTGGGCCACGTTGCTGGGCGACCTGCATCTGCGTGGTCTCCTGGAATCGACTCTGGTGATCTGGATGGGCGAATTCGGCCGGACTCCGACGATCAACTCCAACCAGGGCCGCGATCATTTCCCCAAGGCCTGGACGACGGTGTTGGCCGGCGGCGGGATCCGGGGCGGCCAGGCGGTGGGCAGGACGAGTGCCGATGGCAACGAGGTGGCCGACCGCCCGATCTCAACTGGTGACCTGCTGGCGACCGCCTGCGGGGCGTTGGGTGTTGATGCCCAGCGGCAGAACATGTCGAACGTCGGCCGCCCGATCCGGCTGGTGGATCCCGAGGCGAGCGTGATCGAGGGCGTGCTGGGTTAGCCGCCAGGGACTGGCTCCGCAGCCCCGCCTTTGGCGGGGCGGAGGTGCCTGTCCCGATTGGAGAAACCGGCCATCGGGTGCCGGGACAGGCACCCGCCCGCCACGTGCGGACGGAGAGCCAGTCCCCGCCGGCGCTAGAAGTCCTTGCGGGAGACGTAGAGGCAGGTCAGTGCGAGCATGACCAGCAGGAAGGCTGCGTTGCTGACGAGCGGTGTCTGAATTTCGAGCTCGAACTGGTCGGCCTGCAGGTCTTCGTTATTGCCGCTGACGGTCACCGTGTCACTGTCTTCGAACAGCCTCGCGATGACGGCGTTGAGTTCGCCCGGCTTGGGGAAGACCGTGTAGATCGGCAGCACGGCGTAGCGGTACACCGCCTGCAGCGTCGAGAGAGTGGGGTCGTGGGTCTTGACCGGATTGAAGTCGGGCACCGAGTAGCTGGTCACCCGCATGAACACGTCGCCGACGAGCAGGTGGTTCTGGGCATCGAACGCCACAGCGTGGACGTCTCCGGAAACCGCCGAGTCGCTGATTTCCTTGCCGGTCGTCGCGTCGATCAGCCAGGCCTCGGACTTGTGAGACACGACGGCCAGGAAGCGGCCATCGGGTGACGCGACGGCCTGTCGAGGTTTCTTGGGTCCGGTTGGGATGCTGGTGCCGGTCGGTTGCAGGGTGGCGGAGTCGAGCAGACGGTAGTCGCCGTCGGCCAGTGCGACGAGCAGTCGGCCGCCGGCCGCGGTGATCAAGGCAGCTTCCTCGGTATCCAGGTCGCGTGTTGTGTTCGGAGTGTAGGTTGTCTTGCCATTTGCGGTTCCGGGTTTCAGCACGATCAGCTCCCCGGCGCTGAACACGATGATGTTGCCGGTTGTCGAATCGATGGTGGCGTCGAAGGGACTCCGCCAGCGGGTCATATCAACAGGAGTTGCGTCGACAAACTGACCTCCCGCCTCGCCCAATGTGAAATCGAGTCCCATCCACTTTCGCGACACGGTGGTCTTCTCGGGGTCTCCGACAAACTCCTGAACCCCCTGTATGCCCACCGCGAGAATCTTGCCCTTGGGTGAGATCAACAGGGCGCGAGGTGGGAACGATCCCCCGGTGCCGCCACGACGGGCCCAATCGTCGTCTCTTCGCCCGACGAACAGCCGGGACGGCCCGTTACCGGGCATCGGGAATACGATGTTCCGGGTCAGGACGACCAGTCGCTTGTTCTGCTGGTCGTAGCGGGCTCCGACGAAGGGAAAGCCCGCCTGCATTCTCATGGCGACTCGCGCGAAGCCCGGCATGTTCTGTCGCTGTTGTTCCGTCTCGGAAAACACCGGCTCCCAGGCTGTTCGGGATTCGGACCACGCGTGCACGTGTCCCATCATGTTGATCGCCAGAGGTCCCTCGTCGGTCGCGATGATCGAGTAGACCGTCGAGGGCCGCACCTCGAAATTTTCGATCATGTCCTTGGCCGTCCCGACGACAAAACAGAGGAACCAGAAGACGAAGACCATCACGACCGAGATGATCGGTCCCCGGTAGACGACTCCGGCGGCGGCCGAGATCGAGTAGTACAGCACGAACAGGAACAGGTAGACCGGGATACTCAGCAACAGCCCGTTGCTCCAGACACCCAGCCGCAGGCCGATGATCAGCCACATGCCGATGATCAGGAATGCCGCGTTGACCAGGGTGAAGGCACACCCTCCGAAGAACTTCGAAAGGAACAACAGCGACCGGGAGACCGGCTTGGAGAGCAGCAGGTCGATCGCTCCGCCCTCGAACATCCTCGGCACGATCGGTGCCGTGACCACGATGGCGATCAGCGTTCCTATCACCGAGACGAACAGGAAGATGAAGACTTGCAGCAGCCCGTTGATGCCCGTTTCCAGTTCCTTGTGGCTGAAGTTCTCCTCAGCGAACAGCGCAAAGCCGATGTAGCTCAACGAAACCACTTCGCTGGGACTCGCGAGGATGTCGTCGGGCAGCGCGGCTTCGAGAACCAGGCGGTTGAGTCTCAGTTGTTCGCGTGCCTGCAGTCGGTCGCCGCGTCCGGCCAGGCCGCGGGCTTCTTCGGAAAGCGTCTCGTCGGCGACGTTGATCTCGGAAGCAAATTCCGGATTCTCGAGTTCGTCGTCGAGCTTGTCTCGGATCTTCCGGAACAAGTCGAACTTCGAACCTCGGTTGGCCGTCGCAGGTTGAAACCGGCTCAGTTCTCCCTGAAGATCGCTTCCCAGCTTCTCACGAATCCGACCTGCCGGGCTGTCGGCCTCGGCGTCGCGCAGCCGAAGTGCCAGCGCTTCCATGTCGATGACATCTCTGCTCTCGAAGCTGGTTCTCATTGCCGGATTGACCGAGAACCCTGCCAGCAGCAGCAGGAACAGCGTAATCAGGATGATCAGCACCCAGAGAATCTTGGATGCGAAGGCTTCGCGGAACGAGTCCTTGATGACCGCCATGTAGGCTCTCATGACTTGTCTCCCGCCGCCGCCCGCACGAGTCTCAGGAAGGCTTCTTCGAGTGTCAGTTTTTCTCGCGAGATCGAAACGATGCTCAGGCCACGACCGCGGACGGCGTCGATGAGGCTGTCGATGCTGTCCTGGTTGAGCGCGGGCACCTTCACGCGCCAGCGCGTCTCGCCAATCCGCAGCGGTGTCCCGGCCTCCTCGGGCAGCACCCCCTCAACCGCCTCGGCATCGCCTTCGATTTCGAGCGTCACCTCGAGTGTCTCGGTATCTTCGGCCAGGTTGGTCACTTCGGCGACCGGCCCCACCTTCAGCACTTCGCCCTCGAAGAGGATCGCCACCCGGTCGCAGACCAGCTCGATTTCCTGCAGCAGGTGGCTGTTGAGGAAGATGGTCTTGCCTTCGCTCTTGAGCTGGTTGAGCACGTCGCGGATTTCGGAGCGGCCCACCGGGTCGACTCCATCGGTGGGTTCATCGAGCACCAGCACGTCGGGTTTGTGGAGCATGGCCTGGGCCAGTCCGAGGCGTTGCAGCATGCCCTTGGAGTACTTGGTGACATTGGTGCGGCCCCAGTCTGAGAGGCCGACGACGTCGAGCAGTTCGCCTCGACGGCGACGGGTTTCGGCGACGGAGAGTCCGCTGAGGCTGCCGTAGAATTCGAGCGTGGAGTTGCCGGTGAGGTGCCGCGGGATGCGGTGTCCTTCGGGCAGGTAGCCGACTCGCTGCCGACCCGCCCTGCGTCCGGCCGGATGGCCCATCAGGGTTGCTTCGCCGGAGGTCTTGTGGACGATGCCCAGCAGCACCTTGATCAGAGTGGTCTTGCCGGCTCCGTTGGGCCCGAGCAACCCGAAGATCTCGCCCTGGCCCACCTCCAGTGACACCTTCTTGAGAGCCTCGATCTTCCGCTTGCGGAACAGGCCGTCGTGATAGGTCTTGGAGAGATCGGTGACGCGGATGACCGGTTCATGGGTCGCGATGGGTTTCTCAGGAGCAATCATGTCGCGCATGTCGAGGAGGCCTTGTGGGACGTTCCGCAGACCGGACACTCGTCGCGCACAACCAGTTGCCGACGCTGAAAGGTCATGTCGCGGAGGTCACAGGTCAGGAGTGTGCCACAGAGCGGATCCCCCAAGCCAGAGAGTACCTTGATCGCTTCCATGGCCCCGAGGCAAGCCACCGCGCCGGAGACTGCTCCGAAAACCGGAAACTCGCGACGCCACGCCGGAGGATCCTCGGGGTACACGCACGCCAGGCAGGGTGTCTGCCCGGGCAGGATCGTGGTGATCTGGAACTCGCAGTCGTACATCGCACAATCCACCATCGGCTTGCCCTGCTCGACACATTGCCGGTTCATCGCAAACCGTTCGAGAAAAAGCGGTGCACAATCGACCACCAGGTCGACCTCACCCACCAGCCGCTGTGCGTTCTCTTCGGAGACGTTTTCGGGAACGGCCAGGACTTCGAGCCTGGGGTTGAGTTCCTTGAGTCTCTGGGTGGCCGATTCGACTCGGGGTGTGCCGAGCCGGTCGTGAGTCATCAGCAGTTGTCGGTTCAGGTCGCTGGGCTTGATGTCACCGGCATGAGCGATCACGAGTCGACCGATGCCGGCGGCGGCCAGCTGGTAGGCGACCACGCTGCCCAGGCCACCGATTCTGGAAACGAGGACCGAGGCGTCCTTGAGAGCCTGCTGGCCCTCTTCGCCGAACCCCGGCACCCACATCTGCCACTCGTAGACGGCCTTCTCGTGATCGGTCAGCGGAGCCATGAGTGCCTGGTGGGTTCTGGTGGGTCCAGGTTCGGGGGGCATGAGGGGCATGCAGCCACCCGGTCTCGCATTCAGCCGCCCGAGACTGGTGAGAGCAGGGTGATGGTTTGTCCGTCTTGGACCCGGGTCGTGGTGTCGTCCCAGCGGAGTTGCAGGTCGCCGAGGAAGACGAGGATCGAGGGTCGGGGTTGACCGTTTTCGTCGAGCAGAATTTCTGCCAGGCTCTCATCTCCCTGGGCGGCCACCTGGCGAGCGATCTCGGCCACCGGGCACGGTCCATCCAGTTCGATCACATCTCGCGCGACGCCGGCGGCTCGCTTGATCTGAGCGGCGTACTCGACGGTGACCTGCATCGTAACGGCTTCCTCTTCTCCCCCGATCGTCTCGACTCGACCCTACAACGACAACCCCCGCGAGCCGAGGACCCGGGCGAGCATCAGCACGACCACGGCACACACGACCATCAGCAGTGAGACGGCGACGGCTCCTTCGAGGTTTCCGATGCTCAGTTCGAGAAACACGGTGGTCGAGAGCACCTCGGTTTTCATGCGCGTGGCTCCTGCAAATATCAGCAGCGGCCCGAATTCGCCCAGTGACCGGGCCCAGGCCAGCGTGCCGGCGGTCAGCATCCCGTTGCCGCACTGCGGCAGCACGACTCGCCAGAAGGCCTGGGCCTGGTTGCAGCCGAGTGTCAGAGCCACCTGTTCGGCACGCGGGTCGACCTGGTCAAACGTCGCTCTCATCACCCTGACGGCAAACGCCGCGGCGACCATGAACTGGGCCAGCACCACCGCCGGCAACTGGAACACGACCGCGTTCCTGAGGCTGTAGACGGTTCCGTTGAAGGAGATATCGGGGACGAACTGGAACAGGATCAGCAGGCTCAGGCCCACCACCAGCGGCGGCAGCACGATCGGGATGTCGAGGATCGCGTCGAGCAGGTTCTTGCCCGGGAAGTTGTGTCGGCTGAGCAGGTAGGAGGTGGGGACGGCGACGAACAGCGAGAGCACCGCGGAGAACAGGCAGCTGATCATGGTCAGTTGGACCGAGTAGCGGATCTCGGGCTTGCCGAGGGTGGCCAGCATCGAGAGCAGCGGTCGCAGGGCCGGTCGAGCCCAATCGAGCCATCCGGGCAACTCGACCGTGTCGGCCAGATCGCCGGTGGCGATGTAGGCGATGTCACCCACCAGCAGGCCGACGAGCAGGAGGACGTAGACGCTGGAGATGATCACCAACCCGGCCAGGAACGGCTTGTCCGACGGAGGACGGTAGCCCTGTTCGGCTGGTTCGGCTGGTTCGGCTGGTTCGGCTGGTTTCTGCGGGGAAGCGGTCCCGGTACTCATGGTGTCGGCATCGGTGCAAAGGGATGCGGGTCAGCGGTCTGGCGAAGAGCGGTTCAGGAACTCGGCGAGTCGTTGTCGAGTCGCCAATGAAACCCTGCCGCTTCGAAATCCGACCGCGCCCGTGAGATCGCCTGGATCAGGCGGCGAGCCAGGTGCTTGTTCTGGCTGGACCTGGCGATGCCCAGGGGCTGGATCGCCTTGGCGGCTTCGGAGGGGATCCTGACCACGTCCACCTTTTCGCTCTCGGCCTTCGTATCGGTCAGGTAGGCCAGCGACGCATCGGCGGCTCCGGTCGAGACCGGTGCGATCAGCAGTGCCGAGGTGGCCGTCTGGGTGACCACGTTGGCCATCACCTCGTCATAAACGCCTTCGGCAACCAGCACCTTTTTGGTCAAGACGCCGATGGTGCATTGCTTGGGCTGGCCGATGGCGACCCGGACTCCCGGACGGGACAGGTCCGCCAGAGACGTGATCTTCTTGGGGTTCCCCTTGGGCACCGCGATCACGACCTCGGTATCGGAGATCTCGATCGCGTCCTGGAACAACGCGTCGACGATCTCCAGGTAGTAGGTATCGCAGGCCATGTAGGTGTCGGGGAACCCGGTCAGTTTCTTCTGGCTGATCGTTTTCATCTGTGCGGTGAGGATTCCGCAGCCGTTGTAGACGGTGTTGACCTGCACGCCCTCGCGGGCCTGGAAGTCCCTGATCGCCCGTTCGACGGCCCGGCGGTTGACCGATCCGCAGAAAAACGTCAGTTCCGGCACCTCGGCCCACTTGTCTCCTTCGACCGGCGTGAACCCGAACTTCTTGAACTGTTTCAGCCCGCGGTCGGACGCTGCCAGGAACCGGGCGAACTTCAGGGCCTCGGTCGGAGCCGCCGCACTCTTCAACACGCCGACGGTGACCAGCACTTCACCCTGGTTCAGCTCGGGCACCTCGATCGCTTCGATCCCGTCGACGATCGTGGTGGTTGTATTCCAGATGATCGCCGCATCGGCTGCACCGATCTTGACCGTGTTGGCCACCTCGGGCACCGTCGGCTGAAATGTCCCGGTCTTTCGGACCAGGGCCTCGAGCTTGGCCCAGTGGCCGGACATCTTGAGCAGCTTGCGGGTCTTCTTACCGACGGCCGCCTGATCGGGGTTGCCCAGCACCGTACGGACGTCATCCCGCAGCAGGTCCTCGATCGACCTGATCCCCTTGGGGTTCCCTTCGGCCACGGCGATCACCGGCTTCATCTTTGCCAGCGGGATCGACTCGGCCACCAGCCCCTTCTTGCGAGCCGTCTCGATGTAGCTCTCGTCGGCCGCCAGGTATAGGTCGCCGGTCCTGGCCGTCTCGATCCGGCTCAACAGCGTGTTCGAACCTCCGTAGTCCAGGTTGACCTGGATTCCGAATTCTTCGAGGTACTGCCTGGCGATGGCTTCGACCGGCTTGCGGATTCCCGCCGCGCAGAAGAACGTCAGCGATTGGATCGGTTGGCCGTCCTTGCCCAAGGCTCCCTCGCGGAGGGGCGGGCGCCCCATCTGGACCAGCACGTAGGACAGCCCCGCCAGCACCAGCACGCCGACGATGGCCAGCAGGGCGTGCCGGCTGATTGCACCCGGAGGGTGATCGAGCGGGGAGGATCGGGGACGCATCGGGAGTCTCGAAACGAGCCGGTTACTGCGGAACATCAGCATAGACAATCAGGTAACGAGGTGACCATCGTGGGACCCGCGTCTGACCCCCCTCCGCGCTAGTCGACGTGCACTTCGATGCCCGAGAGCACAGCCGGCAGCGAGCCATTGGCCGGAGTCAGCTCGATCCGCAACTTCCCGTCGACCTCCACCCCGGTCACCTCAACCACCATCGTCCTGCCGACTCCGACCGTAGCGGCCAGGTCGAGATCCCGGCGGATCAGCTTGCCTGCGACGCTGATCGAAAAGCGTCTGGCCCCCGGCTTGACCGCATCCGGCTCGGCAAAATGGAGCCGCACCCGGTAGGTCGCTTTGCCGGGCAACCCGACTTCGAGAGTCCGGATTCCGCGTGCTCCCGAGGCTCCGATCCACGTCGGTCCGCCGGATGGCCCGGCCCCGAGCCGATCCGAGTGGCCCGAGAACCACTGGATCGATGCCGGAGCCGCGGTGACGGCGATCTTGGGCGACGGCCCGCCGACCACGGGGAATTCGAGCCACAGCGTGCCCTGGTCATCAGGCCGGTCCCCGGGTGCACCGAGGTTCAGGCCCAGGTGTTTCAGCGGCGAGGAGCCGACATCCAGCTTGTTGAACGTCCACATCTCCGCCCGAGGGTCGTGCACCAGTGCCAGCGAGGCCTGGTTCTGGTACGAGCAGCTGCAGGTGCGTGTGTAGTCGGGTGCGTTGAGCACACCGTCGGCACAGATCAGGTTGGAACTGCAGCTGGAGCGGAACCCGCCGAGGTTGCCGGTGCCGCCGTCGCGAGCCAGGTCGAAGTAGCCGGCCGCGGCCGACCGGAACGTCATCAGGTGTCGGCTGGCCACCGCCGAGTTGCAGCCGTAGTTGCGGGTGTAGCCCCAGGGCTGAGTCAACCCGGTCAGTGGGTTGGTCCGAGTGACCCGTTCGCCGTTCAAAAGCGACACCGCCGAGCCCTGGGTGATGATCGTCTCACCCCGCAGCATGCAGGGCCCGGAGTACTTCAGTTTCTTGTCCCAGCGGATCTTCCCGTCGTTTCCGCGGTAGACAATCATGCGGTCGGCGGGTTCGTCCCTGAGCATGTCTCGGGCGGGCCGGCCGCATTGCAGCAGCAGCTTGTGGTCTTTCGAGTACCCCAGCCACGTCCCGAAGACTCCCTCGGTCGTACTCCAGGCCTCCTTGCCCGTCCTGGCCTCGTAGGCCACCAGCCGCGGTTTCCCGGTCGGCTTGCGGCCTCGGCGGAGCATCAACGTGACGATGGTGTCGGGCAGCCGGTCGATGGCGTACAGCATCCCGTCTCCGGCAACGATCGCGTTGTGGCGGAACCCGTAGTGAGCTTCTCGGGTCCAGAGCACCTTGCCGTTGTGCCGATCCATCACGACGAGGTGTCGGCTGGTCGTGCCGTCCTGCGTGTAGCCTCCGACTCGCTTCTTCTCATACACCAGCGGTTCGGCTCCGGCGATCAGCAGGTCTCCGCTGACGGCGATGTAGCCCCACTTGGGCTTGCCGGCGTCTCCGAGACTCGGCAGAGGAAACTCGGCGATGACGTCACCGGTGGCCGGGTCGAGCTTGATGCAACGCGACTGGTAGGCGACGTAGACGGCATCCTCGACACTGACGTAGTTGCTGCCGGTGGCGTTGGCTCCGGGCTGGTGACCGGTGAAGTTGAACGCCTGTCCGACCTGCGGCAGCGAGGCTTCCCAGAGCACCCGGCCGGTGTAGACATCAACGGCCCTGATGATGTCGGGCCCCTCGATGAACAGTCGGCCTCCGACCACCTGTTCGGTCGGCCCGTGTCCGTGTCGAGGCAGGATGCTTTTGTTCGAACTGCCGCCAAACCACAACAGGCCCAGTGGAGCCTTGACGAGGTCATCGTCGGAGACGGAGGAATTGGCGGCGTCGG
>Ga0310124_10000306_pt1 | contig 33500 bp, 29 predicted proteins | sample CB11b_AW_Bot5_MG_FD_203507 | JGI IMG/M metagenome (GOLD analysis project Ga0310124, IMG submission 203507) | Marine microbial communities from Western Arctic Ocean, Canada - CB11b_AW_Bot5 | ecosystem: Environmental > Aquatic > Marine > Oceanic | place: Canada: Western Arctic Ocean | collected...
GCGGGTGTAGCGGAACAGCAACACAATCGATAGCAGGCAGGAACTGGCCAGTGTGATCAGGAACAGCCGGTTGTAGGGCAGCACGACGTCCTGCATCACTTCCCAGCCACCGGTCGCCCATGAAGGGTGACGCATGCCGAGGTTGTCGCCCTTCCACAGGCGAATGCCCTGGATCATGATCAGGCTCACCCCGATTGTCGCCAGCAGCGAATCCAACGGTCGTTTGTAGAGCCACCGCACCACCAGCACCTCGGTGAGCCATCCTGCGAATGCTGAAACCAGAAAAGCGATCGGGAGTGCAACGACGTAGTACCAGTCGAACCAGGTGTCCGGTGGCCTCAACGATATCGCGAATTTACCGGCCCAGTTCTCGGAACTAAACAGCGTACCACTGAAGAATGAGAAGGTCGCCCATGTCGCGATCGCGCCGATCATCAACATCTCGCCGTGGGCCATGTTGATCACACCCATGAGTCCAAAGGTGATCGCCAGGCCCAGCGCGATGAGCACGAGGATCGTGCCTAGCGAGAATCCGCGGAACGTGTGAGAGGTCCACTGCGAGACGGTCTTGTGTCGCTCAATGAGGGTGATGGCGGTGTCGTAGACTGCAGCATCGGTATCGCTGACGCCTTCGGCCTCATACAGGTCCTTGAGCATATGGAAGGCGCGGATGCTTTTGAGTTGGCCCAATTCTTTGGCCGCGGCAAGCCTTTCTGCCTCATCGGCGTCTGGGGCATTTCCTGACAGGATGATCAGGGCCGCGCTTTCTTTGGCCAGGAAACGGGTCTTGGCGTCCTTGTCGGTTTCAGCCATTTGGCCAAGACGTACCAAGGCCGCGCCCTGACGGGTATCGCCAACCTTCTTGGCCGCAACGCGGCGCTTGGTGACATCCTTGTTGTGCAGCCCGATCACCATCATCGCCTTGGTGATCTGCTTGCGCGCCTTGCGCTGCACCTTAAGCATCCGGGCGTCTGGCTTGGACACTTCGCCAATGACTTGGCCGGCCATCGATTGGCCCCTCCCGGGGGCGGGTGTGGTCATCGCATAGGCCTTGCCCATCGACACCCCCGCGTTGGTTTTCCCGAAAGCGGGAATGTAAACGATCCGGTCCTGCCAGAGATAAAGTTTGCGGTTCTTGATGTGGGCGAAGATGGCTTCGACGTCGTTGCCACCGATCGTTATCAGGGCTTCGGTCGCCGGTTTATAGGTGTCGCGCCCGGCGAGTTGCATTACCAGCGAGTTGAGATCCGGTATTGCCGGCGTAGTCTCGGAGTTTTGCGCAGTTGCCTCGTCAGCCTGTGGTTCCTGTGCGACGGTAACGCCTGACACGAACACAGCGGCCAGCAACGCGAACAAGCAACTCGTATTTCGACAGATTCGAGGCCTATGGGCAGTAGACGGGGAGTGGAACAACAAGGCTTCTAAAACCATGCGGATAAACATTCGGCACCTTCCTCCCAGCCCCCCCCTTTAATGGAGGGGGGAGGGGGAAGGGGAGGGGAATAACTTTATCTCCGTAACGGTGGGTCTTGCTTAGTGGCCTTGCGCTTGCTGCACGGGGCCGCCGGTTGGCTTAATGGCTTTGAGTTCTTTCTTGCTGTGCAGCAATTTGCTGTACGAGTCCGGCTCAACCAGACCCTTAGTCTGCCAGACAATGTCGAACTGGCCATCCGAAGCAATTTCGCCAATGTAGACTTTCTTGTAAGTGTGCTGGTTGTTGCGGTGCATGATCTTCTTGCCGCCAGGGGCATTGAACCTCATGCCGTAGACCGCTTTGCGGACCTTGTCCACGTCGAAGGAATTGGCTTTTTCAGCAGCTTTCTTCCAGACATAGACTCCGTAGTACGCGGCTTCGATCGGGTCGTCAGTTACGCGGTCCATGCCACCGGGCAGGCCCTCCTTCGCGCAGTAGGCCTTGAACGCTTGGACGAACTTCTTGTTGTCCGGTGTATCAATCGACTGGAAGTAGTTCCATGCGGCAAGGTGGCCGACCAGTTTTTCTACTTCCATCGCACGCAACTCGTCTTCGGCGACGGAGAAGGCGATGATCGGGCAGTCATCGGCGGTCAGGCCTTGGTTGGCGAATTCGGTGTAGAACGGCACGTTTGAATCACCGTTGATCGTTGACAGGACGCAGGCATCGCCAGAAGCAGCGAAGTCCTTGATTTCACCGACGATGGTCTGATAGTCTTGGTGGTGGAACGGGGTGTACACCTCCATAATCTTTTTCTCGGGCACGCCCTGCTTGAGCAGGTAGGCCTTGAGCACGCGGTTGGCGGTGCGGGGGAAAACATAATCAGTGCCCAGCAGATAGAACCTTTTGCATTCAAGTTCCTCGATTGCGTACTTGGCCGCCGGGATGAGTTGCTGGTTGGGCGAGGCCGCGGTGTAGAAGACGTTAAGCGACTGCTCCTCACCCTCGTACTGCACGGGATAGAACAGCAACGCGTTGTTCTCTTCAAAGACGGGAAGGACCGACTTGCGCGAGACCGAGGTCCAGCACCCGAAGGTCACGGCGACCTCGTCTTCAAGTATTAGCTGCTTGGCTTTTTCTGCGAACAGGTCCCAGTCCGATGCAGGATCAACAACCGACGCCTCGATGGTGTAGCTCTTGCCGCCGACCTTGACGCCTCCCGCCTCATTGATTTCTTCCGCAGCCATCAGGACCACATCACGCAGTGAGGTCTCGGAGATTGCCATCGTGCCCGACAGGGAGTGGAGTATGCCGATTTTTACTGTGTCAGCCGCCTGCAGGCCACTTAGTGGCAGTAGCAGGAAGCTCGATATCAATGCCATCATCATTCGTGTTTTCATGATTGTTCTCGTAATTCCTCAGTATTTGAGTGCCACAGTCATTGTTTTTCCTGGCCGGTGTTGGCCCGGCCGCAAGTTACGCAAGAGTTGCCTTTCAGAATCCGATACCAATGCTCACGTATCCGATGAGCCGTGTGTCATCGCTCTGGCCGGCGACACCGCTGTTAAAGGCGCCGACCGCGTCGTCATTAGCAATGACCGCATTGACGCCGACACTGAGTGACCAGCTACCCCAGTCACTGAGCTGCGGGAGAGGCATGGAAGCCTTGGCGCCGACGGATAAAAATCCGAAAGTCTCGTCGTCCTCATAGAAATCTGAGCCGAGGCCGACGGCAATCGGAAACGTAACGGTAACAGGGTTCGTCTGGTGCTGGATGGCGGTGAATGACGGGCCAACGCCGAGCTCAATGTATATGCCGTCCTTGGCGGTGGGGCCGACACTGCCATCCATCTCGAACAACAGCCTCACGTAGGGGCTGAGATTGACACCGTCCATGCCGAACATGTTGTCGCCGAGTCCATCGTACGTGAAGACGGTTTGTATGTGGCGGGACTCGAATCCACCGGTCTGTGACACCAAGTCATCTGCAGGGTTGAGGAACTCTTCGTAGTAGGCAAGCACGTTGAGTTGGCCTATCTCGAAGTCCACGCCGATCCACCAGTCAAACTCGTAGAAGTTTTCAAGATCGGAGTCGCCGACGCCGGCGCCTGCTGCGGCTGCGTCCGGTCCAGGGCCGTCGTTGTTGTTGTGGATGTCGGTCCACACACCGGTCGTCAGCGTGATGTTGTCGGTCAACTGGAAGTTGATGCCGAGCAGGCCCTGCATGATCAGGCCCTGATCCTCAAGGACCATTCCGCGGGCGTTGCGTTCGCTGAGGAACGTCAGCCCGGCGACACCGGATACACGATCCTCTCCGGATTCTTCATGTGCGTAGCCTGGTGTTACAGCACACAGCATCACGGTGATCACACTGACGGCGATTCCTGCAGTTATTCCCCTGTTGCAATTCATGTCTGTCTCCTAATGTCTGACGGGGCAATGTACGTGGCCCGAGGGCATACACCTTGCGGGCCCCAACCACAAACAGGTGCAACTACACCGTCGCACCGTCTTCGACTCCTCTGTCCTCGTGTTCCTGTCAATAGCTGGAACGAGTTAGGTCGAACGGAACCCAAGTGTGCAAAACACGTGCCAATTTTTAAAACAGGCCTGATTCACAGTAAAGTGCCTGTGGGGGCTGAGATGTTGTGCAATGGGTGATCGATTGCACAGTTATTGGGCATCCGGGCACGCTTGGCGAACGCTGAATCGTGCGGTACCGTTATTGCTTGTCAAGGGCAGCGTAATGCGGTTGAAATGCCCCTAAACCCTATTTTCGTTGGAGTAGACGATGAATGGCGACTGGCTGATCTGGCAACTGGCCGACTCGGCATTTCCCGGCGGTGGTTTTGTCCATTCCGGTGGGCTCGAGGCCGCGTGGCGGCACGGTTCCGTTAACGGTGCAGACAGCCTAGCGGACTTTATCCGCAGCAGCTTGACGCAGGTTGGGCGTTCACAAATACCGTTCGTAAACGCCGCGCACGACCAGTCCGATCGATTTGTCGAACTCGATCACCTCTGGGAGGCCTGCACGCGTAACCACGTTGCCCACCGCGCCAGCGTGACGCAGGGGCTTGCCTTGCTCAACACCATCGAGGCAGCGTTCGATGCCCCGCAGGCGGGCGCATGGCGTCTGTCAGTGATGCGTGGCGAAGCGCACGGACATCTGCCCGTCGTGTTTGGAGTGGTGACCGCCACCCTCGGCGTCGGTCGTGATTGCGCCGCACGTCTGTACCTTTTCCTTGCGTTGCGCAGCCTTACCTCCAGCGCGGTGCGCCTAGGTATCGTCGGTCCCCAGCAGGCCCAGGCTGTCCAGTATCGGCTCGGTTCTGACGCAGAACGTGTTGCCCGCCAGTGCCTTGGCCTGACCCCGGACGACATGGCGATCTCTGCGCCCCTGATGGACCTGTTTCAGGCAACCCAGGATCGCCTATACACACGTTTGTTTCAAAGCTAACCTAGTCCTCGCAGCGGCCACTGCTCCAGGGCCCAACACAAAGCGACTCATCCATGCACATGCACCACGACCACGTGGATCATCCAGGCCACTTCCACGAGCGCGAGGGCCCGCTGGTCAATCGCGACTACTGCCGCCGTGCCTTTACCGTGGGTATCGGCGGTCCGGTCGGATCCGGCAAGACCGCGCTTGTCCTGCAACTGTGCCTAGCGTGGCGTGACAAGATGAGCCTAGCCGTCGTGACCAATGACATTTTTACCAGGGAAGACGCTGAGTTCCTCATCCGTCAAGAGGCCTTGCCGCAGGAGCGGATTCGTGCTGTCGAAACCGGCGGATGTCCACACGCGGCCATTCGCGAAGACGTGTCTGCCAACCTCGTAGCGCTCGAATATCTTTCTGCCGAGTTTGCCCCTGACCTGCTCATGCTTGAGTCCGGCGGCGACAACCTTGCTGCGCATTTCAGCCGTGAAGTTGCCGACTTCACCATCTACGTTATTGACGTTGCCGGCGGCGACAAGGTCCCTCGCAAGGGTGGCCCGGGTACCACGCAGTCTGATCTGCTGGTGATCAACAAGACCGACCTTGCCCAGATCGTCGGCGCTGACCTTGCCGTCATGGACCGCGATGCCAAAAGGATGCGTGGCGACGGGCCCGTGGTCTTTTCGCAGTTGAACAAGGGCGTCGGTATCGAGGGAATCGCCGACCATGTCATCCGGCGGCGGGCTTTCCTGCTGGCCGAGTTGGCAGGGCCCTGACAGGCGGACGAGTATCGCCGACCATGAATTACGACAGATGCCGAACGGAATTTTCACAGGCCAACCTCTTTTGCGCATCGCAAGGACCAGCAATTAATTTTCGGTTCATGGCCACCTGTGACGATGTTTGACTTGTCAGGTTGTTTGATCGTGTACGATTCTCTTGAGCCATTTAAGCCAGTCTCATGAACGATTTGCGCGTTGCATCCGTCCAGTTTCAACATATTGCCGGCGGCAAGGAGGCCAATCTCGCCACGGTCAGTGGCTTTGTCGCCAGGGCTGCTGTCGAGGCAGTGGACCTTGTTGTTTTTCCCGAAATGTGCCTTACCGGCTACTGGCACGTGAGGCATCTTTCCCGGGACGAAATTGGTGATCTGGCCGAGCCGGTTCCCGACGGCCCATCGACCAACGCTCTTCTTGCCCTTTCCGCTGAGTACGCGATGACCATTGGGGCGGGACTGATCGAGCGTGGCCAGGACGGGTTGTTCTACAACGCCTACATCGTGGCCATGCCCGACGGGCGAGTTGCTTGCCATCGTAAACTACACACCTTTATCAGCGAGCACATGGCCTCGGGTTGCCGCTATACCGTTTTCGACCTTCCCGACGGCACCAAGGCGGGTATTCTCGTCTGCTACGATTGCAACATCGGTGAAAACGTCCGGGCCACCGCCCTGCAAGGGGCCGAGATTCTCCTTGCCCCGCATCAGACAGGCGGTTGCGATTCGCCAAGCCCCCGTTGCATGGGGACCATCGACCACGACCTCTGGCAGCGGCGACGCGAAAACCCTGAAGCGATAGAGGCTGAATTGAAGGGGCCTAAGGGTCGCCAATGGCTGATGAAATGGCTGCCGGCGCGTGCCCACGACAACGGCCTTTTCCTGATATTCAGCAACGGTGTGGGCCCAGATGATGACGAGGTCCGCACGGGCAACGCCATGATCCTGGATCCCTACGGCGATGTCCTGGCCGAAACGTGGAAGGCCGGTAACGAGATGGTGGTGGCCGATCTTGATGCCTCCGTCCGCAGGATGTGCACCGGCGTGCGCTGGATACGCAGTCGTCGTCCTGAACTCTACCTGTCGCTTGCCCAGGCCACGGGTCGCGAGCGCGACACCCGGCACATGCGCTTCTCCCGGGAGGATACGGGCCTGCCGGAATCTTGAGCACCACTCCATCCGGTCGTCCTAGGTGCAAATGATATCGGCGTTGCCATCACTGGAATTATCAAGTATTTTCGTGGCAGGGGAGGTATGTTCCCGGATTCATTTTACTCCGCAGCACGGCTGGCCAGTTGTTGCTTGCGACGGCAAGGAATTGATCATGAAAAATATCGTGTTTGTACTGGCGTTGGTTATGTTCACCTCGCCGGCAATGACCATGGCCAAGCCAGCTAGGCAACCAGCAGGAATAAAGGTTCTCAATCAATGGTCGGGTGCATGGGAATCGCGCGTGGTCATCAAGCCCGCTGTGTGGACTCCCACCGCCGTAAAGCGTACCGAGGCCAAGGACGCCGCGTGGCTTCTCAATGGCCATTTCCAGCAGGTCACGACTCGCAGCCATGAATATGAAAGCCGGGAGATCCAGCGTTATAACGAGGAAAGCCAGGAGTATGAGAAGTGGATTTTTGATTCGTATGGCCATGTAAGCTATTGGACCGGGACGTGGGACGAGGCAACAAGCACCATGATTTGGCAAATGCAGTTTAGTCCCCTCAAGGGGCTAATCGTAGATCGCTTTGTCGGTACGGATAAGTACACGACCACGGTTGCCATCAAGGACGTCAAGGGTAACGTGCTTCTGGATGTTTGGGCCGAACACGTACGCGTTGAAAAACAGCCGCAATAGCGATTCCAACCGTCCCCGGAAAGGTATCGAGTGATGGAGTGTTCCTTGGCAATCGGACAAGGGAAAAAATGAGAGGCACTTGGTTTGGGGCGTCTGGTTTTTGGCTGCCGGTTCTCATGTGTTGTCTCGGTTCGTGCGATCTTGTGACGGGGCCAATTTCCTCTCCACAATCGAACACGGGGTTTCCATCGGATTCTACTGCGATAACAGAATCCGGCGTGGCGGCTGAGAAGGTGATTCGCTTTAAGTTTTATTACGATTTCAAAGTGCAAGGTATTTCACAAGGTGCCCGCCGCATCCGCGTTTGGATTCCCGCCCCGAAGCAGAATGGGGTACAGAAAAGCCGGCTCGTAAGCCTCCATTCGCCGGTATTATCGAATCACACTTTCGACCTTGAGCATCGAAATTCCTACCTGTACTTTGAGTCCGCATTGCCACTGGATCGTCCGCTACACTGGCAATGCACTTGGCAGATCACGCGGAGGCAAGTAGTAGATGCCACGGACGAGGAGTCGGACTATGCTAACCCCGAGGCATACCTGCAACCCAACCGGTTGGTTCCGGGTCATACGAAGATTTTGGAATTGACTGGGCAGGCCAACTTGTCGGACGGCACTGACTATGGGAGGGCGCGTCAGTTCTACGACTTTGTACGGGGCCGCATGTCTTATTCGAAGCATGCTTCAGGCTGGGGTCGCGGTGACGCGCTCTGGGCATGTGATTCTCGCTACGGCAACTGTACTGATTACCATGCGGTGTTCATCGGCATGAGCCGGGCTAGCGGAGTGCCGGCAAGATTCGAGATGGGGTTCCCATTGCCTTATGTCGGTACCGCGGGAGGGATTGGGGGTTATCACTGTTGGGCCTCATTCCATGACGGCCAAAAGGGCTGGTGGCCTGTTGACATCAGTGAAGCGGATAAGAACCCGATGCTGTCCAATTACTTCTTCGGGCAGTTGAATGCGCGGCGTGTTCACTTTACGACTGGCCGTGACCTGGTCTTGAAGCCGCCGCAAGACGGCCCTCCATTGAATTATTTTATCTACCCGTACGTTGAGATCGATACACAGGTACATGAAAATGTAGATAAGTCGTTCAGCTTCGATTCTCTGGAAGTCCTGCTGTAATTGGGGCGTAACCAACCGGCTGGATATTGAGACGGGTCCTGTTGCTCCGTCTGTTTCGGAACCGTGCATTGAAACCAACGTTGTCCGGTCGTACCCCTTGGGCCAAGTCCATGTCGAATGTATGAGCAGGAGGCGTAACGCATGCGCATCACCAGCATCGAGTGTCACCCCATTACCCTTGAGTTCCACGATTGGCTCGCTGACGGCCTGTTGCATTTCCACGGCAGCAGCGGCCTGAAGCGCTGCGTCTTCATCGTTCATACCGACGTCGGGCTCGAGGGCGTCGGCGAGGGCGGTTTTGTCCCGGAGGATGTGCGCGAAAAATATATCGGCACCGACCCGTTCGACTGGATAGGCGACGACACGTCGCTGTTCATAGGCAAGGCGATGTACGACCTGATGGGTAAGCACGCAGGCGTGCCAGCCTGGAAGCTGTTTGGACGCAAAGTGCGTAATTGGGTGCCGATAGGGTCATGGACCGTATCGCAATCGCCCACGGTGATGGCCGAAAGTGTGCGGCGTTTTGCTAAGATGGGTTACACGTGGATGAAGTATCACGTGTCATCGGTTCAGAACGTGATCGAGCAGACCCGGGCCATGCAGGGCGCCGCGCCGCCGGGCTTTAAAATTCAGTATGACTTCAACGGCGGCGGCACGAACGACGACACGGTTTCCGTGATCCGCGAGTTGGCGAAATTCCCCATCGCCGGCGCAGTCGAGGATCCGATAGACCAGCGCGACCTGGAAGGTTATCGCCTGCTGCGGGAGCAGAGCCCACTGCCCATCCTCATACACGGTACGGCCTTCGACCTTATGACCGAACTGCGAGCCGAGGCGGCTGACGGCTACGGCAACGGCGGCTACACCATCGGCAATCACATACAGCGGGCGGCGTGGCTGGCTGGATTCAAGCGGCCGTTCTGGATTCAAAATGGTGGTGGTACGCTGACCCTGTCGTTCATAGCCCAGATGAGCTGCACGTTTCCCACTGCGACCCTGGCGCACTATACCGACGGCCTTGTTTGGAAGAGCGATGTGGTGCGGCAGCGTCTTGAAATTATCAATGGTTACGTGAAGGTGCCCGATGAGCCGGGCTTGGGCGTGACGCTGGATCGTGACGAACTGGAAAGGCTCAAGGGCCTGCCGATGCCGACGTGCGATCCGTTCATCGTCCAGTGCCGGTACCCGGACGGGCGCACGCTCAGTTTCATCCATGACCCGGAAGAGCAGCGGAACTTTCTGTGCATGCCGGACCTTGCGGTCATGCCGCAGCGTGGCTACGCGGACCAGGTTGAAACGTCATACATGGATGATGATGGGACCGAGGAGTACCGCGCAATGTTCCATCGCTGCAAGGATGGGCCGGTGTTTGAATAAAGGTTCGATCACGCGCGTTTTGAACAAGATGATTTTTCCTGATGGCTTTGGCGGGCAGGCTGTTCCCTGCCCCAGAGCTGGTTGTCATTTTTAACGGCAGGTCATCTTCGTCCTAGGCCCCCATTTTTAACGGGCGTCCTTCTCATTTCGGCGGTCGGCTTGACAGGCTTGCCCGGGCACTGGTTCTTCTTGTCATAAATCCAATTACCCTGGTTGTCCTTCAGCACCGGCAAGCGCTTGGCGACTGAGGGCGGCTTGGCGACCCGCGTGGGTTTCTGCGCATACCAGTATGCGACGCTGCTCATCTCGTTGCGCAGGTTGTTGGCGTGGCCGTGTTCGATTGTCACCTTGATGGATTTTGAAAACGGCACGGGATTCTCAAGATGATGCACGTAACTGGTCTGGTAGCCGCCGGTGTTTCCTTCCCAGATCGATGAGCCATTACGCAGGAAGGCGTTGTCCTGCATGCCCCAGGCCTGGTTCAGGTAGTCCTCGCTGCCGGTGCCGTGCAGGTCGGGGGGCCACTTATAGCCATCAACCCAGATCATGTCGTCGCCCTCGCCCCACCACCCACCCTGGAAGTTCGTCACGGACAGGTTGCAGCCGATGTACTGGCCCTGGCCGGTGGTGTCGGCGATCACGTAATTACTTTCCCACGCGACCTTTTCCTTGTTGACCATGTTCCCGCCTCCGCCCCAGCCCCCGAACGGATTGGTCCTGCGGAACTCCGCGTGAAAATAGCCGGCCGACTCTGGAAATTTCTCGAGAGTTTCGTAGTCGACATAGAAATACTGGAGGTGCTCTTGCTTGCTTTCGTTGATGATTTCGACGACGGCGCGCTGCCGAAACGGCATCGGCACGTAGCTGTTCAACGCGCAGCCTTGGTTGAACTGGTTGTCATGTTTCGTGGAGGCGGTAAAGAGCAGCGACTCGTATGAATTAACGATGTTGTGTCCGAGGCCGAAGAAATCTCCCAGTGGGCAGAGCACGCTGGGAGACCGGGCGTTGTCAAAGGTGATCTTGATAAGGCATTGGCGGTAATTGGCGCGTTGCGTCATCCAGATGTGGGTGATCCGGCCGGGCCCGGCGATATCGGCCAGGACACGCGATTGGCCTGCGGGGATCTTCCAGCGGTCATCATTGCGACCGCTCTTGTCCCACGACGAACTGCGGCCTGCCTTGTTGCTACGAAGAATCGAAGGATCGTTGAACATACTTCGTGTGCCTCCAGTAATGAACACTTGCCGGTAAAACACCTCGCCTTGTCAGAGGTAATATACGTGGCATCGAATTTATGGCAATGCATGATGCCAAGGCACGCAACACTACCAACATTTTTCTTACGTTTGACTACATTGCCCCTGGGCATGTGGTTGCTGGTGATATTTGTGCGTATCGATCCGGGTCGGATCAGGTAAGTGGCCGGCGTCATCCTGCTCGTGGTGTTGGAGTGGCGATTAGATTTAATCCTGCCAAGATGTTACGACTCCATTTTCCAAATCCGCAAGCCGGGAACCGTTAACCCACACAGGCGCTTGTGATGTGGTGCCGTCCTAGGTTACGCTTTGTCGGCACCGGCGATCGATCCCCTGCTCATGCCATACGCTACAGCCCAGACCGGTACGGAAATCTACTCCGAGCGATGTGGAAACGGTCCGCCCCTGGTGCTCATCATGGGCACGGGGTTGGATCATACCTGCTGGCATGCCCAGGTCAAAGCTTATAGCGGCCAGTTCGAATGCATCATATTTGACAATCGCGGCACGGGCCAGACCAAGACGACCAACGAGCCGATGGCCACCCGCCTGATGGCCGATGACACTGCGAGCCTGATGGACGAACTGGGGATCGAGCGTGTCCATATCTCGGGTTTATCGCTGGGTTCGTGTGTTGCCCAGGAACTGACGCTGATGAGGCCGGACGCGGCGCTGAGCCTTCAACTGCACGGTACCTGGGCCAAGGCCGACGGCTATGCGGGTCGAAAATTCCAAGCGCAGATTCGGCTGTTAGAAACTCTGAACATACGCTCTTTCTACGAGATCAACGTGCTGTGGTTCATCACGCCGGAGTCGATGCAACGAAATCCGGATCAAGTGCAAGCCCGCATTGATGCCGCGGTAAGGAACAATCCGTCCGCGGAACTGCTTATCAAACAGTACGAGGCGGACCTGGCCCACGACACGCGGGATAGGCTTTCCAAGATCATGACGCCCACACTGGTGACCGTGGGCACGTTCGATCTGGCCACCCCGCCGTTTTACGCGCGACAAGTTGCCGCAGCGATCCCCGGTGCAGAATTTGTCGTTTTTGATGGCGGTGGCCATCTCCATAACTTGGACAACCCCGATGAATTTAATGGCGTTACCATGAACTTTCTTCGCAGATGCGCCTGTTAACGATGAAATCAGCAATGAGCGGAAAGCCGATCCGTCATGTCCATTGATCAGTATGCTCTTGTCGGGCTAGCCCTTGTCCTTGGCAGCGGGTTACAAAGTGCGATTGGATTCGGTGGCGGCCTAGTTGCTATCCCGATCATGCTCTTGGCGGGCGTGCCGGCGCCTCAAGCAATCGTCATGAGCTATATGGGCAGCCTGGTGCAGGCCGGTTGGGGCTGGTACCGGCATCGGGACGCGGTCCCATGGCGTGCAACGTTACCAATGTTTTTTCTACGCTTGGCTACATTGCCTCTGGGCATATGGTTGCTGGTGATATTTGTGCGTACCGATCCGGGTCGGATCAAGCAACTGGTCGGCGTCATCCTGCTCGTGGTGTTGGCAATTCAATGGATCAAGGTCACGCCGCGAGCGCACGTCCACTGGTGTTGGACACTTCTGGCTGGGGCAACCAGCGGCGTTGGGGCGGGCATGATCGGTGTGGGTGGGCCACAAATGGTGCTCTGGCTCATGGCCCACGACTGGCCGAATAATCGCGTCCGCACTTTTTTATGGATCTCGTTCGTGCAGATCGTTCCATTCCATGTGGTGATGATGGGTTATCAGTTCGGACGGCCGATTGCCGGGGCGGTGGTTATTGGGCTCATGTTCGCTCCGCTGGTGGTGTTGGCCTCGATCGTTGGGCTTTACGTGGGACACGCAATGTCCAGGAAAGTACTGCGTATATGCATGTATTTAATACTGGTAATAATCGCGATCGTATGCATCACCAAGTCGTAGCCTGTGATGTGGTTGGGGGCGCATTGCAATCTCGTTGAGCCGCCCTGTGGGACCAGCGGCTCGTCGGCCAGCTGGAGGTCCTATTTCTGATCGCCACAACTTGGGTCAATTCAAGCCAAGATGTGACAGGGGAAAATAGCGGGGGCAGGATTCGAACCTGCGACCTCCGGGTTATGAGCCCGACGAGCTACCAGACTGCTCTACCCCGCAGTTAGGTGGCAAATCTTACCGGCAGGATGTTGGCAGTCAAATGAACTGCTTGAACCAAGGCTGCCTGGAGCGTGCCTGTCAGGGTGGCAGCGATGATGGGTGGCGGGGGTCTTAACTGTCACGTTGACAGCACAATACCTGCCCGTCGCTCTGGGGCCAAGAGTGTAAGCCTATTAGAGTCTTGGGGTTATGGACGGTGTTGCGGGGGTGGCAAATCCGGTGATGTGGTACCGATGTTGCACAGACGAGGGTACTGTTCACTTCTACAGCCCGGTGGTGTAGCAGTGGGTGCACAACGAGGTTGGTCTTCGTTGTGGAATCCGGACAAATTTCAGGTGAGACCTGACGCGGAGATATAAGAAGATGGCCGTAAAAGATTTGGCCTTTGAAACTGAGGCACGAATGGGACTGTTGTCGGGCGTCGAAAAGCTGGCCTTGGCGGTTAAAAGCACGCTGGGCCCGCGAGGACGAAACGCTGTGCTCGATAAGAGCTGGGGCGGCCCGGTTGTGACTAAGGACGGCGTGACTGTCGCTGAAGAGATTGAACTGGGCGATAAGATCGAAAACATGGGTGCCCAGTTGGTCAAGGAAGCGGCCAGCAAGACGTCGGACAAGGCTGGTGATGGCACGACCACGTCCACGGTGCTGGCTGAAGCTCTATATAAGGCGGGACTACGTCAGGTGACGGCGGGAATCGATGCCAACGGCCTTGTGCGTGGCATGAAAAAGGCGGTGGATGAGGTGGTCAAATCTATCGGCAGACAGTCCAAGCCCATCGACGTGGCCCGCAAGGAAGAGATCGCCAACGTTGCCTCCATCAGCGCTAACAACGACCCGGAAGTGGGCAAGATCATGGCCAGTGCGTTTGCCAAGGTGGGCAAGGACGGTGTGATCACGGTTGAGGAAGGAAAGAGCCTCGATACCTACGTGGACGTTGTCGAAGGCATGCAATTCGATCGCGGCTACCTGAGCCCCAACTTCGTCACCGACCAGGAAAACATGGTTTGTGAACTGGAGCGTTGCCTCGTTCTCATTTTTGAGGACAAGATCAGTACCGTGCAAAAGCTCGTGCCGCTGTTGGAGAAGGTCCAGCAGGTGAAGAAGCCGTTGTTGATCATTGCTGAGGACGTGGAAGGCGAAGCCCTGGCCACGCTGGTGGTTAACAAGCTTCGCGGTGTACTCAATGTCTGTGCCGTCAAGGCGCCCGGCTACGGTGATCGCCGCAAGGCGATGCTCGAAGACATCGCTGTCCTCACTGGTGCCGACCCGATCATGAAGGATCTGGGCGTCGAGCTTGACGCGGTGGAAGTTAAGCAGTTGGGCGTGGCAAAAAAAGTCACGATCGATTCAGAAAACACGACGATTATCGAAGGGGTCGGCTCCTCCACGGATATTCGGGGACGCATCGACCAGATACGTCATGAGATCGATAGCACCACCAGCGACTACGATCGTGAGAAGCTTCAGGAGCGGCTGGCGAAATTGTCCGGTGGTGTGGCGCAAATCAACGTTGGTGCCGCTTCGGAAGTTGAGTTGAAGGAGAAGAAGGCGCGCGTCGAAGATGCCCTGCACGCGACCCGGGCGGCGGTGGAAGAGGGTATCGTGCCCGGAGGCGGCGTAAGCTTTATTCGAGCTATTGCGTCACTTAAAAATGTCAAGGCGATTGGTGGCGATGAAAAGGCGGGCATTGATATCGTGCGCCATGCGCTGGAAGTGCCGCTGCAGACAATCGCCGACAATGCTGGCGAGCGAGGCTCCGTTATTGTGCGCAAAGTTGAAGCCAAAAATGGTAGTTTTGGTTTTGATGCTCTCAAACTTGAGTACGGCGACCTTGTCGAAAAAGGTATTATCACGCCCACTAAGGTCGATCGCACAGCCCTGGAAAATGCTGCAAGTGTCGCGGCCCTGCTTCTGACCTGTGACTGTGTTATCTCTGAAGCACCCAGCGACGACGAAGAAGCTGGCCCCGGTGGTCCTCCTGGCGGCGGCATGGGCGGCGGTATGCCCCCCGGCATGGGCGGCGGTATGCCCGGCATGGGTGGTGGCGGTATGCCCGGTATGGGTGGTGGCGGTATGCCGGGAATGGGTGGCGGTATGCCGGGAATGATGTAAGAAAATGTCGACGGCCGGGATTGCGTATCTGAAATCAGAAGTCAAAAGTGTTCTTGCCCCTTAAGGGCAACGTGGCAGGAAAAAAGAGGTAAATCAAATGGCAACTGCAACGAAAATCAAGATTCGCCCGTTGGACGATCGCGTATTGATCAAGCCGGAGCAATCCGCAGGTAAGACGGCAAGCGGCATCTTCTTGCCTGAATCGGCCAAGGAGAAGCCGATGCAGGGCAAAGTCATCGCCGTGGGCCCGGGTAAGCTTGCTGACGACGGCACTCGCACCTCGCCCAGCGTCAAGAAAGGCGATACCGTCGTATACGGTAAGTACGCCGGTTCTGAGATCGACATCGACGGCGTAGAACACCAGATCATGAGCGAAAGCGACCTGCTGGGCGTGCTTCAGTAAGTGCAGTGCCAGCCCCGGATAACCTGTAACCTCAAAGCGGACTAGTTTGAACCCTGGTAAGCACCAAATGGAACGAGAATAATGGCCAAGAAACAATTAATATTCGGCAACGAGGCGATGGTGGAGTTGCGCAAGGGTTTGGAGCAACTGTCCAGCGCCGTGAGAATCACCATGGGCCCCACCGGGCGCAACGTGATATTGCAAAAGTCCTTCGGTAGCCCCACCGTCACCAAGGACGGCGTGTCGGTGGCCAAGGAGATCGAGGTGCCCGAACCGTTCCAGAACATGGGCGCGAAGATGGTCGTCGAGGTCGCCAAGAAGACCTCCGACAAGGCCGGCGATGGCACGACTACCGCCGCCGTGCTGGCCGAGGCCATCTACAACGAGGGATTGCGGCACATCACCGCCGGCGCCAATCCTATCTCGCTTCAACGGGGGGTCATCGCCGCGGCCGAGGTTGCATGCGAGGCCATCAGCGCCGCCTCCGTCAGTTGCAAGGACAAGAGCGACTACCAGAAAGTCGCCACGGTGTCGGCTAGCCACGACACCGAGGTCGGCCAGATGATCGCCGAAGCCATCGACAAGGTTGGCAAAGACGGTGTTGTGGAAGTTGAAGAGGGCAAAGCCGCCGAGACCACGCTCGACTACGTCGAGGGCATGCAGTTCGACAAGGGTTATCAGTCGCCTTATTTCGTCACTGACCCGGCGACAATGGAATGTGTGCTCGAAGACGCGTTGATCCTCATCCACGAAAAGAAGATCAGCAACCTGTCTGATCTGCTGCCGCTGCTGAATAAGGTTGCCGGGACGCAGCAGCCGCTGCTGATCATCTGCGAAGAGGTGGAAAACGAAGCGCTGGCTGCGCTGGTCGTTAACCGCCTGCGCGGCGTGCTCAAGATTTGCGCCGTCAAGGCGCCCGGCTTCGGTGATCGACGCAAGGCCTTGCTCGGCGACATTGCCGTGTTGACCGGCGGTCAGTTCTTTAGCGAGGACTTGGGCCAAAGCCTGGAAAACGTCGAACTCGACGCTTTGGGCAAGGCCAAGAAGATCTCCATAGACAAGGACAACACCATCCTCATTGAGGGTGCGGGTAAAAATAAGGATATCAAGGCCCGCTGCGATACCATACGCAAGCAGGTCGAGTCGACCACCAGTGATTACGACCGCGAAAAACTACAGGAACGGCTGGCCAAGTTGACCGGGGGCGTGGCCGTTGTCAGAGTCGGCGCCCACACGGAAACGGCCATGAAAGAACGCAAGGACCGCGTGCAAGACGCGTTGCACGCTACCAAGGCCGCAGCCGAAGAGGGTTATGTCGCTGGAGGCGGTGTCGCGTACATTCGCGCCATCGACGCGGTTGAAAACGCACGCTCTAGGGGCAAGGGCGACGAAAAATCCGGCTACAACATCGTTGCGTCAGCGCTGGAAATGCCCTTGTGCCAGATTGCGTCCAACGCCGGGTTGGACGGCTACATTGCCGTCGAAAATGTCAGGCAGAAAAAAGGTAATAACGGTCTCAATGTGACGACAGGAGAGTATGTGGACATGGTCAAGGCCGGCATCATTGACCCGGCGCTGGTTTCCAAGACCGCACTGCAAAATGCTGCGTCTGTCGCCGGGCTGATGCTGACCACCAGCGTGTTGGTTACTGAGTTGAAGGACGATGCCGAGCCGGTCGAGGGCAGTGTGTCCTGATAATCGCCCCTTCCGCTTTCGTCTGACCTTGTAGAATACATAGGCTCAGGGATCGATGTCCCTGGGCCTTTTTAGACAATTCATAAACATCACCAGTTACATGGCAACCACACAGGACTATTACGATATCCTCAAGGTCGACCGTGCCGCCGGTCCGGAAGATATCAAACGGGCCTATCGCAAACTGGCGATGAAACATCACCCGGACCGCAATCCCGGCGACGCCGAGGCCGAGCAGAAATTCAAGGACTCCGCCGAGGCGTACGAAGTCCTGGCTAACCCCGAAAAACGTCAGCGTTACGATCGCTTCGGCCACGAGGGCTTGCGCGGTACCAGCGGGCACAACTTTTCCGGCATGGATGTCGGCGACATCTCCTCCATCTTCGGTGATATTTTTGGCGACGTTTTAGGCGGCGGCGGTCGGCGGCGCAACGGCAATCGGGCGCGGCGAGGTTACGATCTGGAAACCGAAGTTGAAATCGAACTTGAACAAGCCGCCGCCGGCGTCGAACGCGATATCGATTTTGTCCGCCAGGACCTGTGCGAAACCTGTCAGGGCAATGGTTTCAAACCCGGGTCCCAACCCATCGACTGCGTCACCTGTGCCGGTCAGGGCCAGGTTGCCCAAAACGGCTTGGGTGGCATGTTCCGCATGGTCACTACTTGCCCGGCCTGCAAAGGGGCTGGCAAGATATACAGGGACAAGTGCACCAGTTGCGGCGGCGGTGGCCGCCAAGCGAAAAAACGCGTACTGGTCGTCAAAGTGCCTCCGGGCATCCACGAGGGCCAGGCCATCCGCGTTGCCGGTGAAGGCGAACCCGGCAACGCCGGTGGACCACATGGCGATCTGCATGTCATCGTGCGTATCGCCAAGCACAAATTGTTTACACGTGAGGAGGATCACCTGATCCTGCGCATGCCCGTCAGTTTTACCCAAGCCGCCCTGGGCACCGAACTGGACGTGCCCACGCTAGATGGCAAGCAGAAACTAAAAATCAAGCCCGGCACGCAACACGGCGCGATGTTGCGATTGAACGGGCAAGGTTTGCCCAACCTACGCAGCGGGCGCAGGGGTGATCTCGTGGCCGTGGTCATGATTGAAGTGCCCCGAAAACTGACCGAGAAACAGAAAAACATTCTGCAAGAATTTGCCACGCATGAGGACCGCAAGATCATGCCCGAAAGTCATAGTTTCTGGGACAAGATCAAGGAACACATTGGGGCGTCATAACCCCGTTTCGCCCGGTGGGCAAGCAAATGGAACATTGATCCAACCAGTTGAACCATGAACAAGCAAGACGACAGCCATCGGGACCCGCAGCCAGAGTCACCCCAGGTCGACCCGCTTGAAGAGGCGACCGAGGGTGTGGCAGAGCAGGCCACCGCGCCGGACGCTGGCAAGCAGGAGCCGCTGACACCCGAGCAGGAAATACAGAACCTGCGCGACGAACTGGAACAGGCCAACCAGCGCCTGCTGCGTGTCTCGGCTGATTACCAGAACTTTGTCCGCCGGGCCCAGCAAAACCTCACCGATGCCTGCCAGCAGCAAGTCATGGACATGACCAAGGCGTTGGTGACCGTGCTCGACCACTTCGACCGAACGTTGGAGGTGGACGTGGAAAACATCGCTGGCCAGAGCCTGCTGGAGGGTGTGCAGATCGTGCGCGATGAACTGCTGCGCACGCTCGAACAGTTCGGTGTTGTTCGGCTCGAGGTCAATGTCGGCGACGTCTTCGATCCCAATCGCCACGAAGCATTGATGCGTCAGGCTGGCGAGGGTGTTGAGGCCAACCATGTCGTGGCGCAACTTCAGCCTGGATATATACTCAATGAAAAAACCCTACGCCCGGCACAGGTCAGCATTGCCGAATGACAAAGCCCGAATCTAGCGATATGACTAACGCCAGCAAGGCACAACCTTTCGATTACAACCGGTCATAACCCGTTCGTTGCCAGGACCAGAACCATGCCCACCTACGAATACCTTTGCGAGGCCTGCGAGCACACCTTTGAAGAATTCCAGTTGATGACGGCCCGGTTGTTGCGCAAGTGCCCCGAATGCGGCAAGTCTAAACTCAAAAGGTTGATCGGCACTGGCGCCGCCGTCATCTTCAAGGGTTCCGGTTTCTACGAAACCGATTACCGCTCCGATGACTACAAGAAATCCGCCAAGGCCGAAAAGGAAGGTAAGGACAGCAACGCCAAGTCTGAAGATAAAAAGGACAAGGCGAAGGATGCCAAGTCAGATACGGCCAAATCTGAAAAGAAGACTTCCTCCGAAACCAAAACTGAATCAAAGCCCGCCCCCAAGGGTGACGCCAAGAAAGATTAAGGCCGCAAGGCTTAGCCTTGATGCTTGGCCACGCGCTCGCACTTGTACGGTTCAAATTCCTGTTAGACCAGTAATGAAACCATGCGTCGCATGTGCGGCCGATCACTGTTGACGTAGGACTCGGCCGGGTGTAGCGCGAAACGATACTGTGCGTAGAGATTTTGCAGATGCGTAAACTGCTGAGGTGTCTTCGGATAAGCCATGAACGCGATAGCGTGATGGTGGCGTCTGGGTTCACCGCCGAAAGTGGCGTGTAGGGTGTGCTCGGTGAGCGTACAACCGTCGCAAAGTCGATCGGGTTCAGCCCGAGCGGTTTCAACCTGCTCAAAACTGAGAAAATCGGGGCAAATAGTGTAGTCGTCGCCGCGGTATTGCTCTGCTTGTGCCTTGGTAAGCATTGATTCAAGTCAACTCATGGGCGCAAAGACTGCGTTGGATCAGGTCACCTAAGTCTGTAATAGTCGCCCCCTCAACAACGACGTGATGTTAATGATGCCCCCGCCCAAGTGGCAAAAGTCACTTTTGCCACCGATTATTTTCTGTGCGGTCGTTTGTTGGCCTTGTCCAGAAAGTATTTTCTCGCCTCGCCGACCAGATAGAAACTGCCGGTGATGATGATCAGGTCGTCTCGACTGACCGCCCGTCTGGCCAGTTGCAAAGCGTCTCGCAAATTGGGAGCTATCTGGGCCATCTTCCCAGACTGGTCGGCAAATTCGGACAACAAATCCGCCGGCTCATAGGCGCGGGGATTGGACCGGGCGCGGGTGAAGATGATCTTGTCTGCTCCCAGCGCGATCTGCTTGAGCATGCCGGGGGCATCCTTGTCCTGGCCGCAACCGAAGATCATCACCAGCGAGTCATAGTTGATGTGGGCCCCCAGGGCTCGGATCAGGGCGGTGATCGACACGGCATTGTGTGCCCCGTCAACAATGACTCGCGGCTGGGGCCAGACCTGCTCCATGCGGCCGGGCAACGTGGTCTTGTTAAGTCCCGCGATAAGTTTTTCTTCTGGAATCTGGAAGTCATGCGCCTTGAGTTTGTCAATAATCGCCAGCGCCAAGCCGCAATTGACCGCTTGGTGCTCACCACGCAACGGTACGGGCAGGTGGTCCCAGCGGCTGGTGGGCGTGGTGATGCACACTCTTGTGTGCGGGCCCAGTTCGCGCGAAGCCTCGAACCGGTAGCTGAAATCGATCTGCCGGCCGGTGAATTCCAGTGGCGATTCAACCTTGGCCGCCACCTCGTCGAGCACTCCAGCAACCGCCGGGTCTTGCTCCACGCTCACGGCCGCGACACCTTTTTTGAATATACCCGCCTTTTCCCTCGCAATAGAGGTCAGATCACTACCTAGGATGTTCATATGATCCAAGCTGATGTGGGTCATGCCCGTGACCAACGGCGTGACCACGTTCGTCGAATCCAGTCGCCCGCCCAAGCCAGTTTCCAGCACGACGATGTCCACCGCCTGGTCGGAAAAGTAGCGTAGAGCCGCGGCTGTCATGATCTCGAAAAAACTGGGTTTATTGGTACCCAGCACCCGTTCCTTGTAGGCGATCATCTTGATCAGGTCAGCCATATCGCCATGACTGATCATGTGTCCGTTGATACTGATCCGCTCACACTGGTCGGTCAGGTGTGGGCTGGAGAACAGGCCGACGGTGTACCCGCATCCCTGGAGCATGCTGGCGAGCATGGCGCAGCAAGAGCCCTTGCCCTTGGTGCCGGCGACGTGGACGAATTTGAGTTGCTGATGCGGGCTGTCCAGCGCCGCCAGCAACTTACGCATGCGCTCGAGGCTGAAGGTGCGGTTGTTGTAGGGCACGACCCGCAACCGCTCGTAGTCCACGTGATCGCACAGCCAGCGCAGGGCGGAGGTGTAATTGACGATCGACGCGGGCCCCGATTTGGGGAGATTGCGCTTGGTCGCCTTGGAACCATTACCACCTTCCTGACCTGCCACGCCCTTGGCGCTGGTTTTGGCTGTCTTGCTGGCGGTTTTGGGGGCCCGTTTGGGATTGTTTGTGCTGGTGGGGGTCATTTGGCAGCGTAAAGATATCAAGGAAGGCCAACAGAGTCAAACTATAAGATGTAAATCATTTTAAATAATCAAGTTATGTTAAATATTGCGGTTTCGAAATTTTGCCCAATTCATAGCCCCAAGCCCTGTAGATGGGTCATTGTTTCGGTGGGCCACGAAAACCCATGTGCAGCAGTTTGCCGGTCGCCGGGTCCACCCAGCCGACGACGCTTTCCAGCGGGTGGTGGTCCGATACTACGCGCACGTGCCAGCTTAACACCGCTTGGCCCCGCTTGGCCTGTTCTATGATGGCCGGCCGGTCCACGTACACCAGGTACACCTGCCGATCGTCATACGCGTTGGTCATCACCGGCTGGCATGCGGCCCATACCTTTGCTTGGCCGTCAAACTCGTCGGGGTACCAGGTTTGCGCATTCTTGACCACTTGTATGACGGCCTGACGCATCTCGTAGTTGATGGGGTAGAGGTTCAATTGGTCGATGGTATGGCGCGTCTGCTGCTTGGTCGCTCGGGCAGTACACGCAATGACCCAATCGCCTTTGTATCTAATCGCTGCAAAGGTGGTCCAGTAATGCTCGGGCAGTTGGCGGCTTTTCCAGTTCGGTATCCAAGAAAAATAATAGCCGTTATGCATGTGCCGAATCCTTGGCCGTTCTTCGAGCTTGCGTTGAAAGACCATTCCCAGTGTCTCACGAGCGACCAATTCCCAGCTGATCTGGTTGTCCATGGCCGGTTGCTGGCCGTCAACCGACGCGAGAATGTGTACGTGGACAAGCCGTGGCCCCTCATTTTCGATCTCGAATTGCATACGGATATAGGGCGATTGTGTTTGTCGGCCGTAGGCGATGGTAAGTAACTTTGGCCGGGTTCCGGGTTGAACCTGTACCTGGTCCACGAGCGGCTTAAGCGTTGGACACAACGCCGCGATCACGCGCAGGGCCTCGGGTTTGGCCTGTGACCATTGCCGCAGGCGTACCTTTGCCAATTTGATGTGTTTGGCAGGGGAACTCGTGTCGGCTGCCCTGTCTGGCAGCGCACTATTATTACCGTCATGTGAAACGTTGGGTTCATGGGGTTGAATCTTGTCGTAGTCGGTAAATAACTCGACGGCTGTTACTTGCCAGCCCTCGATTTTGTCAATGTCTAGGTTTTTGGCCCTGGCGGCGGAGTTTCGGGCCTGTGCCGGGACAACGCTGGACATCACAAGGATGAAAATTGCACAGAACAGTTTGTTGTCGATATGAACCAGCAACCTGGGTACTCCTGCCCCGGTGCTACGGTCAACGTTCGATACGTTTCTGGCCGTTCATGTATGGCTGCAACACGTCGGGCACAGTGATGGAGCCGTCCTGGTTCTGGTACAACTCCATAATGGGTATGAGGATGCGTGGACTGGCGGCCACGGTGTTGTTTAGCGCGTGACAGAAAATGGTTTTTTTCGATTGCCCATCACGATAACGCAGGTTCAACCGCCGGCATTGATAGTCGTACAGCCGAGAGGCTGAGTGGGTTTCCCCATATTGGCCATGCGGACGGCTGTTGTCGTCCAAGATGCCGCGGCTGGGCATCCAGGTTTCGATATCGATCATGTCCGCATTTTTTGGCCCCAGATCACCGCTGCAGCATTGCAGCAGCCGGTAGGGCAACTCCAGCCTCTGCATCAAAGTCTCAACAAAACCGATCATTTTCTCATGCCAGTTTCGGCTCTCAGTCTCTTCGGCGCGGCAGATGACTACCTGCTCGACCTTGTCGAACTGGTGTATGCGAAACAGCCCCGCAGTGTCTTTGCCCGCGGCGCCAGCTTCTCGACGAAAACACGTGGACATCGTGGTATAACACAACGGTAAATCTTGCCCTGGCAGAATCTCACCTTGGCGATAACCCATCAGGCCCACTTCACCGGTGCCGGTCAGGTAGAGGTCGTGTCCACCGCCACGGTCAGTCTCGCGGACTTCGTATGACTGATCCTTGCCTGCCGGAAAAAATCCTGTACCGACCATCATTTCGTCGCGCACTAGCACGGGTACACTGACGGGCGTAAAGCCATTTTCGTTGATCATGAATTCAAACGCGCACCGCAGCACCGCCTGGTGCAGCCGCATGGCGTCGCCGAGGAGCACGTAGCTGCGTGATCCGGCCATCTTGACGCCGCGTTCGAAATCGATGATCCCCAGTTCCGTGCCCAGTTCGATGTGCGTTTTGGGTGCAAAGCCCTTGTTCTTTTCAAACGGCACAGTCGGGTCAAACCATTGGGGGTGCCATGTGCGTATTTCGACGTTTTGTCCAGGGCCGGCGCCAACGGGCACGTCCGGGTCGGCCGGTTGGGGCACTTGCAGCCACAGGTCATTACGCTTGGCCTGCAACTGCTCGACCGCCGCGGTTAATTGTTGCTGGCGGTCTTTGATGTGGTTGGGTCGCTGTTTGAGTTGCTGCATCTGTTCGGCCAGTTGCGACTGCTGGTCTGGCCCTGCCTTGCTCAGTTGGCCGGCGAGTTGGCCGATCTGCTTGCCAATCTGGTTCTTTTCGGCCGCCAGTTGCTCGCTTTCCGTGACGGCGGCACGCAGTTGCTGGTCACAGTCAAGCAGTTGGTCGATCAACTGCGGGTTGTAGTTCTTGTCGGCGGCACCCTTGCGAAATCGTTGCGGGTCCTGTCGCAGTTGTTTGAGATCAATCATGGCAGTGCCTGTCGACGAATGATGAATTAATCGGACATCTTACAGACCGCGCCGGAAATTAGCGGCTGATTGCGGGCATGAACAGGTAATCGGGAGATTGGCCCGCATCAGGGCGAGTGCGGGCGCAGATTAAGACATGCCAGCCAGCGGCGCAGTGCCGTGGTGAGGCTGAGTTTGATCAGCCTCAGGTGCAGCCTGCGTAGCGTACGTAGCGTGCGCTTCTGCGACGGCAGCGCCTCCATGCGGTGTAACCAATAGCGGGCGTGGCCGCAGCGGTGCATATCGAGATAGGCCAGCACAAGGTTGTGCATGGCGACGGCGTTATTCGCATCCAATCGCACGGCCGCACGACAGTCGGGCACGCCGTTTGCTGGGTTACCGTCAAATATCTGCGCCACGCCGCGATGAAGCAATGCTGTGGCCAGCCGGTTGTCGTCGTGTAATATGAGGCGAGCAGGATCGTTAATCAACGGCGTCAGCAGTTCGATTGCCGGCCCGGTCATGCGCACGTCGATGAGCATGCCGGCCAGTTTGAGAACTTGGTCGGGATGGTTCTGGCGGCGTTTTAATTCCTGTTTCAGGTGGTGCGACACGTGGACGCGATCGCTGCGTCGCCTGGCCACTTCCGCTAGGCGCAAGTGTACGCCCGGCAGATCATCATCAAGTCGCAAGGCGGTTTGCAGTTGCGCTTGGGCCGAGTCGAGGTGGTCAGTCAACAGTGCCAATTCGCCCAGGTGCAGGTGAGCCTCAGCCAGTGCCGGGTCGTGTTCCAGAGCGCGGTGAAATTTCTCATCCGCCTCGGCGTAACAACGCATCTCCAGAAGCAGGTTGCCCAGGTCAAGCAGCAAGTCGGTGTCGTCAGGCGTTTGCTTGATTTGCTGAAGAAAAAGTTTGTGGCTTTGCTTTAATTGGCCGTTGGCCCAGTAGGTGCGGCCCAAGTGGCCCAGCACATCGGGAAAGGTCGGATCTATCCGCAATGTCTGGCACCAGCACCAGATGGCTCGATCGTATTGGCCGACCGAGGCCAAACTCTGGGCCATGTGGTGATAGCACACTGGGCACTGGTCCACGATTTGCCTGGCCATGTAGAAGGTCTGTTCAGCCTGATCATGTTGGCCGAGCCGGGCGTGGGCCAGAATCTCATAGCAGTAAGCCGGTTCATGGTCAGGGTTGATTTTATGAATTCGAGCCAGCATCCGCAGTGCCTTATGGCAGCGGTCGCATTGAATTAGGTTGATAGCTAGAAGCAAAAGGGTTTCGACATCGTCGCCACGTAGCTTCAATACACGCTGAAAACAAGTGGCCGCCTCCGCATAACGCTGCATGGCATCGAGGGTCAAGCCCATGCCGAAGTGCCATTCACTCTGATTGGGATTGACTGCCAGGGCCTGCTTCAACTCGGCCAGGGCTTTATCCCAGTGACCTGATTCATAGTGATCGTAAGCACGTTCGGCGTGCCGTTCTGCATTTTGCCACTCATTCATGACATAGCCCCAATAAGTGCAGTAGGCTTGGTATTATAACAGCGTGGGTGCAGGATCTGGGGCTATAAGCGTGGTCAGCTATGAAAAGATATGGTGGCGATTGCTAATGGCAGCCGCGGTCGTGGCGGCGATCGGTGCCTGTGCCACGCCCAAGGGCCAGGGCTTGGCCGGTACGAAGGATTTATTGCAGGCTGACCGCCAGGCCGCGGTGGCGGTGGTGACCAATATTCTAGCGCAAAACGAGCCACGCCGTATCAGCAACCTGGCCAAGCGACTGACCAGCGACAAGAACCAGCAGGTAGGCCACAACATCGTGGCGGGTCTGGCGCAAAGCAAACGTCGTCCGCCGCCGCTGTTCGTTGTGCCGTTGCTTAAGCGCATGGACTGGTTTGTTCGTGACGATGTGCCGCCCGGGGGCGACTTTGCGGTCGCCCTGGGGCGTAGTATGGACAGTGAGACGGCACCTAAGGTGATCGCCCTGGCCAAATCGCGGCTGGTGCCGATCAGTAAGCGTGCGGTGGCGACCGAGTCGTTGGGCTATTACGTGCATCCGATGTCAGCCGCTGCGCTGCTGGAATTGATCCGGGCCAAAGAGCCGCCGCCGGTGCGCGACGCGGCCGGCGTCGCCTTGTCGCTGCTAAGCGGTGAACAACGGTATGCAACTGACATCGATAAATGGAGTGCCTGGCATCAGAAGCTGAAAAATCTGACGAATGAGGCGTGGCTGCAAGCGGTGATCGAGCAGCGACATCGCCGCGTTGGTGCAGTGAAACAGACATTGGAGGCCAAACTGGCCGAGGCGATCGCCACTCGAGAGGTCACGTCCGTGCAACTGCAAACGGCACGTCAGCGACTGGCCGATTTCCAGGAAAAGATTTATCGCGCCACTCTGCAACCGCAGCGACAGGCCCTGCTGGTCCAATGGTTGAGCATGGAACAGGCGCAAGTACGTCAAAAAGCTGTGGAACTGGCGAAACTGCGGGGCACGGCTGATGAGGTGCTTCGTGAGGCGTTACGGCAGAGGTTGGCCGACCCGATCGCTGGGATTCGCCATGACGCGACGCTGGTGCTGTGGCGCCTCAGCGACGAGACAGCGGCCCGGGCCGTGGCCGACCGGTTGGTTAGAACCAGCGAACCAGACCTGAGAGTACAAAAGTCATACCTGCTGATGCTAAGCAGTATGCCGCAAGCCAAGGCGGTGAGGCCGGCGATGGCCATGCTGGCCGACCCGCAACTGCGGCCCGAGGCCGCGGCTTTACTGGTGGCCGCGATCGACCAGCAACTGACCACGGCTCAGCAGTGGTACGAACTGGCCCACGCGGTAGAGAAATTGCTTGATCAATTACCCCAGGATCAGTTGCCCGAACCACAAATCGTCGCTCTTTTAGGACGCGTGGCTGATGAACAGGATTGGAAACAAATTGCCTACTGGCTGGATGCCGAGGACGAGAAGGTCAAGGAGGCTGCGGCTAACGCATTGGCCAATTCTGACCGGTCGCTGCTGTCGCTGGCCAAGCGGGCTGACGACGAGCACATTCAGCAGATCGTGATAAAGGCGGCACGGCAGCGAGGCCGAGACCCGGCAACCCTACTGGCGCTGATTGATCACAAGCCCGCCGATGATCGGATCGCTGCCCAGTGGCAACTGGCGTTACTGGCCATGGCGCCTCGCGTGCCGGTCGAGGCTCTCGTGGCGGCTGACGACAAACTGGTCCGGTTGCAACAGAACGGGGCTTTACGCGAAGGTCTGCTGACGGCAGCGATCAACCCGCTGCTGGAAGAGCAAACACAGGTCCAGGTAGGCCGGGTTCACGTGTTCACTGAGTTATTGATGCGTCGAGCATCAATCCGGCTCAAGGGCGGCGATCCGCAAGCGGCCATCACCGATCTAACGCAGATTGAGAAGTTGGCTGTGGGGAAACTCGATCAGCCGCTGCGTTACCGTGTGGCTATCAGTTGGCTTACCTCACACTTAGCGTTGGGCGAGGTTGAGCCCGCCCAGGACCGGGCACAGTCACTGCTGATCGAGACCTCGGTTGACCGTTTTGAACGGGTACGTCTCGAAATTGCAAAGATCTATCTGGCCACCGCCCATCGCCACATTGACGGTGACCAGCCAGACCGGGCTGGCGATGTGCTGGTCCGACTGCAACAACTGATGGGCGAGGCGCTGCCGCCTCAACTTGAATCGCGATTCAATAGCCTGCACAGCCGTGCGTCAAAAGCAGATGTTGTCCAGGCAGGTAACGACAGTGAATGATTTAATCATCGCTTTACGTAACCGGGCCCCATCCACCTGTCAGTCGATGCTATGCCCCTTGCCTGCCAACGACTATACTATCCGACCGAATTGGCTGATTGACCGGCCGGGAGTTGCTGTTGATGCACAACATTATCACCGGAAAAGCGTTTGTACTAGGCGATGATATTGATACCGATCAGATCATTCCAGCCGAGTACCTTTCGTATAACCCCAGCGATCCGCAGGAGCGCAAGTATTTCGGTATGTACGCCTTGTCGGGCGTGCCCAAGGAGGGCTTGGGGTTGCCCGACGGGCAGGTCCCGTTCGTAGACCAGGGCCAATTCGCCTCGCCGTACACGATCGTGATAGGCGGTAAGAATTTTGGCTGCGGTTCGTCACGCGAACACGCGCCGCTGGCCTTGGCCGAGGCTGGGGTACAGGTGGTGGTCGCTGAGTTCTATGCCCGGATTTTTTTTCGAAACTGTGTCAACGGCGGGTACCTGCTACCCTGTGAAACCCAGCAGCGGCTTGTGAATGACATCCGCACGGGCGACGAGTGCCAGGTTAATATCCCGGCTAGGCAGTTGATGAACAAAACCACCGGCAAAAGTTATCCGCTCGAGCCGCTGGGCGAGGTTATGCCGATTATCGAAGCTGGCGGCATCTTCGATTACGCAAAGACCAAGGGGATGCTGTGATGAACCAGGCGTACCTGAAACAGAAATACGAAGCAGGATTGCCTTACCACCAGTATGTGCAATCCGGTACGCCACAGCAGCACGATGACTGGAAAACTATTTACGAGCAGGTCTCACTGGCAGACGGTCAGTTGCGTTTAGTCGAATCGTTTACCCGCCGGTTCAACGTGATTGCCTTGTCAGGTATCTGGTGTGGCGATTGTGTGCAGCAGGGTCCACTCTTCAGCCGAATTGCCGAGGCCAACCCCGATGCAATCAATCTGCGCTGGCTCGACCGTGACGAACATGTCGACCTGTGCAAGCAGGTGGCAATCAATGTCGGCCATCGTGTGCCGGTGCTGATCTTCTGTGCCGAGGACTATGAGTTGGTGAGTTGGTATGGCGATCGAACGCTGTCGCGCTACCGGGCGCTGGCTCAAAAGCAATTGGGGGCGTCGTGCCCGCTTCCGGGGGCGCCGGTACCGCAAGATGAACTCGATGCTGCTTTGCAGGATTGGCTCGATCAATTTGAACGTGTGCACCTGTTATTACGCCTAAGTACACGTTTTCGACAGATGTACGGCGACTAAGTCGAGGTCAGACCTCCGCTTGATGTGCGATCAGGTGGTCGTTAGAATCTTTTTGTTTTTCGTCCCGCGGCTCATAATGGGATAGCTTCGTGGCCAAGCAAAAAAACGCTAAAATAAAGTCCGCCAAGTCCGATCGCACCTTATCGAGGAAGACCACGCCTTCCAAGAAGAAAAAGGTCAAGGCTGAGGCAAGTAAGAGCACTCCGAAGAAGAAGGTTACGAGCGCCTCCCCCAGATCCGGCGCAAGCAAGGCTGTGGGTAAATCCTCCAAAGCACCAAAGAAGAAGGTTGCCGCGTTAAAAACGAGCAAGCCGACAACCAAAGAACCGGAAATGCTGAAATTTCGCGACCCGATATTGCCGCTGCCAACTGAACTGCAACCGTCAGTTACCCAACTACCGTCGCGAAACCAGTTGCGCAAGGTCAAGAAGGGCTTGAGCCGCAAAGAATTGGAGCATTACCGCCAGTTACTTATGAACAGGCGTGTGGAGATTCTGGGTGATGTGGCGGTGCTGATAAATGAGGTCCGCGCGGAATCTGACGAGCATCCTTCGCCCGAGGATATGGCTGACAGCGGGTCCAGCAGTTACGAACAGGAATTCACCCTTGGGCTTGTCGAATCAGAACGCCGTATGCTCGGTGAAATTGATGAGGCGCTGCTGCGCATCAAGGATCGTACTTACGGCGCGTGCCTGGAACGTGCGGTGCCCATTGGCAAAGAACGCCTCGACGCCAAGCCCTGGGCCAAATACTGCATTGAAGTCGTGCGCGCGAAAGAGGGTCGCGGCGAACTGTAAAACATGCACGACTGCACGGGCACGGCAGTCGTTCGTGGCCGTGTGGGTCATTTGCCGATGCATGCCCCGGTGTGCCGCCATGGCTTCAGCCAACAACCAACCTTCAGGGCGACACTGGCCCTCATGGGCTTTTGCCGTTGTTGCCACTTTGCTGGTCCTGGCAGGTGACCTGTCGCTCAAATCGTGGTCGTTTCAAAATGTGGCGGTCAAGCCGGTGATCGTCACGCCTGATAGTGCCGACGATCCGCTTTTCTGGCACAAACACACGCATCAGCCCATTTCCGTTGTGCCGTCCGTGCTGAGCCTGAAGTTGACCTTGAACAGCGGCGCGGTGTTTGGTCTTGGAAAGGGCAAACAGTGGTTTTTTATCCTGCTCAGTATCGCGGCGGTGGCTGTGCTGGGATGGGTGTTCTGGACAATGCGGGCCGGTGCCTACTGGTCGCACCTGGGGTTGGCTCTGATCATGGCCGGTGCCTTGGGCAATCTTTACGATCGTATTCGTTTCAACGCCGTGCGCGACATGTTATGGCTTTTCCCAGAGGCTAAACTGCCGTTCGGGTGGCGTTGGCCGGGCAGTCCCGGTGACGACCATGTTTATCCGTGGATATTTAACCTCGCCGACGCCGCACTGGTGGTGGGCGTGGCTGTGCTGCTGCTGATCATGTGGCGTGTCCCGAAGCCGCAACAAGGCGATCGTAAAGACCTTGGTTGATCGGTGCCGAATCGCTGGATTCGGCCCGTTCGGGATGCCACTGCACGCCGACGTAGAACCGCCGATTGGGATCGTCAATCGCCTCGATCACGCCGTCGGGTGCACGGGCTACGGTTCGTAACGAACCCGGATCGGCTACCGCCTGCCGGTGATTGGAAATCACGGCCCAGCCTGTGCTGGGCGGTAGTTGGTTGGCGACTGCCATTGAATCTCCAAAATCAAACTCAACTGTATGGCGATGGTACTTGCTATGCACCTGTGGTTGCGCCAACGTATCGGGCAGGTACTGATCAAGTCGTCCACCTCGGTGCAGGGCCATCAGTTGCATCCCCAGACACACACCCAGCAAGGGTTTGGCCACCACCTCATCAATAGCTTTCAGCAATGCCAACTCGAACTCCTGTCGTGTTGCGTCCATAGGTCTGGCCTTGGGGTGGGTCAGTTCGCCGAAAGCTTCTGTGCGTGGGTCTACACCGCCGCTCAACACCAGTCCGTCGCAAAGGTCGATATGCTGCGCCGCCAATTGCGGATCGTGCGGTAACAGCACCGGCACACCCCCGGCCTGGGTTACCGCCCGGCTGTAGATGATCGATGATTCATAAATACAACTGGCGGCACTGTTTTTGCGATTGTCAACGGTAATGCCAATAACGGGCTTGGACATGGCAAGTATTGTAGGCCGTCCAGTAGTAAACGCAGTCAAGAAGGTTGCGGCTCTGTTACAATTTGTCCACATGGATGCCGCTTACCAGCAATGCATTGACCCCGATTGCAACGCCGTGTTTGGAGTGGACCGGATATTGGTGGCCTGTCCGGCCTGTGCCAAGGCGGGCAGGCAGTCGCTTTTGGATATCCGCTACGACTGGTCGCAGGCGGCAGTGCCCAAGTCGCTGGATTTTTTCGAGCATCGTTGGGCTACCAAGGGTGAGTACGGGCTGGGCGCTCTGGACTTTTCCGGTGTCTGGCGTTTTCGAGAACTGTTGCCGTTTTTCAGCTGTGTAGAGAACGTTGTCACCATCGGGGAAGGGCGTACCAATCTCCAGGTTGCTGACCTGTTGGCCAGGCAGATCGGATTGGGAAAGGCCAACCTCTGTCTGCAATATGAGGGGCTCAACCCTTCGGGCTCATTTAAGGATAACGGCATGACCGCGGCGTTCACCCACGCCCGCATGGTCGGTGCCCAGCGGGTGGCTTGCGCATCGACGGGCAATACTTCGGCCAGCCTAGCCATGTTCGCCAGTCTGTGTGAAATGGTGGGCATCGTATTCATCGGTACAGGTAAAATCGCCTACGGCAAACTGAGCCAGGCACTGGATTACGGTGCCCACACGCTACAGGTGCAAGGCGATTTCGACGCCTGCCTTCGCCGCGTGCGGCAAGTGGTGGTAGACCGGCCGCAACTGGGCATCTACCTGATGAATAGCGTCAACCCCTTTCGCCTCGAAGGACAGAAGGCGATCATGTACCGCGTGCTGGAAGCCATGAACTGGCAGGTGCCCGATTGGGTGGTCGTGCCCGGCGGCAACTTGGGCAACTGTTCGGCGTTCGGCAAGGCATTTACGGAACTCAAAGAACTGGGCTTGGTAGATCGTGTTCCCCGTTTGGCTGTGGTACAGGCGACCGGCGCCAATCCGCTATATCAGCTTTACACCGAGCAGGGCGTCCGCTGGAACGACGGCCGCTATGAACGGGAAAAAATCAATGCCTATTACCAGCAGATTGACAGTGACGCCGTGCGTGCCCATACGGTCGCTAGCGCCATCGAGATCGGCCGGCCGGTGAATCTGGTCAAGGCACTGCGGGCATTGGACGTGATGGATGGAGTGGTATGTGAGGTGGACGATCAGGACATCCTTGAGCACAAGGCATTGGTCGGCCGCTATGGGTTCGGTTGCGAGCCGGCCAGCGCCGCATCCGTCGCTGGGGCCCACCTGCTGATCGATAAAGGGGTGATCGCCAAGAGTGATCGGGTCGTGTGCATTCTCACCGGTCACGAGTTGAAGGATCCCGATGCCACAGTGAAATACCACACCGGCGTGGACATGAAATCCGCAGTGGACAACGCCCCGCGGGGTACGCCAACGGGTCAGTTCGCCAACCCCCCGCAGCCCGTGCCCGATGATCTGAATGCGATTATCAACGCCATCGGAGCCCCCAGCAGTAGATTTGACCTGCCCGGTCAGGAGCCCGACCCGTTGGGGCACTTACCTGTCAGTGAGTATTGACCCGGATTTTCCAGATAGCTTCTGCCTTTTCAGTGCGGTGCTCTACCAACTGAGCTACCTGGCCCAAGTGACACCATGCCCTATGCTAACATTTGCTCGTGCTCAAACGTGGCCAGTACTCTCCCGGGCGGCGCCCCTCCGCTTGCCTGTAGAGTAG
>Ga0310124_10000307_pt1 | contig 33463 bp, 33 predicted proteins | sample CB11b_AW_Bot5_MG_FD_203507 | JGI IMG/M metagenome (GOLD analysis project Ga0310124, IMG submission 203507) | Marine microbial communities from Western Arctic Ocean, Canada - CB11b_AW_Bot5 | ecosystem: Environmental > Aquatic > Marine > Oceanic | place: Canada: Western Arctic Ocean | collected...
CTTGGGCAAGGAGAGGGTGCGGCGACAGGACGTTCAGCGGACCTTGTGCTTGGTGGGGATTCTCGATTTTTGGTTGAGATAGGTGCAGAGCAAACCATTGAGTTTTATTCAATTCTTGAAGTGGTTAATGATAGCAACCAGCCCATCATGCCAGCTGCACCATTCAGATTTACACTTCCCGCCAATGCAGTAAGCGTAAGTCTTTTGAACGGCTCCAGTTCACTGGCTCGAATTGCAGATGGGGAGGTGGTCGTACAGGGCCCGTTACCTCCAGGACGCACGCCTGTAAATTTTGCGTACATCCTTTCATATACAGGGGCCACTTTCGAACTTGCACAGTACCTGCCAGTCTCCTTAAATCAAGTTGCGGTTATTGTTGAAAAGCACGCATCCATGGACATGATATCGGCACAAGTGGAACGGCGGCGAGAGATGGAAGCGGACGGCGCGACGTATATCGTTGGAGCAGGTCCAGCTTTGGCTGCCGGCCAAACCTTTGGCCTGAGCCTGACGGGTCTACCTTATCGCAGTACGACTCCACGAACGGTCGCATTAACCTTGGCAGGATTGCTTATCTTCTGGTGTGTTTGGATGTCGTATAGTCGGCGTATCCAAACCGGAAGAGTGCGGGAACGAGAGACCTTGGAAGGCAAACGTGAGAAGCTCTATCGGGAGCTAGTTCGTGTCGAAAGTAAGCACCGCGATGGTGACATTGCCGAAGCGTGGTATGTAAAGCGTCACCGAGAACTTTTCGGGCAGCTCGAACGAGTATATCGGCGGCTAGATCAGCACAAAATGTCTGGTAGAGAAGTTACCGCGTCTAGTTGAGTTGCTCATATTGGCGGATTCATGGCCGAACCTGCTGTATCTGCACCAACCGTAAAAAGTGTAATGAGCACTAGTCAATTTTCGGACGCCTTTGATTGTTTAGCTTTCGAGGACGTGTCACGCTACTTTGGTCGAATGCGGGCGCTGTCGCACGTTTCTTTTTCATGTATGGCAGGCGAGATTGTTGGTGTTCTTGGACCAAATGGTGCCGGCAAATCAACGCTACTCGCACTGGCTGCGACCCTAATTAGTCCATCGGCTGGGGGAATACGCTATGGAAATCATGGAACTCACGAGCGTGGCGGTAATGTGCGTGCAAATATCGGAATGCTGTCACACGACACCCAACTCTATCCAGAATTAACTGCTCGAGAGAACCTTCACTTTTTTGCAGGACTCTTCGGAGTTCAGGACCCTGCTTCTTGTGCTGAGGCCGCGTTGTCACGCTCCGCTCTCAGGGCCCGTGGTGATGAACCTGTCATGAAGTTTTCACGTGGTATGCGACAGCGCCTCGCATTGGAACGTGCACTGATACATGACCCGAAGCTAGTCCTGCTCGATGAGCCGTTTACAGGGCTTGACGACTCATCATCAAAAAGCTTGGCCAATCGCCTACAAGGCTTGCGGGATAGTGGTCGCATAATACTTTTGACGACTCACGACTTTGAGGCTGCTGAAGGGTTACTTGATCGAGTGGCCCTATTATGGGATGGGGCATTACTTAATGTTGAACCAGTGACTGGATCGTTGCGCGACCATTATGTGAGCCACACGCGTCAGGTTGCTCGCACGGTAAAGGTATCCAAATGATGGTCTCCAGATTTATTCAAGTGGCCTGGTTGATCGTCAAGAAAGATCTGACAATTGAAGCGCGTAGTCGGGAATTGTTCCTAACCACGCTGTTTTTTGCTGCGTCCTGCGTTTTGGTATTTGCGTTCGGTTTCGTGAGCGATCAAAATCCGATCGGAGAAGCAGCTGCCGGTATTTTATGGATTGCGATTGCCTTTGCTGGAACCTTAGCGCTAGGGCGTGCGTTTGAGCGTGAGCGTTATCACGATGTGCTACACGCGTTACTATTGGCACCAGCAGATCGTCCAGCGATCTATATCGGAAAACTGTTGGGCGTAATCTGTCTGTTGGCCATCGTGGAAATAATTATCGTTCCACTTATCAGCCTGTTTTTTCAGACACCCATCTTGCGACATCCTTGGTTGCTTGGTGGTTTACTTGCTTGTGGTACTCTTGGGTTTGCTTCTGTGGGGACACTATTTGCCGCGATGCTCGTGCGGGCTCGTAGTCGGGACGTGTTGCTACCAGTCTTGTTGTATCCAATCACAATACCGGTCATTATTGCTGGAGTTCGAGGTACGGTGCTCTTACTGCAACCGGAAATCGACGTGGTTATGGTACGCGCTTGGATTGGCATGCTAGTTTTCTTCGATGTGGTGTTCATTACTCTCTCATTGTGGACTTTTGAGCCGCTCATGACAGACTGAGGCGCCAATGCTAAAAGCGAGAATATTTAAATGATAGCGAGCCGATGGTTTCCTGCAATAACAGTCATGGCGATGGTGTTCTTTGCAGGGGCACCCTTGATGATTGCCAGAGCTCCGTACGAGTCCACGATGGGACTTGTACAAAAGATTTTCTACTTTCACGTACCTGCCTGGATTGCCATGTTCTCGGCCGTCTTTGTGTGTGGTATCTCAAGCGCCATTTATTTGTTTAAAGGTAAGAAGTTTGCGGATCATCTGGCTGTAGCAGCGGCGGAGCTTACTGTTTTGTTTGGCCTGATCGGGTTGGTGACTGGACCATTGTGGGCCCGGAAAGCTTGGGGGCTTTGGTGGCAATGGGACGCTCGTTTGACGTCCGCATTAATTCTTTGGATGATTTTTGTAGCGTACCAGCTATTGCGACAATATGGTGGCCCGGGATCTGATAAATTGGCCGCTGGTATGGCACTGTTTGGCATGGCGAACGTGCCATTTGTATATTGGTCGGTCAATGTTTGGAGGACGATTCATCCGACAACAAATGTAGTACCAACCTTGGTACCAGGGATGAGTGAAGCGTTATTGTGGTGTAGTGTGGCCTTCGTACTCATTTTTGTTCTGACATTAAGTGCACGCGTCAAATTAGAATCTCACCGGGCGGCAATTGATCGGTTGTATTTGTCTTTGGATGATTGACTGGATGATGCGCCTGGCGTTAGGAAAGGTGAAGGATGTGAGACGACGTAAAAATTATATAACGACGCTTCTGGTGATATTAGTAACCGGGTTTCTGCAGACACTCACGGCGTCCAGTCAAAATCTGTTGATTTCGTCATTCACGCCTCTGGTAGTGCACGTAGCTCAGACTCAGCCGGCACAAGATGAGTTCGTGCCGATTGACGAATTACCACCTGAAGACCAGTTGCCAGCCGCACCATTGCTCATTGCTGCGTATGCCTTCGCGTGGGTCGCCCTCCTTGTTTACGTCTGGTCGCTTTGGCGTCGACTTGGTTCAGTGGAACGTGAACTCGCTGACGTAGCTAGACGGATAAGTAACCGCTCGGGCGGAGCATAATGGATGGGATGAGTGCCGGACACTTTATTTTTATTCCAGCGGTTCTCATGCTTGGACTCGTGATCGGGTGGATTCTGGGCTCCCGGGCAGCGCGGGATGCCTACGCCGCAGAGCTTCGTCGTCGCGAAGAGCGTTCTCGGGATTAGCTCCAGGTTTTAGTCAGGGTAGACTGCAACAAACTCAGTGTTTGTAAGCCTCATCAGGATCCTTTACCAGCGTACACCTCTAGAGTTCAAGCCACTTGAGTGTCTGTTTTACCAATTCACCTAGCGAAGCGTGGCTAGCATCTAGACGGAGATGAGCCTGTGAGTAGGCAGCGCAGCGCGTTTTGTACAGTTGTGTAATTTCCTTACGATCGACAGCGAGCGGTCGGTGTCGATTTGGCGGGAGGCGTTGAATAATTACATCAAGTGGTACATCGAGCCAAATAGATGTACCTGAACGGTTGATCTGTGAACGATTGTCTTGATCGACGAAAGTGCCTCCGCCTGTTGCGACCACGATGCCTTGTTTTGGAAGCAGTTTATGGAGCACCTCACGTTCAACAGAACGAAAATAAGATTCACCTCGCCGATCAAAGATATCCACAATCTTAGAGCCTTCCTGGACTTGGATGAGATCGTCGATATCTTCGGTAGGCCAATCAAGATGTTTGCCGAGTGCCCGCGCGAGTGTAGTTTTACCCGCTGCCATGAATCCAACGAGGTACAGATTGTTCAAGGACAAATTACTATCGGTTCGGTTAATGTCGTCAGAAGTTTCCATTAGCTTCGTACGGTTTCTAGTGTTTCAAAGAAATGTGGATAAGACACATCGACAATCTGGGCGCCAAGAATGGTGCAAGGGCTAGATGCGCCAAGTGCTGCAAGAGTGAAGGCCATCACGAGTCGATGATCACCAGCCGCGTCGACCGTCCCTCCCACAAGAGGTTTTGTGGCCTCCACTTCGAAACCGTCAGGCAGTTCACGAACTTCTGCGCCTAGCGTGTTGAGCCCGGTAACCAATGCAGTAATACGATTGCTTTCCTTAAAACGAAGCTCCTGAGCGCCGGTGACTTTAATGCCGCCTCCTCGATGGGTAGCAAGAGCAGCTAAGATTGGTAGTTCGTCAATAACTGATGGCACCTCCGCGGGAGTAATGACGACTGGTCTGAGCTTATCGTAACGAACATGTATAGAGCCGATCGGTTCACCGGCTACAGTATTCTTGACCTCTGACTTAACAATAGCTCCAGCTCGGTGAAGGATATCGAGAATGCCGGTACGTGTAGGATTAAGTCCAACATTTGTTAATTCAATTTCCGAGCGAGCGAGTGCTGCTGCCGCGGTTGCCCATACCGCAGCCGAAGATATATCACCTGGCACCTGAAGTTGGCACCCTCGTAAAGTACCCCTAGGTTCAACGGCGACCCAGTTTTCGCCACGCTCAACCTGCACACCGAATGCCTGCAAGGCCTGTTCTGTGTGGTCTCGCGTACTCACAGTTTCACAAACGGTAGTTTTGCCACTAGCGTGCAGTCCCGCGAGTAGGATGGCACTCTTGATTTGGGCACTTGGTACGTTTGGGGTCCATGTGATACCCCGCAAGCGTCCACCTACAATCGTGAGCGGTGCACAGTTGTTGTCAGAAGCGACCTGTGCCCCCATAGACACTAGTGGGTCTATAATCCGTTTCATTGGTCGAGTTCGGAGAGATTCGTCACCAGTGATCGTGCATTCAAAAGAATGCCCAGCCAAGATACCCGCCAATAGCCGCATGGTTGTTCCTGAATTTCGCACGTCGAGTGGATGAGCAGGTTGGGAGAGGTTGCCTAGGCCACAGCCATCGATCTTCAAGGGAGAGGCCTGTCCGGATGATTCGGCGCGACCCGAAGTGATGTGAACTCCGAGGTTAGTTAGACACTCGAGAGTGGCCGCACAATCAGCACCCGGTGCAAAATTTTCGACTATGGTTTGTCCTTCAGATAATGCAGCCAGCATAGCGTAGCGGTGTGAAACTGATTTGTCTCCTGGACACGCAATTGTTCCTCGGACACAATTCACTGGTAGCACAGTAATTGTCGGAAGGTTCATAGCAGGCATCAAGAAACTATAACTCACGTTGGAGTATTAAACCGAAGCGAGTTTAGACCTCTGCCGTAAAAATCTTCTAAAGCACTTGACCGCCAAAGGGGGAGTGTGTAATTCTCTCGCTCACGCTAAGTCTAACGTTCTCTCCCATATTTATTGGCCACGGCCAACCAACAGCCCATGGTATCCAAGACTGTGTTACTTGCTACTGCCATCGAATCGGTACTTCGAGCCGGGGATATGCAGCTAGCGCATTTTAATAATTCCGTGCGTATTGAAAAAAAGGGGGTCATTGATCTGGTTACGGAGGTCGACGTTGCAATTGAAACTGCATTTCGGGAGACAATCGCTGAACGGTTTCCAGAACATGAGGTATTAGGAGAAGAATTACAAAATGCCGGTGCGAATTCGACAGCAACGCACGTGTGGATTTTTGATCCAATTGATGGTACGACGAACTACGCCCATGGTTTCCCTATTTTCTGTTCGTCTCTGGCCTTGCAGATTGATGGGATTACGCAATTAGGCGCAATTTATGATCCAATTCGGCGTGAACTGTTTACTGCAGAAAAAGGTCGTGGAGCATTCCTCAATGGTCTCCCTCTGAAAGTATCATTAGCCGAAACCCTGATTGATTCGCTACTATGTACGGGCTTTCCCTACGACATACACTTGAATTACCGACAAGTTATGAATATGTTCGAGGCTTTCCTAACACGAGCAAGAGCCGTACGACGACTCGGCTCGGCTGCACTCGATCTTTGCTATGTGGCAGCCGGCCGTTTGGACGGTTTCTGGGAGGAGAGACTTCAGCCTTGGGATATTGCCGCTGGTGCCCTCATTGTGGAGGAAGCCGGTGGATGCACGACGACATTAGACGGCAGTCCATTCGATCTTCATCTTGGACAAGTGCTGGCATCGAATGGGCTCATTCACAGTGAGATGATTGAAACGATTAGCCAAGCCAACGTGGTTCAGACGTGATTCCGGTTACGTCAAGAAATATCTCATGGATTATGTTCAAACGTGGTTGCAAGAACTGGCATTGGATGCTGGTGGTATAGGGCTATTTCTCGCTTCCTTTCTCGATTCAACATTTCTATTTCTGCCTGAGGCTAATGACGTTCTAGTGTTGTGGATGATGACGCAACACAAACCCTTGATTGCGTACTACGTTGCAATGGCCACAGGTGGTTCCTTGGTGGGTTCCCTCACCTTGCACTACCTTGCTTGTAAAAGTGGCGAAAGGATGTTGCGTCACAAGTATTCGGCAGAAAAGATTGAACGGGTTTCTAGTTGGTTCCACCGGTACGGGTCAATGGCCATTCTTATACCAGCGTTAAGTCCACCGCCTGTACCATTCAAGTTGTTCGTGTTGTTAGCAGGTGTTGCCAAAATGCCTGCAGGGAAGTTTATTGCGGCGATCATAGTTGGACGGGGAATACGTTTTTCAACGATTGGCCTGCTCGCTATTTACTATGGCGATCAAGCAGTTCGGTTTGGACGGCAGTATGGTGAAATTTTGCTGGTATTAATTACGGGTATTCTACTTGTAAGTTGTGTAGTGTACGTGGTCGACCGTCGTCGCTCGAAAGTGTTGTAAGTGGTGGAGGGAGTCACCGATTAACATTACTTCATACGTCAAGGTCTTTCCTTCGACGTTTATCGTGGACTTGTAATTAAGTGGGTAGAATTCCAATGAGTATCGAAATTTCGATTGTTATTCCTCTCTACGACGAAGAGCAGAATCTATCGCAACTTCATCAGGAATTAACTCAGGTGTTGTCTGGATATGGTAGAACCTACGAGTTAATCTTTATTGACGATGGCAGCCTGGATGGGTCATTCGAGCTTCTCGCAAATATCCAGTTAACAGATCCACACTTACGCCTCATTCGCTTCAGGAAAAATTTTGGACAAACCGCAGCGTTTTCAGCTGGGTTTGCACATGCACGTGGCGAGATTGTTGTTACCAGTGATGCCGACCTGCAAAATGACCCCCACGACATACCCGCTATGGTTGAGCGGTTGGAGCAAGGCTTCGATATCGTTTGTGGGTGGCGTCGCAATCGGAAAGATTCATGGCTGACGCGCTACGTACCTTCGGTTCTGGCCAGTTGGCTTATTTCTTGTCTCAGTGGAGTCCGTTTGCACGATTACGGTTGCTCGCTCAAAGTTTTCCGGGCCGAAGTTGTAAAGTCACTTCCGCTTTACAGTGAGATGCACCGATTTATTCCAGCCATTGCAACTGAAATGGGTGTGAGCGTCACTGAGATAGTCGTTAACCATCGTTCACGAATAACGGGGCACTCGAAGTATGGGTTGTCGCGCACAGTGCGAGTTATATTGGATCTAATAACAATCAAGTTCTTATTAAAGTACTCAACCCGACCTTTTCAGCTTTTTGGGTTATTCGGCCTTGCGGTGGGTGGTGCTGGCACCGTCGTTATGGGTTGGTTGCTCTGGATGAACCTGTTGGAGCAGCAGTCCATTATTGATCGGTCATTATTTTTATTTGGATTGTTACTGCTGTTTACCGGTGTTCAACTGGTAACGATTGGGCTGCTCGCTGAATTACAGACCCGCAGATATTACGAATCGCAAGGGAAGCTCGCTTATTTCATTCGAGAGATTAGAGAATCTGACTCGACTTCAGATGGACCTGCGGCTAATCAATGATGTGGGATACGAAACGAGGCAGATTGATTAGGTGATTCATGTTGCAGGAAGTTCGCTTGGGCAGCGTCAGTCCAGCGGAAATTCTTGTCGCCAGCTGTGCTCTTCGTTAAAGTCTGGCTGTTCCGTTTTATTTAAAAGACAGTCTCCTATTACCAGAGCATCTATTTCAGTGCGCATGAAACATTGGTATGCATCCTCTGGAGTACACACTATTGGTTCTCCACGTACATTAAAAGAAGTATTCACGATAACCGGGCAATCTGTCTGACGATAAAAAGCTTCAATAATCGACCAGTACAGAGGTGAGACATCTTGATGCACCGTCTGAATACGCGCTGAGTAATCGACATGGGTAACGGCTGGGATTTCTGAGCGTGGCACATTTAGCTTGTCAATTCCCCAGAGAATCTGTTCCTCGGCTGTCATTGTGCGACGTCGATTCGGTGCTACATTGGCCACGAGTAGCATATAAGGGGAATCGCCGTCGAATTCAAACCATTTTGAGACATGTTCACGCATCACGCTTGGCGCGAACGGACGAAAGCCTTCCCTGTATTTAATCTTTTGATTCATAATCGATTGCATATGTGGTGACCGTGGATCGCCAAGGATGCTGCGTGCTCCAAGTGCTCGCGGGCCGAATTCCATTCGTCCTTGATGTAACCCTACGATCTTTTGCGCTGTTAGGAGTGAAGCCACTACATCGGGTAACGATTCACGATCAAGAGATTGGTACGGAATGTCATGCGAATCCAGGTAGGTTCGCACCTGTTCATTCGAGTAACGAGGACCGAGGAATGAACCTCTCATGGCATCGGCGTACGGTGACTGAGCCTCTTTCCCTTCGGTTGAACGTCGGGGTTTTCCAAGATACCGATGCCAAAGTGCAAGTGCGACGCCTAATGCTCCGCCCGCATCTCCAGCGGCAGGTTGAATCCAGATCTGCTTAAATGGACCTTCACGCGCAATTCGACCATTGGCGACGCAGTTCAACGCCACACCACCAGCCATACAAATATTTGTGGTTCCTGTTTCGCGATGTGCAAACCGCACTATCTTTAACAGAATTTCTTCCGTTACGTCTTGTATTGAACGAGCCAGATCCATATCGCGCTGTGTGATGAGTGACTCAGGTTTTCGAGCCGGTGAACCAAGAAGTTTCTCAAAGGCTTTGCCGGTCATATGGAGGCCTTCGGAGTAAGTGAAGTACTCTTGATTTACCTGGATGGAACCATCTTCCTTAATGTCTAACAACTTGTCCTTAATTAGGGTGGCATAGGTAGGCTCACCGTATGGAGCAAGTCCCATTATTTTGTATTCACCACTATTTACCTTAAATCCTGTGAAGTAAGTGAACGCCGAGTAAAGCAATCCTAATGAATGAGGATAACGTAATTCGTGAAGCAAATTGAATTCGTGGCCACTACCAAAGCCGACGGAGCAAGTGGCCCACTCTCCAACACCATCGATTGTAACGATAGCGGCTTTTTCAAAAGGAGAAGGGTAGAATGCCGAGGCTGCGTGTGATTCGTGATGGTCGCCGAAGCATAATTGCCAAGAATAATTCTTTACGTGTCGCCTTATCTCTTTTGAAGTTTTCAAGCCCTCCATTTCGGCAAAGTTTCGGCGGATTAGATCAGGGAGCCAAAGCTTTTCCTTAATCCAAAGCGGCATCGATTTGAGAAATGATGGTAACCCCGCAGGAGCGTAATCAAGGTAGGTTTCCAATAGGCGATCAAACTTGACAATCGGTTTGTCGTAAAACCCAACGTAATCTAATTGATCAGGTTTTAGGCCGGCATCCTGCAGGCAGAATGCTATAGCGTTACTGGGAAATGCTTGGTCGTGCTTTTTTCTGGTAAAGCGTTCTTCTTGAGCGGCAGCGACAATATCTCCGTCGATGACTAAGCACGCTGCCGAATCGTGATAGTAGGCCGAAATACCAAGGATTGTCGTCATTAAAATAACGTATAAATGAATGGTGCGATTGCTGATCCTTCTGCTAACACAATTAGTAAGCCAACTAGGACCAGAATGCCAACAATGGGAAGTAGCCAGAATTTTTTATTAAGCCATATGAATTCCCATAACTCGGTGAGCACTTGAATCTTAGTCATGTCGGTAAGGCCTCTACTAGTACGCTAGTACATCTTTTCGAAGTGCTTTGGGTTACGCAATCTTGCCGGATACGGTCTCCAGTAACTGTTACGCGGAGACGCTCGACGGCTGAGTGGATCCCATCCTGACCAACGTTTAAGTAATCCTATAGGTGTGACAACTAAGAAAAAGATTAAACTCAGAATAACGCGGGTGCTAATAGACGCTAAGATATTGGCAAGTTTCATCCACGCCAGATTTGGTCCTACCAGAAGTCGAGGAAACAGCATTCCCAGTGTTATGAGTGTGCATCCGACAGCGACTAAGCTCAGTCCGGTTAAGGATTCCGAATTGTGCCACAATAACCAAACACCTATTAGAATAAGAATCGCACCCACGGTTCTTCCGAACTGCTGTTCGGCATGGTGGTGTGTGTCACTGTCTGGCATGAGGTCATCATACCAAAGTGAACTCTCTGAGCGAACCAGTGACTAGGCGTCACTAATCGTGGTATAAGCTGAGCAATCGTCGTTTTTGTTATGAAGTTAACCAACATTATTAGTTTACGTTTCCATTACGTGTCACATCAGGGATAGGGCGGTATGGCACGGATTGCAGTCGTTACGTCACATCCTCCCTTTAGCGTGGGCGGACACCTAGTTATAGCGCGGGAGCTCGAAACGGCTCTCCTCGCTGCTGGTCACGAGGCGACCGTTACATATACTCCGCACGGGCAATTTAATGAACAGACTGCTGCCTATTGGGCGACTTGGCTAACTGATTTAGCTGTAGCACACGACGGGCAACGTGTAGATCAAGTAATCAGTTTGCGCTATCCGAGTTATGCGATTCGGCATCCAGTTCACGTCTGTTGGTTAAACCATCGGATGCGGGAGTACTATGACCTTTGGGATCGGTTTAGTCATAATTTACCGTGGCGTGCCCGAGTAAAACAGCATGTCCGTAGGCGTTTGATCCATGCTGGTGATCATTATCTTCTGACTCGCAATGTCACTCGAGTGTTTGCCCAATCAAAAACAATACAGAAACGGTTAATACGATGGGGTGGCATTCCTTCGGAGGTGATTTATCCTCCAGCACCTAAGCGGAGCTATCGCTGTGATGATTACGAGGACTACTTGTTTGTGGTTTCACGGTTGACTCCGTTAAAGCGAATAGATCTTATTATCGACGCCCTTGCTCACCCTGATGCCGTTGGCGTTAAGTGTCTGATTGGAGGGGATGGCGAGGATCGAGAGCGACTCCAAAGTCTAATCGAGGCAAGAGGTCTAGGGAATCGGGTAACATTGCTTGGTCAGTTGGACGAGTCTACGCTGATTAATCATTACGCAAGGTGTCGAGCAGTGTGTTACCCGCCCCTGCAGGAAGATTATGGTTTTGTAACAGTGGAGGCATTTTCGGCGAGCAAGCCGATTATTACTTGCACTGATAGCGGAGGGCCGACTGAGTTAGTGCAATCTGGTGTTTCGGGTTTAATCTCTGAGCCAACTTCTGGAGCTTTAGCGTCGGCGATCGGGACTTTGATGGCCGATCGCTCACTTGCACAGAAATACGGTGCTGCCGGTCGTCACTTTGCTGACTCATTGAGTTGGGACCAGACGCTTCGTAAATTGCTAATCGTCTAAGTTGACAAGTTGAGTGATTTATTTCTTCGAAAGGGTATGAGGTGGGGTACCGTACGACGCTAGAAGCTCGTTTAGCAAAAAAGACGACGAAGGCCATCTTAGATTTTGAGATGCTTAAAGATGGTGACCGTGTCATGGTCGGCTTGTCAGGAGGTAAGGATAGTTGGGCGTTGCTCCAGATCCTGGATGTGCTCCGGTTGCGAGCGCCCATCCAGTTCAGCTTGGTCGCAGTTAATGTCGACTCAGGGTACGAGAATTATAGACATGACGTAATTGCCAAAGCATGTCAAGAACGTGGTTGGGAATATAGAATCGAGCACACATCAATTGGCGAAACTATGGATGACTTACTTGATGCCAAGGCGACTCCGTGCTCGCTCTGTGCTCGTCTTCGGCGTGGAGTCTTATATCGTCTGGCAGAGGAGGTTAACGCTACAAAGATCGCGCTTGGACATCATAGCGATGATTTTATTGAAACCTTACTTCTGAATATATTTTTTGCCGGCGCCCTTAAGGCCATGCCAGCCCGTCTCGTCCCGGATGCAGCTCAACAGATTGTTATACGACCCCTCGTTTATGTAAGTGAAAGTGAAACGCGGGCATATGCTGAAGCTTGCGGTCTTCCAATCGTAGGTTGTTGTTGCCCAGTATGTGGCGACTTGAGCTTGCAGCGGCAGCGTATGAAACGATTGCTCGCTGAGCTAGAGCGAGAGCATCCAGCTATCAAGAATTCAATGCTCAAGGCTCTAAAAAATGTCGTGCCCTCTCATTTGCTGGATACCCGACTGAACCCTATTGCTGACCTCTCTAATCAGGTTGCCTTAGAGCGAGACTCGGTCACATCCGTTTAATAAGGATTGGATGTTTAGGTGAGAACTGTCATTCAACGTGTGAAGTCGGCGCGAGTAAGTGTGGGTGACAGAGTTGTCGGCGAGATCGGTCTTGGCCTACTTGCCCTGGTGGGCATTGCTTCGTCTGATGGGCTTGATGACGTTACTTACACCGCTGGCAAGGTTCGAAATCTACGGATCTTTGAAGATGAGAATGGGAAAATGAATCGTTCGGTTGTTGAGGTTTCTGGTTCCGTGCTGGTTGTTTCGCAATTTACATTACTTGGTGACTGCAGAAAAGGTAGACGTCCATCATTCGTGAAAGCGGCACAACCCGATGTTGCAAAATCACTATATGATGCGCTCATTCGCACGTTGTTCGCCGAAGGTCTCAAAATAAAGACAGGGGAATTTCAGGCGAATATGCAAGTTAGTCTGATCAATGACGGTCCAGTTACCCTAGTGGTTGATAGTGACCATATGTCTTAAACTGAAGTGAAAAATATGGTGCAACAAGGGTTCGTCAGTTGGGTGATTGTGCTTGGTCTGACTCTATGGTCAGGCGCAGCGTACGCACAGCAACGGCCACTAGTGACTGAAGATCCGGAAACTGTTGGTTCTGGTGTCGTGTTATTTGAAGCCGGTATTGAACACAATCGGCAAGAACGATTTCCTTTGGCGGGGCTCAAGGGTAATTTATGGAGCTCGCCAGTTGCGGGCGTCAGCGTCGGTGTTGGCTCGATCGCTGAAATTCAAATCGATGGCGGTTACAACAAGCTATTGGTCACGGAGAAGTCTTCTGCAGCGTTATCAAGTGTGACAAATTTTATAGGAACAAGTGATTCAACAAGTAGTTTTCAACCGCTCGTAATCGGCACAAAAATTAGGCTACTCTCTGAGAGGAGTGGGCGTCCGGCATTCGGACTGCGCCTAGCGACGCGTTTACCTAATGCAAACAACGAGAGTGGCTTGGGACTGGATACGACGGATTATTTTGCGTCGTTCCTCCTCGGTAAGACTGTGCAGTCAGTTCGTATTGTTGGAAACGTTGGTCTAGGGGTGGTAGGCGATTCGACCAAGGGCTATCAACATAATCAGCTATTGCTTTATGGAGTGTCAATATCTCGTGCGCTTTTCAATGCGTTGGAAGTGGTTACTGAGATTAATGGTCGACACAATACGAAGTCAGGGACACCGCAACTTGGTATTGAGAATAGTTCACTGATGCGTTTCGGTGCACGCTACACGATCGGTGGCGCACGAATCGATAGTGCGGTGTTTGTGGGGATGAGATCCACGGATCCTAGCATCGGATTTACTCTCGGATTTACCTATGTCTTTAAAGCGTTTCAGGTGCCATAGCTTATAGAAGATAGAGATGCTCGACATCGTTAAGGCACACGCTTACGGAAATGACTTCTTGTTTGTTGAAGCAGATAGGGTTGCTGAGGAGTCACGAACAACCCTCGCGAGGCGTGTCTGCAATCGACATACAGGGATTGGCGCCGATGGGCTCGCGTTCTATACCAGAACGTCTGACGGTGCGGCGATGAAATTGCTGAATGCCGATGGCAGTTATTCTGAAGTGTCAGGCAACGGTGTGCGCTGTTTGGCCGCCTTAGTACTATCGTCCCAGAATAAGCTTCAGGCTGGAAGTCAGGTCACGATTCATACCGACGTGGGGCCTAAACAATTGACGGTCGTCGAAGTAACAGGCCCGCGATTAACATTTAAGGCCGCAATGGGCAGGCCAGAAAAAATTCAACTTAAGAATATCGACGTTGAAGGTGAACAGTTAGATGTGGTTACCTTGCGTGTTGGTAATCCGCAGTGTGTTGTGCTTGGTGCGTTACCTAAAGAAGAACGATTTAGGCGTTTAGCGAAAGCATTGGCGACTCATTCTATTTTTCCAGCTGGTACAAATGTGGAATTTGCGGAAATCGCCTCAGAAAAATGTATACGTATTGCCATCTGGGAACGTGGGGTAGGGCCCACAGAGGCATCGGGAACGGGTGCCTGTGCAGCGGCTGTGGCGGCGGCGTTGTATGGGAGTGCCGGTCGTGATGTCGAAGTCATTGCACCTGGTGGAACGCAACGAGTCGTCTGGGCAGGAGGAGGGCTTACTCTCACTGGATGGACTGAACTGCTCCATACTTCACAATGGCTCATTCCGATAGAGTGACCAAGGACGGATTGCGCACACTTCGAACTTAAAGCAATATCCGTGTAATCAATGCGCTGAGTGGTCTACACTTGATGGGCTGCTTGATTGTGTAGAGTATTGTTCAATCATGATCGGTAACGCCGTCATCATGGTTTCCGTTGAGAGAGTTTAACGAAAAAGCGCTGCACTTTAGGATAAAAAGAGTCAATGTCCAAAGTACTCTACTTTGATTGTTTTTCGGGTGCATCAGGCGACATGATTCTTGGAGCGCTGATTGATGCCGGTCTACCAATCGAGGAATTGCGCAGAGCTCTCGGAAGTTTGGCCCTCGACGGTATGTCCATTGAGGCGGAGTCCGTGGATCGTGCAGGCGTGGCAGCGATCAAGTTTCGTCTACTTGAAAATGGTCAAGTTGTGGATAGCTCGGACCCTAGTCCTAAAAAACATCGTCATGACCATGATCACCAATCGAACAAGTCGCATCATCACCATTCTCATCGTAGTATTCGTGAAATATTAGAACTGGTTGGGCGGTCAAACCTTTCTGAATCGGCAAAGGCTAGCGTAGGTCATTTATTTGGTCGGTTGGCAACAGCTGAAGCTGCAATTCATCAGATGCCAGTTAATGAGGTGCATCTCCATGAAGTAGGGGCGCTAGATTCGATCATTGACATTGTGGGCGTAACGTTTGGATTTGAATGGTTCGCTCCTGATGAGGTCGTTGTTTCACCGCTGAATGTTGGTTCAGGCACGGTGGAATGTGCCCATGGGACCTACCCGGTTCCAGCACCGGCAACAGCGCTACTTTTGGAAGGCTCACCTATATATGCCAGTGGCGAGGTTGGTGAATTGGTCACACCGACCGGAGCCCTTTTCATGACTGAATGGGCGACTTCATACGGTCCGCTTCCACCCATGACAATCAGTCGCGTGGGATATGGTGCTGGAGAACGTAATAGATCGGATTCACCAAATGTGCTCCGCCTCTTTGTTGGCAAGTCGGCAGATATTGATGTAGGTGAACGTGTTGTCGTATTGGAATGTCAAATCGATGACATGAATCCTCAGATCTTTGGACTATTGATGTCACGCCTACATGAAGCTGGAGCACTCGATGTGTTTTATATACCAGTGCAGATGAAAAAAGACCGACCAGGAACGTTAGTGACCGTTATTGCACCGCCAGGGTTACGCGAGACGCTGAGCGAAGTCCTGTTCCGGGAGAGCACCACGATAGGAATCCGCTATCACGAGACCCAACGTGAGCGGCTCGAACGAACGTGGGTGACGGTCAAGACTTCTCTTGGCGCCGTACGTATCAAACTTGCCCGTCGGGGCAACCAAATCCTAAATACCGCACCAGAATTCGATGACTGCTTGCAACTAGCAAGACAGCACGACGTACCTGTCAAGCATGTGCAGGCTCTAGCTCAAAAGGCGTATCTTGATATGACTGACAAAGCAGGACGAAAGTAAGCTTAGGGGATGTCTCGATTTTATTTAACCACCGCGATCGATTATGTGAACAGCCGGCCCCACTTGGGGACCGCTTATGAAAAGATCACAGCCGATGTGATTGCCCGTTACCAGCGCTTGCGCGGAGTCTCAACACATTTTGTTATGGGCAATGACGAGCATTCACAGAATGTATATCGACGGGCGCAAGAATTAGGGGTTGACCCGTTGTCGTATTGCGAAAGGATGGAGGTCGAATTTCGTGAGATCTGGAAAACACTCGACGTATCATTTGATGACTTCATTCGAACAACTGAAGATCGCCATCGAGCGTCAGTTTCATTGATGGTAAAAAAGATTGCCGACGCTGGTGATCTCTACGAAGGGTTTTATGAAGGTTGGTACTGCGTGTCGTGCGAATCATTCAAGCAGGAAAAGGACCTCATTGATGGGAAATGTCCAGTTCATCAGAGCCGACCAGACTGGATCAAGGAGAAAAATCATTTCTTTCGGCTTTCAAAATATCGTGAGGCTCTGCTTAGACATTTCGAGTCGCATCCCGAGTTTTTGTGTCCTGAGATTAGACGCAACGAGATTTTAAGATTACTAGAGTCTGGGTTAGAGGACATTTCTATCAGTCGCAGCGGTCAGTCGTGGGGTATCCCACTGCCGTCTGACCCAGGGAGTGTTGTTTATGTCTGGTTCGATGCGTTGATAAATTACATCTCGGCCGTTGGCTTTGGGACTGACGAAGATCGTGTTGCTGCTTGGTGGCCCGCTGATCTGCACATCGTGGGTAAGGACATTACCCGGTTTCATAGCGTCGTCTGGCCCGCGATGTTATTAAGCGCTGGTCAGGAATTACCTCACCAGGTGTTCGGTCATGGGTGGGTGCACTTTAAGGGGCATCGCATGAGTAAGTCACTCGGAACCAGTCTTGATCCCTTAGATGCGGTTGCTCGAGCTGGTGTTGATCCACTTAGGCTGCATCTTGTGCGTGAGATACCGTATGGCCAGGATGGTGACTTTTCGTGGGACCGCTTTGAAGAACGCTACAATGCTGATCTTGCCAACAATTTAGGTAATCTAGTCAGCCGGATTACTGCAATGGTTCATAAGTATCGAGAAGGAAATCTCGTTACTCCTTCTGGGAGTCCGGGGCGGTTGGCACAGGTCACTGAGGAAGTCGTGGGACGCTACCAGGCGGCCATGAAACGGTATGCTCTGCATGAAGCTGCTGCTGTGACCTATCAGTTGGTGGATGCTACCAATGAGTATATTACCGAGACTGAGCCGTGGAAGCTGGCTTCTGAAGATGGAGCGGCAGGGCGCTTAACGAGAGTGCTATTCGACATCTCCGAGGCTGTTCGGATTGTCGGAATCCTTTTAGGCCCAATGATGCCGAAGGCTGGAAGAGAAATCATAAGGCGCATGGGTGATGAGACATCGGAACGTGACCAACGATGGATGCAAGCGACCACTTGGCGAACAGAAAGTTGCCGAATCATTCTCCGAGGTGAACCTATGTGGCCACGTCTGGAGAGTAAGAACTCGTGAAATAGTTAATGTCCAGCAGGAGACTTCAAAATGACCGAAAATACTAACCGCCCTCTACAAACGTCGACTTCTGATTCTGATCAGACACCCTCTGCCGAAGCACCTAGTGCGACGCCAGAAGCGGACAACAGGATAACTATCGACGAGTTTATGAAAGTGGAGTTGCGTGTCGCCAAAGTGGTCACAGCTGAACGAGTGCCAAAGTCAAAAAAGCTCATTAAGTTGGAGGTTGACTTGGGCTCAGAAGTTCGGGTGGTTGTGGCTGGTATCGCAGGAGCTTATGAACCTGAAGCCTTAGTGGGACGAAACGTAGTGATTGTAGCGAACCTCAAGCCAGCCAAATTAATGGGTGTCGAATCAAATGGGATGGTGCTTGCGGCTAGCCTTGAAGGTGATGTACCGATGTTGGTTGGATTCGGAGACCAACCACCAACTCTAGGTGCGCGGGTTAGATAGTCTTGGAAAACCAAGCAATCGGACTACTGGATTCCCATTGTCACTTGGCCGATGAAGCATTCATTGGAGACCTTAGCGAGGTCGTCGGAAGGGCTCGAGATGCGGGTCTCGAACAGATTCTTTGCATTCTAGCTGCTGGTAATCAGGCAGAATACAAACAGGCCAAGCGACTGCAAACAATTTGGCCTAACGTGCGTTTCGCGATTGGTGTGCATCCACATCAGGCCGCGGAGTATGCCGGGCGTTTTGATGAAGTAGTTCGCGATGTGCGAAAAGCGATTGAAGTCGAACCCTTGGTCAGGGTGGTTGGAGAAATCGGGCTTGACTACCATTATGATTTTTCACCGCGTGACGTCCAACGTGAAGTCTTTCACCGGCAAGTCACTCTGGCGAGGGAATTACGATTGCCGGTGAGCATACACACGCGAGAGGCTGAAACTGATACCGTAGCAATCCTTGAGGAAGCTGGTCGTAGGGAAGTGCGCGGCGTGTTTCACTGTTTTGCTGGAGATGCGTCGCTGGCTGAGCATGCTCTAGCGTTGGGTTTCCATGTTTCGTTTTCTGGCATAATTACCTTTAAACGCGCTGATGGACTGAGGGCCATTGCGTCCGAGGTTCCACCTGATCGCTTATTAATTGAAACAGACGCGCCCTATCTTGCACCTGTGCCACATCGTGGTAAAAGAAATGAGCCGGCGTGGGTCAGTCGCATACTTGAAGTATTAGCTGAAGTTCGTGGTACTACGGTCGAGTTGCTATCGGAGCAAGTGATGACGAATTTTCGAAATTTGGTAAGGCCTTGAATCCTAGCCGAATGCGAATTCTGTTCGATAAGAGCCTGTTACGTTGACACTCCGTGCGGGAGTATGGTCTGATCGCTTCTTGTTATCTAGCACTGTTTAGTACGTGTTGACCCACGAGTAAAATTGTGTCAAATACAGAAACTTCCGTCGATCTTGATGAAATTTTTGCACCGATTCGCCAGGATTTGGATGCAGTCGAGCGTGAATATATGCGACACGTTCAGTCCCGTGTCGAATTGATTCCTCAAATCGGTCGATATATTCAGCAGGGTGGCGGTAAACGCATTCGTCCAGCTCTACTCTTGATGGCCTCACGCTTAAGTTCTTATAAAGGAGACAGGGCTATTTTATATGCATCGGTTGTTGAATTCATTCACACGGCGACACTGGTCCATGACGATATAGTCGATAATGCGAATCTTCGGCGAGGCCAAATGGCTGTGCATTCCCGATGGGGTAATGATATTACGGTATTGCTTGGAGATTATCTGTATATCAAGTCTATGGGACTGGCGTTAACGCAGGACTCTCTGGACATTATTAGACTTCTTTGTGATGTAACTCTGCGTATGATCGAGGGCGAGCTTTACCAGCTCACCAAGACCGGTGATGTTGAAATTAGTGAAGAAGAACATTTTGAGATCATTCGTCGAAAGACAGCTTATTTGTTTAGTGGTTGCTCTCAGGTTGGAGGGATGCTGGGTGGTGTCACTGACGAAAAATCAGAGGCGCTTCGCGAGTACGGATTTAATCTGGGCGTTGCGTTTCAACTCGTAGACGATTTACTAGACTATACGGCTTCCAAGTCAAAACTTGGTAAACCGATCGGGAGTGATTTGCGAGAAGGAAAGGTCACGCTTCCTGTTATTTATCTGTTACAGCGAGATGGAGACAATGCAGATAGTTTGGTCCGCAATGTTGTTGAAACTGGAGAAATCACGCCAGAAAGATGGAAAGAATTAAAGCAGCTCCTGACCGAACACCGTGCAATCGAGAGTGCATATGATAAGGCGATGGAGCATGCGAAATTAGCCAAACAGCATCTTGAAGTGTTTCCAGTGACGCCGGAGCGCGAATCGCTGATGGCATTACCTGATTACGTTCTCTCTCGAGTATATTGAGTCACTCATTATTGTGTCGAAGAGCTTGGTGAAGCAAATCGAGCAACTTCGTTCAGACATTCGGCGACATGAAGAGCAGTACTATGTTCTCCACGAGCCGGAGATTTCTGACACAGAATTCGACAAACTGTTAAGAGATCTCGAGTCTTTTGAGGCTGCTCATCCGACACTCGTTACCCCTGACTCTCCAACTCAACGGGTGGGTGGTCGGCTTGTCGATGGCTTTGATACCGCTACGCACGTCATTCCAATGTTGAGTCTCGATAATGCGTACAGTGAGGATGAACTGTATGCATTTGACGAGCGCGCGAAAAAAGGTTCAACAGATAAGATTGCTTACGTCGCTGAGCTTAAGATTGATGGTTTAAGCATTGCGCTCACCTACGAGGATGGCATATTGGTGCGTGGTGTTACGCGTGGCGATGGAAGTCGAGGGGAAGATGTCACGGCTAATGTGCGTGCCATACGGGCGATTCCGCTGAGTGTGAGGTATGGGTTAGTAGAAACGTTAGAGGTGCGGGGTGAAATCTATTTACCTCGCTCAGCGTTTGAACGCGTGAATCTCGAACGCGAAGGTCGTGACGAAACGACATTCGCTAATCCTCGTAACGCAGCTGCCGGAACGATGCGCAATTTGGATCCGGCATTGGTTGCTTCCAGAGGGTTAGGGGCGTATGTCTACCAGGTAGTCAAGGACAAATCATTTGATTCGAAAACAGGAGGCTCATCTACGTTAACCAGGCATAGTCAGCTTTTACAAGAATGCCGATCATGGGGCCTACCTGTGGAACCACACTGGCGACAATGCGATGACATTGATGCGGTCATTAAGTTTTGTCGGGAGTGGAGTGATTTACGACATAGTTTGAATTTTGCCACTGATGGTATTGTAGTTAAAGTAGACGATTTGAAACATCGTGAGCATCTTGGCGCAACAGCCAAATGTCCACGTTGGGCGATCGCCTTTAAGTTTCAAGCAGAACAGGCGACGACTCGACTTAAAAGTATAGAAGTGCAGGTTGGACGAACTGGTGCCGTAACGCCCTATGCAGTGCTTGAACCAGTACAGTTAGGTGGTTCGACGATCCATCTTGCGACCCTTCATAACGAACAGGAAATAGCTCGAAAGGATCTGAGGGCTGGAGACATCGTTCTTGTTGAAAAGGGGGGTGATGTCATTCCGAAAATCATTAAGCCAGTGACGGCAAGACGCACTAAAGGGAAGGGCGGACCGATGCCCTTCGTGATGCCGAAGCGTTGCCCATCGTGCAACAGTGCTCTTCGTCTAGCTGATGGCGAAGTCATATGGCGGTGTATGAATCTTTCGTGTCTGGCTAAAATTAGACGAGGACTTCTGCACTTCGCGTCGCGCAGGGCCATGGATATTGAAGGCCTAGGCGAATCATTAGTCAATCAACTAGTGGAGGCTGACTTAGTCAAGGATTTTGCAGATCTGTTTGATCTAAAGATAGAGACTCTTGTAACACTCGACCGGATGGGTAGAAAGTCGGCTACCAAATTAGTTAATCAGATTGAGCAAAGTAAAAAGAAATCATTATGGCGCCTGATTCACGCACTTGGAATTCGTCACGTGGGAGAAGGCGTGGCCGTGGCATTAGAACAGGGATTTCGCTCAATTGATGTGTTAGGGTGCGCTACGTCCGATGATCTAAGCGACCTTCCAGACATAGGTCCCGTGGTAGCGAATTCTGTGCAGCATTTTTTTAGTGAAAAGCGAAATCGTGATCTTCTAGGTCGTCTCAAAGAGTCTGGTGTTACGATGGAGAACGCGCCGGTTGAAAAAGAGTTACAAGCGTTACCACTGGCTGGTATGAGCGTGGTGTTGACTGGAACTTTATCCTCGATGAGTCGAGAGGAAGCTTCCAGTGCGATTCGTCGGATGGGAGGACGCATCGCGGCCTCACCGAGTAAGAACACAGACTATGTGATTGTCGGTAAATTACCAGGGTCTAAGTTCAAGAAAGCTCAGACGCTTGATCTGGAAGTGCTTGACGAGACAGCTTTTCGAAAATTGTTGGTAACACTGGGTAGTCATGTGGCTGACAAGAAATGATAGATTGTTAGCTACGATGAGAACGATTGATTACGTAGTTGATCTTTGAAAATCCGTCGTAGGCGGCCAGACGATCGCCGCGTTCGTCCAGGTGATTGGACGACGGGGAGGAAAGTCCGAACTCCGTAGGGTAGTGCGCCGGGTAATGCCCGGTCAGGGTGACCTGAAGGAAAGTGGCACAGAAAAAATACCGCCACGATTGCGTAACCCTCTGGGTGCACATTGTGGTAAGGGTGAAAAGGTGCGGTAAGAGCGCACCGCGTTTACCGTAAGGTAGGTGGCAGGCTAAACCCCGCACGGAGCAAGACCAAATAGGGAAGCGTTTTAGGACGACCCGTCCAAAGCTTCCGGGTAGGTTGCTTGACCCTGTCAGTAATGACTGGGCTAGAGGAATGATCGTCACCAAGGCTTAATTGCGTAAGCGATTAAGACTAGGTACAGAATTCGGCTTATGGCAAACCTGCGACGGACCTTTTTTGACTGTTTAAGAAAGTTACTAGTTGTTGGGTTTGAGAGACGAACGATGCATGTATCGTTTGAAGGGCTAATGGCGATAATTGTTTAATTGTGCGCTAAGTTTATAATTCTTAATATGTCTTCATACCTCGTCACAGGCGGTGCCGGATTCATTGGGTCGCATTTGGTGATGCGATTACTTCGCGACGGACATCACGTTCGTATCGTAGATAACCTGGTTACCGGAAGCCGTGCGAACCTTCCTGAACCTGAACGAGTTGATTTCATAGAGGCCGATCTTGCCAACGCGGAAATCGCGCAGAAGGCTGTTCAAGGTATGGAGTTCGTTCTTCATCAAGCCGCGATTCCTTCAGTGCCTCGCTCAGTGAGTGACCCGGTGACATCCCATCGTGCTAACGTCGATGCGACTCTTAATCTTTTGTGTGCTGCTCGTGATGCTAAGGTTACACGGTTGATTTTTGCGGGCTCGTCTTCGGTTTACGGTGATACGCCAACATTACCTAAACATGAATTGATGCCGGTAGACCCACGCTCACCGTATGCGCTCCAAAAGTTTATCGGTGAACAGTATAGCCAGTTATTTACAGAGCTTTTCGGTCTTGAAACAACGACAATTCGATATTTTAACGTGTTTGGCCCACGTCAAGATCCAGGGTCACCTTATTCTGGTGTTATTGCACGCTTTATTAAATTACTACTTGCTGGTGAACGTCCTACGATTCACGGGGATGGTGAGCAGACACGCGATTTCACATACGTGGACAATGTCGTAGACGCAGTATTGACTGCTTGTTTGGCTCCAGATGCCGTTGGTCGGGTCATGAATGTAGCAATGGGGCAACGCACCTCACTTAATCAATTGGTGTCGATGTTGTCAGATATTATTGGCGTGGCAGTTGAGCCGATTTACGGAGATTCCCGCGAAGGGGACGTGCGTGACTCTGAAGCTGACTGTGCATTGGCTCAGGAGTTACTCAACTATCAGCCTAGTGTTTCATTTCCAGAAGGATTGCGTCGAACGGTAGACTGGTATCGCCAGTCCTCTCTTCATTCATAGTGAATCACAATTGTTAATTATTTCTTTTTATTTATAGTGTTTGCTGACAGTGCAAGTGATGAGAAAGAGTGCAGATGCCAGTTATTAACCTCAATGACAGTCCGCCTCGCGAAATGATGCCAGGTTTTAATGGTCGTTTTGTTCATTCCGAAAGGATGACTTTTGTTGAGTGGCATATCACAGCAGGAGCGTTGCTTCCCGAGCATTCTCACCCACAAGAGCAAGTAACTGCAGTTCAAGAAGGCGAATTTGAAATGACGATCGATGGTAGTAAAAACAAACTTACGCCAGGTTCGGTCGCGGTAATACCTTCGAAGGTTCTACACTCTGGGCGAGCTGTGACGGATTGTACAATCATTGATGTATTTCACCCAGTTCGAGAGGATTATCGCTAGAGGATTAGCTTTAGCATCCTCCTATCTGCGCTGAGCTCGATGTTGGATTTGACAATGACTGTAGTTGCTGGCTGGCTGGCTGGGTTACTTTCACTGGTAGCTTTTGTTCCCTATATCCTGAGTACACTTCGGGGTCACACTAAGCCCAATCGAGCTACTTGGTGGATTTGGACGGTCAACAGTTTTGTAATTGCTGCTAGTTATTACTCATCTGGCGCAACCAACACAATCTGGGTTGCGGTTGGTTATTCCATCGGTTCTTTCGTAACGGCAATTCTCTCGTATCGATTTGGCACAGGTGGGTGGACCTGGTTTGATCGTAATTGTCTTTCTATGGCGGCGATTGCGCTGTTTTGTTTGTGGTGGTTTGATTCAGCGTTGATTGCCTTGCTCATGTCTCTGAGTGTCGACTTTGCTGGAGCGTTGCCAACTATTCGGAAGGCGTACCGGGAACCAGAGACCGAAGATAGGATCGCTTGGAGTTTATTCTTGTCTGGTAACTGTATTAATTTAATGGCCATCGAACGATGGATTTTTAGGATTGTTATTTATCCGGCTTACATGGTTTTAGCCAGTGGTCTTATTGCGTTACTGGTGCTGAGGCCGAGAATGCATGACGATTAAAAACCATATTTCCAAGCTCAGTAGCTTGAGAAGCCGTCGTTCGATACACTTATTGCATGGTGCTGGCTAAGAGCGATTCGGTGCGGTTAATACGTGACATATACGCTGATCGACAATCTGTTGATCGGCCAGTTATATCATTCGAATTTTTCACTCCGAAAACAAGTAAGGGCGATCAAGTGCTTTGTGAGAGTACTCTCCCGGCCCTAAGCCGACTAAGACCAGATTACTGTTCGGTAACTTATGGTGCTGGGGGAAGCACCAAATCAAAAACCTTGTCTGTGGTGGACATGATTCAACGACAGTTCGGATTAACAGCCATGGCTCATCTGACCTGCGTGGAGTCAAGCAAGAACGATATAGGTGCCGTTTTAAACGAAGCAAAAGAATTAGGCATTCGGAATATACTTGCGCTTCGAGGAGATCCACCAGGTGGTAGTGGGGAGTTCATCAAGGCCGATGACGGATTCGAGTACTCTTATGAGTTAGTGCGTTTTATTAAAGCGAATGGTGATTTCTGTGTGGGAACAGCTGGCTTTCCTGAAGGGCATATAGCCTGCGCTGAGGGAAAACACGTTGATTGGGGTTACTTGAAGAATAAGGTCGACTGTGGAGCAGATTTCGTCCTGACACAGTTGTTTTTTAACAATGCTGATTTTCTTCAATTTCGTGACTATATTGTCAGAAAACTAGGGGTAACCGTTCCCATTTGTCCCGGTGTGCTTCCTATTCTGTCCTCCAAACAAATCTCGAAGTTTACCGAATTGTGTGGAGCCCGCATTCCTAAGGAACTAGCTGCACGGTTGGAATCATTGGGGGATGATGACGAAGCAACAACTGCATTCGGCATCGAGTATGCCACCAAGCAGTGCGAAGAACTCATCCGAGAAGGTGTAGTTGGCCTCCATATGTATTCTCTAAATAAAGTCCACTCTACCTCTGAAATCATAAAAAATTTAGGGTTGTCCTGATAGATCTACCAGAATTCGTTCTTTAAAGTTCGGTTGACCTGTTTGTCTGCAACATAGTACGTTTAGGATTGGTTGGCCTCAGATCCTCGCGTTTAATGGATGCCAAAATATCTTGAAACCACCAGCGTGAGGTCCCCCAATTACGCACGGGCTGTATATGACTAACACAAAAGAGACACTGCAGAGGACACCGCTCCACGATTCTCATGTTGCCTTGGGAGCTCGGATGGTTTCGTTTGGTGGTTGGGAAATGCCGGTGGAATACACCGGTATTAGTGAAGAGCACATTGCTGTACGAACAACTGCAGGCCTATTTGACGTGAGTCATATGGGTGAAATTGAGATTGCTGGCGCTCATGCATTGGCTGCCGTTCAACGAATTAGTTGTAACAATGCAGATAAATTACAGATTGGGCAGGCTCAGTATTCCGGCCTGCTAACATCCGAAGGTGCCTTTGTTGATGATCTTCTTGTATATCGTTTAGCTTCCGATCATTTCATGCTGGTTGTTAATGCTGCCAATATTCAAAAAGATTATCAATGGATTAAGGAACACATTAGTACGATTGGTGATGCAGTGGCTGTTAATACGAGCAGTCGGTACGCCTTATTGGCCGTACAGGGACCCGCTGCACTTGATGTTGTGCAAACGTTGACAAGTATTGATCTGGCTGCAATTTCGTATTACTGGTTTGAGACCGGCGAATTGGCTAATGAGAGAGTTACGATTTCACGGACTGGATATACCGGAGAGGACGGGGTAGAAATTTTTATTTCACCTCAGTCGGCGGGAAAGATTTGGACGACTTTACTAGAGTCCGGCCAGAAAGTAGGGCTTAAACCAGCCGGGCTTGGTGCCCGTGATACGTTGCGACTTGAATCGGCGATGCGGCTTTATGGGCAAGATATTACCGATCAGACGAGTGTACTTGAAGCGGGACTTGGATGGATTGTGGGTTGGGAGAAAAAAGGGTTTATTGGAGACGACGTGCTCCGTCTCCAGAAAACTGACGGAGTGTCCCGCAGACTTGTGGGTTTTGAGATGGTCGACCGTGGCATTGCTCGACATGGTTACGAAGTCTACGCGGAAGGTGTGGAAATCGGGATTGTTACCAGTGGCACCCATGCTCCTTCTTTGAAAAAAGCAATCGGGATGGCTTATGTTCAAAAAGCTTATACTGCGATTGATACAGAGTTTCAAATTAATATCCGAGGGAGACCTGTGACCGCTCGTGTTGTACGAATGCCATTTTATAAACGTCGAGAGGCTGACTAGTTATGTATCCGAATGACCGAAAGTACAGCAAAGACCATGAATGGGTTCAGATGACCGACTCTGAGGCAAGAATCGGAATTACGCACTATGCGCAAGAACAATTGGGTGATGTGGTCTATGTTGAATTACCTGAGGTTGGACGCATAATTAAACAGGGTGAGATATTCGGTACGATAGAATCTGTGAAAGCAGTATCTGAACTGTATTCTCCGTTGTCAGGTGAAGTTACTGGGGTTAATAGCGAATTCGTCGATCATCCAGAATTGGTAAACGGGAAACCACACGAAGCTTGGATGATTGTCGTGAAACCTAGTAACCTTGAGGAGTCGAGCGAGCTCATGGATGCAACAGCGTACAGTGAACACTTGAAGTAAGCTGAACTCTGCATCAGAAATTCTCGTTTAGTTTGCATTTATGGCACGTTTTCCCATCACAGACCGATTTCGCGATCGTCATATAGGGCCCAGTGCCGCTGAGCACGAACAGATGCTGAAGGTGGTCGGGGCCCAGTCGCTTGACAAACTGATCGATGAAGTCATTCCTACAGACATTCGTCTCCAGAGTAAATTAGAACTCGCCGAGTCGGAAGGTGAATATGGATGCTTGTCTGATTTAAAGTCTTTAGCCTCACAAAATCGGAACGCGCGTTCTTATATTGGCATGGGATACTATGGCTGTATTACCCCCAGCGTCATTATCCGGAACGTATTTGAGAGTCCAGGCTGGTATACACCGTATACCCCCTATCAAGCTGAAATTGCTCAAGGTCGCCTAGAAACGCTGTTTACCTTTCAGACTCTAGTAACAGATTTGACTGGAATGGAAGTCGCAACAGCGTCTCTTTTAGATGAACCAACAGCGGCTGCTGAAGCGATGGCGCTGTTGCACCGAGTGCAACAGCGCCATAGGAATCGATTTATCATTTCCGAGACTTGTTTTCCTCAGACGATCGCCGTTGTACGTGGTCGAGCGGAACCGCTTGGCATTACTGTAGACGTTACTGATGTTGGCCAGGTTGAATTCGATGACGATGTGTTCGGTTTACTCGTGCAGTATCCAAACGATACTGGCGGGGTAGAAGATCTAGCTCCTCTGATTGCACGATCCCACGCATCAGGTGTCTTGGTTGGTGTATGTTCGGATTTATTGGCACTGGCGTTATTGAGTCCGCCTGGCGAAATGGACGCCGATGTTGTTGTTGGCAACGCGCAACGGTTTGGAGTCCCATTAGGGTATGGTGGTCCGCACGCAGCATTTTTTGCAACACGCCAGGGTTACGTTCGACAGACACCAGGTCGAATTATAGGGACTTCAGTCGATGTAAATGGTGCAGCAGTATTTCGAATGGCGTTGCAGACTCGCGAGCAGCATATTCGACGGGAGAAGGCGACCTCAAGCATTTGTACGGCACAAGCGCTACTTGCTAACGTGTCAGCACTCTACGCTGTTTATCATGGACCAAACGGACTGGCGGGCATTGCTCAGCGCGTGCATGGACTGGCAGTGGTTTTAGATGAAGAATTGACTAGGCTCGGGATTACCCAAACGAATCAACACTTTTTTGACACTCTACACCTTGTATTGCCAGAGGATCTGGCCGCGGCTCATGTTCGAGAAATAGCAAGCACAGTAGGACTCAACTTCCGCTACTTCGAATCTGACGCAATAGGTATCGCGCTCGATGAGACGACCACTCAGACTGATGTACAAGCGATCGTGGATGTTTTCCGGCAAGCACTAGGTTCTCAAGATTCAAACATTAATTGGAAAGACGCGGAAAAAGTATCCGACACGTATCCTGAAACGCTTGAACGTCAGACGGAGTTTCTTAACCATCCTGTCTTTCTGGAGCATCACTCTGAAGCTGAAATGATGCGTTATATTCGACGCTTGGAAGAACGTGATATCGGTCTAGATCGGTCCATGATTCCACTGGGTTCATGTACGATGAAATTGAATGCGGCCTCGACAATGATTCCAATGGCTTGGCCAGAATTTTCTAACCTGCATCCCTTTGCACCGCGTGAAGACACACGTGGTTATGAAGAAATGTTTGGTGAGTTGGAGAATGCGCTGGCCGTAATTACTGGACTGCCAGGGGTTTCCCTGCAACCGAATTCTGGTGCTCAAGGGGAGTTTGCCGGTCTATCGGTCATTCGAGCTTACCATCGAGACCGTGGAGACCAGAATCGCAATGTTGTAATAATTCCCTCGTCAGCCCACGGAACGAATCCTGCCTCGGCACGCATGGCTGGCATGAGTGTGGTTGTCGTGCGTTGCGATGAACAGGGGAATGTAGACATTGAAGACCTGAAATCGAAGGCCGAAGCCAATGCCGACGCTTTGGCTGCGCTCATGTTGACGTATCCATCAACCCATGGAGTGTTTGAGGAATCAGTCCGTGATATTTGCGGCATCGTTCACCAACAGGGCGGGCAGGTTTATATGGATGGAGCGAATATGAATGCGCAGGTGGGTTTGACGAGTCCTGCCATGATCGGCGCCGACGTGTGCCATCTTAATCTTCATAAGACTTTTGCGATTCCTCACGGGGGCGGTGGACCGGGGATGGGCCCTATCGCGGTTGCATCCCACCTCACTCCGTACCTGCCAGGGCATCCGGTTGTGTCGACTGGCGGCGAGCGAGCGATAGCAGCAGTGGCCGGTGCCCCATGGGGGAGTGCTGGAGTGTTGATGATTTCTTACGCTTTTATTCGAATGCTTGGCGGAGAAGGGCTTTCTGAGATGGCTCGTTATGCAATTCTGAACGCTAACTACGTAAAAGCACGGCTTGAATCGCACTACGACATCCTGTATACGAGTGTGAATGGGCGCGTAGCTCATGAAATGATTTTAGATCTTCGCCCATTTAAGGATAGTGCAGGGATTGATGAACAAGATTTAGCGAAACGATTGATTGATTATGGTTTTCATGCGCCTACGATATCGTTTCCCGTCGCTGGAACGATGATGGTGGAGCCAACAGAAAGTGAACCATTGGCCGAATTGGATCGATTTTGTGACGCAATGATTGCTATTCGTAATGAGATTAGACAAATTACTGATGGTGAAGCTGATCGCACTGACAATGTATTGAAGAACGCCCCGCATACGGCCGCAGCGGCTACGGTTGAGGACTGGAAACATCCCTATACGCGGGCGCAGGCAGTGTACCCATTACCGTTTGTAAGGGCGAATAAGTTCTGGCCTGTCGTTGGGCGAATTGATAATGCTTATGGCGATCGCCATCTAGTGTGTGGCTGGAGTGGAACTCGCACCTAGTATGTCTTAAGGCCTTACAGCTATCCTTCCGTGGCTGTCATTGCGCAAGCTTTAGTTTGTAATCTCTCAAGCAACTGTTTTGTAATCGGGCCTGGTGTTCCCTTCCCTATAGTCGTCGAACCAACTTTTACTATCGGGATAATTTCACGTGTTGTACTGGTAAGAAATGCCTCGTCTGCTGTAGTCAGATCAGCATCGCGCAGCACTGACTCTCTAACTGGAATTCCGAGTTCTTCTCCTACTTCGAATATAAAATTCCTAGTAATGCCTTCCAGTAATCCACCGCTGCTCGCCGGGGTTAAAGCGACAGCATTTTGCACAAGAAAAAAATTGGATTGTGAACACTCGACAAGGTCTCCCTTGTAGTTACGCATAAGACCTTCGTAGGTATCCTGCTTAAGAGCTTCTTGCATCGCAAGAGCATTATTCAACAGGTTATTGGATTTTATTCTTGGATTGACTGAGGCAGGGTGATTGCGGATGATTGATGTAAGTGCTACGTTCACACCATTGGTTAGTAGATCCTCATGGATGTTTACATGTGGTTTAACGATGATGACAAGTGATGGCATTAAACACTTGGCAGGATCGTAACTAAGCTCGCCAACTCCACGTGTCAATAGCAAGCGGATATAGGCTTCGTCTAGGTCCTCAATGGCATCCATTGTTTGGCGTATCCGTTCGAGGCATTCGCCATTAGAAAGAGGCATAGCAAGATCGATCATGTCTCCGGATGAACGTAATCTGGTCATGTGCCTGTCAAACAAAAAAGGGTTGTGATTGTAAGTGCGAAGTGTTTCATACACACCAGCCCCATAGAGGAAGCCATGGTCAAACACAGAAATAGTCGCCTCTGTAGAATCACAAATTACTCCGTTAATATTTACAACGATGGCCATCTTTTCTCCGGAATGGTTTTAGAATAATTCTTCTTCGTAATGACCAGCGAGGATGACGAGTTCCTCGGACAGAAGTCAGCGTACACTGTGTGTTAGACTTCGTGCAAATGTGTTTGAGAAGCACTGTGCACTAAAGGCAATTACGAGTGAATGGTGGATTAGTTATGCGAGTGTTGAACCGAAAACAGATGCTTGAGGCGGAACGTCGCACAATAGAAGAGATTGGGATACCTGCGATTGTCCTTATGGAGAACGCCGGCCGACAGGTGGTCGCAGCTCTTGAGGCCAGATTCGATGATCTTGCACAACGCAAGGTAGCCGTACTGTGTGGTTGCGGGAACAACGGTGGTGACGGTTTTGTGGTGGCACGAACCCTACAGCAGCGAGATATATTGGCATCAGTATTTCTTGTGGGTGAAGTTGCAAATGTGAAAGATGAGGCGCGTCGTAATCTTGAAGTCTTAGGTCAACTTGGGATGACTGTGGTCGAAATTCGAGATGAGCAAGCATGGGAGTTGCACTACTCAGAAATTTTAGACTACGACATTATTGTCGATGCGTTGCTTGGTGCTGGAGTTCGAGTTCCATTAGTAGGGTTACTTCAAACCTTAGTAGCAGACATCAATGTCTCCAATATTCCTGTTGTGTCGGTTGATCTCCCCACTGGGGTTTCCGCCGATTCCCACGATATTGTTGGTGAGGTCATGGAAGCTAGTTTAACCGTGACAATGGCAGCACCGAAGATTCCACTAATTTTACCCCCAGCGGAGAGTCATGCTGGAGACCTCGTTGTCGCTGATATCGGTATACCTCAAGAGGTTATCGATAGCGTTGAACCTCCGAAACTCGATCTGCTTACACGGGAGACTATTTTGGAACTTATTAACCCTCGACATGACGATGCACATAAGGGTGATTTTGGTCATGTACTAGTTATCGCAGGCTCGAGTGGAAAAAGTGGTGCAGCTAGTTTGGCAGGAATTGCTTCGATTCGGAGTGGTGCGGGTTTGGTGACAGTTGCTTCACCGAAGTCTTGTCAGGGAATAATCGCTGCAGCGGCACCTGATTATATGACCGAAAGTCTTGCTGAGACTCCAGAGGGTCTTGTCGATTTTGATGCACTGGAAGCAGTTTTAAGAATGGAAAGTGATGTGATTGCGGTAGGTCCTGGACTCGGCATCGGTCCCTCGGTGTCAGCGTTTGTTCACGGGCTTCTTGAGCGTGTTGGCACGCCCATTATTTTGGATGCTGATGCTCTCAATGCGTTTGTAGGAGATGTGGATAGATTACACGGAAGGGATGGTCTTGATGTGGTTATCACGCCACATCCAGGTGAAATGGCGCGCTTACTTGGTACGACGGTGGATGATGTTCAAGCTAATCGAGTTGAGATAGCTAGGCAGTTCGCGCTGGCTCACCATTTGCATGTTGTGCTGAAGGGTTACCGCACGGTAATTGCTACCCCTAATGGAGCTGTGTTTCTCAATTTGACAGGCAATCCGGGTATGGCTGTTGGTGGAACGGGTGATGTTTTGACTGGCGCACTAGCAGCATGGTCAGCGCAACTCCTAGATGCAGATGCTGCCTGCAAGGTGGCAGTTTATGTGCACGGAATGGCTGGGGACATTGCTGAGGTCGCCAAAGGTGAAATTTCAATGTCCGCGTCTGATTTAACTGATCACTTAAGTACTGCCTTGCTTGACCTCTCTTCAAGTAATCAAATAGAAGATGAATCGCAAGGCAATCAAAATTGAAACCTCAGTTGGTTACTTGCATCACTGAGTCAGAGCCTCAGACGATCGCCTTAGGAGAGCGATTCGCGAGGACTCTCGTTCCGGGTGCTGTGTTGCTTTTATTTGGGGAGCTTGGTGTTGGTAAAACCGCTTTCGTACGTGGATTAGCGAAAGGCCTCAAGGTGGACAGTGATTCTGTGAGTAGTCCAACTTTCACTTTAATTAATGAATACCGGGGTCGACCGACTCTTTACCATGTAGACCTATATCGGGTAGATCCTAATGAGGTGGATGACCTTGGCTTGGTCGAATTAGGCGACAGTCAAGGAATAATTGCGATTGAGTGGGCTGATCACTTGCCGCGGGCCTGGATGGGCGCTATCCAGATAGAGTTTAGGGATG